>ENA-OQNN01000090-OQNN01000090.1-human-gut-metagenome-genome-assembly--contig:-NODE-90-length-110102-cov-17.745551_pt1 | contig 110102 bp, 142 predicted proteins | sample MGYA00242624_ERZ504870 | MGnify/ENA primary metagenome ERZ504870 (study PRJEB26092, sample SAMD00036379) | human gut metagenome | host: Homo sapiens | study: EMG produced TPA metagenomics assembly... | reverse complement strand
GCGAGATCCTGCACAAGCAGCGACCCAGCGGCGTGCTGTATGAATTCAACATCCGCGCACCGGAGCAGGTGGCCCGGGTGCACGAGCTGTTCGGCACCACGGGCAGCGAGACCAGCCTGCAGATCGATCCCCGCCTTATCCGCTGTCAGACCTGCGTCAGTGCATACATTGGCGCAGCTTTTTTGTGCAGTGGAACGGTCATTGATCCGCAGAAAGAATATAATCTGGAATTCCTTACCTCCCGCACCAATCTGGCACGGGACTTTGAAGCGCTGCTGGCAGAGCATGAGTTTGCACCGCACCGCACCCGCCGCAACGGCGTGAACCTGATCTACGTCAAGACCGGGGCCAATGTGGAACGGCTGCTCAGCTTTATGGGCGCTGGAAACGCTGCAGAGGAAATGCATGCGCAAAAAGCCTTCAAACAGGTGCGCAACCAGACCAACCGACAGACCAACTGTGATACGGCAAACCTTGGCAAAACGGCCCGTGCCAATGCGCAGACGCTGAAGGCCATCCGCTTTCTGGAAGAGCAGGATGCCCTTAGCACTCTGCCGGAGGTACTGCAGGAGGCCGCTGCCAAGCGGATGCAGTATCCGGATCTTTCGCTCACAGCGCTGTGCGGCTGCTTTGAGCCACCCGTGAGCAAATCCGGCCTGTCGCACCGGATGAAGAAGCTGGAGGCATTGGCCGAAACGCTGCGGCAGAATCTGGAACAGGAGGCAAAAGCATGAGCGAAGCATTAGCCAATACCCGGCCTTTTGTCCATCTGCACATCCACACAGAGTACAGCCTGCTGGATGGTGCCTGCCGCATTGACCAGCTGATGGATCGCGTAAAAGAGTGCGGACAGACCGCCATTGCCTGCACCGACCACGGCGTGATGTACGGCTGCGTGCAGTTTTATAAGGCTGCAAAAAAGGCTGGCATCAAGCCCATCATCGGCTGTGAGGTGTATGTGGCCACCCGCACCCGCTTTGACAAGGTAAATAAGATCGACGGCAACAACCACCTGATCCTGCTGTGCAAAAATGAGACCGGCTACAAAAACCTGATCAAAATGGTGTCGGCCGCCTTTGTGGAGGGCTTTTATTCCAAGCCCCGCATTGATAAGGAACTGCTGGAAAAATATCACGAAGGTCTGATCTGCCTGTCGGCCTGTTTGGCAGGCGAAGTTCCACAGGCCATTCTGGCGGGCGATTATGAGCGCGCCAAAGCAGCAGCGCTGTGGTATCGAGACCTCTTCGGCGAGGGAAACTATTATATCGAGCTTCAGGACCATGGTCTGGAAGAGGATAATACTGTGCTGCCGCAGCTCATCAAGCTTGCACGGGAGACCGGCATTCCCATGGCAGCCACCAACGACTCCCACTATCTGCGCAAGGAGGATGCCAAAATGCAGGGCATCCTGCTCTGCATCCAGACCGGCAAGACCATTCAGGATGCGGATAAAATGGAGTTCCAGACCGACGAGTTCTATGTCAAAACGACAGACGAAATGTACGAGCTGTTCTCCATGGTGCCGGAAGCCTGCGAGAATACCGCCAAAATTGCCGAACAGTGTAACTTTGATTTTGATTTTGGACACACTAAAATTCCATATTACAAAGCGCCGAACGGTATGGATAATCAGGCGTTTTTTGAAAAGCTCTGCTGGGAAGGTTTGGAGCGCCGCTACGGCCCCAATGTTCCGCAGACCAACAAAGACCGTCTGGAATACGAGATCGGCGTGGTCAAAAAGATGGGCTACACGAACTACTATCTTATCGTGTGGGACTACGTGAACTACGCCAAGAGTCAGGGTATCCCGGTAGGCCCGGGCCGTGGCTCCGGCGCAGGCAGCATTGCGGCTTACAGCGTGGGCATCACGGATATCGACCCCATCCGTTATAACCTGATCTTTGAGCGCTTCCTGAACCCGGAGCGCGTCAGTATGCCAGATTTTGATGTGGACTTCTGCTACGAGCGCCGTCAGGAAGTGATCGATTACGTCAACCGGAAATATGGTGCCGACCATGTGGCTCAGATCGTCACCTTTGGCACCATGGCCGCCCGCAACGCCATCCGCGATGTGGGCCGCGTGATGGGCATTCCGTATCAGCAGGTAGATGTTGTGGCAAAACAGGTGCCCATGGAGCTGAAAATGACGCTGAAGCGTGCGTTGGAGGTATCGCCGGAACTTAAGCGGATGTACGATACCGACCCGCAGGTCACAGAGCTGATCGACACGGCCTTGAAGGTGGAGGGCATGCCCCGCCATGCTTCCACCCATGCGGCGGGTGTCGTCATTACCCCGGAGCCTACGGACTACTATCTGCCGCTGGCCACCAACGACGGCCTGCCTGTGACCCAGTTCAACATGACCGAGATCGAAGAACTTGGCCTTTTGAAGATGGACTTTCTGGGCCTGCGCACGCTGACCGTCATTCATGACGCGGAAACTGCTGTGCAGAAGCACCACCCGGAGTTCTCCATCCAGAAGCTGGATTACGACGACCCGGACACCTACAGGATGCTGGGACAGGGAGACACCGAGGGTGTGTTCCAGCTGGAATCTTCCGGCATGAAGCAGGTGCTTGTGGGCCTGCAGCCGCAGAACCTAGAAGACATTATCGCTTTGATCAGCCTGTACCGCCCCGGCCCCATGGATTCAATCCCCACCTACCTGCGCAACCGCCACGAGCCGGACAAAATCAGCTATAAGACCCCACAGCTGGCCCACATTCTGGATGTGACCAATGGCTGCATCGTCTATCAGGAGCAGGTCATGCAGATCTTCCGGGAGCTGGCAGGTTTTTCTTTTGGTCAGGCAGACAATGTCCGCCGTGCCATGAGCAAAAAAAAACATGCCGTCATGGAGGCCGAGCGGGAGCACTTTGTGTACGGCTGCACCGATCCCGGCAACGAATGCCCCGGCTGTGTGGCAAACGGCATCTCTGAGAAAGTGGCCAATGAGATCTACGATGAAATGTCCAGTTTCGCTTCATATGCGTTCAATAAGAGCCATGCGGCCTGCTATGCCTATGTGGCATTCCAGACGGCCTACCTCAAGTGCCATTATCCCAGTGAGTTCATGGCGGCTTTACTGACCAGTGTGCTGGATAACACGGATAAGGTCATTGAATATTCCGGCGAGTGTGCCCGCCTTGGCATCAAGGTGCTGCCGCCGGATGTGAATGTTTCCAACGGCGGCTTTACGGCGGATGGAAGCGGTCAGATCCGCTTTGGCCTGAATGCGGTCAAAAATGTGGGCCGCAACCTGATCGAGAATGTGGTGAAGGGGCGGCAGAATAAGCCTTACACCAGCCTGTACGATTTCTGCAAGCGGATGCATGGCAATGAACTGAACCGCCGGGCAGTGGAGTGCCTCATCAAGGCCGGCGCATTCGATCATCTGGGCAACAACCGCCACAGCCATGTGGAGGCCGTAGAGGGCATTCTGAAGAGCATTGAGACCGACTCTCGGCGCAATCTGGATGGACAGCTGGATCTGTTCTCGGTGATGAGCGGGGAAGCACAGAGTGGTGCTTCCGAGGATAACTATGAAATAAAGCAGCTGCCGGAGTACAGCCATAAGGAACTGCTCCAGCAGGAAAAGGAAGTCAGCGGTCTGTATCTGTCCGGTCATCCGCTGGATGCTTACCGGGAACAATCGGCACGCATTGCATCCCACACCATCAAGGATCTTACAGGGGAAGATGCCCATGTGAAGGATGGAGAAAAAGTGCGCATTGTGTGCGCGGTGGTAAAAAGCCGCATGATGACCACAAAGTCCAACAGCATGATGGCTTTTACCAGCGTAGAAGACCTGACCGGCACCATGGAAGTGATCGTATTCCCAAAGGTGCTGGATGCTTTCCGGGATTCACTGCACGAAAATGCAGTCGTCGTGATCGATGGCAGACTGTCGGTACGGGAGGATGAAGCTTCCAAGCTGCTGGCAGAGAGCATCGTCCCGATCGATAATTACGATCCGGCCCGACTGGATAACGGCAGGCCGGACCCGATGAAAACGGCAGCAAAGAAGCTGTATATCCGTGTGCCTTCCCGCAGCAGCAGGGAATATGCAAAGGTGGTCAATCTGCTTGGCATTTTTGATGGGGACATGCCGGTGCTCCTGTATCTGACCGATACCAAGCAGTATCTGCGTGTGCCGCGCCATCTGTACGCATCCGGCCATCCGCTGCTGTTCAAAGAGCTGGAAAGGCTGGTCGGAACGGACAATATTGCAACAAAATGACATTTCCGTGCACGAATCTTAACGCAAATCCGGCGGGATGGCTGTTTCCAAAATAAGGCGTTTGTGTTATAATGATTCAAGGCAAATGAAGTGCTTTGGACAGCGTTAAAACGGAGAACGCTGTGATACCATTGGGTAAATGAAGAAACAAATTGGAGGGAAACTCTCGTATGGAAAAGCAGATCAAAACGATTGGCGTATTGACGAGCGGTGGTGATGCTCCTGGCATGAACGCTGCCGTGCGCGCCGTAGTCCGTACCGGCCTGCATAAGGGTTACCGCATGATCGGCATTCAGCGTGGCTACAATGGCCTGCTGAACGGCGAATGCTTTGAGATGAACCTGCGCAGTGTGTCGAACATCATCTCTGCAGGCGGTACCATTCTGTATACCGCCCGCTGTCTGGAATTCAAGACCAAGGAAGGTCAGGACAAGGGTGCAGAGAAGTGCCGCGAACTGGGCATTGATGCGCTGGTGGTCATTGGCGGCGACGGTTCTTACCGCGGCGCTCGTGAGCTGGCCCACCGCGGCATTCCGATGATCGGTCTGCCCGGCACTATTGACAACGATATTTCCTGCACCGATTACACCATTGGCTACGATACCGCCATGAATACCGCGCTGGAGATGATCGACAAGCTGCGCGATACCACCCAGAGCCACGACCGCTGCAGTGTGGTCGAGGTCATGGGCCGCAACGCCGGTTATATTGCTCTGAATGTTGCAATTGCTTCCGGCGCTATGGCTGTTCTACTGCCGGAGAAGGAATTTGACATGCAGCGTGATATTCTGGATAAGATCGCTGAGACTCAGAAGACCGGCAAGCGTCACTTCATTATTATTGTTGCCGAGGGTGTCGGCCATGCACAGGAGATCGCAAACGAGATTCAGGCACGCACCGGCATCGACTCCCGCGCCACCATTCTGGGCCATGTCCAGCGCGGTGGTTCTCCCACTCTGCGTGACCGTGTGAACGCTTCTGCAATGGGCTACCATGCCGTGTGCCTGCTGGAGCAGGGCAAGTATAACCGCATCGTCGGCATGAAGGGCGAAAAGCTGGTGGATTACCCTGTGGATGAAGCTCTTGAAATGACCAAGACGCTTGACCCGGTGCTGATCGACGTGTGTAACACCATTTCTATCTGATATTTATAAAGCCAATACTATGGAGCTGTTCTCTCGAAGAATCGGGAGGATGGCTCTTTTTTTGCGTTTTAACGTAAAAAATACATGAACTGACTGGAACTTTCTGCATTTTTAAAAAAGAAAAATCGTGAATGAAAAGTGCATAGCTTATAATTGAAATTTGTGGAAGGTGGTTTACGGGAAATTGTGAAGGAATACGCAGGGCGTGTTTTACTACTTTGGCAGGAAAATAACGATGATGCGTGAGGCAAAAATTGTAGCATAAAAAGCCAATTTTGTCTTGAACTTTTTGCCGTATGTGCTAGAATAAAAGAGAAAGGCATCCTTGTGTCCAACAGATATCTGGATGTGAATATTGGAAAGTAAATTCGGAGGTAATCACAATGGCTGATATGTTTGCACCGCTGGTAGCACAGCTGAAGGCAAATCCCAAGACGATCGTTTTCACCGAGGGCAATGATCCCCGCATTCTGGAGGCCGCTGCAAAGCTGCTGGCCGAGGGCGTGCTGAAGGTCGTCATGGTGGGCAACGAGGCTGAGTGCAAGGCTGCTGCTGCCGCCGGTAACTTTGATATTTCCGCTGCCGAGATCATCGACCCCGAGAACTATGCCGGTTTTGATGAGATGGTCAACACCATGGTGGAGCTGCGCAAGGGCAAGCAGACCGCTGAGGAGTGCACCGCTCTGCTGAAGAAGTCCAACTACTTCGGCACCATGCTGGTGAAGATGGGCAAGGCTGATTGCCTGCTGGGCGGCGCTACTTACTCCACTGCCGACACCATTCGTCCCGCTCTGCAGCTGGTCAAGACCAAGAAGGGCGCACATCTGGTCAGCTCCTGCTTCATTCTGGACCGTGACTGCGGTGAAGAGGGCCTGAAGCGCATTGCCATGGGCGACTGCGCTGTTAACATCGACTATACCGATACCATTGATAAGGCTACCGGCGAGGTCAAGATCGCCGCTTCTGCAAAGCTTGCTGAGGTTGCTATCGAGACCGCTAAGACCGCAAAGTTGTTCGGCATCGATCCGAAGGTTGCTGTGCTGAGCTTCTCCACCAAGGGCTCCGGCAAGGGCGGCACCGTTGCTTTGAGCCATGACGCTGTGATCAAGGCTCAGGAAATGGATCCCGAGTTGGCTGTGGACGGTGAGCTGCAGTTTGACGCTGCCGTTGCTCCCGAAGTTGCACAGGTCAAGTGCAAGGGCAGCAAGGTGGCTGGTCAGGCCAACACCTTTATCTTCCCCTGCATCGAGGCCGGCAACATCGGCTATAAGATCGCTCAGCGTCTGGGTGGTTATGCAGCTTACGGCCCCATCCTGCAGGGTCTGAACGCTCCCATCAACGACCTGTCCCGTGGCTGCAACGCCGACGAGGTCTACAAGATGAGTCTGATTACTGCCTGCCAGTCTTGAGCTGACTGATTGAAAATAGCCGCCGCATTCACCGTACAAAACGGGCAGAATGCTGAGGCCTCAAAGGCAGATTTCAAAAAATGAGTATAGAAAAGCTGAGCATCTGTGAAAAAGCAGGTGCTCAGCTTTTTGCATTTTCAGTTCCGAAAAATTCTACTCTTTTTGAGAGAAAAAGATGAGATTTTTGCTTTCCGCTTTTCGTTGGCGCTATTTTGCAACAGCCCCTTTACAGGTTTGCTCAGTTCTTTTCGATATACACGCTGGTGGAGGGGAACGCAAAATCCACACCGTCGGCCTGCATGATGTCCATAATGTTCAGGTTCAGGTCGTTCTGCATCTGCAAAAATTCCGCGTAGGCGTTAGTCAGCAGGTAGGCGGAGACCAGAATGTTGATGCTGGAATCGCCAAAGTTTGCAAGCTGTACGATGTTGGTACCCTTGTTGGTGTAAGGGCTTGCGTCCAGCATGGTCTGCAAGTCTTTCATCAGCTGTTCCAGCTTCGGGCGGGTGGTGCCATAGGTGACACCCAGATTGAACTTGTAGGGCCGCATGGTGCGCAGGGCGGCGTTCTGCACGGTGGAAGAGCAGATCTTACTGTTCGTCACCACATTGATGGTTTTATCCAGCGAGCGGATGCGGGTGGAACGGAAGTTGATGTCGATCACTTCGCCTTCCACATCGCCCACAGTGATCCAGTCGCCCACCGAGAAGGGCTTGTCCAGCAGAATCACGATGCCGGAAAACAGGTTGCTGGCGCTTTCCTGTGCGGCCAGCGAGATGGTCAGACCAACCAGACCGGCACCGGCGACAATGCTGCCGATGGGAAAGCCCACTTCTTGTGCCAACGCTGCCACGCACAGCACGATCACCAGCACCTTGTAGGCGGTGTCCAGCAAAGAGCAGAGTGTTTTGTTGGAGCGGATCTCCGGGCTGCAGGAAGCCAGCAGCAGGTCGGCCAGATCCGATGCCGCATACAGGCCTTCGCAGACCAGCAGGGTCATGACAAGGCGGAAGCAGACCAACAGCAGCTTGGCAATGCCGGGAATGGCCCAGGGCAGGGAAGCTGCCGCCAGATATACGCCAACCGCAGTGCACATGCGCTGGATGGGTACCGCAAAGCTGCGCAGCAGGATGGGAGTGCCGTTAAAGTGCCACTTGCGGGCCAGCAGTGCCGGAATGCCCTTTTTGCTCAGCCAGCGGCGTACCAGCCATGCGGCAAGCAGAATGAGCAGCGCGCACCCTGCGCGCGCAGCCAGTGCAAACCAACCCTCCAGCAGCACAGAGCCAAACTCAAACGAAAGATCACGAATAGAAAAGATCATGATAACCTCCTGAATTTTATACGACCCATCTATGATACCATACCGCACCCACCCGGGCAAGAGCTTACAGAGAAGGGAGCTTGAAAGAATTACTTTGACATTTTTTGCACAAATTTTAAGATGCCCTCTTGACAAGCTGGGCCTGCCACGCTATACTTTGTGCCAGAAAGTTCGTTTCAGGGCGGGGTGAGATTCCCCACTGGCGGTAAAGTCCGCGACCACCCGCAAGGGTGCTGACCCGGTGCAACTCCGGGACCAACGGTATAGTCCGGATGCAAGAAACGGCAGGCAAATCGTTGTCTACGCGCCCTGTTGCAGTGTTTTTGTTGCAGCAGGGCGCTTTTCTATTTGTCCTTCCCGTTCCAAAAAACAAGATACGAAAAGAGCTTTCGGAACAATTTTTGTAAGGGGCATCTTACCCCGGGAAGGATCATTACCATGAAAAAAAGCACGACTCACAATCTTACTGTTGCCGCCATGCTCAGTGCGGTGGCCTTTATCCTGATGTTCATTGAGTTTCCCATTCCGATGCTCATTCCTTCCTTCGTCAAGATGGACTTTTCTGACCTGCCGGCTCTGCTGGGTGCCTTTGCTCTCGGCCCGGTGTACGGTGTGGTCATCAGCTTTATGAAGAACCTGCTGCACATCGTTATCAAGGGCACTTCCACTGCATGCGTGGGCGAGCTGTGCAACTTCATGCTGGGTGCGGTTTTCTCCGCTGTGGCAGGCGTTATCTATAAGCACCACAAGAGCCGCAAGACCGCCATCATTGGTGCTATTGCAGGCGCTGCAGCCATGGCTGTGTTCAGCGTACCGTCCAACTACTTCATCACCTATCCGGCCTATGTGCAGTTCTACCACATGCCGCTGGAAGCCATCCTCGGCATGTATCAGGCCATCCTGCCTTCTGCAGACAGCCTCATCAAGTGCCTTGTCATCTTCAATATGCCCTTCACGCTGGTCAAAGGCCTGCTGGATGCAGTGCTGTGCATGCTGATTTACAAGCCGCTGTCTCCCATCCTGCACGGCAGAAAGTAACTTGTTCTCCATTTTTTCTTCTTCTCAAATCATATAACCACAGCAAAACTCCCCGGTCAGGTCCCGCAGTGCGGTTCCCGGCCGGGGAGCTGCTATTTAGAGGAAAATATATCCGCCAGCGGTCGATCAGGCTAATGCCCCTTTGTCCAGCCATCTGCCGCGTACCAGCCGCACAAGGAACAGCACCCCGCGCATGGTCAGCTCAAAGCTCATGGCCATCCATACGCCCACCAGCCCAAAATGCGGAGCCAGCAGGGAAGCCAGCGTGAGCCGGATGCCCCACATGCTGACAAGGTTCAGCACAAAGCATCCCGTGCTGTCTCCGGCACCCTGCATGGCACCGCTGGCAACGATACTGGCACCGAACATCGGTTCGGCCAGTGCTTCAATGCGCAGCACCTGTGCGCCCAGCGCAATAACTGCCGCATCTGCGGTGAAAATACCCATCAGGTTTGGCGCAAAAATGTACATGCCAACACCGGTCAGCGCCATGATGCCTATGCCCATGCCGGTGCACAGCCAGGCAAAGTTTTTTGCCATATCCCGACGGTTTGCGCCCACGGCCTGCCCCACCAGTGCAAGGGATGCATCCTGAATGCCATAGCCTGCCATGTAGCACAGGCTTTCGGCGCTCACACCCAGACTGTTGGCAGCAATGGCGGTGGTGCCAAGGCCGGATACGATGCGGATGAGCAGCACCTGCGCCGAGGAAAGAACTGCACGCTCTGCGGCCAGCGGTGCGCCTACCTTCCACAGGTTCTGCAGGCAGGCTTTGGTAATGTGCCAGGAGCCGGGCTTGCGGATGCACAGCGGGCCGTCCCGCAGCAGCAGGATGGCAAGGGTCAGCACACCGCTGATAGCGGTAGCAAGGGCGGTGCCCAGTGCTGCGCCCGGCACCCCCCAGCCAAGGCCCCAGACGGTCATTGTGCGGCCAAACACCACCATCTCACGGGTGGGATTGATAAGGCAGAAGTTAAAGATCACATCCAGCACGCAGGTCAGCACGCTGATAAGGCCCGGTGTCAGGGCATCGCCGGAGGAACGCAGCATGGAAGAGTAGGTTCCCATGATCATCAAAAAGGGCAGGGAAGCCGACCAGATGGCAAAGTAGGCCGAAGCATCCGCCTGCAGGGAAGGGTCAGCACCCAGCCATCCGGGCAGAAAGCGGCTGATGCCAATGCCGAAGGCCGCGGCTGCAAGGCCCACCACAAGGTTGAAGATCATAGATTGGCGCAATACACCGCGTGCATCGTCCTGCCGGTCTGCACCCAGATACTGTGCCACCTGAATGGCAAAGGACATATATAGACCGGCCAGCATTCCATGCATGAGCCACGTGCTGGAACTGACGATGCCAATGGATGCCGTAGCAGATGCACCGATATGCCCCACCATGGCTGCGTCGATGTACTCTACCGCAGTTACCACGATCTGCTGCAGGATGGATGGGATGCTCAGTGTGAGCACCACCTGCATGGTGTGCCGCAGCGGCACCTGTTCGCCCCGGCGCATCTGCGCCGAAAGCTGCTCAAGAGAGATGGACATGAGTTCTCCTTTTATAGAAACAATAACTTTTTCGACAGACTGATATACTATTATAAGTGCGGTGCTGCAGAAAGTCAATCAAACATGGATTTTTCTCCGGGAATGATTGATTTTTTATGGATAGCGTGATACACTTCTCTCACAAACATAAAAGAAAGAGGAACTTTGAATATGATCGAATCACTGCTTTCGGTCGTAGGACAGCGCGGTGTCGATGCTCTGGCATTCCTGCTGGCGTTTGCCCTTACGGCTTTGATGGACTCCGTTTTTCACGATAAGCTTCCGCACGACCATGGCCGCGAGTTTGCGGTGAACGGTGCGCTTTCCAAGGGTAAGGCCCGTGGTTCCGGCCTGATCTTCGTGCTGTGCATCGCACTGGTATCGCTGGCATTCCTGCCGTTCAAGGTGGAATACGTCATCTACACCATCCTGCTCATTGCATCCATGCTGTCCGGCTACTTTGACGATGCTGCTGAAACTGCATGGAACGAGTATAAAAAGGGTATCATTGATTTTGCCATTGCCATTGTTGCAGGTGTGACCTACCTCAACTTCAACGGCTGCAGTGTGAATTTCCTGCAGTGGAGTTTCACTCTGCCGTATGCTGTGTACCTGCTGCTGATCGTTATTCTGATCTGGACCAGCATCAATGTAGTCAACTGCACCGACGGCGTGGACGGCCTTTCGGCAAGTGTTGCAGTGGTGACCATCGGTACCTACCTGCTGGCCTATAAAACAGAGCTGGCCGAGTACGGCACCGCAGGCGTTGTGTTCATGGGTGCGCTGCTGGCCTATCTGTGGTCCAACGCAAAGCCGTCCAGCCTGCTGATGGGCGATGCCGGCAGCCGCGCAATGGGTTTCTTTATCGCAATGCTGTCCCTCAAATGCGGCCATCCGTTTGCCTTCCTGCTGGCAGCCATCGTGTTCATCGTGGATGGCAGTCTGGGCATCCTGAAGATCAGCCTGAAGCGCTTTTTGCACATTTCCATCCTCAAGAACACCCGCACCCCTTTGCACGACCACGCCCGCAAGAATAAGGGCTGGAGCGACGAGCAGGTGGTGGCCCGCTGGCTGATCATGCAGTGTGTGGCTTCGGCTTTGCTGCTGCTCATTGTCCGCGGCTAAAATATAGCAATCAAAAAAGACGCTTGGTCTTGTCTGAATATGTTTTCCCGGCAGGGAAGCATACAGCAGTGTATCAAGCGTCTTTTATTTTATAGTTCTATCATTCGTTACAGCCCGGCCTTTTTTGCTGCAGCCTGCACGACATGGCCCACCAGCACCGAGGTGGTCACAGTGCCCACACCGCCGGGTACCGGCGTGATGGCATCCACTACCGGCTCTGCTTCGCTGAACTTTACGTCACCGCACAGCTTGCCCTTTTCGTTCACATGGATGCCCACGTCTACCACTGTCTGGCCCTCACGCAGGCAGTCGGCACCCACGGCACCCATCTTGCCCATGGCCACTACTACCACATCTGCTTCCTTGCAGATGGCGGGCAGGTTCTGCGTGCGGGAATTGCAGATGGTCACGGTGGCGTTCTCGCGGTCCAGCATCATGGCTGCGGGCTTGCCTACCACAAGGCTGCGGCCCACTACGACAGCGCGCCTGCCGGAAAGCGGAATGTTGTAATACTTCAGGATTTCAAGGCAGGCCTGCGCGGTGCAGGGAGCATAGCCGAGATCGGTATTAGTGAACACACCGGCCAGAGAATCGTCCGTGATGCCGTCAATGTCCTTTTCCGGAGCCAGCGCCGCACGCACAGTGCGGTCATTGAACTGCTTGGGAAGCGGACGGAACAGCAGGCATCCGTGGATGGTATCCTCTGCGTTCACCTCGGCGATCACCTTCAGCAGATCGTCCTGCGAAGCATCGGCTGGCAGAAGAAACTGCTTTACCTCCACGCCCACCTTGCCGCAGCGGGTGATCACGCCGCGCTCGTAGGAGAGGTCGTCCTCCCGCTCACCCACACGCACCACGGCCAGCGTGGGAGTGATGCCTTTTGCCTCGAGCTGCTCACACAGCGCCGCATTGCGTTCGTTCATAGCGGCTACAACGGGTGCGCCCTTCAAAATCGTTGCCATAATACTTTTCCTCACTTATTCCGCAATTTGTTCGTCACGGATGCAAAAACAGCGTCTGCCCGCGACACAAATTCATCCAGCAGTTTGTCTGTTTTTGCGTCCAACGCAGCAGCGCGCTCACGGTCTGCCATCAGCTTTGTGTTGATGAACACATTCAGGCTTGCGGCCTGCAAGGCTGCCTTGCACAGAGCGGCTGCACAGCCTGCGTCCGAGACGGCCATCACGCTGCCCTTGGCGGCGTATTCTTCCACCAGAGCAATGCCCTCGGCGCACTTTTCCATAATCTCAAGTGGCACGGCACAGGCGGCATCCAGCGCCTTTTCCAGCACGGCGGCTTTGTGTGCAGCCTGCTCTGGTGTGTCCTTGGGCAAGCCGTAGGCCGCAGCCAGCGGCGCAAAGGCATCGGCATCGGCCTGCACCAGCGCCTCCAGCTCTTTGCGCAGGGCATCGGCCCTTGTGTTCAGGGCCTGAATGTCTGCTTCCACGGCGGCATATTTCTTTTTGCTGGTGGTCAGGTTGCCCACCATATTGCCCAGCGCTACACCGGCAGCACCCACCAGCGCCGCCGTTCCGCCGCCGCCCGGCGTGGGTGCTTTGCTGGCCAGCTCTGCGAGAAATTTCTCACAGCTCAGCTTAGTCATTTCCATTTGTAAATACCCCTCTCTGTTACATAGGCATCCAGCCGCTGGTCGTGCTCGTCTACGGCAGCATGTTCCACCCGCTGTGCCTCAAATGCAATGCCGATCTTCACCGCGTTTTTGCAGCGGGGAAGATACCGGTCGTAATAGCCCTTGCCCATGCCGACCCGGAAGCAGTCTGCATCAAAAGCCGTGCAGGGTACAAGGACCAGATCCAGTGCTTCCGGCAGCAGAATCTCCGACCGGCTCAGGATGGGGGTACGGATGCCGTACTGTCCCATCTCCCAGCCGTCCGGGCCGGGCACAGCGGCTGTAAGGGAATACGCCTCGCCGCACACCGGATAGGCCAGCGTTTTGCCTTGCGCCTGCGCCTTTTCCGCAAGGGCAGAAAGGTCGGCTTCGGAACCAAACGCCGCGTACAGCAGGATGGTCTGCGCATTCTGCACGGCAGCCAGCTGCCAGAGGAATGCGCACAAAGCGGCATTTGCAGCCTTGCGTTCTTCCGGGCCGAGAGCCTTGCGTGCGGCACGGCCCGCTTTGCGCTGGGTCTGCTTTGCTTCACTGACCGTCACCAGAGAACACCTCGCTTCATCTGAAGGTTGACTGACTTGAAAAATATACAAAAACGACACTGCATTTTTATACAAGTATAATAAACACTTCAGACGAAAAAAGCAAGCCTTTTGGCAAAATGGAAGTTGAAGATTCTGCAGCTTTCTGCTATGATAAAAGAAAGCAATTCGGTTCGTGCGCGGAGCAGGGTGGCTTGAAGAGATCCAGAGATCCGGGGCTTTCTCCGGAAATTGAGAGGGGTAGAATATTATGTACAATGAAATGATGGACACCATCGGTCTGGTCAATACCGTTGATCCGGAGTTGGCCGCAGCCATGGATTGCGAGCTGAACCGTCAGCGCCAGAACATTGAACTGATCGCCAGTGAGAACATCGTCTCTCCCGCCGTCATGGCCGCAATGGGCAGCATCCTGACCAACAAGTACGCCGAGGGCCTGCCCGGCAAGCGCTACTATGGCGGCTGTGTCTATGTGGACGAGGTGGAGAACATTGCCATCGAGCGTGCCTGCAAGCTGTTCGGCGCAAAATATGCCAATGTTCAGCCCCACTCTGGTGCACAGGCCAATCTGGCAGTTTATTTTGCTCTGCTGGATCTGGGCGATACTGTCATGGGCATGGACCTGTCTCAGGGCGGCCATTTGACCCACGGTTCTCCGGTGAACATGTCCGGCAGGAACTATAACTTTGTCTCTTACGGTGTCAATGCCGACGGTGTGATCGACTATGCTGAGCTGGAAAAGCAGGTTAAGAAGGTGCGCCCCAAGCTGATCGTGGCCGGTGCGTCTGCATATCCCCGTGCCATCGATTTTGAGAAGATCGCTGAGATCGCCCACGGCTATGGTGCATATCTGATGGTGGATATGGCCCACATTGCCGGTCTGGTGGCAGGCGGCTATCACCAGAGCCCTGTGCCGTATGCTGATGTTGTTACCACCACCACCCACAAGACCCTGCGCGGCCCCCGCGGCGGTCTGATTCTGACCAACAATCCCATTCTTGCAAAGCGCATCAATTCTGCCGTGTTCCCCGGCACCCAGGGCGGCCCGCTGGAGCATGTGATCGCCGCAAAAGCTGTCTGCTTTGGTGAAGCACTGAAGCCGGAGTTCAAGGAATATGCCCGCAAGATCGTGGAAAATGCAAAGGCTCTGGCAGATGCGCTGCAGGCACGCGGTGTCAAGCTGGTATCCGGCGGCACCGACAACCACCTCATGCTGATCGACCTGCGTGACGAGGAGTGCACCGGCAAGGAGCTGGAAGCACGTCTGGACAGCGTGCACATCACCGCCAATAAGAACACTGTCCCCGGCGAGACCCGCAGCCCGTTCGTGACTTCTGGCGTGCGTCTGGGCACCCCGGCTGTTACCACCCGCGGCATGGGCGTGGCCGAGATGAAGGTGATCGCCGACTGCATCGCCGATTGCATCTGGCACTACGACGAGAAGAAGGACGAGATCAGTGACCGTGTGCTGAAGCTGACCCGGGATTTCCCTCTGTATCAGTAAATATCGCATTGTTTGAAAGAGGAAGCGCCTTCGGGTGCTTCCTCTTCCTTTTTTGCTGGGTTTGTGTTACCATAAACGCAAAGACAAAAGGAGAAATGACCATGAAGCGTACAGGGCTGTTACATCTATATTACGGTGATGGCAAGGGCAAGACCACCGCTGCCATGGGCCTTGCTTTGCGGGCCATGGGCAGCGGAAAGCGGGTGGTGATCCTGCAGTTCCTCAAAGGTGGCAAAAGCGGCGAGGTGCCGCTGCTGGAACAGCTGGGTGCAAAGGTGTACCGCGGCAAGGCGGGGCAGAAATTCGTGTTCCAGATGAACGAAGCGGAAAAGAAAGCCACCCGCCAGCTGCAGAATGCGAACCTCACAGCTGCCATGGCCGACCCAGCCGACCTGCTGATTTTGGACGAAGCAGGCAGCGCATGGGAACTGGATATGGTGGATAAAGCCCTGTTGCAAAAGGCTGTGCTGGAACGCCCGGCAGAGCAGGAATGCGTGCTTACTGCCCATGCTGCGCCGCAGTGGATGCTGGATGCCGCCGACTATGCCACGGAGATGAAGTGCCACCGCCACCCTTACCAGAGGGGAATTTCCGCCCGGCAGGGCATTGAATACTGACCACGGCAGCAGGATACCGGGTGCATGAGTGAAAAGCGCAAAAACCGGGATGGGGTATTTTTCATCTTGCATTTAGCCCACTGGTGTGATATGATGAAGACAAGAAATCATGCGTGCATTTTCTGAGCAGACCCACCACAGAACAGGGAACCGCTCCGCACCGCTGCCGGGCAGTTCCCGACGGCGTTTTGTTTGAAACTACGGTTAGCGCTTCCTAACAGATTCTGCGTCAACGGGCCGATGCGCGCAGAAGATCTGGAGGGGAATAAAATGATTGAAACGATCGTAAAAGTAGATGGTATGATGTGCGGCATGTGCGAGAGCCATGTCAACGAAGCCGTGCGCAAGGCCTTCCCGGAGGTGAAAAGGGTGTCGTCCTCGCAGGCAAAAGCCCAGACGGTGATCCACTCGGAACAGCCGCTGGACGAGCAGAAGCTGCGGGATGCCATCAATGCAACCGGCTATGAGGTCAAGGGCGTAAGCAGTGCACCTTACGAGAAAAAAGGCTTTTTCTCGTTTTTGAAAAAGTAAGCAAACCTTAACACACATAAGGGAGGCGTATCTGGATGAGGATTCTGGTTTACGGTGCGGGCGTTTTGGGCTGCGAGCTGGCCCATGTGCTGATGCAGAACAAAAAGAACGTTGTCACGCTGCTTGCACGCGGAGAGTGGAAGGAAATGATCGACCAGAAGGGTTTGGTCATCCGCCACTGGGTGCAGCGCAAGACCACAACGGAACGGATCAAAACCGTGGACACTCTTGCCCCGGATGATTATTATGATCTCGTCTTTGTGGTCGTGCAGGCGGGCCAGCTGCCGGATGTGCTTCCTGTGCTCAAGGCCAACAAGAGCCAGTATTTTGTGTTTGTGGGCAACAACCCGCAGGCAAAGCAGGTGCTGGAATTCATGCAGCGCCCGGCGGATAAGATCGCATTCGGCTTTCAGGGCACGGCAGGCCGCCGTGAACACGACCATGTGGTCAGTGTGTACGCCAGTGCCGGCATGACGGTGGGCGGTGCCACAACTCCGCTTTCTGGCACCTTCCGAACCCGGCTCAAGACCGCCTTTGACGGTGCAAAATACAAGCTGACCTTCTATGGCGATATGGATGAATGGCTCAAGTGCCACATTGCATTCGTTCTGCCGGCGTGCTATGTGTGCTATGCCTGCAACGGCGATCTGCACCGGGCCACCAAGCAGCAGCGCGGTGCCATTCTGGATGCCGCCTATGAAGCCTGCCTGATGCTCAAGGATGCGGGCATCCCGGTGAACGATGCCAACAACACCGATAATTTCCAGCCCGGCACATCGGCCCGCCGTAAGATGGAAGCGATGGTGTTTACCATGACAAAAACACCGCTGGGCAGATTGTGCGTTTCGGATCACGCCATGCACGCAGTGTCCGAAATGAAGTATCTGGACGAAGCGTTCGATGCTCTGCGCAGGCAGACCGGCACGGCAATGCCCATGTGGGAAAAGCTGCGCAATGAAATGCCCTCGTGGGATAGCCTGCAGCAGAACCGGAAAGCAGCAAAATAAAACAAAAAAGAAGCAAAGGCACTGCCGCTCCTGTTTTGGGTGCGGCAGTGCCTTTTTGTTTGGGTCTCATTTATTCCAGAAGTCCTGCAGGGCAGCGGCCAGTTCTTCGCAGCTGCGCAGATAGCGGATATGCCGCCAGTGAGGAGGGAACAGCCGGATGTATTCCTGCTGGGCAAACCGGTCGTCCAGCAAAAGCACCGCACCTCTGTCTTCCGGCGTGCGGATCACGCGCCCTGCGGCCTGCAGTACCTTGTTCATGCCGGGATAGCGGTAGGCATAATCAAATCCGGAGCCGTTCTGTGCGTCATAATAACGGCGCAGCATTTCCTGCTGCGGATTTACCTGCGGCAGGCCCACACCCACAATGGCGCACCCGATCAGGCGGCTGCCTGCAAGATCAACTCCCTCACCAAAGATGCCGCCCATCACGCCAAAGCCCAGAAGCGTTTCGGCCGGGTCCGGCACAAACTGAGCCAGAAATTCAGCCCGAGCGGCATCATCCAGACGGCTTTCCTGCACAAGGGTGCGAATGCCCGGGTAACGTGCTGCAAAATCTTCGTGTACCTGCCGCAGATATGCGTAGCTTGGGAAAAAGGCAAGGTAGTTTCCCGTTCTGGCCTGCACCAGCCGGGCCAGTGCATCCGAAACTGCCTGCACGCTGGCTTCGCGGTCGCGGTAGCGGGTAGAGATATTCGGCAGGCAATACAGCCCCAGATTTTCAGCCGGGAAGGGACTGTCCAGTGCGACGGCACGTGCATCGCTGCAGCCCAGAACACTGCGGTAGAACGAGGGCGGAGCCAGTGTTGCACTGAACAGCGCTGCGCTGCGCCCTGCGGCAAGGCTGGCATCCACAAAAGGTGCCGGGTCCAGACACAGCAGCTGCAATTCAAGCTCTCTGCCGCGCGCGGTAAGCTGAGTGACAAAGTGGCTGTCGTATCGTTCAGCAGCACGGGCGATGTCCTGTACAGCAAAATAAAGCTCCAGCAACTGTGCATGTACTTCGGCATCCGGGTTCGCTTCCAGCCAGTCCTGCAAAGGTGCCTGTACGGCCCGCAGCGGACTGAGCAGGGCAGAGGGCGGCTCCTGCAAAAATACAGTACTGTCCTGTGCATACAGCGGTTCGGGCAGTTCCAGTGCGGGGACAGTGTTTTCAGGCAAAAGACTGGTCTGTGCCGGGTCTGCGGCATCGGTCTGGCTGCTGTGCCGGGGTGCAAGCTGTATGCAGGCTTTCCGGGCTTCCAGCAGGGCTTTGTCTGCTTTGGTCAGAGCGGTCTTTAAAGCACTTTTGCCCTTGCCCAATGCGCGTTTTGCCTCGGTCAGGCTGCTTTTACAAAAGCGTGCAGAATACATTGCTCTGGCTCTGTCGGGCAGATTATGTGCTTCATCGACCAAAAACAACCAGTCGCCGGAAGAATCAAAGAACCGCTTCAGGTGCACCACCGGATCGAACAGGTAATTGTAATCCCCAATGACCACATCGCACCACTCGCTCAGGTCTAGCCCCAGTTCAAAGGGACACACCGAAAAACGCTTTGCCGCCCCGGCCAGCGCTGCGCGGTCAAAGCTGCCGGTACCGTCCAGCAGAGCTGTCAGTGCATCCTTGATGCGGTCGTAGTAGCCGTTGGCGTAGGGACAAAGCTCCGGCAGGCAGGCGGGATGTCCCTCTGCGTCCGGATGCAGGCAGACCTTTTCCTTGGCGGTCAGCGTCACACTGCGCAGAGCAAGCTCTGGCTGGGCCGTATGCAGCCGGGTCAAGGCATCCTCGGCGGCAGTCTGGGTCGTGTTGCGGGCCGTGAGATAGAACAGCTTTTCTCCGTTGCCTTCGCCCATGGCTTTCAGCGCGGGGAAAAGCGCGCTCATGGTCTTGCCAATGCCGGTAGGAGCCTGACAGAACAGCCGCGTACCGCCCTTGCAGTCGGCGGTCTTGCCAGCGCGGCAGGCGCGGTAGATCTCGCCTGCCATAGCCCGCTGTCCGGGCCGGTACTGCGCAAACGGGAACTGCAGTGCCTCAAGGCTCTGAGTACGCTTTACATCCCACGCTATCCGGCGCTGTGCCCACGGAGCATACTGGCACAACAATTTGTCAAGAAATTCATCCAGCTCCTGCTGCGTAAAGCGGCGGATAAAGCGGATGATCTGATCGGTGTCTATCTGATAATAAGTCAGCCGGACGTTCAGTTCCGGCAGGCTTTGCTGTGCGGCATAAATGGCACCGTACACCATGCCCTGTGCCCAGTGGCAGGGGTTCATATCCTCAGTGATCTCTTCCGGCGGCACAGCGGTGGTCTTGATCTCATCAATGACTACCGTGCCAGTCTCATCGGTAAAAATGCCGTCAGCCCGGCCCTCAAGGGTAAAAGTGATGTCCTCTGCCTGCCGCTCTACGGAGAGAAATACCTCAGCCTGATAGCCGTCTCCGGCAGTTTTTTGCAATTTGCGGTGGATGTGGGCGCCTTCCAGTGCACGGTCAAACCCCGTAAACCGGCTGTCAATGCTGCCGGTCCGCAGCAGAAATTCCACCAGCTGCCGGATGGGCAGATGAACCGTGGCCAAAGCATTTCACCTCCGCTTTTGGGATACACTGACGAACCGGTAATTCCTCTTCAGACACGATTCAGGCCATTCCATCGCCCGCCCGATTGCCTCACGGCAACAGGGTCCCACCTCAGCGGACGGTCTTCAGAGAAACTCCCGGTTCGTCGACGTAAACTGATTATTTCAGGCCGAACATCTCCATGCATTCTGCTGCCGCTTCATCCACTTTGCCAAAATCCACCGCTGCACGGTAATAGGTCTCCAACTCATCGTGGCAGCTCTTGGCCTGTGCCATCAGGGCACTGGCCTGTTCCAGCAGTTCGGCGGCAGCACGCTCGTTAAAGCGCAGCCGTGCCCGGTACGCTGCCAGATTTTCCCTGTCAAGGAAGCGGGTGCACCGCACAGCCTGCACACTGGGCAGATGCACCGGATGCCAGCGATTATCCGTCAGGAAGGCAAGCTTCAGCTCCGGGATCAGGATATGGTCGATCTTATCCTCCGGGTGCATGGCGCATGGACAGGTAATAATGTGGTAGCCCCGCGTCAGGGCTTCGGCACGAATCAGCTCCAGCAGCAGGCGGGACACCGCGCCGTAGTCATCCCGGAACACGATAAACTTATCCGCCAATGCCTGTGCAGTGCCCTGATAAAACATTTCACCCTTGGGGGTGACGGCGGAAAGCAGGCGCAGCTCTTCGCTGCCAATGCCTTCCGTGCGCGGCATCACCCGGGTGCACAGCCGTTTGACATAACGGCGCACCTTGTCAAAATTGGCGCTGCAGGCTTCGGCGCGGCGGCTGTCCAGCAAAAGGCTGCCTGCCGATGCAATATATCGTGCAGCGCGGCTGCGCAGCAGGGCGTTGCGGGCAAACAGCGCCTTGACCTCATCGGTGCACTGGTGCAGCTTTTCTGCATCGATGGTGTGGTACAAACTCACCACCACTTCGTCCGCACCGGGAGCATCCGGCTCCACCACATGGGGCGCAGTGGCATCCACGATGGCCCTGTGCTGCCCGGGCAGGATCACGCCGTCCAGACTGTCCGGGTCGCTGGCACAGTGGATGCGCTGCGTCAGTTCGCCGCGCTGTTCGGCAGCACGGGCAAGCCGCTTCATCAAGGTGGATTTGCCGCAGCCCGGCCCGCTTTTGATCAGGTACATCTGCATACAGGGTTCGTGGCGCAGCGGTTCAAAATAGCCCTTGAAACCGGCAGGCGTTGTGGCACCCAGAAAGAAATCAATGGAATCATGTCGTGCAGTTCCCATAATCGAACACCTCTCTTTTTGTTTTAGAGTATGCAAAAGGAAGGTGTTTGGTTCTTGCAGCGGGAATGATTCAGTCTTTATGATAGGTATGTTTGCATACCGTTTCAATGTTGTCCCGCAGGGCAGTAAAATCAGCAAAGGCTGCAGGCTTGTTCTGCGGGCTGCGCAGCAGAGCGGCAGGGTGGAAGGTACCCATGAACAGGATGCCGCCCTTTTCGTACAGCTGGCCATGCTCCTTGGTCACGGAGAAATCCTTTCGGATCATCCGCTGGGCGGCAATGCGGCCAAGGCAGACCACGATCTTTGGCTTCAGCAGGCGGAACTGCTCCCGCAGCCAGGGCATACAGGCTTCGCTCTCAGCAGGCTGGGGGTCACGGTTCTGCGGCGGGCGGCACTTGACGATGTTTGCAATATAGCAGTTCTTCGTGCGGTCAAGGTCGATGGCAAACAGATATTTGTCCAGCAGCTGGCCGCTGCGCCCCACAAAGGGCAGACCCTGCTCATCCTCATTCTGGCCGGGGCCTTCGCCCACAAACAGAACTTCGGCATCTTCCACACCCTGACCGAACACCACATTGGTGCGGGTCTTGCACAGCTCGCAGCGGGTGCAGGCAAGACAGCTTGATCTTAATGTTTCCCAATCCATGGCAGCTTGATCTCCTCTTGAAACGGTATGATACTTAATTCACAAATCGGAACAGCTTTTCTCCTAAAATAATAGTACAAAATCTAGGATGGTACGATGCATTGCATGAAGTGACGAATCCACTCAATGCCTCTTTTAGTATACGACTTTTCGGCAACATCATCAATACAGTGGCCGACAATCTTTTTAATGACATGCTCATCCATACCGGCTTTCTTTGCCGTGGTGACGAACTGAACACGACCATCATGAGGACGATGCCGGGGGGGGGCAAAGGCCTGAAGCATTCACGACGAATGCGTTGCCCTTTCTGTGTGTTTTGGCTGGTGACTTAACGATACCATAGGACGATTCACTCGTCATGAATGCGTAGAAATCACGCGATAATACGTTGTTTTATCAAAAGAATAAACAAAGAGTATCTCCACATGTTGATTTTAAATCAATCTGCAGCGATGACTGAAAACGATTACACGTGCGGATTTCAAAGCACTTATACAAATTGTATCCGCTTTCTCTTTGCAGAGCGCGGCTGGATGTGTTATAATCAAAATAGTTTTCTGCGATGCATTTTCAGGCGGTAGTGCCGGACGGCAGCGCGGGAGAAACCGGATAGCGGGAGAGTGGAACTTTTGGAGTTGGAACAGGCAAAAAAGCGCGTGGAAGAATTGCGCGCTGTGATCGAGAAAAACAATCGGCTTTACTATGACCAGGATGCCCCGGAGCTTGAAGATTTTGAGTATGATGCTCTGACCCGGGAACTGAAAGAATTGGAAGCGCAGTTTCCGCAGCTGGTCACGGCATCATCGCCTACCCAGAAGGTAGGCGGCACGGCCAGCAGCAAGCTGCCCAAGGTGACCCATGCGGTAAAAATGGAAAGCCTGCTGGATGCATTTTCGTATGATGAGCTGCGGGATTTTGACCGCCGCGTGCGGGAAGCCGGCATAGAGCCGGAGTATGTGGTGGAGATCAAGATCGATGGCCTTTCCTGCAGTCTGGAATACGAAAACGGTGAGCTGGTTCGTGCCTCTACCCGCGGCGATGGCGTGGTGGGCGAGGATGTGACTGCCAATGTCCGCGCCATCCGCAGCATTCCCAAAAAGTTGAAGGATGCACCGGAATTTCTGGAAGTGCGCGGTGAGGTATATATGCCGCATGGCGCGTTCCAGAAGCTGTGTGCAGAGCAGGAGCTGCAGGGCGCAGCGCCCTTTAAAAATCCGCGCAATGCGGCTGCCGGTTCGCTGCGCCAGAAGGATGCAAAGATCACCGGAAGCCGGGGCCTTTCTATCTTTGTTTTCAATGTGCAGCAGATCCGCGGCAAAACGCTTACCAAACATGCCGAAAGCCTGGATTACCTCAAGAGCCTTGGCCTGCCGGTCTCGCCGCGCTATCATATCGTGCATGACATTGAGCAGGCCATTGCTGAGATCGAGCAGATCGGTCAGAACCGTGCCAAACTGGATTTTGATATGGATGGTGCAGTGATCAAGGTGAACGATTTTGCACAGCGCGATTTGATGGGTTCCACCAACAAATTCCCACGCTGGGCAATTGCGTTTAAGTATCCGCCAGAGGTAAAGGAGACAACGCTGCGCAGCATTGAGGTCGCAGTTGGCCGCACCGGTGTTCTTACCCCGACGGCCTGCTTTGACCCTGTCTTTCTGGCGGGTACTACCGTTGCCCGCGCGACCCTGCACAATGAGGATTTTATCCATCAGTTCGGCCTTTGCATCGGCGATACCATTCAGGTGCGCAAGGCGGGTGATATCATCCCGGAGGTGATCGGTGTTACCCATCACGCAGAGGATGCACAGCCCTATGAGATGCCCACGGTCTGCCCCTCCTGCGGTGCGCCAGTCGTTCATCTGGAGGATGAAGCAGCTCTGCGCTGTGTTAACCCCGAGTGCCCGGCACAGGCACTGCGCAATATCATCCATTTTGCTTCCCGCGATGCAATGGATATCGAGGGCCTTGGCACAGCAGTTGCCACCCAGCTGGTGGAGAAGGACATGGTGCACTCCGCAGCGGATATCTACACGCTGACACGGGAACAGCTGCTGACGCTGGATAAGTTCAAGGAAAAGAGCGCCGATAACCTGCTGAACGCCATCGAGGCTTCCAAGCAGAACAATCTGGATAAGCTCCTGTTCGGCTTTGGCATCCGCAACATTGGCGATAAAGCTGCGGCCCTGCTGGCAGAGCATTTCGGTACGCTGCAGGCTGTCCGGGAAGCAAGTGCAGAGCAGATCAGCGAGATCGATGGGTTTGGCGGCGTAATGGCGCAGAGCGTCGTGGAATTCTTTGCAAAAGAGGGAACGACCGACCTTGTCCATCGTCTGGCCGATGCCGGATTGAATATGCAGTGGAAGGGCGAACCGAAGGGCGATAAGCTGGCAGGGAAAACGCTGGTGGTCACCGGCACGCTGGAAACTCTTTCCCGCAATGAGGCGGAAGCACTGATCGTGAAAAACGGTGGTAAGGCCAGCGGATCTGTTTCAAAGAAAACGGCCTATGTTGTGGCAGGCACGGCAGCAGGCTCCAAACTGACCAAGGCGCAGGCGCTTGGCATCCCGGTGCTGACCGAGGCAGAATTTCTGGCAATGATCAGCGACGAAAACACCTGATAAAACCGCTCCAATGGATATCCTCGCAGTTTTGTGCTGCGGGGATATTTTTATGTCCGCAGGTTCTATCCGGCAGGGACAGGCATATACTCATAGCAGGCAATGAGCCTGAAAAAGGAGAGGACAGTGTGGATGAGTATTATCGGGCGATACGCCTGCTTCCCTCATGGCTGGCCGGGCCATTGGGACAGCTGCCAGCACAGACGGCAGCGCAGATCCATGAACTTCGGTTCCGGACAGGCTGTGGTGTTTTTGTTACACTGTCGGGTCGGCAGCTCCCGCTGCAGGACCTGCCGGAGTGCCCGCTGCAGCTGAGGGAGTGTGTATTGGATCAGTTTCAGATCGAAGAGATCTTTCACACCCTGTGCGGCGGCGCGGTACATGCACACCAGACGGAGCTTGCGCATGGATTTCTGACCACACCCTCCGGCTGCCGGGTGGGTGTGGCAGGACGCTATGTGGATCGCGACGGCCAGACGGTTCTGCAGCAGGTGCAGGGGTTGAACCTGCGCATTGCAAGGGCGGTTCCGGTACAGCTGCCGGACGAACTTCTGGTGCAACTGAAAAAGCATTTTATTGGGATGCTTTTGGTCGGCGAGCCGGACAGCGGCAAGACGACGCTGCTTCGTCAGATCGCACGAGAACTGGCCGGGATGCAGCGGCGAGCCTGCGTGGTGGACGAGCGCTGCGAGATCTTTCCGCCGGGTGATTCCGAGAAGATGCCGCCGCTGGATCTGCTGTCCGGCATCCCTAAGGAACGGGCTGTGCAGATGGCACTGCGCACGCTTTCGCCGCAGGTTATTTTGCTGGACGAGCTTGGCACGCTTGCCGAAACTGCAGCGCTGGAACAGGGCTTTTACAGCGGGGTGGACTTTGTTGCAAGCGTCCATGCCGCAAGCGTAGAAGAAGCCGCCCGGCGGCCGCAGGTGCAGGCACTGCAGCGGCATGGAATGCTGCGTGTATTTGTACTGCTGCACGGCTGCACAGCGCCGGGAAAAGTCCGGCAGGTCTGCACGGTATGATGCGGCTTTTTCATTGGGCAGCGGCTGCACTGCTCCTGCTGTGCGGGTGGCTGACCGGTTCGGCATTTCAGGTCAGAACAGAGCAGCATATCCTGCAGCTGCAGCGCACCGTGGAGCTGCTGCAGCGCATCCGGCAGGAGATCGCTTACCGCAGGCTGGATCTGGAACAACTGCAGCGGTGTCTCGTGCAGGAAAAGCTGCTGGAAAGCGATGCAGCGCCAAAACTGCAGGAAATTCCGGCACCGGAAAGATTTGATGATGCGGAACGCCTTTGCTTTGAGCAGTGCTTTGCCGGCCTTGGCCAAAGCGAAGCGGCACAGGAATGCGAACGACTGGATTATTACTCTGCCCGTTTTGAAGCATTCCTGCACCAGTCGCAGCAGAAAGCGGCATCCGGGCAAGGCTTACCGTGCAGGCTTGGCCTTGCAGCCGGCGCGGTGGCAGCACTGATTCTTTTGTAGTGGCAGGAGGACGAAAACTTGGAGATCGACCTTGTGTTCAAAATTGCAGCGATCGGTATTATCGTGGCAGTCCTGAACCAGCTGCTGATCCGTTCCGGCCGGGAGGATCAGGCCATGATGACGACCCTTGCGGGTCTTGTGGTAGTGCTTTCCATCCTTGTCAAGCAGATCAGCGCACTGTTCGTTACCATCAAGTCGCTGTTTGCACTATGAGTACATCTTTTTCCATTCTGGGGGCAGTGGTCGTCTTTGCAGCAGCGCAGCTTCTGCTGCGGAAGGATGCACCGGCCTATGCGTTTCTGCTGTCCGTTGGCGCAGCATTGTTTGTGCTGCTGCAGCTTGGAGTGGCGGTGCAGGAGCTGCTTCGGAATATATTGGCTTTCAGCCGCCGGGTGGACGGGCCTGCATTTGCCTGCCTGCTGCGCTGTGCCGGAATTTTGCTGTTGACCGATTACGCGCGGACCCTGTGCGAAGAAGCTGGTGCGGACACTCTGGCATGGTGCGCCGGGTTTGCGGGCCGATGTTTGGTTCTGGCGGCAGCATTTCCTCTGCTGGAAGAGATCTGCCAGAAGATCTGGGGGCTTGCCGCATGATAAAAAAATTCCTGCAAAAAGCGGCAGCGTTTGTATTGTGCACAGTATGCTTTCTGGCTTTTGCACCTGATGCCGCTGCGGCACAGCTGCAGGGCCTGCCCGGACAGGAGCTTTGGCAGCCTTATCTGGAAAAAGCTCCGCAAAGTGCAGAGTCCTTTGCCAAAGATCCGCTCAAATCTCTGCTCGCGCTCCTGCCGGGATCACCGGCAGAGATGATCCGGCAGATGGCACACTGCTATGCGGATGTTCTGCTGTTTTTACTGTTGCTGATCGTGCTTTCATTTCTGGTGGGAGGAGCAGCCGACAGCGCCTTGTTGGAGCTAGCTGCGGCTGTGGGCTGCGGCACTCTTTTGTGGGGAGATCTGATCAGCCTTGCACAGCTGATCTGTGAGCGGATGGAGGGGTGGAAAAACTACCTTCTGGGCTTTCTTCCGGTTTACAGCGGTGTGCTCGCTGCCGGTGGAGAGGTGAATGCCAGCACAGCGGCAAGCGGTCTGCTGCTGACCGGACTGTGCTTTCTGGCACAGGGTACGGTGCTTGTAGTCAGTCCGCTGCTGCAGAGCTACCTTGCGGTAAGCATGGCGTGCTGCATCAGCACCCAGCAGGGGCTTTCGGAAACGTGCCGTGTCATAGGCGCGTTGCTGCGCAGGGGGCTTGTCTGGGCTGGGCGGATTTTTGCAGTGCTGTTAGGGCTGCAAAGAGCGGTAACGGTTCAGCTGGACCGTTCTGCACTGCGGTTGGGCCAGCTGCTTACCGGCGGCGTGCCGGTGATCGGGCAGGCTCTGAGCGATACGGCAGAAGTATTTCTTGCCGGGATGCAGCTGCTCAAAAGCAGTCTGGGTTTTGCGGCGCTTGCCGTGATCGGGGCCGAATTTCTGCCACTGTATCTGCAGCTTCTGCTCCATTTGCTATTCCTTGCAGGATGCAGGCTTCTGTGCGGCCTTGCGGAGAACCGGCGCTGTCAGGCGCTGTTTGACTGCATGGCCGAAGCGGTAAAATGCATGGCAGCAGTAACGGCACTGTTTTTTGAACTGCTGACGGTAGGCGTGGGGCTTCTGATGATGACGGGAGGCGGATAGGAAATGCACGCATTTCAGACGGCGGCATCGGCGTTCTGCATTGCCTGTATCTGTGCGGAGATCACGACGCTGCTGGCGGGCGCAGGCTGGGCGGGCAGATGCATAAAAGCCGTTGCCGGGCTATATATTCTAGTGATCCTGTTCCGGCTGGCCCCGCAGATGAAGCTGGAACTGAAAAGTGCAGCGGCGGCTGCTCCGGCAGCGGTCAGCATCCAGAGTACGGAGACATCGCTCTTGCAGGGAACGCAGGAACGGCTGGAAGCGGATCTTTGCGCAGAATGTGAGCGGCGCTTTGGTACAAAGGTGAAACTGGAGATCACACTGACCCGGACAGAACAGACCGTTCGGACAGAAAAGGTGCTTGTGATCCTCCCGGCGGCGTGCACATCCGCAGAGCAGAGCCGGATCGCGGCATATCTGCAGCAGGAGCTTGGCATGGCACCGATACTGGAAGTACAGGAGGACACCGAATGAAAGAAGCAGGGGGCATTTCGTTCGGAGATTCCGTGAAAGATTTTGCCCGGAAATGCAAAGGGAAACAGGGCAGAGCAAGGCTTGCTGCGGCAGTAGGCGTTCTGGCAATGCTGCTGATCCTGCTGTCGGAACTTTTTCCGCAGAACACGGCAGCGGGCAGCACAAAAAACACAAAGCCTGTCCAGAGCAGCACGGAATATCAGGCACAGCTGGAGAACCGGCTGGAACATCTGATCTCACAGATGAGCGGTGCGGGCAAAACGACCGTGATGGTCACGCTGGAGACTGGGGAAGAAGCCATTTATGCGCTGGATACACAATCCGGAGAAATGCAGTCCCAGCAGACCCATGTTCTGCTGGAAGATGGTTCAGCCCTGACCGAAACGGTATGTCTGCCGCAGGTGTGCGGTGTGGCCGTGCTGTGCGAGGGCGGCGGAGACATCCGCGTTGCTGCCCGGATCACCGAACTGGTAAGCGCACTGCTGGATCTGCCATCCAACCGCATTTGTGTGGAACAGCGCAAGGGCTGAGACCCTGCAGCTTTTATAAGGAGGAACGATTTATGAGAGCACTTTCCAGAAATACCCGCAGGGCCACAGCTGTTACATTGGCTGCCGCACTGGTGATCGCCGTATACTTGAACTGGCAGTACGCCCGCAGCGATGTGCCCACGGAACTGCCGGACAATGCTGCAATGGTCGCGGCAGAGGCTGAGGATGTCCCGGTACAGGCGCAGACGGTTCTGGATGAGCTGCCCACAGAGGCCGAAGCGGTGTCCAGCGCCAACAAAAACTATGGTGAAGCGCAGCTTGTAAGCGTTGCCAGTGACAGCGGTGCAAAGTTTTTTGAGCAGGCTCGGCTTAAGCGACAGAAGGCCCACGATGAGGCGATGGATTCCATCAAGAAAACGATGAAATCCTCGTCGCTTTCCGCAGAGGAAAAGAAGGAATATACCGCCCAGATGACCGCAAATCTGGAAGATCTGAATGCGGAGAATGAGATCGAAACGCTGATCAAAGCCAAAGGTTTTGCAGACTGCCTGTGCTTTTTGCAGTCCGGCCGGGCAGACCTTACCGTGATGACCTCCGGTGAACCGCTCACAGCGGCACAGGTGGCACAGATCCGGGATGTGGTGCTGAACAAAAGCACTGTGACTGCCCAGAACATCACGGTGGTGGAGGTCAAATAAGAAGGTGCGGCAGAGTTTTCCGAAACAAGTATTGAAATCGCACCCGCTTTGATGGTATAATAACTCTATCAATAAAGAATGATGTTGTCCTGCGTATGGCATTGATCGTTTCAGGCAGGACCATTTCAAACAAGAAAAAGCAGGCTGTGCCCGCTTTTGAATGGAGGACAACACAATGGATTTTCAGAATACAGATCTTCGGGGCGGCAGCCTTCAGATCTCCACCGAAGTCATTGGCAAGATCGCACGCTGCGCAGCATTGGAAATTGACGGCGTTGCCGAGGTTTCCTGCGGCAGACAAAATAAAAAGCTCAAGGATCTGCTGGAAGCATCCAGCATCCAGTCTCCGGTCGTGGTGGAAATGCGGGATGGTACCGCAAACATCACTCTGAACCTGATGATGAGCTTTGGCGCACGCATTCCTGCTGTAGCCGAAAAGGTGCAGGAAAACGTGAAGAACGCTGTGCAGAACATGACCAATGTCACTGTGAGCCGCGTCAATCTGGTGATTGCCGGCCTTGCAGAAACCACTGCAGCAGAGCAGTAAAATAAAATTCAGAATTGGAAGCCGATCCTCTCTGTGCTCTGGCCGGAGAGGCTTCGTGCTGCGAGAGGAACATTATGGAAAATATTTTGCCCCGTAGAGAAGCACGCGAGAATGCATTTTTGCTGGCATTTTCGCAGACCTTTGGTGATATCCCGCTGGCAGAGGCCATTACCAGCCATGAAGAAAACGATGAAGAGCACCCTGTGGATGGTTTCAGCAAGCATCTGCTGAACGCATACTACGATCATTCTGCCGAGGTGGATGATGAGATCCGTGCACATCTGCGCAACTGGACCATGGAGCGCCTGCCTCGTGTCAGCCTGACCATCCTGCGTCTGGCAGTTGCCGAGATGCTGTTTGGCGGCGAGAATAAGCCCGGTGTTGCCATCAACGAGGCGGTGGAACTGACGAAAAAGTATGGTGCGGACGAAGACTACCAGTTCGTGAACGGTCTGCTTGGCGCAGTGGCCCGGGATCACGGTCTGGATGCGGAGCAGGCCGAACAGTGAGCCGTTATACGCTTGGCATTGATACAAGCAACTATGCAACCTCTCTGGCAGTGTTTGATACAGCTGGAGAGGTTGTTTGCGCAAAGAAGCGCTTTTTGCCGGTAAAAGCGGGCCAGCTGGGCCTGCGGCAAAGCGATGCACTGTTTCATCATACGGTCGCGCTGCCGGAGATGATGCAGGAACTGGCGCAGGAATTTGATCTGACGCAGATCGATGCTGTGGGCGTATCGCAAAAGCCCCGCCCGGTAGAAGGCAGCTATATGCCTTGCTTTCTTGCAGGTGTCAATGCTGCAACGGCCTTTGCACATGCAAAAGGGATCCCACTTGTGCTGACGACCCATCAGCAGGGTCACGCTGCCGCAGCGCTGTTTGCAGCTAAGGGGGAACAGCTGTTTGCTGAAAAAGTTCTGCTGTTCCATATTTCCGGCGGCACCACGGACCTGCTGCTCTGCGATCAGGTGCGCCGGATCACAACGCTTGGCACCAGCACAGACCTTTATGCCGGACAGGCTGTGGACCGTGTGGGGGTTAGGCTTGGCTTTGGCTTCCCGGCGGGTGCCGAGGTTTCCCGTCTGGCTGCACAGTGCACTGAGGAGATCAAGCCAAAATCCAGCGTGAAGGGGATGCAATGCAGCCTTTCCGGGCTGGAAAACCAGTGCAATGCCCTGCTTGCCGCAGGCAAAACGCCGGAATATGTGTGCAAGTACTGCCTGCTCTGTGTGGCGGATACAGTGGTAAAAATGACCAAAGCTGCACAGAAGGAATACCCCGGCCTGCCGGTGGTATGTGCTGGCGGAGTGATGAGCAGCGATATCATCCGTGCATGGGTGCAGAAACGTCTGCCGCAGGTCTACTTTGTGCCGGGACAGTATTCCAGCGATAATGCCATCGGTGTTTCGATCCTGGCAGCGCGGGAGGCCGGATTATGGCTGAAGTGATTACCGTTTCAGCACTCAACCGTTATGTAAAAACGCTGCTGGATGCCAACGATGCTTTGTTTGACCTTGCCCTGCGCGGCGAGATCGTAAATTTTGTACAGAATGCGCGCAGCGGGCACTGCTATTTTTCTCTGCGGGATGATGTCTGCAGCGTCAAAGCGGTAATGTTCCGCACTGATGCACGCCGCCTTGCTTTCCGCCCGGAAGAGGGAATGTGTGTAGTCGTGCGCTGCCGCGCTACCCTTTATGAGCGCGACGGCGCATTTCAGCTGTACGTGAACGATATGTTCCCGGATGGCATTGGTGCCGCACAGCTGGCGTTGGAACAGCTCAAGGCGAAACTGGAGCAGGAGGGCCTGTTTGCACCGGAGCACAAAAAGCCGCTGCCGGAATTTCCTAAATGCATCGGTGTTGTTACCAGCAAGACGGGAGCTGCCCTGCAGGACATCCGCAATGTGCTCACACGGCGCTGGCCATCGGTACGGCTGCTGCTGTGTCCGGTGACAGTGCAGGGGTTTGAAGCCGCGCAGCAGGTGGCCGATGCCATCAAAAAGCTGGATCAGCGCAAAGAGGTGGACGAGATCATCGTTGCACGCGGAGGCGGCAGCCGGGAAGACCTGTGGGTCTTTAACGCAGAGATGATCGCCCGGGCTGCATACCGCTGCAAAAAACCACTGATCAGCGCAATCGGCCACGAGATCGACTATACCATTCTGGATTTTGTGGCAGACTGCCGTGCCCCCACACCTTCGGCTGCAGCAGAGCTGGCCGTACCGGATCGGGCAGAGCAGGAGCGGATATTGCTGGATTTGCAGCAAAATATTCGCAAAAATATGCAAAAACGTTTTGATTTATGCTATAATGGTCTGGAACAATACAACTTTGTGTTGGAGCAGGGCCTTGCACGCCGAAACTGGCAAAAAAGTCAGGGTCAGCTGCAGCAGGTGCAGGATGCCATCCGTCAGCAGATGCAGAAACGCCTGCATTCTGCAGAATTGCAGCTGGGTCATGCGGCAGCACTTACTGGTTCGCTGGATCCATACAAGGTGCTGGCGCGCGGCTACACGATGGTCACAGCAGCCAACGGTACTATTTTAAATGCAGATGATCTGCAGCCGGAAAAAACAATCTATGTTCGCAGCGCTTCCCGCCGTGCAAAGTGCAGGGTGGAAGCGGTGGAGGAGATCAATGAGAACACCCAAAAGTTTTGAGGAAGGCATGGAACGGCTGAATACGCTCCTTGCACAGATGCAGAGCGAGGATACGACCCTTGCAGATTCGGTCAAACTGTATGCAGAGGCCGCTTCTCTGATGGAGTACTGCCATGCTGCACTGGAAAAAACATCGCTGCAGATCGACGAGATCGACGCAAAGCTTGCGGGCACAGTGCAGGAGGAAAGCTAATGGACTATCAGGAGCAGTATCAGAATTATCTGGCGCAGGCAATGGCCGCGCTGGAAACGGCCTGCGGCCGTTTTCTGCCGGAAGAATCCGAGGTGTGCCGTGCAGCACGCTACAGCCTGATGGGCGGCGGCAAACGGATCCGTGCAGTTCTTGTTCTCAGCGTCTGCGATATGCTGGGCGGCAGTATGCAGGCGGCACAGCAGTTTGCAGCTGCTGTAGAAATGCTGCACTGCTATTCGCTCATTCACGATGACCTGCCCTGCATGGACAATGATGATCTGCGCCGCGGCCGTCCTTCCTGCCACAAGGCGTTTAGCGAAGCAACTGCCATGCTGGCCGGTGATGTGCTGCTGACAGAAGCATTTGAGACAGTCGCCAATGCCCCGGCAGATGCGTCTGTCTGTGTACAGGCAGCGCGGGCACTGGGTGCAGGCGCTGGCAGCCGCGGCATGGTCTATGGGCAGGAACTGGATCTGAAATACGAAGCGTTGGCCGCAACAGAAGACCAGCTTCGGCTGATCCACCGCAATAAAACGGGTGCGCTGATCAATGCAGCCATCCAGATGGGTGCGGCTGCGGCCAAAGCGGATGAAGCACAGTGCAGAGCGCTGAAACAGTATGCTTATGGTCTGGGTCTTGTTTTTCAGATCGTGGACGATGTGCTGGATGTTACCAGCACACCGGAACAGCTGGGCAAGCCCATTGGCAGCGACAGCGAAAATGGAAAGACTACCTTTGTGACCCTTTATGGTGCGGAAGGTGCCATGAAGCTTGCACATGACCTGAATCAGGAGACCTGCACGGAACTGCACCGGAATTTTGGCGAAAAAGCTGCGTTTCTGGAACAGCTTGCGCAGCAGCTTCTTGTGCGTAAAAACTAAAAATAATCCATACAGAATAAAGGAAAAAGATTATGCAGCTTATTCAAAACATCCTGTCTTTCAATCAGATCCTTACGGTTTCACTGCTCGGCTGGCTTGTGGCGCAGGTGCTTAAAACCATCATCAATTTTATCCTGCTGGGCAAGTTCCAGTTGGAACGCATGTGGGGTGATGGCGGTATGCCCAGTGCCCACAGCGCAACGGTCTGTGCCATGGTCATTGCAACCGGACGCTGTGTGGGTGTTGACTCTGCCATTTTTGCAGTGGCAAGCGTGGTGGCAATCATTACCATGCACGATGCCATGGGCGTGCGGCATGAGACTGGCGAGCAGGCCAAGGTCCTGAACCAAATGATCGATCAGTGGATCGAAGTGAGCGAGAAGAATGCTCCTTTCCTGCAGAACATGCATCTGAAGGAGATGGTCGGCCATACGCCGCTGCAGGTCGTGGCAGGCGTACTGGTTGGCGCAGCCGTCGGCTTCCTGTATCCGCTGGCTTGAGACATTCTTTTTTCACGCAGGAATGCACTGCAGCAACAGAAAATCTTCATTTGAAGGACGTGTGATTTATGGGAGCATTGCTGCTGGACAGCATCAATCAGCCCAGAGATTTAAAGCAACTGAATGAACAGCAGGTGAAACAGCTGTGCGCGGAGATCCGCCAGTTTCTGCTGGAGAATATTTCCAAGACGGGCGGCCATCTTGCCTCAAACCTTGGCGTGGTAGAGCTTACCGTTGCGCTGCACCGTGTTCTGGATACACCACAGGACAAAATCGTGTTTGATGTCGGTCACCAGTGCTACACACACAAGATCCTTACGGGTCGGCGCGGACAGTTTGATAAGCTGCGCCAGCTCGACGGAATCTCCGGTTTCCCGAACCCAAACGAGAGTGAACACGATGCATTCATTGCCGGGCACGGAAACACGGCGCTTTCGCTTGCGATCGGCATGGCGTGGGCCAAAAAGCTGCATCATGAAGCAGGGCTTGTGGTCGCGGTGATCGGCGATGGTGCCTTTACCGGCGGCATGGTCTACGAGGGCATGAACAACATTGAACAGCTGGACAACCTTCTTGTGATCCTGAACGACAACAAGATGTCCATTTCTAAAAATGTCGGTGCACTTGCCCGCTATCTGACTCATTTGCGCACGACCACGGCCTATTTTGATGCCAAGGATAATGTGCGCAGCTTTTTGGATGGAGTACCGCTGGTGGGCGCTCCACTGAAAAAAAACATCACCGAGTGCAAGACGCTTTTGCGTCGGGCAATGTACCACTCTACCATGTTCGAGGATATGGGCTTCCAGTACATCGGGCCGGTGGATGGCCACAACGTGGAAGAGCTGGAACGCACACTGCGCACCATCCGCAACCGGCAAGGGCCACATTTTCTGCACGTGATCACAAAAAAGGGCAAGGGCTATCAGCCGGCCGAGGTAAACCCCGGCAACTATCACGGCGTGTCGGCATTTGATCCGGATGGAATGCCCGACCCGGAGGTGGCACCAAAGGAATCGTTCTCGACGGTATTTGGCAATGCTCTTGTGACGGAAGGCGACCGGAACCCGAATATCTGCGCCATCACTGCTGCAATGAAGTATGGCACCGGCCTGCAGTTTTTTGCACACAGCCACCCGGAGCGTTTTTTTGATGTCGGTATGGCAGAGCAGCACGCTGTGACCTTTGCTGCCGGGCTTGCAAGTCAGGGCATGCTGCCGGTGGTATGCATTTATTCCACCTTCCTGCAGCGTTCCTATGATCAGATCATCCACGACGTAAATCTGCTGCGGGAGAATGTAGTTTTTGCCATCGACCGCGCCGGTTTTGTCCCAGCGGATGGCGAAACGCATCAGGGCATTTACGATCCCGCTTTCCTGAGCCAGCTTGGAATGCCGCTGTATGCGCCTTCCAATTATCAGGAACTGAATTACTGGCTGCAGCAGCTGTTGAGTGACCGATTCCATGGCCCACGGGCAATTCGTTATCCCCGCGGTGGGCAGGATGCAGCTCTGGCGGAATTTGGCTGCACCGGCGAAGATTATGATTTCCTGCGCAAGGCGGATGATGCAACAATCGTTCTGGTGAGTTACGCCGACGAACTGGCCGACCTTTTGCAGGCAGAACGTGAATTACAGCAGAAAAGCATTGCGTGTGATGTGATAAAGGCTGTAAAGCTGTATCCCTTTACAGACAAAATAATCGCTGATCTGTTGAAATATAAAACAATCCTGTTTGCGGAAGAATGCATTGCAAACGGAAGCATTGGTGAGCATCTGGAATATGCTTTGCAGCAAAACGGATGGAATGGGCGCTTTATCCATTGTGCGGTGCGGAACGCGTGTCTTCCGCATGCCAGTGTGGCACAGATCAAACAGGCAACCGGTCTGGATGCAGCGCATCTTGTACAGGCCGTGCAGATGGCCGTGACGAAAGGAGAAAATTTACTGTGAAGATTCGATTGGACCAATATCTTGTTCAGCATGGTCTGACACAGAGCCGTGAGCGCGCAAAGGCGCTGATCATGTCCGGCATCGTTTTTGTCAATGAGCAAAAGGTGGACAAGGCCGGAGAGATGATCAAGGAAGATGCCAAGGTGGAAGTGCGCGGGCACGACATTGGCTATGTCAGCCGCGGCGGCCTGAAGCTGGAAAAAGCTATGAAGTGTTTCCCGCTTACACCCAATGGCAAGGTCTGCATGGACATTGGAGCATCTACCGGCGGCTTTACGGATTGTATGCTGCAGAACGGTGCCGTCAAGGTTTATGCGGTGGATGTCGGCTATGGTCAGCTTGCATGGAGTCTGCGCACAGACGAGCGCGTAGTGAACATGGAGCGCACGAACATCCGCAATGTCAAACCGGAGGATCTTGCCGAACAGATCGAGTTTTTCAGTGTGGATGTCTCGTTTATCTCGCTGCACCATATTTTCCCGGTGGCACAGGCAATCACAACGCCGGATGCCATGGGCGTTTGTCTGGTCAAGCCGCAGTTTGAAGCTGGACGCGAAAAGGTTGGCAAGAACGGTGTGGTGCGCGACCCTGCTACCCACCGTGAAGTGCTGCACAATGCCATGGGCTATGCTGCTGCAAACGGTTTTGCTGTACGCGGATTGGATTTCAGCCCGGTAAAGGGACCTGAGGGCAACATTGAATACCTGATGTTCGTGCAGAAGAGCGGTGAACCTTCCGTGCTGGACGACAGCGTTGCAGAGCAGGTGGTGGCAGCAAGCCACAGCACGCTGGACCGCTGAGCGGCTCTGCCATCAGACCAGAAAAAGGAGCTTCCCGCATGACGATCTATATTTCGCCGAATCCCGGCAAGACCTCTGCCAACGAGATCGCACTGCGCGCGGCGCAGATTCTAATGAACCATGGTGCAGCTGTTCTGATGTGTGAACAGCCACGCACAAGCTGTAGCACGGCCGGAGTGGTTTATCTGCCGCTGGAGGAATGCCTTGAGCAGGCAGATGTGATCCTGACCATTGGCGGCGACGGCACCATTCTGCATGAGGCAAATCTTTCGCTTCGGTACGCAAAGCCGATCTTGGGCATCAATCTGGGACGCTGTGGTTTTCTGGCTACCTGCGAAGTCAGCGAGATGGAAGCCAAGCTCTCCGCTGTTGCACGGGGAGAGTTCAGCGTAGACAACCGGATGCTGCTGTATGTCCGCGTTCTTGGCCACGATGGCTGGGAGGGCCACGCCCTGAATGACGTGGTGGTCACAAAGGGCCGCCTGCAGCAGGCGATCGATTTCAGCATTTACTGCGATGATATTTTAGTAGAGCACTACCGTGGGGACGGTGTGATCGTTGCAACGCCCACCGGCTCCACAGCGTATTCGCTGGCGGCGGGCGGGCCGATCCTGGATTCCCAGACGAAGGGCGTTGTTGTAACGCCTATCTGCCCGCACAGTCTGGCCAGCCCGGCCATGGTGTTTGCGCAGGAGCGCAAGCTGAATATCTGTGTGGGACAGGTGGCCGATGATGAAGTGTTTATCAGCTGCGATGGCAGAGCTGGCTGTCCGCTCAAGGCCGGCGCAACGGCTGAAGTAAGGCTCTCCGATCAGGTGGTAAAGCTGATCACCTTCGGAAAAGCAGATCAGTTCCAGGCCATTGACCAGAAGCTTCGCAGCAGACGATAAAGGGGAGGCGAGTTTACGATGGCGCGCAGCCGTAAGGAAGATGTAAAAAGCAAGGGAGAACGTCAGCAGGTGATTCTCCGGCTTGTGCAGGAACACCCGATCAGCCGACAGGAAGTTCTGCTGGATCACCTTTCCAAAGAGGGATTCGAGGTAACACAAGCCACCGTTTCCCGCGATATCCGGGAGCTGTGTTTGGTAAAAGCTGCCACGGCAGAGGGGTATCGCTATGTCTCCAGCCGGAACGAAAGCTTCAACCCCAAAACGCAGGGAAGGTTTGAAACGATCTTTCATGAATCCGTGCTGGGGGTAGATTACGCCGGACATGTTGTGCTGGTAAAGTGCTATTCTGGCATGGCCAACGCCGCATGCGAGGTTTTTGACGCATTGCAGTGGAAAAATGTGGTCGGCACGCTTTCGGGCGACGACACGTTCCTGATCGTTGCACGGTCGGAGCGTGATGCAAAAACGATCTGCTCGGAACTGACGAGACACATTGGATAAAAATAACGCGGGAGAAAAGATATGCTGAGCAGCCTGCAAATTGAAAATGTTGCTGTGATCCAGAAGGCTGAAGTACATTTCAAGCCGGGCCTGAATGTTCTTACCGGTGAGACTGGTGCCGGCAAGTCGATCCTGATCGATTCCATCAATGCGATCCTGGGAAACCGCACTTCAAAGGATCTTGTGCGCACAGGGGCCTCCAAGGCGGTAATCCGTGCAGCCTTTGAAGAGGTGCCCGGTACGGTGCTGGACAGCCTTGAGAAGGCGGGCTACGAGCGCTCGGATGCACTGATGCTCAGCCGCGAGATCACAGCCGAGGGCAAAAGCACCTGCCGCATCAACGGAATGCCTGCAACGGCTGCGGTTCTGCGGGAGCTGTGCGGAGGACTTATCAATATCAACGGTCAGCACGACTCCGTGGGCCTTCTGAACCCGGCAAGACATCTGGGCATTCTGGATGATTATGCGCAGAACAGCGCGGAGTTTCAGGACTATTATGTCCTGTACCGGGAGCTTGTGCGCATCAAGCGGGAGCTGGATGCCATGATCACCGACGAAGCCGAAAAGCAGCGCAGGATTGATCTGTTGAGCTATCAGGTGCAGGAGATCGAGGATGCCGGACTGACCGCCGGAGAGGAACAGACGCTGGAAAGCCGCCGCAAGATCCTTGCCAATGCATCTGCCATCCGGGATAAGATCGCACAGAGCTATGCATTGCTTTCGGGCGATGACGAGGCCTCCGGCGCAGTCGATCTGCTGGGTGAGGCATCCAATGCAGTGGATGCTGCCGCGCAGCTGGATGATGCACTTGCCGGTGCATCCAGTCAGCTGCTGGATCTGTATTACAATGCAAAGGATGTTGCCGCAGATTTGATCGGTCGGCTGGATTCCTATGATACCAACGATGCGGAGCTGGACGAGATTGAGCAGCGTTTGGATCTGATCTACAAGCTCAAGCGCAAATATGGTGATACGGTAGAAGACGTGATCGCTTTTGGACAGAATGCAAGGGAAGAACTGGAGCGCATCCAGTCCTCACAGGAGCGGCATGACCACCTGCAGGCAGAAAAGCTCCGCCTTTATGCGCTGGCCCGTGAAAAGGCAGAAGCACTGACCCAGACGCGCCTGCGCGCTTTTGAAGAGCTGAACAAGCGTATTTCCGGCACGCTGGATTTTCTGAACATGCCGGGCGTGCGCATGACACTGCGCCATACCCGCGGCCCGCTGGCAAGCCATGGGCAGGACAGCATCGAGTTCTACATTTCCACAAACCCCGGTGAGGCGCCCAAACCCCTTGCAAAAATTGCTTCCGGCGGCGAGCTGAGCCGCATCACGCTGGCCATCAAAAATGCAATGGCCGATAAGGATGCCGTGCCTACCGTGATCTATGATGAGATCGACAGCGGTGTTTCTGGCAAAGCCGCCGGGCGTATTGGTGAGGTACTGCGCCAGAGCGCACAGGGCCACCAGATCTTGTGCATCACCCATACAGCCCAGATCGCTGCACTGGCGGACTGCCATCTGCTGATTCAGAAAAATGTAGCCAATGACCGCACCTATACCGAGATCCATCCGCTGGATGAGGAGGGCAGGGTGGAAGCACTGGCCCGGCTGATCTCCGGCGACCACGTTACCGAGCTTTCGCGTGCCAATGCCCGCGAAATGATGGGTCTTGGCGCAAGATAAACCAAAAAAGCCGCTGCAGATAAGGGGTTGACAAGCCCGAAGCATTGTGATAAAGTAGTCCTTGTTAATGGCGATGAAGGGAACAAGTACCTTGAAGTGTTCTGCCCAGAGAAACCCCGGTTGGTGTAAGGGGTCGCAGAGCAGCAGGGGAAATACCTCCCGGAGCTGCAGGCTGAATGCCGTTCAGGTTAATAGGCTGTGCCGCGTGCGAGCGTTACAAACGCAGGAGTGTCTCTCTACTCTGGGGTGTGCACTCGTGAGGTCGTTTCTGTGAGGAAGCGGCAAACAGAGGTGGTACCGCGAATTTTTTCGCCCTCTGCCAAATTTATTTTTGGCAGGGGGTGTTTTATTTTTCCCTCTGCCCACAAACAGGAGGAAAAAAATCATGACTCTGTACGAAGAACTCAAGGCCCGCGGCCTGGTGGCCCAGATCACCGATGAAGAGATCATCGATCTGATCAACAATGGCAAGGCAACCTTTTACATCGGCTTTGACTGCACTGCCGACAGCCTGACCGCAGGCCACTTTATGGCCCTGACCCTGATGAAGCGCCTGCAGATGGCAGGCAACAAGCCTATTGCCCTGATCGGCGGCGGCACTACCATGATCGGCGACCCCTCCGGCCGTACCGACATGCGCAAGATGCTGACCAAAGAGGATATCGCCCACAATGCCGCATGCTTCAAAAAGCAGATGGAAAAGTTCATCGACTTCTCTGAGGGTAAGGCACTGATGTTGAACAATGCAGACTGGCTGCTGAACCTGAACTACGTGGAACTGCTGCGTGATGTGGGTGCCTGCTTCTCCGTGAACAACATGCTGCGCGCCAAGTGCTACGAGCAGCGCATGGAGAAGGGCCTGTCCTTCCTCGAGTTCAACTACATGATCATGCAGAGCTACGACTTCTACTACATGTTCCAGCACTACGGCTGCAACATGCAGTTCGGCGGCGACGACCAGTGGAGCAACATGCTGGGCGGCACCGAGCTGATCCGCCGCAAGCTGGGCAAGGACGCTTATGCTATGACCATCACCCTGCTGACCGACTCTCAGGGCAAGAAGATGGGCAAGACTGCCGGCAATGCTGTCTGGCTGGATCCCAACAAGACCAGTCCATTCGAGTTTTACCAGTACTGGCGCAATGTGGGCGATGCCGATGTGATGAAGTGCATTCGTATGCTCACCTTCCTGCCGCTGGAGCAGATCGACGAGATGAGCACATGGAAGGATCAGCGCCTGAACGAAGCTAAGGAAATTCTGGCTTACGAGCTGACCAGCATGGTCCATGGCAAAGAAGAGGCCGAAAAGGCCCAGAATGCTGCCCGCGCACTGTTCAGCGGCAGCGCAATGGATACCGAGCACATGCCTTCTACTCAGCTGACCGAGGCCGACCTGACCGATGGCTCCATCGGTATCCTGACCCTGATGGTCAAGGCTGGTCTGGCAGCATCCAACGGCGAGGCACGCCGTCTGGTCGTGCAGGGCGGTGTTCTGGTGGATGGCGAGAAGGTAGCCGCTCCCACCGTTGGCTTCTCTGCTGAGCAGCTGGCAAAGGGTATTGTGATCAAGAAGGGCAAGAAGATCTACCACAAAGTCACTCTGTAAAAATATTGAACATGAAAATGCCGGTGTACTCTGTTTTGGAGTGCACCGGCATTTTTTCACTTGATGGAGGATTGCTCGCTTGCTTGCAGAATTTACAGCTCGTAAGCCTTCTTCAATGCTTCGTAAGCTGCATCCTCATTCTCTGCGTGGACCAGCAGGGAAATATCCAGATCGCTGGTGGTGATAAGCAGTACTTCAATGCCGGCCATTGCCAGAGAATTCAGTGCACGGGCAGCCACGCCGCAGCTGGTGACCATTTCTTCACCAAACAGGTTCAGCTTGGAATAACCCACGCTGATCAGCGGGGAAGCCTTGGCATCCTTGTCCAGATTTGCAACGGAAATAGCCTTCATCACCAGCGGAAGATCACTGCTGGAAGCGGTAAAGCTGAAATCGATGGTGGTGCCATGGGGTGCACTCTGGCTGATCATATCTACGACCACACCGTTATCTGCAAAGATCTGCAGGTAACGTGCGAGGCTGTTGCCCTTGAACTCTACATCCTGCACACTGATCATCATGAGGCTCGGCTCAATATTGATCTTCGATACTCCGTACATAAGGATCCTCCGTTCTGCCCGAAAGGCGGGCTTCAACAATACAAAAATATTCAGGTAAGCTGCAAAAACTCCGGGTCGATATTTTCCCGGGCAATGGACTGAATCATTTCCAGGCTGAAATCTGGATACGCCTGCCGTACTCCGTGGGCCTTTGTAAGGGCTTCGGTATAATCGCGGAACAGGTAGGTACGCACATTGGATTTGCCTGCATCATAGTGGGTCACCGTCGGCAGAAGTCTGGGAGAGAGCACGCTGCAACGGACAGTGCCGTCCGGTTCGGTCGTTTTTTCAAGCTGAACCGATAAAATTGCGCCGACCAGCTGATCGGGCTTTTCCTGCGTGCTGATAAAATTGCCCAGAGAATAGGCCGTGAACACCTGCCTGCCGTCTGCTGCAGTCAGCCACTGTGCATTTTGCAGCACATGCGGGTGGGTGCCAATGATCAAGTCTGCACCCCAGTCTGCAAGGTTTTGCGCCAGAGTTCGCTGCGGATCTGCGATGGCATGGCTGTTTTCTACGCCCCAGTGCACACCCACCACCACAAAATCTGCAAGCTGACGTGCCGCTTTTACCTGCTGCTCGATCACATCGGTCTGGCTGGTATAGATCACATTGGCCTGCATGGAGCTGTTCTGCGGGATGCCATTGGTATGCTCTGTGTAGGAAAGATATGCGATCGTTACACCATTGACAGTCTGCAGCGGGATATGACCGTAGTCCTCTTTGCCCTTCCACAAACCGGTGGTCACTACATCCTCCGGCATACTGCCCCAGAAGCGCAGGGTAGCGGCAATGCCGGAAGCGCCTTTATCGTAAGTGTGATTGTTGGAAAGGCTGAACACCCGCACACCCGCCCGGTAAAGCGCGCGGGCGCAATCGCCCGGAGTGGAAAAGCACGGGTAGGTGGATGGCTCCAGCTCGTCCGTACAGAGTGTTTCCTGATTGATCCAGTTCACGTCCTGCTGCACGTAGAAGGGAGCGATGTGCTCATAGCAGTAATCAAAGCTGTAGCCTTCTGTTCCGGCAGCCCGGCGCTTTGCCTGCTTGTAAATAGGGGAGTGGATCAGATTATCTCCTGTTGCAGAAAAGCGGACAGTCTGAACCAGCGGCTGCGGTTCCGGCTCTGGCGCAGGCTCTGCTTCTTCCGGCTGTGATACAGTGGCAGAACCTGCAGAAGAGCTTTCCGTGCTCACCGGTTCTGCCGTCGGTATGCTTTCCTGCAGAAAGAACTTTGGCAGCAAAGGCAGGCAGAACAGAAATACGATCAGCATCGCTCCGGCTGTCCAGAAAGCCTGCCTTCTGGCGCGGCGTTTTGCAGTCGGTCTGCGCCGGTGCTGTTGCGAGGATTGTTTGCTCATCCGCGTCCACATCCTTCCACCCTGTTTCTGCCAAAAGCAGAGCAATCAGGCTTTTTAAAGTGCAGCGATCATATCACCCATATTGTACAGGCCCGGCTCCTTTTTTGCAAGGTAAACTGCTGCATTCACAGCGCCGTTTGCAAAAATATTGCGGGAGTAAGCGGTGTGCTTGAGGGTGATCACCTCATCCGGACCGCAGAACAGCACTTCGTGATCACCCACGATGCTGCCGCCGCGCACGGAACTGATACCAATTTCCTTCGGGTCGCGCTTCTGGCGGACAGAAGAACGGTCGTAAACATAATGATATTCGCCATTGTTTTGCTCATTGATGGCATCGGCCAGCATCAGAGCGGTGCCGCTGGGTGCATCCAGCTTGTTGTGGTGGTGCTGCTCCACGATCTCAACATCGTAGTTCACACCCAGAATAGCCGAAGCGCGCTTGCACAGCTCCGACAGCACATTGATGCCCATGGACATATTAGCGCTCTTGAACACCGGCACCGTGCGGGATAGCTGCACCACCTTGAGCTGCAGCTCTTCCGAAAGGCCGGTGGTGCACACCACGATGGGCAGCTTGTGAGCTTCACAGTAGGGCAGAGCCTTTTCCACAGCGGCCGGAGAGCTGAAATCGATGATCACATCGCCCTTGCCGTCCAGCTTTTCCAGGCTGTCATACACAGGGATGCCGTTCTGTTCGCCATCCTTTATGTCGATGCCTGCAATCACACGGCAGTCCTCGCGCTGTGCGATCATATCACACAGCACATGGCCCATGCGGCCGCCGATGCCCTGAATCACAATATCCGTCATAATTTTTATCCTTTCCTGCCCGTTTTGCATATCGGCATATCGCAAAATGCCCGGACAGAGCGCTCCGCCGGGCATTTTGCAGCCAAAAACTTATTCTGTAATAAGACCCTCTGCACGCAGAGCCTTTTCAATATACTCCTTGTGTGCCTCGCTCGGCTCTACCAGAGGCAGACGGCACTCGCCAGCTTCCCAGCCCAGCACATTCATGGCGTACTTCACCGGAATGGGGTTCACTTCACAGAACAAAGCATCTGCCAGCGGCAGCATTTCCAGCTGCAGCTCACGGGCCTTTGCGGTATCGCCGTCAAAGAATGCCTTGCAGCAGTTGTGCACCAGCTCCGGCTTGACATTGGACACGACGCTGATCACGCCCTTGCCGCCCAGAGCCAGCAGGGGAACCACCTGATCGTCGTTGCCAGAATAAATGTTCAGCTCGTCGCCGCACAGCTGTGCGATCTTGGCTACCTGAGAGATGCTGCCGGAAGCTTCCTTGATGCCGTTGATCAGAGGATGCTTGCTCAGTTCCAGAGCAGTCTCCGGGGCAATGTTCAGGCCGGTGCGGGAAGGCACGTTGTACATGATCACCGGGATGCCTCCGGCCTCAGCCATGGCGGTAAAGTGAGCAACCAGACCAGCCTGAGAGGTCTTGTTGTAATAGGGAGTCACCATCAGCAGAGCGTCTGCGCCGCATTCGGCAGACTTTGCGGCCAGTGCGCAGCCGTGGTCGGTATCGTTGGAGCCAGCGCCTGCAATGACGGGCACGCGGTGGTTGACAACATCCACCGTATACTTGATGGCGGCAAGCTGCTCCTCATCGGTCATAGTAGAGCACTCGCCGGTGGTGCCGCAGATGATGATGGCATCCGTATGGTGTGCGATCTGATCCTCAATAATGTGGCCCAGCTCGTCAAAGTTGATGCTTCCGTCCTCGTACATCGGGGTGATAATGGCAACACCCGCGCCGGTAAAGACAGGATTCTTCATAGCCTAAAACTCCTTTGTATGCGCTTTTGCGCAAAATATACTTAGTCGAAATAGCCCTTTGCGGCCAGCAGCTCGGCCAGCAGAACACCGCCGCCGGCGGCACCGCGCAGAGTATTGTGGCTCATGCAGGCGAACTTGTAATCAAACAGGGTGTCCTCGCGCAGACGGCCGATGCACACAGCCATGCCGTTCTCGGTGTTGCGGTCCAGCTTGGGCTGCGGACGATCCGGCTCGGTGAAGTAATGCAGGAACTGCTTGGGTGCGCTGGGCAGGTCAAGCTCCTGTGCGGGGCCGCGGAAGTTTGCCCATGCCTCCAAAATCTGCTCCTTGGTGGGCTTCTTCTCAAAGCTTACAAACACGGCAGCGGTGTGGCCGTCGGAGACAGGCACGCGGAAGCACTGTGCAGTGATCACCGGCTTTTCGGCGTTCACGATATGGTCGCCCTCAATATGGCCCCACAGCTTGAGCGGCTCGCGCTCGCTCTTTTCTTCCTCGCCGCCGATGTAGGGGATCACGTTGTCCACGATCTCGGGCATACGGTCAAAGGTCTTACCTGCACCGGAAATGGCCTGATAGGTGCACACCAGAGCCTTGCTGACACCAAAATCCTTCATCAACGGGTGCAGGGCGGGAACGTAGCTCTGCAGGCTGCAGTTGGACTTAACGGCAATAAAGCCGCGCTTGGTGCCCAGACGCTTGCGCTGTGCGGGGATGATCTCGATGTGGTCGGCGTTGATCTCGGGCACCACCATGGGCACATCCGGGGTAAAGCGGTTTGCACTGTTGTTGGACACCACCGGGCACTCAGCCTTTGCATAGGCCTCTTCCAGAGCCTTGATCTCATCCTTGGGCATGTTGACTGCACAGAAGATAAAATCCACCTGAGAAGCAACCTCTTCCACCTTGGATGCATCCAAAACTACCATCTTCTTGACACTTTCCGGCATGGGGGAGGTCATGGCCCAGCGGGGACCGACAGCTTCCTCATAGGTCTTGCCAGCGCTGCGGCCGGATGCGGCCAGAACGGTCAGCTTGAACCAGGGGTGATTTTCCAGCAGCGTCACAAAACGCTGACCGACCATACCAGTCGCACCTACGATACCCACTTTATACTGTTTTTCCATTTCCAGCACCTTTCCTTTCGTGAAAGCGAACTCAATAAATATTTCTATTACATAGATTCACGGCTTGCAAACCGGACAGCGATGCAATATAATAGATACTGTTTATACAGATTTTATGATATCATTGATACGGTGTCCGTGTCAATCATCGGAAAGGCAAATTGAACGCTATGTTAAAAAAAGATTTTTGGTATGATTTACCCAAAGAGCTCATTGCACAGGAGCCGGCTGACCCCAGAGACTCTGCACGGCTGATGGTGCTGAGCCAGAAAGACGACAGCATCCAGCACAAGATCTTCCACGATCTACCGGAATTTTTAGAGCCGGGCGACCTGCTGGTGGTAAACAATTCCAAGGTCCTGCCTGCCCGCATCGTGGGTGTCAAGCAGCCCACCGGTGCTGTGTGTGAGCTGCTTTTGCTGCGTCAGGTCAAAGGTGACCAGTGGGAATGCCTTGCAAAGCCCGGCAAGCGGATGCAGCCCGGCACGAAGGTGAGCTTTGGTGACGGCAGCCTGACCGCCGTGGTAGACGAGACCATGGAGGACGGCAACAAGTACGTTACATTCTATTACGATACCGAGACCCTTTATGAAAAGCTGGACGAATTTGGCAAAATGCCTCTGCCGCCCTATATCACCAAGCAGCTGGAGGATCAGAGCCAGTACCAGACCGTCTATGCCAAGGAGCTTGGCAGCGCCGCAGCGCCCACGGCTGGCCTGCACTTCACCCCGGAACTGATGGATACCATCCGCGCCAAGGGCGTGAACATTGCTGAAGTGACCCTGCATGTGGGTCTGGGCACCTTCCGCCCTGTACAGGAGGACGAGATCGCGGATCACAAAATGCACAGCGAATGGTACTGCATCGACGAAAAAACGGCGCAGATGATCCGCGATACCAAGGCTGCCGGTCACCGTGTGATCGCAGTGGGCACTACCAGCTGCCGCACGCTGGAAGCCGTTGCCGCAAAGTACGGCGAAATCCGCGCCTGCAGCGGCAACACTTCTATCTTCCTGTATCCAGGCGTGAAGTTCAACTGCATCGACGGCCTGATCACCAACTTCCACCTGCCGGAAAGCACCCTTATCATGCTGGTGTCGGCCCTGTATGGCTACGAAAAGACCATGGCAGCCTATAAGGTGGCTGTGGAGGAACGTTATAGATTCTTCTCTTTTGGCGATGCGATGCTGATAGAATAACCCCCACGAGTTACAAATGTAAATCAAACTCAGCCGCAAGGTTTAACCGCCTTGCGGCTTTTCTTTTGCAAAAATAATATCACACCTGTTGACAAACTCACAAATGAGAGTGATAATACAATCACAGAATGATTTACAAACACACAACGGAGAGTAGATGGCGCAAAAATGATGATTACATACAAAACCAACAGCGCAGTCGATACCAAGGAATCCGTTGAATGGTATTTTGGAAAATCTTTCGTCGCAAGCTCCACTGCATCCGCAAAGTATGAACACAAGAAGACCGGGAAAAGCATCTTCAAGTTCTGGCAGGATGGAACCGGTTGTCTCACCATCAAAATCAACTAAAAGGGGAAATGGAAATGTTTAAGAAGCTGGCCAAAATGATTTCCGAAATCAAAACCGAAAACGACCGAGATGCTACATTCTGGCAGATCGACCGTGAGTTTGAGCAGGAGAAGATCTCCGCAGCAGACCACGAGCTGCTTTATAAGCTGGCCGGAATGGTCGAAGTCGAGGAGGGCTAAAAAATGACTGTCAAGATCGCGCTGAAGAAGAAGTTCAACAAGAACGCCGCCGCCTGTTTTTATACCGAGTATGCGAAGAGCGTCACCTGCAAGACCATCCCGGCCGCCGAAATCATGGCGATGGGCTTTGACGAAACCGACCCGCACGACCAGTACGTCGTTGTCAAGGACGAGGACGGAAGCGAAAGCACGTTCCGCAACAGCTACGTTGACGTTTTTATCTTCTGAACAGGAGGGAGCAACATGAAAGCATCCAAGCAAATGGCAAAGGCCCTGCTGACCAGCGGCCAGCACCGCACAAAAAAGTACCTCTACACGCTGGGCTACAACATGTACGGTCAAGAGATCGTACAACGCACCCAGATCGACAGCGAGGGCCACAGAATCGGCAACGCATACTCAGCAGGATTTTTCAACGCCTATGACTACCCGGAAGAATGGAGAGAGAAAAATGTTTAATATCACTGATACCGAAAAGCTGCGGGATGCCTACATCTTCCTGACATTCGCTCAGAACGCCCCCGCCGCTGCACCTGAGAAAAAGGCCAACCGTGAAATCTTTATCACCAACACGAAGCGGGAAATCCGGGAATACAACAACCGCCCGATCTCCAACACGCGCATTATAAGCGCAGACTACGATGGACGCATTGAACTTGTCCGACTGCCTGACGAGCTGGACACGGCACACAAAGAGGACGCCGCTGAGTGGTTCGATGATAACTGCTATCTGGAAGTCTGCAACAGCCCCTATGACTGCACCGGGCAGGAGTTCACAAGCTGGTATCACCTGTTCCAGCGGCGGGGCCACTGGTACGCCTATCACATGGTCAGTCGGGACGTTTGAACCGAATACAGCAAAAGGCCCAGAACCGCAGGAAAGCGGCTCCGGGCCTTTTATATTGCCTTATAAGTGAACTTGTGAGAAATTCCATTCTTGAACGTCAGCATTTCCACATGGCCGTTTCTCATGCGTACAGAATCGACGATCGACAGAAAGAACGACCGCAGCACAGACGGCTCCGTACATTCGGCCAACCCCTGAAAATAAATATACTCACGTTCCTGCAACCGCTGGGACATGATAAAGCTGCTGGCCTGTTCCAAAAAATCGTCATCCGAAAGCGACTGCGCCCACGATTCCGATGTCAGCAGGCCAATGGACTTGTCCTGTTCTTTCAGATCGTTCATCAAGTCGTTTTTCTTTATCAGGTATTCTTTATCTGACATCTGCTTGTTTGAATACAGGTAGATGTGATCGAGCCGTGTGAGGGCGCGTTCCGTCTTTCGCTTATCTGCCCGCAGTTTGCGCAGCTCCGGGTCGAGATTCTTTTTAACCGTCGGCTTTTTCAGAAGCACCGAATCAGCGGGGGAGTATTCGGCCAGCATTTCATACAGGGCGGCCACGCTGGCCGAATCTATTCCGGCCACGTTCTTGAACGTATCGCCGCGCAGGAGCCGCGCTTCAAGATCAGCAGGGGATTTTATCTGGTCGAAGCTCTTTTGAGCATTTATCACGTTCAAAATGAAATTTAGCAGAAATTCGCCCAGCACAGTGTCAGAAGTATATTTTGCATTGCAGGTCTTTGTCTTGCGCACGTTCGGGCAGCCATACTTGGCCGACCGATACCCGGACGCATGGAGCTTGCCCGGAGAAGCCGTAAAAGCGGCCCCACAGCAAGCGCACCATATAAGCCCGGAAAAGATATTCACGTTCTTCTGTGTCGCGCTCCTGCCGGGTGTATTGCGGTATCTGGCGTTTGAATCCAGCATCTTCTGAACCCTGTCGAATCGTTCCTTACTCACAAGTGGGGTGTGATGGTCTTGTATCACGACCCATTCGGATTCGTCCTTGATAGCCTTGCGCCCCGGTATCTTGTAATAATTATAGCGGTATGTGCCGATATACCACGGATTCCGAAGAATCGTCCAGACAGACACAGGGGAGAACGGATTGTGCTGGCGTGACACATAGCCGCGGTCGTTCAGCTCCCGCGCCGTGTGAACCAGCGAATCCGTCTTTTCGTACAAGTCGTACATTTCCAGCACAATGAAGCTTTCATCGCCATTGACGGAAAACGTCTGGGTTTCTTTGTTGTAATCATACCCAAACGGAACCCGGCCGCCGTTCCATGTGCCATCGTTCGCCCTGCTGATCATCGTGGCCGTGACGCGCTCCGCTGTCGTCTTGCGTTCCAACTCCGCAAAAATTAGCACCATTTTGAGCATTGCTTCACCCATCGCCGTGGACGTGTCGAATTGCTCATTGCGCGAGATGAACGTCACGCCGAGCATCTTCAATTCCTCATACATCTGGGCGAAGTCGAGCAGGTTTCGGCTGATACGGTCAATCTTCCAGACGAGCAGATGGGAGTACATACCGTTCCGAATCTGCATCATCATTTTTTGAAAGGCCGGCCGATCAGTATTCTTTCCCGAATAGCCCGCATCCTCAAAAATGGTATAGTCGCTGATGTTCAAGGCATATTCGCAGTAGCCGACAAGGTCTTTCCGCTGCATGGGCAGGCTGTCACGATCTACCTGATACGCGGTCGAAACACGCAGGTATATGGCCGCCCGCTGCGGCTTTTCTTTTGGCGCGTCGATTTTCTTCTTTCTCATTGCTGGGCCTTATCTTTCGGAACGTATTTTGCCAAAATCTGCATGACCTTTTCACGATCTTCTACGCTGGCCGCCTGATATGCAGCAAGCAGCGTTTGAAGTTCCTGAATGAATTCTTCCTGCGAAACCATAGCACACCTCTTATATTTTACTCTTTCTTTTCGGCATCCACGGCAGGATCAGCGACAGCCGCAACGTGGGTGCGCAAAAAGTCCTTGCACATGGAACGCTTTTCCACCGGGATGGAGCGGTAAATCGAAAGCAGCTCTTTTTCGTCAGCATCCAGCACGTCAAGGTTTTTGCGGCCGTGCGCTTTAAGCCGCTGCTTTTCGGTATCGGTCAAGATCACAATGCCGTCCCGGCCGTAAACCAGTTCGTCGATACTCATGCCAAGCCGTTCGGCCATGCCCTGAATCATATCCAGATGGGGAGCCTTGCCTTTTTTCAGGCGGGCGATGTTGGAACTCGCAAATCCGCTCTCAATAATGAGTCTGCTGGGTGCGATGTCGTGCCGTGCGCAGGCGTCCAAAATGTTTTCGTACAAGCCCATAATATAAAACACCTCACAAATTTACTCACAAATGAGAGTAAAAGCTGTTGACTCACTCACAAATGAGAGTTATAATAACAAATGTAAACCGACGAAAGCTCACAAAGTCGTTTACAAATGTAAGTATACCCTAAATATAGCATAGCTCACCAAAAAAAGCAAAGGAGGTCAAGAATTAAAATATGAAGCTCGAACTGCATCTGGACTGGAAGCGCACGGTCAAGACCATTATGACCATGAGAGGTCTGTCCAACAGCGATCTGGCGCAGGCTGCCGGTACTACCGACGCAACCATGCGGCAGGTCATCAACAAATCGGTCAAGGGAGCCGTGATGAACAAAGTCAGCGAGTATCTTGGTATCACCAATGCCGAAGTTCATCACGTCGTGATCGAGGTCGAATAACCTTACATCTATTTTACAGCATTGGAGCCGAGAAGATATGCAGAATGAGTGCAGCAAAGGCAATGACAACTATTACTTTTTGTGTCGGAAAAAAGCGTCGGAACACAACGACGCACTGAGCAGCCGCCTTGGAGCGGCGTCCCGTCTGAACATTTCGGAAAGCGCACTGCGCAACTATGAGGTCGATACCGCCAACGTGCCCCAGGATATTGTTTGCGCGATGGCTGACCTCTACGGTATGCCCGAAATGGAAACCCACTACTGCAAAAACGACTGCCCCATCGGAAAGCACGTCGGCAGCGCCATGACCTGCGAGGTCAGGAGCATTGAAAGCGTGGCCGTCAACTTCCTGACACACACCAACGGCAACGACATTCAGGCCATGCAGAACGCTGTCCTGAAGATCGCCATTGACGGCAAAATCAGCCAGCAGGAACGTGACCAGCTCCGAAAGATAGTCGCTTTTATCGAAAACATCTCACGGGACGCAAGCGATATGCGGCTGCTGCTTGAGAGGAAGTGCCAGAATGGAGCTTAAAGACATTTTGCGCGACATCCTCAAGCGCGAATATGGCATCGAAACGGACGCCCAGCTCATGCAGGCTATCCGTGAGCAAAAGCCGCTGGACATCGGGATTTTCGTTTCGCAGCCTGCAAGCCAACAGGCGAAAGCCTGCTGAACCATCCACAGGAGGTATGAACATGGAAGAACTTACCGTCCAGATTCAGAAACCCATCATCCCGCCGCTGGTCTGGAACAAAGAAGCCGTTGAAGCCTATGTCAATGATGCCGTTGAAAAGTACGTCGGCATCGTCTACACCGATGACATGATCGACGACGCGAAGAAAGACCGGGCAAAGCTCAACGCGCTGGAAAAACAGCTGGCAAAGGCTTTCACGGCCACGAAAGACGTTTACCTTGGCCCGCTGGCCGAACTGGAAACCGTGACCAAAGACCTGCGGCAAAAAATCAAGAAAACGTCCGGGGAAATCGACGTACAGGTCAAATCTTATGAGGATGCACTGAAGCAGGCCAAAAAGAACGACCTCTATCACGTTTACACCGCCGCCGCTGGTTCGCTGGCTGTTCTCGTACCGTTTGAGAAGATTTTTAATGAACGCTGGCTCAACAAGACCTACGCTTTCAGCACCGCCGAAAAGGAACTGAAAACCATCATCGAGGAAAAGCGGCTGGAACTGGATGATCTGGCCGACGACTGCGAGCCCGGTGAGGAATACGAAGCCGTAAAGCGGGCCTACCTCAAAAACCTGTCTATGAAAGAAGCCCGCGCCGAGCGCAAGGAGTTCCGCGACTTCAAGGCCCAGCAGGAGCAGGCAGCACAGGCCAAAGCCGCCGAAGAAGCCACCCGCCGCGCTGCGCCTGTTATCCAGCGTCCCACCGCCGAAGACCTTGAAATCAAGGCGCAGGCTGCCCAGAACGTCGAAATGTCGAAGATCATCGACGACAACGGCCGTCTGGATTTTTCCTCTCTCCGCGCCGCGCGGCCTGAACAGGCCGCCCCAGTCGAAGAACCTGCGCAGCAGCCCAAAATCTTTGAGCGCACTCTTCACGTCCGCTATACCGCCGAGCAGGGCCGTGAGCTGATCGAAGCCCTGAACAAAATCGGCCTTGAATACAAACTGATCTAACAGGAGGTCAATATTATGGGATTTTCCGTACCGGGGCAGCCCCAAAACACCGCGCCGCGTGGCGCACCCGTCGCAACTTCCAGAGCCGGTGGCTATGCAGCTCCCACCACCCGCCAGCAGGAAGCCGCCCTTGCAACCGTCGCACCGTCTGAGCCTGTCAAGTATGAAGCAGGCGGCGAAGAAATCGAGCTTTCGCCGGAACTTATCAAGGCGTATCTGGTCAACGGCGACGCCGACAAGGTCACAGATCAGGAAGTCATGATGTACTTGAACCTGTGCCGCTTCAACCACCTGAACCCTTGGCTGAAAGAGGCCTATCTTATCAAGTACGGCGATAAGCCCGCAACGATGGTTCCGGGCAAGGAATCTTTTATGAAGCGGGCCGAGCGAAACCAGCACTTTGCAGGTATTGAAAGCGGCATTGTCGTCCACAACTCCAACAATAACCAAATCGAGTACCGCGAGGGCAGCGCGGTCTATGAAGATTTTGGTGAAAAGCTGATCGGCGGCTGGGCCAAAGTCTACCGCACCGACCGTCAGTTCCCGAACTACTCTGAATGTGCCCTCTCTGAATACCTTGGCAAAAAGGGCAACGGCGAGGTCAACCAGCAGTGGAGCACCAAACCTGCGACCATGATTCGCAAAGTTGCAATGGTGCAAGCTCTCCGCGAAGCGTTCCCGACCGACCTTGGCGCGATGTATGCAGCAGAGGAGCAGGGCGTAGAGGAGCCGGACAGCCTGCCGCAGGGCAGACAGACCGAGCCGACCTTTAACCGCCGCCCGCGCAAGCCGAAAGCCCCGGCGCGGCCCGACGTCGAAATCATCGACGCCACCCCAAACGATGAAGCCGACCCGCTGGCAGCTCTCGAAAACGCTGGCCCTGAAAGCAGCGATATGCAGGAAGGACAGGAAAAATGATCTGCACAAGTAAAACAGGCGTCCTTGTTTATGGTGAGCTTGCCAAAGAGCCGGAATTTAAGCGGCTCCAGAATGGTAGCTACCTGATGAAGCTGAACATCCGCTATGACAGCGAAAAGAACGAAGCAGGGAAGTGGCTTGGAAAATTCATTGACGTCAATATCTGGCGCGTGGACGTTGACCTCTGGGATGATATGCTCCACAAGGGCGATAATGTCATTGCCAGCGGCAAAAAGGTCGAGCCGCACGAATACAACGGCAAAACCTATTACCAGCTCGACGCCGAGGACGTCACCCCATCCGGCAAAACACAACTGCGCTGGCTGCAACAGGCCATTAACGCCGTTTGGAGCGCAGGCCCCACACCGGCAGAGCAGCCACCGGCAGCCACTGAACCGCCCCAGCCGGAACCGCAGCAGCAGGCCGCCCCGCCCGCGCCCCGCGCTGCTGCACCTGCACAACCCGCCCAGCAGCCCGAAAGCACCCAGCCTGCCCGCCAGTACACCGAGGACGAAATGCGAATCATCGAGGGCGACGACAATGATCTGCCGTTCTAAGGAGGGCGCACGATGGCAACATACAGACAGATATACATATCCTTTTGGAGCGACACGAAAGTCTGTGATGACTTTTCGCCGGAGGACAAGTATTTCTACATCTACCTGCTGACCAACTCTCACACCAATATCTGCGGATGCTACGAGATCAGCTCCAGCCAGATGGCGCAGGAGCTTGGCTACAACGAAGAATCGGTCAAAAAGCTGCTGCGCCGCATGGAGCAGACGCATGATGTCATCCGCTACAACTGGCAGAAAAAAGAACTCCTGATCCTGAACTGGCACAAGTACAACTGGACGAAAAGCCCGAAAATGATTTCGGCCGTCCGCGCCGTGGCCCAGTACATCAAGACCGACGAATACCGGGTCTATATCCTGTCCACGCTCGAACGCACCATCAACGGCCAGAAAGAACCCGCCCCGCAGCCTGCGGCGGCGGGCACTCTTTCCCCGGCGGCCCCTGCACAGCCCGCCGCCATCACCGCCCACCAGAAGACGGACGAAGAAGAAACCATGAGCCGCATGGTAGCATCCTACGAACAGAACATCGGCCCGATCAAACGCGCCGTGTTCGACGCTATGCGGACGTGGTGGCTGTCAAAGGGCGTCGAGCCTGACATGATCTGCGCCGCTATGGATGAAGCCGCCATGCAGAACGCCCCGAACTGGACATACGCCGAGGGCATCTTGCGCCGCTGTCTTTCCGCAGGTATCACCACGCTGGCCGGATTCCGGGCAGATCAAAAGCACTTCCAGAGCAAACGAAAAGGAGGTACGCCCGCCGCGCCCGCTGACCAACAGGAAGAACCCAGCCTGTACGCGGCGTTTGGCATGAACTGATATGAGCATCGAATCCGCATTGAATCAGGTCGTGCAGCAGGCGCAGGCCGCCCAGAGCGTCGCCCCGGACGACTACAAAGACCCCAAAACTGGGCTTTTGATGTGCGGCAAGTGCCATACCCCGAAGCAGTACCATTTCCACAACGCCGCCTTTGATCTGGGCCTTGTCCCGGTGATGTGCGACTGCCAACGGGCAGCCCACGACGCCGAACAGCAGAAACGTCGGGAATCCGAGCGGGAAATGCTCACAGCACGGCGCAAAGCGGCCTGTTTTGGAGCCAACGACCGAAAGGCAGCATACACCTTTGACACCGACGACCGCGCAAACACAGCGGCCACCAACGCGGCGCAGGGCTATGTCCGACACTTCACCGAAATGCGGGAAAAGGGGCGCGGCTTGTTTTTCATCGGGCCGTGCGGCACTGGCAAAACCTTTTTGGCCTGCTGCATCGCAAACGCTCTGCTGGATAAAGGCTACACCGTCAAGGTGTCCACCTTTGCCGACATCGCCAATCGCCTGCAAGGGACGTTCGACAAAGAATCCATCTACGACGACCTGAACGCCGTTGACCTGCTGATTCTGGACGACCTCAACGCCGAGCGCGACACCTCTTTCATGCAGGAGATCGTGTTCACGGTCATTGACAACCGCTGCGCCGCTCAAAAGCCCCTGATCGTCACGTCCAACATCACACCGTCCGAATTTGCAAACCCCGACACCATCGAACGCCGCCGCGTTTTCAGCCGCCTGCAAGAAGTCTGCATCCCGGTGGAAGTCAACGGCAAAGACCGCCGCCGCGAAGCCATGATGAAAAGCTGCCGCGACGATCTCGCTTTCCTCAACACATAAAGGAGAATCCGTATGAAGTACGATATTGAACTCCGCATATTCAGCAAGGAAGACCGCCGCACCATCGCGGCCATCCTGTCAGACAACGGCTATGACGTCGGACAGCACACCAAAAAGGCCGGCAAAACTGGCCGTTCGACCGTCTATTGCATCCACGCAACGGACACGAAAAAGGAGGACACCCCCAATGAAGTATAAGCCCCTGACCGCCACGGTTGACGCCTACCAGCTCACCAAAGACTACGCCACCGATTCCCCGAAATGGGTGCGTGACCGCATCGGCACCCGCCTGTTCGAGAATACCACCATCCGGGACGGCGCAGTCAGCTTTGATGGTCTGACGTCCATCATCCAGAACCGCAAGCTGCGCGAACGCATGACCGCCCGCCCCGGTGACTACCTCGTTCGGATGCAGGACGGCAACGTGGCAGTCTACACGAAGCGCAACTTTGAAGCCCTCTACGCCCCGGCAGAGGGGCAGCAGGCATGATTATTGCTTTCGCTGTCCCCGGAGAGCCGAAAGGCAAGGCCCGCCCGCGCACCGTCCAAATCGCGGGCCATGCCAGCACCTACACCCCAAAGGAAACGGTCATGTATGAAAATCTGGTGCGGCTCTATTACCAGCAGGCCGCCAGAGGATTGCGGCTTTCCGGCCCCATACAGGCCGAAATCGTCAGCTATTCATCCGTCCCGAAATCCACCTCAAAAAAGAAAAGAGCCTTGATGCTTGACATCAAGACCCTTTGCCAGAAGAAGCCAGACGTTGATAATCTGGCGAAAATCGTTTTGGACTCTCTGAATAAAATCGCCTACGACGACGATGCGCAGGTCTGCCGCCTGCTGGTCGAAAAGCGATACGGGGAGACCCCCCAAGTGCCTGTCAGATTGAGCGAGCTGGAACCATGAAGATTTTATACTACATCTTAGCATTTGCCATGGGCTGTTTTTTCCGCAAATACGGGCAAGCCCACAAAAAGCACGACGAGCTGGACAGCCATGCAGAAGAGCTTATCCGGCGTGAACAGGAAGCCGAAACTTTCGGCGATCTTTGAAAGGAGCATCACAATGGCCATCACCAACTATGAAGAAATGTCCATCACGTCCCCGGCCTTTAACACAGTCCGCGAAGCCTTTGACGTGGCCTTGCAGCGGCTTTTGAAGAAGATGGAGAAGTCCAAAATGGACGAGGGCCAGATTGCCCTGAACATCACCGTCACCAACGAGGACGTCTTTACCGATGGCGATGCAGAGCTGGGCGACACCGACGGCCCGGAGAAAAAGCCTGTCCTGAAGTACAAGATCACGACCACCGTGCCCATAAAGGACACCGACGACGGCAAGGCCGATACCGGCATGGCCCTTGTTTGGGACAAAGACCTTGGCCGCTATGTGCTGGTCTATATGCAGACCAACCAGACCTCTATGTACGACAACCCGCCCGCAGGCGGCCCCCATCAGACCACCATGAACCCCGCGCAGCAGATCGGGCAGGGGAGCGGCGCACTGATCAACATCAGCACTTTCAGGCCGGACGACGACGGCGACGACGAATAACCCCCATCGGGCAGCTTTTGGGCATAAAAAGAGCCGCCCACCCTCAAACCTCAAATGGCCTAAGAATGAACGGCGCCGGACAACCGTTATTATACCATTTGAGCGGAGGAAATACAAGTGCAGCAGTCAGCGAAAGATCGGCTTTCCGAATACCTGCCGATGGCAATGGAAAATAAAAATCGGCTTGCCCGCTTGAATGATATGCGGGACGCCGCCGGGGGCCTGACAGGTATACCCGAAAGCGACGGCAGCGCACACACGGCCGGGAACAGTCATAAGATGGAAGCCGCAGTCGAACGCTACCTCGAATACGAAAAGAAGATTCAGCCGCTTTTGAAAGCCAACGCCGACAAGATGGCCAAGCTGGAAAGCATGGTCGATTCCATCCCCGACGGCTTACAGCGCGAAGTCCTGCGCCTGCGGTACATGGACGCCGAAAGTGAGGACACCTGCCGGCCGAAAAAATGGAACGCCGTTGCCCTCACGCTTTACGGCAGCGACGACCGAAAATACATCGAAGCTGTCCACCGCATCCACAAAAAAGCCATTTTGACCCTAGAAAACACAGAAAATGTACCATAAATGAGTGTAAATGAGTATAAATGAGGTAGATTGCGCATACAAATTTGTGATACTATCACAATGCGAAAAGCGAAAGGGAGCTTCCGACACCCCCAGACGCCGGACGCAAAGAGAATAGCGCACTCATTCTTTTCTCTGCCCTACCACCTGACCGCAGCAGCGGCCGGGTGGTTCTTTTTTGCGCAGAAATCGGGATGGGCCAGCGCAAAAGGGCAAAATTCACCTGAAAGGAGGAAAGAACTGTGTACTACATCATTTGCAAACTGGACGTTCCCGGCTTCCATAACTGGCCGGACGCCCCGGCGGGCCTTGAATACCTGCGCAGCATCCACCGCCATGTGTTCAATATCACCGCCAGGATTCCCGTTACCCACGACAACCGCGATCTGGAAATCATCCAGACACAGAACCGCATCCACCATTTTCTGTCCGACCGTTTCGGCGACGAAAACGGCCACATGATGCTTGGCTCCATGTCCTGCGAAATGCTGGCGAAGCTGATCGCTGATACTTTCGGCTGCACCGAAGTCACCGTGCAGGAAGATGGGCAGGGAGGTGGCGTCTATGTTAGGGAGTAACGTCAAAGTTCATTTTGCCGGAAGCGATGGCAGCAAGGAAAACTTTTGCGCCCTTGTTGCGGCAGATACCCGCTACCGCCTGTACAGCTGCTATAACTACATCGTCAACAAGAAGCCCGACGATGATTTCAGGCTGCCGGAAGATGATATTATTCTGGAACAGCAGAAGCAGCAGAAACACGTCATTCAGGATTCGGGCCTGTTCACCCTGATGTTTGGTGCCAGCAAGGGCCAGCAGCAGACCATCTCGACCCTGACCGAATGGCAGGACAAGCTCATTGCCTTTGTCAAGCAGAACCACATCACCGCATCCTGCGTCGAGATCGACTGTCAGAAAGTCCTTGGCCCGGAAGAAGCGTGGTATTTCCGTCAGCGCATGAGAGATCTTCTGCCCGAAAACAAGCAAATCAACGTCTTTCATTTTGAGGACGGCTTGAAAGGTCTTGACCGCCTGATCGAATTTGCCGATTACATCGCCGTCAGCGTCCCGGAATGGCGCATTGTAAAGCCCGCAACCCACAAGCAGGATATACGCTACATCACCCACTACATCAAAAACAAGAAGCCGGAGATCGACATCCATTTGCTTGGCTGCACCGACTTCAAAATCATCCGCGAGAACAATTTCTGCACATCGGCCGATAGCACGAGCTGGCTGTCCGGCGTGAAGTACGGATATTTCAACGATGGCATCAAAAAAGAACACATCCGCAATTTTAAGCGCAGCCTGTACAACGAGCGCGAAGCACAGGTAAAGGCTATGATGCTGGCCCGTGGCATCGAGCCGACAGGCAAAAAGCTGGTATATACCACAAACGCCAGCCTTTGCGCGACCATCTGCAAAGACCTGTATGCCCGCACCTGCGGCCCGCAGGACTGAACCAAAAGGAGAAGCACAATGAAAAAAAACGACAAGAACTATTCCATCCTGCTGACCCTGTTCGTGATCTCCATCGTCATTGCGAACGTCGTCGGCAGCCGCACCATTACCACCGGCATCCACCTTGGCCCCATCACCCTGTCCACATCCGGCGGCGCGATCACCTACGCTGTCACGTTCCTGTGTACCGACATCGTCGGCGAAATCTGGGGCCGCAAGAAAGCGCAGAGCATGGTTTTCTTTGGCTTTGTAGGCCAGATTTTCGCAACCATCGCAATTATCCTTACAGGCTGGTGCAGAGCAGTAGACCCTGTTATTGATGGCGCATACCAGACGCTTTTAGGCCAGAACTGGGTTTTCGTCATCGGCAGCCTGTGCGCCTACTACGCATCCCAGAGCTGGGACGTCTTTGTGTTCCACAAAATCCGCGATGCCTACATCCGCAAGCACGGCGACGTCAAGGGCGGTCGCTGGATTTGGAACAACGGCTCCACCTGCACAAGCCAGATCATCGACACCGCCATTTACGCCTTTATCAGTTTTGGTCTGGGCCTTGGCTGGGCATTTGCCCCGGAGGGCCGCATGAACCTTATCGGCATGATGATCGGTCAGTATCTGCTTAAAGCCTGCCTTGCTCTGGCAGATACGCCGTTCTTCTATTTCTTCACCCGCCGGGAGGTAACAGAACATGGCAATGAATATCAGGAGAATGCAGCTTGCCGATCTTAACCCGGCAGACTACAACCCCCGCAAAGACTTACAGCCGGACGACCCCACATACCTGAAGATCAAACAGAGCCTTGAAACCTTTGGCATGGTCGAGCCTATCATCTGGAACGAAAGAACCGGGCACATCGTGGGCGGCCACCAGAGAATCAAGGCCCTGCGCGATATGGGCGAAGCCGAAACCGACGTTGTCGTCATAAACGAACCCCTCAAAGAGGAAAAGAAGCTGAACGTCATCCTCAACCGCGCCAAAGGCCGCTGGGATAATGAAAAGCTGGCCCCCTTGATGCAGGAGCTTTCCGAACGCGGCGACGTTTCCCTCACAGGCTTTGAGGACTACGAGCTGCAAGGACTGATCGACCAGTACCAAAACCGTCTGGCCGACATCCTCGATTATTCACCGCCTGAACCGCAGCCGGACAACGAGCAGGAAGAAGAAACCCCTGCCGACGCCACATTCTCAATGATCTTTTCCATCCCGGCACAGTACAAGGACGCCGTGGACGCATACCTCGAACAGGACGACGCCCGCGAAACCCTCGCCGCTGCCATCATGGAAAAAATCAGAGGGGAGGACTAACGCATGGAATTTGAAGTAAAGCGCATCGCGGACATGAACCGCGCCGCCTATAACCCCCGCGTCGATCTCCAACCCGAAGATGAAGAATATCAGGCCATCGAGCGCAGCTTGAAGCGTCACGGTCTGGTACAGCCTATCGTTTGGAACCGCCGCACCAATACCGTTGTTTCCGGCCACCAGCGTTTGACCGTCCTTGAAGCGCAGGGCGAAACCGAAGTCACCGTTTCCGTCGTCGATCTGGACGACATCCAGGAAAAAGAGCTGAACGTCGCCCTGAACAAAATCACCGGCGAATGGGACGACGATAAACTTTCCGTCATCCTCAACGAGCTGGGCGAAGAAGCGACCGACACTGGTTTCACACTCCCGGAAATCGACGTTTTGAGGGATGAACTCAAATCCTACTTTGACGACGTGACCGCACCCGACGAAGAAGAACCCACCGAGGAGCCGGAAGAATCTTTCCTGCTTAGCCTGACCTTTGATGCAGCCGACGAAAAGCCCCTGAAAGCCTACATCAAGGAGCACGGCGAAGATGCTGTCGTGAGGATCATCGTCGATACCGTCACCGCGTCGGCATGACCGGGCTGTTTCTCCCTGCATGACCCTGTAAGGAGAATGCCATGGAAAAACAAGTCAAAACAAAGGTCTGGGAGCAGCAACCGAAAGAGAGTGACCCGGCCTATGCTGCGTTCTCCATCTACCGGGACATGGGCAAAAACCGCACCGTCGCGGCGGTGGTAAGGGAGTGCGGCAAGAATCGGAGCTTAATCGACCGCTGGCACAAGGGCCACAACTGGGCCGCCCGCTGTCGGGCCTACGATAACAGCATCGACGAAGAAGCCCGCAAAAAGGCCGCCGTAGAAGCGGCCAACATCCGCAAAACGCACCTGCAAATAGCTGCCCAGCTCCAACTAAAGGCACTGAACGCGCTGAACCTGTTGGCCCCGGAGGATATGACACCCCGCGACATCAAGGAAATGCTGAAGCTGGCCCTTGAAGTCGAAAACAACCTCGTACTGGAAAAGGCCCCGCAGGAGGACGCCACAGCCGCGCCCACCATGATGCAGACCATCGAAGAAGCCTATCAGCGCAGAATGGACGGTGAAACCCCACATGACGAGTGACGCTGTTCTGTTCTACGCTGACCACCCGGTCGAGTTTGTCGAGGACGTCATAGGAGCAAAGCCGGACACGGAGCAGGCCAAAATCCTGCGAAGTCTGGCCGCCAACCCCATGACCGCCGTTCGGTCTGGACACGGCATCGGCAAGAGCGCGGTGCAGGCGTGGGCGATTATCTGGTTTATCTGCACCCGGCCCTATCCGAAAATCCCCTGCACAGCCCCCACACAGCACCAGCTGTATGACATCCTCTGGGCCGAGGTGTCAAAATGGCTGCGCAGCAACCCCGCATTGCAGCGGGAGATCATCTGGACACAGGAGCGCGTCTACATGGCCGGGGCAAAAGAAGAATGGTTTGCCGTTGCCCGAACGTCAAACACCCCGGACGCCCTGCAAGGCTTCCACTCCGAAAGCCTGCTGTTCATCATCGACGAAGCATCCGGCGTGGACGACAAGGTCTTTGAGCCTGTATTGGGCGCACTGTCCACAGAGGGAGCGCGGCTGCTGATGTGCGGAAACCCCACACAGCTGCAAGGCTTTTTCTATGATGCGTTCCATAAGAACCGGGCCGAATATCACACCATCCACGTTGACGACCGAAACAGCCCCCGCGTGTCGCAGGAGTATATAGACCGCATCCGCACCATGTACGGCGAGGATTCCGACGTTTTCCGCGTCCGCGTCGCCGGGGATTTTCCGAAGTCTGAAAAGGACGTCTTTATCCAGCTGTCGATGGTCGAGAAGTCCATCAACACCGACTGGAAAGAGCCGGAAAAGCCGCTATCCGTGCATATCGGCTGCGATGTCGCCCGATTCGGCGATGATAAAACCGTCATCGGCTACAAGATCGACGAGAAGATCTATTTCCACCAGAAGATACAGGGACAGGACACCGTGCGAACCGCGCATGAAATAGCCCTGCTGGGATGCAGGCTTGTTGACAAATACCACCTCGAAACCGCTATCCCGGTCAAAATCGACGACGGCGGCGTCGGCGGTGGCGTGACCGACAACCTGCGCCAGATAAAACGCTCTGACCCTGACCGTTTCTGGTGGCTCTCCATCGTCCCGGTGAAATTCGGCCAGATCATCAAACACAAATACTATCACGACACGACCACCTACATGATGGCCGTTGTTAAAAAGCTACTCCAAACCATTGACGACGACGGCAACGAAAAGCCTGTCGAACTTATCCTGCCCGACGATGCAGACTTGGCTGCGCAGCTCTCCACCCGCAAATACGGCATCACGGAGAAAAGCAAGGTCAAAATCGAAAGCAAAAAGGACGTCAAGGCCAGAGGTCAGCCGTCCCCGGATGAAGCTGACTGCGTCCTGCTTTTGTGCCTGCCCGTCAAGCCCTCAAAGGCCCACCCGCCAAAGGGCACAGGAAGAAAGGAGTAAACCCCATTGTCAACGAAAAAGAACCCCCGGCCCATGCAGGCCCGCATCATCAAGGGCAAGAACTACACGCCACCCTTGCAGCCCATCAAAAAGGCCGACACCACGACGCAGGTCACGGAGCAGGAAGCCTTTAACGCGGGCGACTGGATTGAGCCGCCCTATGAGCTGGCTGGTTTGCATGATCTTGTCCGGGAATCGACCATCCTGCCGCAGTGCATCCGCGCCTACAAAGACAACATTGCAGGCTTTGGCATCGGCGTCCGCTATGCTGAGGACGTCAAAGAGAGCGATGAAGCCAATGTGGAATATAATCGCATGGCCCAGATCATCGAGCTGCTGAACACGGAGCAGGACACAAAGGAAGTCTTTGAAGACCTCATTGAAGCCCGCGAAACATACGGCATCGCCTATCTGGAAGTCATCCGCAGTCTTGACGGACAAGTCCAGCAGATCGAATTTCTGCATGATACGCCGTCTATCCGAATGACCGTCCCGCTGGAACCCCGCATTGATACCGTCTACTACTCCCACGGTGAGCCCGTCCAGCGAAAAAAGAAGTTCCGCAAATTCCGGCAGCAGATCGGCGGCAAGGTCGTCTATTTCAAGGAGTTTGGCGACCCGCGCCGCATGGACTGGCGCGACGGTCATTACCTCGAAGATGGAGAATCTCTCGATATCTCCTATGAAGCAAACGAGATCCTGGACTTTTCCATCGGCATCCAACCCTACGGTGAAGTCCGCTGGATAGGCCAAATTCTTGGCATCGATGGCAGCCGCCGCGCTGAACGTCTCAACAATAACTATTTCCTGAACGGCCGTCACACCCCGCTTATGATTATGATTCAGGGCGGCACCCTCACGGATGACAGCTACGACAAGCTGACGAAGTACATGGACGACATCAAGGGCGAAGCGGGGCAACACGCCTTTATCGTTCTCGAAACCGAATCCACCGACGGCAAGACCGACTTTGACGAAACCGAAAAGCCGAGAATCGAGGTCAAGGATTTGGCATCCATCTTGCAGAAGGATGAGCTGTTCCAGTCCTACATGGACAACAACCGCAAGAAGGTGCAAAGCTCGTTCCTGCTGCCCGACCTCTACACCGGGTACACGACCGACTTCAACCGCGCCACCGCGCAGACCGCGCAGGAGGTCACGGAGAAACAGGTTTTCCAGCCGGAACGCAAGAGCCTTGCGTGGGCCATCAACAACAGATTGCTGAACGCCTACGGCTTTAAGTACGTCGAAGCATACTTCCTTGAGCCGAACATCTCCAACCCGGACGACATCTGCAAAATTCTTACCGCAGCGACGGCAGCGGGCGGCGTCACTCCCAACAAGGCAAAAGAGATCCTCTACAAGTACCTTGGCGAAGCGTCGGACGACTATGATGAAGACTGGGGCAATGTCCCGTTGTCCATCACGCAGTCCAACAGCAGCAGCGGCTTTGACTTTGGCGATCTCACGATGGCCCTTGATGGCAAAATCCAGAAAGCCGCCAGCCGCCCGGAGGACGCGCAGGTCTACGCCGTCATGAAAGAGGTGCGCCGCCTGCTGGTCGATCTCAAAGAGCAGCAGGAGGGAGAGCAGTGAAACAGCGCCTTGTTATCAAGCCTTGCTACTGCGACCGCATAGCAAAGGCTATTGATGCCTACATCCGAAAAGCTGACAACGACCTCTCGAAGCAGCTTGGAAAGGAAGGGTATGCTAAACCGAAAAAGACGCTCCAATACGCGCAAGATATCGAGGACGACGTGGCCGACATACTCACCGAGGAAACGGACTACTTTGTTCGAGAAGCTAAAGCATCTGGCAGTCTGGAAGATTTTCAGAAGAAGCTCCCAGCTGTAACCGCTGCCACCCCTGCCACCGCAAAGTTGAGCAAAGCATTTGCCGCCCGGCTGTCGAAATTCCTGCCGGAGTACGCCGCGTACTACCTCAAGCAGACGGACAAGAACCTGAAGCTGGACAGGGTATCCAAGCGCACCACCGCATGGATTGAAAGCTGGAGCGACGAGCTGGCCGACCTCATGAGAACGACCAGCAAAGACCAGCTCGAAGCCATGCTCAAAAAGGAAATCAACAACGGCGGCAACATCTCACAGTTTTGCGTTGACCTTATCGGCTCCGGCATGGAGAAAGAGGGCAAAGGCGAATACTGGACTTCTCACTACCGCGCCCGCCGGGTGGCCGTTACTGAAATACTGGGAGCGCACAGCGTCGCCCAGCAGGAAGCCTTTATGCAGTCCCCGGCCGTCGAGGGCAAAAGCTGGCGACATACCGGGGACTACCGCAACGAACCCCGCCAAAACCACATCGACATGGACGGACAGGTCGTGCCCAAAGATCAGCCCTTTGAGCTGACCGGGGCTGACGGCATTGTCTACTATCCCATGTACCCACGCGACGTCATTCTGCCCGCAGGGGAGCGCATCAACTGTCATTGCATCCAGCAGCCCGTTGTGTCGGAGGACATTCTGGGGCTGCCACTGGAAGAACGCCAGAAGCTGCAACAGCAGGCCATCGACGAGATGGACGACGACTGGGAAGCCGAACTGGATGCACAAAACAAGGCGAAAGCCGGAATCGAGGATGAAACATGATCGTAACCATTGATGAAGCCCGCGTGAGCCATCCCAGCATCAAGCTGGACGGCATGGAACTTTCCGGCATGATCAGGTCTTACACCCTGCACCATGCCGTTGATGAAGCCCCCACTTTGGAGCTGGAGCTTTTACCCGGCACTGATCTGTCCGAGATCAAGGCCATTCTGGACAACCCGAACGTGTTCGTTTCTGTTCCGGCAGAGCTGGACGAAACGACCGAAACCCCGGCAGAACCCAATACATGATAAAGAGCAGCGGAAACGCTGCTTTTTATATTGCCTGAAAACAGGAAAAGGAGGTGAGCACATGGCAAAACCTGTAACCAAGGCAAAAGAAATTACAGATGCACGGATCTCTTTTGTGTCTCTTGTCGATAAAGCAGCCAACAGGCGGCCTTTTCTCATTGTAAAGAATGAGGACGGCAAGGCGACCTTTACCACCTACGGCAAAATCATAAAGGCCGACAGCGATTCCCATTTTGTGACGGGCGTCGTATACGAACCTTTGGTCGAGGACGCTCACGGCAACTATATGACCGCTGACGAAATTGCAAAGGCGGCCTATTGGTTTGCCAAGAACGGGAACAAGGTCGATTTGCAGCACAACTTTGTGTCAGCCGAGGGAACCGCCGTCGTTGAGAGCTGGATTGCAAAATCCGACTGCGACATCGGCGGCGAAACCGTCAAGGAGGGCACATGGCTGATGACCGTCGAAATCAAGGATGACGACCTGTGGAACTCCATCGAAAAAGGTGAAATCACCGGGCTTTCGATGGGCGGTCTGGGCTTCTTTGCACAGGAGGACACTGATTTGAGCAGCGCATCTGTAACCAAAGCACAGGGCCGTGTCGAAAAGGGCGCGGTCACTGACAACTTCAAGCAGTCGAACACGAGCAGCAGCTTTTGGAACGCCTTTGACGCTCTGCGCAGCGCCCTGTACACCTACAACGGCTATACCGGGACTTACACCTACCAGACCGACGAGGACACCATCAAGGCAGCGCTGGAAGAGTTCGGCACGATCATCACAAACCTGCTGTCCGATGCAAGCAGCGAAAAGCCGCTGACCAAATCCCTGTTCGAATGCAAGCCCACCCCGGAGCTGGGCCACATCGAAAAGGCTGGCCGCAGCCTGAGCGCAAAGAACCGGGAAGCATTGCAGGGCCTGTATGACAGTCTGGGCACGTTCCTTGCATCTGTTGACGCAGACCCCGACAAGGACAAGCCAGGCGGCGAAACTGGCACCGAGGAAGATACCACCGACGGCCAGAAGGACGACAAGGGCAGCAGCAAGGACGAGGGCAAGAATCAGGCGACGGACGATAACAAAAAGACCGCTGCCGATAACGATTCTGCCGCGTCCACTAACAAAACCGACGACCCCGACAACAAAAAATCGGGCGACGATACATCCACCGAGACCGACAAAAACAAGGAGGGCAAAACCATGACCAAGAGCGAAGCCGAGAAGCTGGTGCAGGACGCCGTAGCAAAGGCGCTGGGCCAGCAGCAGAGCGAGCAGGCCCCCGCCACTGTCGAAAAGGCAGCGGGCGAGGAAATCACCCATGATTTCGTCCAGAACGCCGTTGATGCAGCCATCAAGAAGGCGCTGGGCCAGCAGGAGCCGGAACAAAAGCAGGAGCAGCAGCTCACCAAAGCTGACCTGTCCGAGCTGATCGACGGCATTGTCGCAAAGTCCGTCAGCGCAGTGCTGAGCAGCCGCGCCAACCCCACCAACCTGAACGGCGCATCCGGCACCGTCCAGAAGTCTGCCGCGCAGGAGGATTGCTACCTGCACGGCATCCTGTGATAAAGAAGGAGGACACCGAAATGGCACTTTCCATCGAAGATATCATCCGCAAGGCCATCAATACCGGCAACTTTACCCCCAACGCGGGCGCTGGCATTCTGTCCAGCGAGCAGGCCCGCAAGTTTATCCAGCAGACCTTTGAAGCGACCACCCTTGGCGGTCTGGTACGTCATGAGATGCGCACCGCCCGCTCCGGCGAAATCGACAAGATCGGCATTGCATCCCGTCTGCTGCGTGAGAAGACCGAGGACACCGACGACGGCTACCGCGCAGGTGTCAACACCGGCTCCATCAAGTACGCCTGCACCCCCGTGCGCCTGCCTTGGGAGATCACCGAGGAGACCCTGCGCGAGAACATCGAGGGTCAGAATCTGGAGAACATCATCACCAACCTGATGACCACCCAGACCGGCATTGATGCGCTGGATCTCTATCTGAACGGCGACGAGAAGTTTGCAAAGGCAAAGGCTTTCAGCGAATCCGAGACCTACAACATCGGCGATCTGGCCATCAAGGACAACAAGCTCTACGAGTTTACCGCAAAGCACACCGCTGGCGCATGGACTGGCACTGACGCCGTTGCCCTTGGCACCACTGGCGACGCTGACTTCCTGAAGGTCAATGACGGCTGGATTAAGCAGCTCAAAGAGGGCGCGCACGTCGTTGACGCCACCGCGCAGAACTCCATGACGCTGGATATGTTCTACAACTCCCTGCACGCAATGCCGAACAAGTACAACAACGGCAAGCTGCGCTGGCTCATGAGCCCCCACCGCGCACAGGAATGGGAGCTGCACCTGCTGAACCAGATCATCGACAAGGGCGGCGCTGTCCCCGAATCCATCTACAACAGCCCCGCAAAGGTGCCCGTCGTCGAGTGCCCGTCCCTGCCGGATGATAAGATCATCCTGACCGACCCGAAGAACCTGATCGTCGTCAACACCTACGGCATGAAGATTCGCAAGACCATCGAGGGCAAGGAAGCCATCATGAAGGACAAGCGCTTCTATGTCGTTCACTTTGACTTTGACCCCATCATCGAGGAGCTGGACGCGGCCGCCATCATCACCAACATTAAGTGATCTGGCCCCGCTGATATGAAAGGCAGGAGAACAGAATGACGTACCACCTCAGACTGAAAAACGCTATGTCCTACACGGGCGTGGTAAAGGCCACGCGGGAGGAACCTAATGTTTTTACCGCAGACGAAGCAGTCAAAGCCGCCGCCCTGCGCAGCGGCTACTTTGAACTGGTCGATGTTCTGGCCGATCAGAACGCGGCCGCCCCATTTGATGCCGACACCGCGCACCTGACCGCAGAAGTGGAGCAGGAGCCCGACGGCAGCACCGCAGCCCACTTTGACCGTGAGTATCTGGAAACCCTGTCGTTCGCCGAGCTGAAGCGGCTGGCGGGCGACATGGGCGTCCCGGTCACGAAGACCACCAAAAAGGCCGAGCTGGTCGCTGCCATTGCAGCGGAGACCGTAACCGTCCCGGCAGAAGCCGACGACACCGAGCCGGATTTTGGGGAGGTCTGACCCATGCCCGCACGTCCTTGGATAACCCCGGAGCAGGTGCGTGAATACTCCGAAACGCCGGAAGTCGTCGCACGGACGGACGCAAAGCTGACCGTGGACATCTCCCGCGCTGAACAGTACATCCTGACCTACACCCACAACAAGGGGCTGCTGGACATGGACGAGCTGCCGGAGAGCGTCAAGACCGCCTGCATCCTGCTGGCCGAAGCCTACGCCCACAATGCCGCGCTGACGTCCTCTAAAACGCTGAAATCCGAAACCTTTGACGATTACAGCTATTCGGCCGATCATTCGGACATCGAAGTCCGCAACCTCGATCTGGCTGCCCTGCTGGACGACTACGTCGTGGCAGCAGCCAACGGCACAGTCACCATGCGTATGCGGCGGCTGTAAAGGGGCACAACATGGCATTTGAACAATTTCTCAACGACCTGTGCGACATCTACCATGTGCAGAAAGACACAGGCTCCCACGGCTATGGCCTGAACAAACAGCCGACCTTTTCCTACCCGGCAGAGCCGGACGTCCCCGGCGTCGCCTGTCATTTCGGCGTCAAGAGTGAAAGCACATCCATCAACCAGACCGCCCCGGTCAACGTCAAGGAATCCCGCATCAAGCTGACCCTGCCCACCGGGACGGACGTGCGCCTGAACGATAAGATCATCGACAAGAAGAACGGCTATGAGTACATCGCGGAAATCCCGCACGACGTCCACGGCCACCATATTTTTGTCTATGTCACCGCAAAGGGCCAGCAGAGGTATTTGTGATGGCGACCGTCAATGTGGACGTTTCCGAATTTCGCGCCTTTTTTCAGAAGATGGGCAAAACCGCATCCGGGGATTTTAAGCGCGAAATGGAGCTTTTCTTGGAGGGCCTTGGCAACGAGTTTTTGCGCATCTTGCAAGACGAAATTGTCCGGCGGAAGGTCATGGACACCCGCCAACTGCTGGCGTCCTTTGAGAAAGGGGAGCAGGGCAACGTCTGGGAGCTGTCCGACGGCGACCTGACGCTTGAAGTCGGCACCAACGTCGATTATGCGTCCTATGTCAACGACGGCCACTGGACGAATCCCAAGGGCGTACAGTACCGCTTTGTCCCCGGCTACTGGCTGGACGATGGCCGCTTCATCTACGACCCATCCGCAGAGGGCGGCATGGTGCTGAAACAGCACTGGGTCGAGGGCAAGCACTACTGGGAAAGTGCGTTGCGCATCCTCGACAAGATGATGCCCGACCTGCTGGACGCAAAGCTCCAGACTTGGCTTGATGAATATTTTGAGTAATCGACTTTTCGGCTCCGGGAAGTCGATTTCATTTTGTAATCAACTGAGTTTGGACACCATCTGACCGAACGAAACCCACAAAAAAGGAGAACTCATGCTGGAACAGGACTTAGCCAGCATCATGCGTTTTCTGACCGAAAAGAGCGGCAACCCGGCCCCGTACTACAACAACGTGCCCGAACAGTTCCGTGTCCCGGCAATCTACTTTCCCCGCCCGGACATCGGTAGTAGCGGCGACACGCTGAACACCTACGCACTGGATTTTTCCCTTTTCGTCAAATTCTTTCACCGCACGAAAGAGGACGCATACGAGCTTGGCTACACGGCTCTGAACGCTCTGCTGGAACGTCGCAACAGGATCCCGCTGATCGACGAATCTGGCAAGCCGACAGGGAAGTATATCCGCATCCGTGACCCCACCCTGCGGGCCGTGGACGAAAGCGCGGTACAGCTGCAAATCGACTGGACAGCCAGAAAGCCGTTTGCAGACGCACCCGAAACAATGATGCAGACCTACGAGATTGAAACCCAGATCAAGAGGTCTTATGATGCTGCGAAAGCAGAACAGGAGGTTTTGTATGGCATCCAAAGCAACCACTGAACAGGCAGCGGCGAAGTTCCCGCTGGAATCCCTGCGCAAGAACTGCCGTGCAGTCTTTGGCGTGTCGTCCTGCGTCTTTGCAGGCGCAACCGCTGACCTGCCCGACGGTGAGTATACCAAAGAAGATATCAAGGCCCGCATCGACGCATGGGCCGCAAAGGAGGTCAAATAATGGCTGGTGGTAAGTTTGACAAGCTGGCCGGAAAGACCCGGCCCGGCACCTACATCAATTTCAAGAGCGAGCGCACCGATACCGTCGGCACCAGCGAGCGCGGTACCGCCATCATCCCGCTGATGAAGCCCGCCTATGGCCCCGCTGGCACCTACATCGAGCTGACCAACGCTGGCCCGGATGCAGCCTATGCAAAGCTGGGCTTTAGTGTCTATGACAGCGACGCCAACCGTCAGATGCTTCTGATCCGCGAGGCTTTCAAGAACGCAAACAAGGTGCTGGTCTACATCGTAAAGGATGGCACGAAAGCAACCGCGACCAATGAAGCCACGCCCACCCTGACCGCCACCGCAAAATACGGCGGCAGCCGTGGCAATGCTCTGACCGTCACCGTGGCCGCAAACCCCGTGGAAGGCTTTGACGTCACCGTCAGTCTGGCGGGCAACACCGTTGCGTTCTACGAGAGCCTGACCACCGTGGACGACCTGATCGCCCAGAACTGTGAATACGTCACCTTTACTGGTTCCGGCGCACTGGCAGCCGTCGCCGCGATGAACCTCACCGGCGGCACGGACGCCACCCCGCAGAACGCCGACGTCACTGCATTTCTGGACACGCTGGAGGGCGTCAAGTTCAACACCGTCGCCATTCCCACCACCGACAGCAGCTTGCAGGCGGCCATCAAGACGAAGATCAAATATCTGCGTGAAAGCATGGGCCGCGGTGTACAGGCCGTCGTTCCTAACTTTGCCGCAGACTACGAGGGCATTATCTCCGTCAAGAATGGCTACTCCATCGACGACGACAACCTGTCCGCTGCTGAAGCCTGTGCATGGGTGGCAGGTGCAACCGCTGGCGCGTCCTACACCGAAAGCCTGACCTATAAGGCAGTCGATGGCGCAACTGGCCTGAACCCGGCTCTGACCCACGAGGAATATGTGGACGCCATCAACAAGGGACACTTTGCTTTCTCTGTGTCCGAGGAAAACAAGATCATCGCCGAGTACGACATCAACAGCCTGACCAGCTTTAAGCAGCCGAAGGATGAAACCTACCGCAAGAACCGTGTCATCCGCGTTATGGACACGTTCCAGGAATCCGTGCAGCTCAACTTCCCGCCCAACAAGTATGCCAACAGCTCTGTCGGCTGGGACATCATGGAGGGCGTCGGTAAGTCCATCCTGAAGCAGTTTGAGGACGTCGGCGCGATCACCAACGTGGATTATGACGCGGATTTCCTTGTTGACCGTGAAGCGTCCTATGGCGATAAGACCTATTTCGATGTCAACCTGCAGCCTGTGGACAGTGCAGAAAAGCTGTTCTTCACCGTCCACACCCACTAAACGGAAAGGAGCGTAAACCATGGAATATAACGTGCGCCCGATTTCTATCCGCGATGGTAAAATCATCATCGACGGTGTCGAAGCTGGTGATTCTGTCAGCGCAAGCGGCGTTTTCACCCCCGATACTTGGAGCGGCAAGCAGCTGGGCGACAAGTCGAACAGCACCCGCTGGCTGGGCTACAACATCACCGTCGCTCTGACCCGCCACCGCTCTAATCCTTGGATTAAGGAAGTCATCAAAAAGTATAAGGACACTGGCAAGACCCCGGAAATCACTATTCAGGGCATCATGTGTGACGGCGATTCCGACTTTTTCGACAAGTATGGCAACGACGTCTGTACCTTTGTCGGCTGCGTCCCGACTGGTGCAATGCCGCTGACCTCTCTGGACAGCAACGGCGATGTCGTCACCGACAGCCTGGCCTTTAACGCCCGCAACTTCCTGTAAGCCGCCACAGCGGTGAAAAAGGGCGATTTTTACCGCTGTGAAAACATCACAACAACAAACTGAATGCAAAGCCGCCCCTTTTGACGAATCACGTTTGAAAAGGGCGGCTTTTTCTTTTTATGGAGGTTTTAACATTATGGCTACTGCAAACAAAAGTCTGAAATTCTTCATGCGTCCGCAGGAGGAGCAGATCGTCACCTTTACCGGCCCCGAATCCTTTAAGGACGATGAGGGCAACCCCATCGAGTTTGAGGTCAAGGTACTTCCCCAGCGCGAGATCGACAAGATCAATAACATCTACCGCAAGCGCAGCATTGCCACCGACAAGAAGGGCAACCCGATTGTCGATGGCGGCGAAATCGTCTGGCGTACCGAGCGCGACCCTGCGCGTTCCCTGCGGCATATCGTCGTGGCCGCCTTGCAGTACCCGAAGCTGGACGACAAGGCCCTGATGGACTACTACAAGTGCGTGGACATCACCGATATGCCCCTGCTTGTGTTCAACAACCACAAGGACTACGACTACGTTACCAAGCACGTTCTGCAGGCTCTTGGTATTGTCGAAGCTCCGAAGGATGAAGACACCCTGAACGATGCAAAAAACTGATAAAGGCGGCTGGCTCTGATGGCTACTGGGCACACACGCTTTGGCAGCGTCACGGCCTACGCCCGGAAGAGTACGACGCCATGCCGCGAAAGATGCAGCTTTTTTATATCGCATCCGAGCTTGTTGTCGATGAAGAACAGCAACTTGCCAGCATACAAGCTGAAGCCGCGAGGAGGTGAGGACTAAATGGCAAACTTAACAGCAAAATTCCAGCTTATCGACGAAATGAGCCAAAAGCTGGAGGGCATTGCCGCAACTGGCGAAGCTATGCTGGACAACTGGGAATCGGCAGGAGATACAGCGAGTGCGGCCCTGGATGGAATTTCATCCTCTGCAAGCTCTGTTGAATCGTCCTTGGACGGGGCGACAAGCATCCTCGAAAAATACAATGCAGCAGCGGACGACGCGGCCCAGAAAACCGACTACTGGACGAACGCGGTCGGCGGCTACGATAAAGCCATGATGGAAGCCACATACTCCACGCAGGAGCTTGTCGATATGGGCGTCAAGTCCACCGCCGCGCTGGACGACCTGAACGACATGATGGCCCTCTGCGAAAAGTCGTCCGATGAACTCTCGAAGTCCGTCGAAGCATCGGCCGGCATCCATGACGAGCTGACCGCGTCCATCAAGAAAACGGGCGACCAGCTCGATGACCTCATGCAGAACGAAAAGCTCTCTGCCGAAACAAAGGACGAACTGAAAGCCGCCAGCGATGCAGCAGCGGAAGCCCTCAAAGAACTTGCACAGGCCCAGCTTGACGCCGACGCCGCGATGCAGAACTACCAGCAGGTCATGGCATCCGGCACGGAAAACCTTGACAAGCTGGAAGCCGCCGCAGAGCAGGCGGGCCATGCTGCCGAATCTCTGGCAGCCGCCAACGGCAAGGCCAGCGACGCCACCGACGCGCTGGCAAAGTCCACCCAAAAGGCAAGCGACGAAGCGGACAAGGCCAGCAAGACCGGGGCTGAAGCAGTTGAAACCATCGCCCAGGCCCTTGCAGCGGCCGGCATAACGGCCACCATCAAGGAGATCACCTCTGCGGTCTACGACTTGACCGATACTTACAGCAACGCGGAAAAAATCATCGTCAACGCCACCGGCGCGACCGGGGACGCGCTGGACAGTCTGGGCGCAAGTATGCTCAAAGCCTACTCCGGCAATGACGATGCACTCGACGCCGTGGCCGGAGCAGTTGGCGAAATCAATACCCGACTGGGCTACACTGGCGACACGCTGTCCGAAGTCACCGGGGAATTTCTGGACTTTGCCGACATCACCGGGCAGGATGTCGTCGGCTCTGTGCAGCTCGTCACAAAGGTGATGAACAAATGGGGCGAGGATTCTTCCAAGCTACCGAACGTCCTTGATGATTTGGCCTATGCGGGCCAAATCTCTGGCCTGTCCGTCACGACCCTGAGTAATACCCTGATCACCGGCGCATCGTCCTTGCAGGAAATGGGCCTATCGCTCGAAAACGCCATCGGCCTGCTGGCAAAGATGGAGCTTTACGGCGTCGAGGGCACGTCCACCATAACGGCCATGCGAACCGCCGTGAAGAACTTTGCTGCTGATGGTCTGGACGCACAAGAAGCCCTGCAAGATACCATCACCGAAATTGCCAACATGAAAGACAGCTCCGAAGCCACCACAAAGGCCGTGGAAGTCTTTGGAAGCAAGGTCGGTGTGGACTTTGCGCGGGCCATCCGCGACGGTGCTATCACCACCGACACCCTCACCGGGTCACTGGATGAAGCTGCTGGCACTCTGGAAAAGACCGCCGCCGCAGGTGAAAGCCTGTCCGAAAAGTGGGAAAAGGCCAACAACAAGATGAATGTCGCCTTTACCCAGACTTTGGAGCCTACCATCCATGACGCATCTGCTGAACTGGCCGAACTCTACGGCAACGTGGGCGACTTCCTCTCTGAGCATCCCAATGTGGTAAAGGCCCTGACTGCGGTCGGCACAGGTCTTGGAACCGTGGCTATTGGCGTCGCTGGCGTTTCCGCATCTTTCGTCTTTGCAAGCTCCACCGTCAAAGCGTTCGTGTCGGCTATTTCGCCATTTGCCCCCGGCCTGTTGGTGGCTGCCGCTGCTGTTACGGCTCTGACCGCCGCCGTCACCATGCTTGGCGACAAGTATGAGGACACCTACGACGAAGCCATGTCCATGACCGCCACCACCGCCGCGCAGACCAAAGAACTGGAATCCCTTAAAGAGCAGTATGACAAAGCCTGCCGCACCTACGGCGACACGTCCGATCAGGCATCCACCCTGAAATACCGCATCGACGAGCTTTCCGCATCGCTGGACAACAACGGTCAGAGCGTGGACGAGTATGTGGCCCAGATCGACGCTGTAATCAGCAAGCACGATGACCTGATCGACAGTTTCGGCAGCAATACGCAGGCCATCCATGACAGCGAGGTCGAAAACCTTGCACTGGCCGCCCAGCTCGACGCACTGGCAAGCTCCACCGGCAACAGCACCGAGAAGCAGGCCCAGATGGAAGCCATCATCGACGAGCTGAACAGCAGCATTGATGGCCTGAACCTCACCTACGAAGACCTGACCAGCAACCAGAGCAAAGCCATTGCCAACGTCAAGGAAATGGCGAAGCAGCAGGCCGAGCAGGAACTGAAAACCGAAAAGTATCAGGAGTATGTAGACCTGCTGAAAGAGCAGGCTACCCAGCAAGAAGCCATCAAGGAAAATGATGCAGCTATCGCCGCCGCGCAGGAGCGCGTGAACGAAGCCCAGAAGGTCTATGAGGACTACATCGCCGAGCTGTACGCACAAGACCCCACCGGCATGGCTACCATCTCCGCACAGTGGTCTGAACAGGCCGCAAACCTCAACGCTGCGAACGAGGAGCTGCAAAAGTATCAGGACAAGCAGGGCGAGCTGCAAAAGACCCTTGACGACACGAACGACCGGCTCGAAGTCATCGACAAGTATTACAACCAGCAGGCCGAGGACGCCAAAGCCGCAGGCGACGAGATTGTTTCTGCACAGGAAGCTGTATCGCAGGCTTACAGCGATGTCCGCTCTGACGTGGAAAAGCTCTGCGAAGCCTACAACACCGCCTACGAAGCCGCAAAGGACAGCTTTGAGGGCCAGTTCGGGCTATTCGATGAAGCGTCCACTAAATCCGAGGACTATCTGAACTCCAACGTCAAGGCGGCGCAAGCTGCGCTTGATTCTCAGCTCAACTACTGGAACACCTACACGGCCAACATCGAAACCCTGAAAGCTACCTCTGCCGACGATCTGGGCATCACCGAGGAGAACTACAAGGCTTTGATGTCCTACGTCCAGGATGGCAGCGAACAGGCCGCAGGCTTGGCTGCCAGCATGGTGAGTGCCATCAACAGTGGCAACAAGGACGCCGTGTCGAAGCTGGCAAACACGCTGGCTGACGTCACCGCGAAGCAGGACGCCGCAGCGCAGGCTGCCGCCGACTGGGTAACGGACTACGAGGGCCAGCTGGACGAGTTTCAGGCAAAAATGGAGGGCACGGTAGACGCTCTCGATATGTCCGACGAAGCCGGGAAGGCTGCAAAGGACACCATTGCCGAGTACGTCCAGAAGCTGAAGGATGGCAAAAAGGACGCCGTAGCCGCTGCAAAGGATGTGGCCGCATCTGTGGCCCTTGCTTTGCAGAACAGCACCACCTACACGCCGTCCGCCACTCCAACGACCACTGTGCCCGGCCATGCAGGCGGCACAACCGACGCTGAAAATGTTTTCATCGCTGGCGAGAATGGCCCGGAGCTGATTGTCGGCAAACAGGGGAGCACCGTTTTCCCGACCGAAGAAACCGACCGCATCTTGCAAGCTATTTCTGGCATAAGTTTGGACATCCCGGACAGATCTTCCCCGGAGTCTATGCTTTCCGGCATCCTCTCGAAAGCCTATGACGTCGTATCCGGCAAAAACTCCGACCTGTCCGCAATCGACGCCGCCTATACTGGCGTTGAAAGCAGCGTTGCCCGCCCGGCGGCCTACAGCAGCGTTTTGGATTCGGCACCGCTCAACGTACAGCCTGCCGCGAATGCTGCGGTATCGGGCGCACAGAACGCCCAGAGCGCACCCGGCGAGACCGTCAAGAAAATTATCCTTGAACTTGTAGGAAAAGGCTCTGTGGAGGTTTCTGTCGGCTCTGGCAGCGGCATGAGCGCAAACGACGTTCTGGAGATGATCACCGACAACGTCAAGCCTGTTCTGATGGGCATCTTGAAGCAGGAGATTTTTGAGGAGGGCCAGCTGTCGTATGAGTATTAAATACCAAATCTGGTTTACATGGAACGCGGAGCGGGAAAAAATCAGGCTGCCCGTTCTGCCTGAAAAATTCAGCATCAAAAACGGGTCCAATAACCAGAGCATCGACCTCACCGGGCTGGGAGAGATCACAATCATGCAGAGCCGCCCGGCCCTGCAATTCAGCTTTTCCAGCTTTTTCCCGGCAGGCTATTTCCCCGGCATCAAGTCCATCATCGCCGTGCCGCCTATCCTCTACATCCGCATGATCGAGCGATGGAAGAAAAGCAAGGTGCCGATTCACTTTATCAGCACCGGGAATTATATCAACCTGTACTGTACCATCGAAAGTTTCAACTACTCCGAAAGCGGCGGCGACGTGGGCACGTTCTCCTACGACATCACCCTCAAGGAGTACCGGGAGGTTTCCTTGAAAGCGGTTTCGGTTGATTCTTCCCTCATTGCCACCGTGCAGAACACCACGGCCCGCGTTGACAACACGTCCACCCCAAAGACCTACACGGTCAAAAAGGGTGACTGCCTGTACAACATCGCAAAGTCTGTCTATGGCGACGGTGCAAAGTATTCCAGCATCTACACCGCAAACGAGTCCATGATCGGCAGCAATCCGAATCTAATCCGGCCCGGGCAGGTCTTGAAAATTCCGTAAAGGAGGGCCGCGCATGGCAAAAATTCAGTTGCTTTTGATTCAGGGCGACACCACAACGGACATGACAGCCCTTGTGAAGTCTGTCCACTGGAAAGGTCGCAAGGGAAGTTCTGCCCGCACCCTGACCGTGACCATGATCGACGATAACGGCTACAAACACGCCCGCAGCGGAATTGACGTGGAAGATGGCAACCAGTGCGTTTTCTATGTGGACGGACAGGAACGCTTTCGCGGCATCCTGCTGAATCAGGGCCAAAGCAGCAAAAAGCAGCTCAAATACACCGCCTACGATAACGGTATCTACCTTGCCAACAACAAGGATACCTTTGTCTACAAAAACAAAACTGCTGATGAAGTCTTTACCGACGTCTGCTCTCGTTTCGGCATCCCGACCGGGGATGTAGCAAAGTGCAACTACAAAATCCCGGAGCTTACCAAGAGCAAAACAACCGGGCAGGACGCCGTTTTGGACGCTCTTAGCCTTGACTATAAGGCAACTGGCATCCGGCACTATGTCAGCAGCGACGGCGGCAAGCTCTCCCTTTTTCAGCGCAAAGATCAGGTCATTTCCTTTGTCGTCGATGGGGACGCCAACCTGTATGACTACTCCTACACTAAAAGCATCGAGAACATCAAGACCCGCGTCAAGATGATCTCGAAAGAGGGAACGACCATCGCAGAAAAAACGAACGCTGATCTTGAAAAAAAGATCGGCATTTTCCAGGAAATCCAGCAACCAGACGAATCGCTCACCAAAGCGCAGGTAACTGACCTTGTGGGCAGCGTCCTTGGTACGCTGGACAAGCCCGAAGAAACGCTCGATCTCAACATTTTGGGCGACGCTGACGTCATATCCGGCAAGGCAATTCTGGTGCGCATTCCGCACCTGAACATGAACCGCGCCTATTATGTGGACGACGACGACCACTATTTTGAGGACAATCTGCACACCATGAGCGTGACCCTCACCACGGCGGCAGAAATCAAGGGACAGGAGGGCAAAACCAATGGCTGAAACTAGCTTGAAGCAGATGTTTCAGAGCATGATACCTGCTGGCTCTGCCGTCCTGCAGGGCACTGTTACAAAGGCGGACCCCTTGGAGATCACCGCCGAAAACGACAGCAAGCTCATTATCTCCGGCAATCAGCTTATCGTACCTTGGCACCTCACCGACTATACCACCCACGCGGACTATACGATGGGGGACAGGGGCGAGCTGCGGAATGAAACATACACGAAAGTTGACGGCGGCCATCTGCATGTCGATTCTCGCGGTGGCAACACATCCGAAGTCAAGCACAAGCACTATGTCGAAAAGCTGAACGCCTACAAAATGACCCTGAAAGTCTATAACCACCTGCAAAAGGACGATAAAGTCTACCTGCTTTCGCTCTGCAACGGCAAGGTCTATTACGTCCTTGACCGCGTTGCGGGGCAGGTAGCAGGAAAGGACATCTGAAATGGCCGTTTATATCCCTATCAACATAGCGGGCGTACAGGACGCGCAGGAAAAGCCGTCCAAAACGTACCGTCTTGACCTTGACGCGGGGAGGATTGTCGGCTTTGTGAACAACATTGAAGCCGTACAGCAGGCCATCCGAAAAGCCATCATTACCCCACGTTTCAAGTGCCTGATCTATGATAACCAATACGGGAGTGAGATTGAGGACGCGGTCATTGCAAAGGACGCCAGCCGCGAGTATGCCGAATCCGTCATCGAAGGATTTGTCAAAGACGCGCTGGCCCCGGACACCCGCATTCTCGAATGCCACGACTTTTCGATTGAGTTTGAAAAAGACCACGCAAACATTGAGTTTACCGCCGACACCATTTACGGCGAAGCCAAAATCGAGGAGGTGATCTAATGAGCAAATCCTATGAAGACATCCTGAAAGAAGTCTTAAACAACGCGCCGCCGGGCATTGACACCCGGCAGGGCAGCATCTACTACGATTCTGTTGCTGGCATCTGCCTCACCATCGCGCGGCTTTACACGGATATCGAAACGCAGGGCAGGCTTGTGACTATCGTCCGCGCAGTTGGCGAGGAGCTGACCGTAAAGGCGGCAGAGTACGGTATTGCCCGCCATCCTGCGGCCCCTGCAAAGTATCATTTCTCCTATGAGGGCGAAAAGCCGTCCGTCGGCGAACGATTTTACAATGACGGCTCCTATTTCGTCCTCCTGTACAGCGACGACGGCTACTATTACCTGCAAGCCGAAGCAGACGGGGCTGCACCACTTATCAGCAGTGGAACGGCTGCCATCCCTGTAAACGAAATCGCGGGCATGACAGCTGCGACCTTTGGCGAGCTGATCGAAAGTGGCACAGAGGAAGAGGATGACGACAGCCTGCGCACCCGCGTGCAAGAAAAAATTGCAGGCCCAGCCGAAAACGGAAACAAGCAGCACTACAAATCGTGGTGCGAGTCCATCGACGGCATCGGACACGCCAGAATCTACCCTCTTTGGAACGGCCCGAACACGGTCAAGGCTGTGCTGATTGATTCGTCCGGCCGGGCCTGTTCCAGCGAAAAGGTCAAAGAAGTGCAGGATTACATTGACCCGGCCACGCGCGGCTATACCGCCAACGTGGACGGCTATACCTATACCGTGGGTGACGGTACAGGTGACGGCGTCGCGAACCTTGGCGCACACTTCACGGCGGTTTCTGCCCGCGAAATGAGCATCGACGTTTCCTTTTCCGCTGATCTTGCCAGTGGCTATACAAAGGACATCGCAAAGAATCAGGTCAAGGCCGCCTTGGAAGCATACCTTGAAGACCTCGCGCTGAACGTCGCAGCCGCCGAAGATGTTATCATCCGCGCCGCCCGCATTGGCGCAATCATCATTGAGCAGGACGCTATACTGGATTACTCCGACCTTACCATCAACGGTGGAACAAGCAACATCGCCCCCGGCGATAACTCTATCCCCGTTCTGGGGGAGGTGACCGTTTCTTGAGATTCTACGGAAACCAGTTCGGCAGTAGCTATGAAGAGCTGATCTCCTACTACCCGCGCTACTACCGCGACGTTTTAGAGATGGTTGCTATCCTCAACGCACAAGGAAAGCTGCTGGATGATGCAAAGGCCCATATCGAGCAAAACTACCTGAACAACTTTATCGAATACATGGACGAAGCTGCCATTACTGACCTTGAGAATTTTCTTAAAATTCACAATGACGATGCAAAGACCCTTGATGAACGTAAGAAGATCATCAAGCCTTACTTTGCAGGCTTTGGCCGCATCTCTTCGACCACCATCAAGGAGATGATAGCGGCCTACTCCGACGCCACGGTGGACGTCCGGCTTGAACCGTTCGACGAAGCCGGAAACAATATGCTGTACATCGACCTGACCTGCGGGCAAGGAGCTACCGTCCTTATCAACGACATTATGAATATGCTGTCGAAAAAGATACCTGCACACATCATGTACAGGCTTTTTTTGCGCTATACGTCGTCCGCGTCTCGCTCCTACATCGCCGCCGCCCCCTGCGGGATGTCGGTATCCATCACGGCGAAGATTCACGGCAAGGTTAAGCCGCAGGGCGGCACAGCTACAGCCTTTGTGGGCATCGCCCCGGCGGGCCACTCCATCGAAACGACAGCTACAGTGAGAAAGGAGAATGAACCAAATGAGTTGGAATAACTCGGCCTATACGACTCTAGGCACGGCCATGCTTGCAGAGGCGATGTCCGGGAAAAGCATGGACTTTACCCGGGCTGTGAGCGGTGCTGGGACGGTAGCCGCGTCTAAGCTTTCGGAAGCGACGGCGGTTATTGACCAGCGCCAGACGCTTGCCATCGCCGACATCAAGAAAACTGGTGAAGGCGACGACGCGGCCCGGAAACTCAGAATCCAGATCACCAACGCCGGACTGGCGCAGAGCTACGTCATGCACCAGATCGGCATCTACGGCTCCCTGAAGGGAGAGGAGACCGACGCCCTGATTGCGATCTTTCAGGATGAACGCGGATTTGAAATCCCGTCCGCTACGGAAAACCCGGATTTCATCATGGAGTTTTCTGCCGTCATCGCAATTTCCAGCACAGCCAACATTGACCTCAAGTGCGACCTGTCGGCCATCGCCACGGAGAAGTGGGTCAAAGAGCTGCTGGCAGAACACGACATAGACCCGGATGCCCACAAGGCACTCTTTGACGCGATCACCGCCGAAAATATCTCTTTTGACGGCGCGGCTGCCGGGCTGGAAGCTGACAACATCCAGTCCGCAATCAGCGAGACGCTTGGCAAGCTGGACGAAGTGAAGAGCAACCTCTCTGCGGAGGACATCGCCTTTACTGATACACTTGGCACCGGCATAACAAACTTGCAGTCGGCGCTCGACAACGTGCTGAGCACCACCCTGCCTAAGCTGACCGTTACCACAGTGGCAGGCAGCGCCCTGACCCTGACCGACGGCCAGAGCACCATCACCGGCACGGCAGACGGCTCCGGCAGCTACACCGTAGCGCTGCCCCGCATGGGCCTTTGGACGGTCACGGCCAAGCTGGCCGGGCTGACCACTGATGACACCATCGACGTGGAGACCGTGGGCGGCAAGTACACGCTGACCCTGCCGTACTTTGCGGCAACGCTGGCCGTCACCGCAGCACCCGGGGCGACCGTCACAGCCGCCCTGCCCACCGGCAAGGCATACACCGCCACGGCAGACGACACCGGTACAGCACAGGTCAAGCTCAAGCGCTCCGGCACCTACACCGTGAGCGCCAGCAAGGGCGACGCAAAGAGCGACACTGCCACCGTTGACGTTACGGAGAACGGCAGCACCTACACAGCCACTGTGCATTTTTGCCGTCTGGTTCTGACTGCTCCCACCGGCAGCGCCATCACTGCCTCTTGCGGCGACGCCACGCTGACTGCCACCATCACTGGCTCCGATGAGACCGGCTCCGTCACCCTCTACCCGCCCACGCTTGGAAGCTGGACGATCACCGCCACCAAGGGTGATGACAGCACCTCGGAGGCAATCAACGCTACGGAGTATAAGGACTATACTCTGACGCTGGACTATGTGAATCCGGTGCTCGACAAAAACGAGTGGAAGGTCATCAAGAAGGTGGCGGATGCAGATAAGGGCGCCAACTACTGGGCCGTAGGCGACACCAAGAGAATCACTCTTAATGGCAAGGTGGGCGCAACTACGATCTCCAACTTTCAAGTTGATGCCTTTATCATCGGTTTCAACCACAATTCCGGCAAGGAGGGCAGCAACCGCATCCACTTCCTGTTGGGCAAGATCGGCGGTAAGTTTGTGGGACTCGTGGATAGCTACTATGACCCGTCTGGCTATGCCACGACTTCGGGTGCGTTCACGATGAATACCAGCGATACAAACAGCGGTGGTTGGGCTAAGACCCAGATGAGATCTATTGTTCTGGGCGCTGCCAGTGACCCGACCAATCCGACAGCAAACACGCTTCTGGCTGCGCTGCCGGCCGATTTGAGGGCCGTAATGAAGTCCGTCACCAAGTATACGGATAACACCGGAAGTGGCTCTAATTCGGCCAGTGCCGTGACGGCGACCACCGACTATCTGTGGCTGTTGGCAGAGTTTGAAGTGTTCGGTTCCAGAACCTACGCAAATAGCAGTGAGCCGAGTAGTCAGGCGCAGTACGAATACTTTAAGGCCGGAAATTCGAAGATTGCCTATAAGCATTCCGCCGCCGAAACGGCGGCGGCGTGGCGGCTGCGGTCCCCTAACTACATTAACACCAACAGTTTCTGTGCTGTGGACTCGGGCGGGGGCGCATACGCTTACGGTGCATACCGTTCTTTGGCGCTGGTTCCCGGCTTTGCTGCCTAATCCCCCGCAGGGGTTCTCGCCCTACTCTCGCCCACGGAAGTGGGCGAGAAGCAGAAAGTTCCCCTCAAAAAATCCAAAGGGCGCGTCAGCGCCCCGCGCGAATTTTTGAAAAACAGCCCAAAATGCTATCACTCGACTGCTTTATGAGTGCATACATTACATCAAAAATGCTATACAATGCTTTCAAAACCTATTTGATAGGAGGTATTGTATGGCAACCAACAAGCGCGTATTCACGTTGCGCCTGTCCGATGAGGTTTTCGATAAGATTGGTGTTTTGGCAACAAAAGAACATCGGTCTATCACGAACTACATAGAGTATGTTCTGCTCAAGCACCTTGAAGAAGTCGAGCGAGAGCAAGGGGAAATCGACCTCGATGACCCCAAAGGAGACTAAAGTATGTCTGTCTTGAAATCCAAACGCACAGAAAGTAAAGCCGAGTACGTTAATGTCGCCAATGCGATTTACATCGAAACGATAAACTTTCTGACCCGTCTTTCAGCCCGGTATTCCCGGCTGATTGCGGAGCCGGTGGCCAAACTGGCCTGTGAGATCATCGCACAGGCGGAAAAGGCCAACAGCATCTTTCCCTCAGATAGCCAGCGGAGGCAGCTCCGCAAGGCGCATCTGTTGGAAGCACGGGCATCCTTGATGGCGCTGGATGTCCAGTTGACTCACTGCTACCTCATCATGTCTCAGAACCCGCAGGGGTGTTTTACGACCTCTACAGGGAAAAGCGTTGATGCGAGTAAGGCGATGGAAAAGCTGGATAAAATGGCTCAAAAGTTAGGCGATTTGATTGACAAGGAAGACGACCTTTTGAAAGGTATGCTTGAAAAACTCAATCCGAAAGCCTGATTTTTAAGAGTGGGTGTATCTCTGTAAACTTGCTTGGCGGCGGCGTGGCGGCTGCGGTCCCCTAACTACAATAACAACAACAATTTCTGTGCTGTGGACTCGGGCGGGGGCGCAAACAATTACAATGCAAACCGTTCTTTGGCGCTGGTTCCCGGATTTTGCAATGCTGGGTCAAATGGAGTAGCTCCGGCGAAAGACGACCCATGCAAAAGGAGAGATACTTCCTTGGGCGTAAAGCCTTAAAACTGCTTTTCGATATGCTGACACGGACGCTTCTTGCATGGCAAGGGACGCACCTGACCTTGTTTCATGTGTCAGCGTAACGCAGATTAGATGGTGCCCGACAAACATCTGTACGAGGAGCGAATAATTTTATGACAAGTCAGGAACGGCATGAGGCGCGATACCAGCGCCGTAAAGCTGCACGGCAAGCCCGGCGAGATGCCCGCTGCGCAGCTCTTGGCTCCATCGGTGAAGTGTTCAGTTATCACACAATGTATATGTATGGCAAGAAGTGCTGCAACAATGTGCGCTGGAAACAGTCTGTCCAGAATTTTGAACGGCATTTGTTTTCAGGCACCGCAAGACGGCGGCGTGAGGTCATGCAAAAGCGTTGGAAACCGAAGCCCTATGTGCATTTTACCCTTTGTGAGCGCGGCAAGGTTCGCCCGATTGACGCTCCGCATATCACGGATCGACAGATCCATAAAGTCCTCAGTAAAGAGGTGCTGGTGCCCCTTTACTCTCCCAGCTTGATTTATGACAATGGAGCAAGCCGGGAGGGAAAAGGGCTGCATTGGCAGTACAAGCGCATCAAACAGCAGCTCGCCCGGCATTACCGCAAATATGGCCGTGCGGGCGGCGTTTTGCTGCTCGATCTGAAAAAGTTCTTTCCCTATGCCCCTCAGTCAATCATCTATCAGCGGCACCAGCAGCTTATCCTGAACGATGACCTGCGGTGTTTGGCAGACTCTATTGTCAAGAGTGCGCCATCGTCCATTCCTGGGCGTGGGCTGCCTCTTGGTGTTGAGTTGAGCCAACAGGAAATGGTGGCTTTGCCGAGTGCGGTTGACAACTGGATGAAGTGTCAGTTGGGCCTTAAAGCCGTCTGCCACTATATGGATGACTACCTCATTATCTTCCCGGATCTGGAAGAACTGAAGAAACTGGGCCATGAAATCGTGCGTCGCTTTGAATCTTTTGGCATCCCAGTAAACCGGAAGAAGTGCAAAATCATCCCGCTGACAAAGCCTTTTAGGTGGTGCAAGGCACGCTTCACGCTGACCGAAACCGGAAAAATCAAGGTGAACGGCAGCCGTGATGGCGTGAAACGTGCCCGCCGGAAACTCAAGCTTTTTCACAGGGAGTGGCTGGCCGGGAAACGGACTTTACAGGAGGTAGCGCAGTATATGTGCTGCCAAGAAGCCTACTACAAAAATTTTGATGACCACGGGCGGCTGCTGCGTCTGCGGCGGCTTTGCTACGCTATTTTTGGAGGTAAAGTACCTTGCTCAAAAAAATTGTCAAAGCCAATGATGGCACCATCCTTGCCTTAACCGAGGACGTGACCTACATCAAACGAGCCGAAAACGGCTGCTATATTCTCTGCCCGGAGCCCGATGCTTCGGGCATTTCTTATGCCGGCACTCCATACCACCTGTTTGGTCGGAAGCCTCTGGATGATGCTGAGAGCGTCATTTTGGAGCCGACCGACATTGGTGGCTGGATTATGGAAGCGAAAGCTGCCATCGAGGATGCCGACGAGATGAACGTGGATCAGGCTTATCGCCTGACCCTTCTGGAATTGAATGTCTCCGATACGGATGACACTGAGAATACCTGATAGGAGGAAAAGGCAATGAGTAAAGCAACGGAACTGGTTTTGTACCGTACCTGTCTGCGCATGATTGATCGCGGCAGTACCGATGGTCTGGCGGAGAAGATCGATATTTTCTACGCCGCCGGCAAACTGACCGATGAGCACTACGCCGAACTGACCGGTATGCTCGCCGAAAAGAAAGAGCAGGTCTAACCCATGGTGGAGCATGAACGCTTTATCGCCCGCCGCCGGGCGCGCTTCGACGGCATAGATGGAAAAGTTAATATTCCTTATGGAACCGCCCTGACCTGTCAGGACGGTTTTCTTATGCACAAAAAACAGCGTGTGTGTGCTGTGGGGAGCCAGAACGGCATGGACTGCTTTGTGCAGGATGATGACGGTAACGGCACCCTGCGTGGGGATCTGGTAGGAAACATCCAGCGGAGCCTTGAGCGTCGGGATGCGGACTATCAGACCCGCTGGAACCGGGTTTGGGCATCGGCACTCTGCCAAAAGTACCGCCGCCCGGAGTCCGAAGACTACTGGCTGTGGGCGAGAGCGTTTTTTGATGCTCCGATTTTTGATTTGCAGGCAATCGCCGCGCTGGTTCAGTGAGGGGGATGGCTTGTGAATCTAAAAGAATTGTTCTGGAGCGGTGGCGGGATGGTTTTGGTGCTGCTCTCGCTCATTGAGGTTTCGCCCATCAAGATCAACCCTTGGTCGGCCATCATCCACTTTGTTGGCCGCCGCCTGAATGCCGATGTGATGGCCCGGCTTGATACGATGCAGCAGTGCCAGACCGAGACGCGGGAAAGGCTTGATGAGCACATCGCCAAGGACGATGCCCAGACTGCCAGCCTTTGGAGAACGCAGATCCTAAGATTTAACGACGAGCTGCTCCATGACCGCCGCCACACCAAGGAACACTTTGATGAAGTCCTTGGCACCATCAAGGACTATGAAACCTATTGCCATACGCACGATGACTACCCCAACGGCAAGTGCGTCCACGCCATCGCCAACATCAACCGTGTGTACGACGAGCTGCTGGAAAGCCATGACTTTTTGTGACCCATAACAGAAGGGGGTGATTTTGTATGAGCATCGTAACCTTTAAGCGCGGCGACACCACCGCGCTGACCAAAAATTTCACCCGTGACGAATTCCAGTGCCAGTGCAAAAAGTGTGAAGCCCAGATGATCGACACGGAGCTTGTGGAAAAGCTGCAACGCATCCGGGACGTGCTGGGCGTCCCTCTGAAGATCACGTCCGGGTATCGCTGCATTGTCCACAACGCAAGCAAGGCCGTCGGCGGCAGCCGCACCAGCAAGCACCTGTATGGATTTGCCGCCGACTGGCGCACCATGAACCGTACCGTGACCCCGGTTGCGCTGGGCATCATCGCGCAGGCCGTCGGCTTTGGCGGCATCGGCATCTACTGGCACCACAAGGCGGCCATGTGCCACGCGGACACCCGCGCCGGGAAAGCGACCTGGCTTTGCACGTCGCCGGGCGTCTATCCCTCGACGACGTACAATAGCTTCATCCTGCCCACCATCCGGCAGGGCAGCACCGGGGCGGCCAACCGTAGCGCCATCATCATGCTGCAAAAGCTGCTCAAGATCAAAGAGGACGGTACTTTCGGGCCTGCAACCACGCAGGCCCTTATGCTTGCCCAGAAGCAGCACGGACTTGTTGCGGACGGCATCTGCGGCCCGGCAAGCTGGAAAGCCCTCTCTGGTGCTGACAAGTACCTGAAAAAGCTGTGAGGTGATACCAGTGCAGGAGCTGAACATCAATGTCACACCCGCAACCAGCCACCAGCGCAAGAGAAAGCGCCCGCAGCGGCGTTTTATGGACAAGGCAGTAATCTATTGTCTTTTCATGTGCACCGTGCTGGACGCCGCAATTCTGGCCATCTACTGGCACAGCATGACCGCCCCGGACAGTCTGGCCATTGCCGCCATGGCATCCCCATGGATGGTCGAGTTTGGAGCGATGGCCACCATCAAGAAGCACAAGATCAAAACCCCGGCAGACGACAGCCAGCCGGACGACGAAACAAAAGGAGAATAATATCATGGATGAATTTATGAAAGTCACCATTACCGCCTGCATCCCCGCTCTGACCGTTATTTTCGGCTGGGGCATCAACAAGGCAGCCAGCATCGCCAACAGCTATGTGCATAACCAGTTTGTGCAGCATTGCATCCAGAACGCCGCAAACGCTGTATCTAACGCGGTCTCCGACATCAACCAGACTTACGTTGACAGCCTGAAGGAGCAGGATAAGTTTGACGAGGAAGCACAGAAACGCGCCTTTGCCGACGCTCTGGCAACCGCTAAAAGGTCCCTCACCAATGAAACGATCCTGTTCATCAAGGAGACCTTTGGCGACGTGGATGCTTACCTCAAGCCGATGATTGAATCGCAGGTACGCACCCAGAAAACCTATATGTGACGTTTTCGTGCCGTCACGCAAACATGACCATTTTCGGCACCTCACGAAAATGGTACGCTCCCGACATAAATGCCGGGAGCATCGGGCCTTAAACGCGCTTTTTGCAAAAAGTCAGCGTAAAATCAGCGCAAAACGCGCGATTTGCGCGTGTTAAATGCGCGCTGCGCGATTCCTTCCCCGCTTGACAAGCCGCAGGAGCTGCGCTAAAATGAACCTACTTGAAAGGCTCTGGCCTTTGTAGAGAGCGGTGCGCCCGGTCTGGGCGGCCCCGTTCTTGATTTTCTTCATTTGGCCGCCACGGCAGCACAAAATCCCCTGATCTGACCGAAGCCCAACGCACCGCGCCGGGTACATCGTAGGCAGACCGGGGGATTTTTTATTGACTACAATCTGAAGTCACTTGCAACTTAGCTTGAGAATCTTAAAACCAGCTTGAAATTTAGCTTGACAAAGGCCCATCTTTGAGCATTTTTTCGCTCTCTGATGGGCCTTTTTCTTTTGCGTATTTTATTATCACACCTGTTGACTTTTCAGCAAAAACGGAGGATAGTATTCTTGTAAGGCAGAGATGAAATCTCTTACAGAAAGGAATGAGGTGAATGGACTTGAACGTAAGCGAAGCACTTCTCCGGGCTATCTTGGAGCTGATCGAGAAGTGCGACACCCTCGAAGAGCTGCGCGAAAGCGTTAAGCGAATCATGGGCGAGGGCAAATAAAAAGAGCGGTGGCCCCCTAAGACAACCGCTCTAAACGCCCCACGATGAAGGCGGATCGGAAGCATTACTCCGACCGCCTTTATTTTATTACATCCAGCTTTTGAAATCAAGATGCTTTTTCACATTTTGCACTGAGTTTTTAACACAAATGAGAGTGGAAAATATTATCACAGCTGTTGACGAACTCGCAAATAGGAGCGATAATATACTTGTAAGAATGAAGTACGCAACACAACATTGATTATGTTTCGGAGGTATTCACCATGAAAAAGTTTGAAGTCGGCCACGTCTACTTTGACCAGTACGCTTGCGACCATGAGACCCTGTCCACCATCAAGATCATCAAGCGCACCCCGAAGACGGTCGTCTTTGAGCGCAACGGCAAGACCCGCCGCGCAAAGCTCTACGAGGACAGCAACGGCGAGTATATCATCCCCGACCACTATTCCACGGCCTGCGTCTACCGCGCAGAGCGGGAGCTGCTGGACGAGGAGCCGGAGCAGCCCGCCACCGCCCCTGTCGAACAGGAGCAGCCCGCCGCAGCGGATAACACCATCCGTTTCCCGGCTGACCGTGCCGTCGCTGCACAGGCCACGGCCACCGGCTACGCTGTCGCCCACACGCTGGTTGACTACACCATGCGCGAAATGGTGCTTGCCATCTTTGACAAAAGCGGCCTGCGGGCAAAGGAGCTGGACTTCCTTGCGGCTCTCACCGACCGCGCTAGCAGCGTGGCCCGATAATGCACATAAGGGAAAGGCCCGGCGAACCGCAGTCTGCGGCACCGGGCCTTTTCTCTTTACTTTTTCAGCTTGACAGCCGTTCCCATGGAGTATGTATAGCTGGTTTTCATCCCAAAACCGACGTTCTGAAACCGAACTCCGATTATGGCGTCAGCTCCGACCTTTTCGCCTGCGCGTGTCAGATCGGCCACGAGAGCGGCGTTCACGTTTTCGCCGACGACGGAATAATCACCGTTCCGGCACTTTACCATTTCTTTCATGCTTGGCCCGTCCGCAGCGGTTGCGACCGTCACAAGGCCGATATATTCGGCGATTTCGATGCCCTGCAAAGTGTCCGTTGTTGTAATGAGCATGATATGTTCTCCTTTCTGTGGCGGGCATCTCTGCCCTGTATTATTCCATGCCAGCGGCGCGATGCGACTTGATAAAATCAGCCATGGCCTTTTTGATAACCGCATTGGGCGACGTTCCAGCAGCTTTGCAGGCAGCCTTGAACTCCGCTGCAAATTCCTTGCGAACCTTTGCCCCGACGATCATCATGTTTTCCCTGTCCCATTTCGCGCTGGCTCTTTTCTGCGATTCACAAATCACGAAAAGCACCGCCTTTCTTTTGTTTAACAGTATAACGCGACGAAAGCCCATTTGCAACCTGGGAAATGTGTCGTTTTTCGTTGACATCGGACACAAAAACTGCCGAAACGCACCCGGAAACATTGACGTTTTACCTGTTGGAATCTCTGTTCAACAGTAGGACAATAAAGGCACAGCGAGGGAAGCACGACCGGAAGGCAAGGGGCGAAGTATGAGCCGGGAGCGCAGTAAGTCGTGAGCGCGTGCTAAGTCAGTAACCCACTTCCCACACTGTTTTGGAAATCTGGGCAGCAGGGCCGACCGTCCAGAATTTCCAAATTTTTTTGAAAATTATCTTTTCGCGCCTGTTGACAAACTCACAAATAAGAGTGATAATATAATCATAAGATGATTTACAGCTCACGAAAGAGAGGAAACAACGATGACAGTTTGCAGCATGAAAGAAGCATGGGAAGCGGCCGACAAGATGTTCCCGACCGACTACCAGATCAGCGAAACCGCAAGCCAGAACGCTGGCTATCCCATCTACCGCAGCCCTATCAACTTCTATGACACCATCTGCGATCTGGGCGACCGGCTGGAAGTCAACGTCGCTGGCAAGAGCGTGAACATCTGGGTGGCCGACCCCATCGAGCGGGCGATGGCAAAGATGGGCTTTCATCGCAACGACCGCGGCATTTTCGTAATGGCATAAAGGAGGACAAAACAATGCTGGACAAGAACGGAATCGAAATCAAGACCGGGGACATCGTAAGAATCACCGGCGCATACTTCAAGACCGACAACGCGCTCTATTTCGTGGAGCACAGCGACGGAGACCCCGATTGGTGCGGCAAAGACCACTGCCTGCTGAAGATCAAGCGCAACGGCGAGTTGAGCAAGGCGAAGAACTCCACCTGCTTCTGGCCGATCATGGTCACGGTCAACGGCTACGAGAAGTACACCACCGCAAAGCTGTGGAACAAAGAACACGCACAGATCGAGATTGTCGAGGGCATCGACAAGGCCCACATCGCCGAATATTTCCGCGACCAGTCGCAGCAGTGCGACAAGTGGATTGAGCGGTACTCTTGGGACTTTGGCGAGAATAGCCGCTCCGTCAACGACCAGAAGCAGTACAAGGCGTTTTATGATTCCGTCGTGGCAAGATTGGAGGGTATGGCATGATCTACACCATCGAAAAGCGGCACGTTTTCGGCTGCTATGATGGCAGCTATATGCAGAGCCATTATGAAGTCATCGCGCACACGCACAGGCTCCCGAATGGCTGCTTGGCATCCACCGGCGCACTGACCGTTCACACCTGCAAATACAAAAGGGAAGCGACGGCATACTGCAAAGCCCACGGCATCGAGCCGCAGCCGCCCTTTATTTCGCCCGAAGAACCCGCCTGATGATGGCTGCATGGCAGCAGCCGAAACCATCCAGCAGCCAGCTGGGCAAGGTCGCGGGAGCCGCGACACAATGAGCGTGTCCGTTTTATGGTTCTGGGTATCGGGCGTCCTGCCCGTGTAAAAGGCACGACCACCCGGAAAATGCTTGGTTAGGCACTTGGCGGCTCTGCGCTTTTTATTTCCTGCAAGAAAGGAGCATCCACATGACGAAGAAAATCTATATCCTGCAAGCTGGATTCCTGCCCATCGGCGAAACCGACGTGACAGGCTGGCGCACCTATTCGTTCCACACCGGCCGGGGAGCCTACGACAACGCCGTGGCCGCCTACCGCAGCGAGATGAACCGCAACAAGAACCCGAATGTCAAGTATCGCATCGTCAGCGCACATGACACCACCCGCAAGGACACCTATGTCCCGGTGTTCGGCTTTAAGAGCGCAGCCCGCACCCTTTAACTTGCCGGTAACTTGCCAGCAAACCCGAAATATCATAATAAGGCGGTGAAAGATTCAACTATAAATACATCTGGGCGTGGGAAATTCTCAAAGGAACGACCAGCGCGGACATCGTGCGTGGTATCGTTTCACTTGCCCGGGAAGAAAACGCCCCGGCCCGGGCCATCATACGGCTGAATGATGGCCGCTGGCTGACCCTCGAAGACCTGTCAAACGAAGAGCTTGTGCAGCAAATCGAGAATGAAGCGAAAAGCATGATATAACGTCAAACCACCACAACCAGATACCCTATCCATACATCTGTCAGAATCTGGTGCTGGTACTGGTGGTACTTAAAAGTTATATCAATTTAATCTAAGAAGGAGAACGTAAAGGTTACGATAAAGGGAGAACCCGCAATGAATGACCTGACCATTTTTGAAAACCCTGACTTTGGCCGAATGCGCAGCCTTAAAATTCAGGGAGAGCCGTGGTTCGTGGGAAAAGACGTTGCCGCCGCGCTGGGCTACATAAAGCCGACCGACGCTCTGCGCAAGCACGTTGATGATGAAGATAAGACTATCTCCAAAATAGGGACACCCTACGGCGAGCAGTCCACCATCATCATCAACGAAAGCGGTCTGTACAGCCTGATGCTGAAAAGCAAGCTCACCGGCGCGAAGAAGTTCAAGCGATGGATAACGTCCGAAGTCCTGCCCAGCATCCGCAAAGCTGGGGCCTACGCCATGCCGAAAGCGACGCCCGCAGACGACGCCACATTTGAACGGCTCTGGGTCGAGCTGGAGCGTAAGCAGAAGTTCAACGGCTACGTCGGCCAGTTCTGCAACTTTTTCGGCTGGAGCCGCCGCTATTACCTGTCCGGGATGTACAACCTGATGAAGCGGGCGGGCTGCAACGTCGATGCACTGACCCTGCGGATGCAGGCCGCCACCCACGATTATGCAATGTCCACCGCGCAGGCGGTCATTATGGACGAGCAGGCATTTGAGCTGTTTTGCAAAATCGCAGAATACGGCATCCAGCGAAACCACATCCCCAAAACCATGGAGGAAGCATTTTTATGAACAACACCCTGACCGCCTTGAACAACTACCTGTTTGAAGAGCTGGAACGCCTGAACGATGATAGCCTGTCCCCGGAGCAGCTGAAGCAGGAGATCGACCGTTCCCGCGCCGTCACGCAGGTATCACAGCAGATCGTAAACAATGGCAAGCTGGCCCTGTCGGCCATCCGCTGCGCCAATGAGTGCTTGGCCCCGAATGAAAAGCTGCCGCCCATGCTGGAGGTCGAAACCAATGCCCCGAAAGTATAAGCCGGAGGTACACGCCTTTATAGCTGCCCACGTCGCCGGGACGACCACGCAAGAGCTGGCCCGAATCACAAATGCAGCCTTTGGCACGAACTTCACGGCAGCGTCCATGAAATCCTACAAGGCGAACCATAAGCTGCGCAATGGCCGCGGTACAGGGCAGATCAAGGGCGCAGCGACCAAACGCTTCCCGCAGCAGGTCAAGGATTATGTCTTTGCCCACTACAAGGGAACAGGACACCGCCAGATGTGCGACCGGCTCTTTGAACAGTTCGGCATCCAGTACACGCCGGAGCAAATCAAGCAGTATTACGCCCGCCACGGCCTGAACAGCGGCCTGACCGGGTATTTTAAGAAAGGCTGCTGCCCATATAAGCCGCAGCCGGGAACACACGCACAGGGCTGTGAGAAAACATGGTTCAAGCCCGGATGCACCCCGCACAACCTGAAACCCATCGGCTACGAGCGCGTCACACAGGACGGCTATATCGAAGTCAAGGTCAGGATGAAGAAGTCCCGGCCGAACTGCAATGACAACTTTGTGCCAAAGCACCGGCTGATCTGGGAGCAGGCGAACGGCCCGCTGCCGCCGGGATATGTCGTCATCTTCAAGGACGGCAACAAGCGAAACTTTGCGCTGGACAACCTTGCAGCCATCACCAAAAAGGAACGGCTGGACATGAACCGTCACGATCTGTTCAGCAGCGACCCGCAGGCGACAGAAACCGGCATCCTGCTGGCCCGCCTGCGCACCACCATCCACCAAAAAGAAAAGGAGATCAAACATGGGTAAGCTGGTAGACGCTGAAATCACTCTGAAATATTCCAACGGTCAGTTGACCATCGCATCCACGCCGAACACCATCAAGGGCGACGGCCTTTTGACATACCTCGACTTGGCCGAATGTGCCATCATCGGGGCCAACTACAAAAACCTGAACGAAGCGATGGACATTGCTGCCGAACACGCATCCGCGATCATCGCGGCCACTATGCAGACCGCAGGCGACGAAAAGACCAGCCCGAAGATGGGAGCCATCGTCCACGCCGCGCAGGTTTCACCCTTTTACCTGCAATGCGTCATCCAGAAGCCGGACGCGCCTGCATCCAAAGGCAAGTTCTTTGCCAAAGAGGGCAATTTGTACGTCGGTGTCGATAACTCCGACGGCAACGCCTGGACGGAAGAGTTTTCCGACCGGCAGCAGCTTTTCCTTTGGTTTGCTGGCGCACCTTGCCACGACGCCCACGGGCAGGCCCTCAACGAGTGATATTCTATCCATAGCTCCGCAACACGGCGGGCAAATAAAAACGCGGCACAGGAGTCGCCAGACGCCCACCCGGCGGGCTAAAGCCGGGAGAAAGGACTTTCCACATGGAAAGCATGATTGACATCCTCTTTGACCAGCTCGTTGACAGTGACGCCGCATGGGACACCCAGCATGACAAGGCCACGCAGGACGCGCTTGCTGAACTCTGCGAAAAGCTCAACCTGCCCACCGTCCACGAAACCAAGCTGGGCGAGCTGATCAGCACCGAAGCCGTAGCACAGGCCCGCGCCGGATTCCGCGCTGGCTTTGTGGCTGCGATGAAGCTCTGCGAGGAGGTCAAGAACAAGGCTGAGTAATCGGCCGCCACACCGGGACAAGCTCTGCAAACGTGGGGCTTGCCCTTTCTCTGAAAGGAGATCACAACATTGTCCAACAGAAAAGAACGCGCTTACAACGCTACCCGCGCCCATTGCTTTTATTGTGGCTGCATCGTAAATGCAATGAACTTCCACCTTAACCAGCCACAGCCGGGAGTTTACGTTGCAGCCTGCCCGGATTGCGCCCGCTTCAAAGGCTCTGACGATCTGGAAACTTTCCACGCCAGACTGGAAAAGCTCTCCGAAAATTCTATTCAAGCCCGCCTTGCCCTCAAATACCGGGATGCACCTGCCCAGCAGGAGGACGATGCTGTATTGGAATCGAAATACCACCACAACAACAAGGTCACTTTCTATTTTGAGCGACACCCCACCCACCACTACGGCGAGTGATACGGTATCAATACCGTATGGATACATCTGTCAGAATCTGGTACTGGTGGTGGTAAAGATTATATTAAACTTAATCTTAGAAGAAGAAACGTAAAGGTTACTATAAAATAAAGCAGCCGAAAAAACATCGAGAAAAGTTTCCTTTGCTGTTGACTTACTCACAAACAAGAGTGATAATATAGTTACAGAATGAATCACAACTCACAACTGCGAAAGGAGAACACTATGAAAGCACTGAAAGAGCTTATGAACCGCCTGACCGCCGAGGGCCGCGACCTGTCCGAGCTGAAGCGCATGATCGACGATCTGGACGCCGCCGGAACCATGGACGAGATCAACTACTACGAGGGCCAGATCTACGGCGTTCTGGTGGGCCTGTCCATCATGGGTTACATCACCCCGGAGGAAGCCGATGAACTTCAGAACAGCGTTGAGGAAGATGCTGTTATCTAAGCTGCACACCGGGCAGGGGAGCCGCAAAGCCCCCGCAGCCCCGCTTACAGGAGGAAGAACCATGATGACCAATCTTTTCATGCTGGCCGGGTACACCCAGTATCAGGCCCAGTGCATTTCACCGTTCGGCTACGTCGTCGCCGCCGGGATTCTGGTGCAGGCCGTCGCCCCGGCCGTTGACCGCTACATCTACCGCCGCCGCTGGGAAGAAGTCCAGCAGCGGGAAGCGGCAGCGGCAGCAGCCCACGCCGCTGAACAGCGCAAGGAAGCTCACCGCCGCGAGGTGATGGACTTCCTGCTGAACGAGGCCGCCTGATGGCCTGATTTTTTATGCCCTTATCGCTCACAAATAAGAGTAAAAACACCAAACCAAAGCAAAAAACACTCACAAACAAAAAAGGAGGTCTGTGAATGGACATCAACACGAAACTGAAAAAGCTGCTGGAAGATTCCGGCCAGCGGCAGGCAGAGGTGGCCCAAAAGTGCGGCTTGACCCCTGCCAACCTTAGCCGCGCACTGACCCGCGATCACAATCTGAACCTGTCCACGGCTCTGAGAATCGCCGACGGTATCGGCTTGGAGCTGCGCATCGAGGACGCCAACGGCAACCGCCACCCGGCAGCCGACCCGCAAAAGTTCGCGGAAGCCGCGGCTGATACGTCGCTGAACTGGGACGACGTGGAAGCTATTCTCAGTTCGCTGGGCTTTTATCTTGAATTCGACTGGAGGTAAACCACATGACCGACAAAGAAATCACGGAGCTGAACCTGAAAAGTGCCACCTACTACGGCGCACAGCTCCAGATGAACCACTTCACCGAAGAGCTGGCCGAACTCATTCAGGCCGCCGCCGAGGGCGACCCGCAGCACATCGCCGAGGAAATCGCCGACGTGGAAGTCATGGTCGAGCAGATGGAATATTTGCTTTCTCTCGATACGATCTACATTGAGAGCTGGGCAACGCACATCCTGCTTGCAAACGATATTGAATCCTGCATCTGGCATCTGGCTGCGCCCATCAAGAGCATCAACAAGCTGCGCCGTGTCAATCTGGCGACCGCCGCCGACCCGGATATGTCAAAAAGCGAAGTTCAGATCAAACGGCAAACCGCAAACCACGACCTTGAAACCGACATTGGAGAGCTGGTTTCCTATCTGAACTGGCTGGCCGGACGTTATAGCATCGCTGCCGAGGAAATCCGGGAAATCAAGTCCTACAAGGTGCAACGCACCCGCGACCGCATCGAACTTGAAACCGGCTCCATCTGCAAAAAAGTTGTTGACGACAAGGCGGCTGCACAGGCCCAGGATTTAGCCGACTACTGCAAACAGCAAACAGAGTGTGAACCCGGTGGCTGCATCTTTGCCACGACTGGCGAGGGCTGCATCTTATCTGATTATGTTCGGCCTGAACTTTGGCCCGATGCCATCGCCAAACAGCAGCAGGAGGGCCATAAGAATGGATAAGCCCGAAAAAATCAAAATCGGCTGCTGTCCGTTCTGCGGCGGCAACATCAAGCGGGCCAACATGAAAGCCTTTTCCCGGCAAAGCCAGATTTACGGCTTCAACCTTGCGCTGGATGGCGTGGACGCCACATGGGGCGCACTGATCTATAACTTTTCCGCAGAGCTGGAATTGAGCGCAGAACAGACCGCAAAGCTCACCACGCTGGGCGAAGAATATGACAAGATGATTCGCTCTTTCCGGGAAGCCGACCTGCCGCCGGAAGAATTTGCCGAATACGTCGTTGCAAAGGCCGAGGAATGCAAGGCACGTCTGAAAGAAAGGTGGGGCTGATTATGGCACTGACAAAATTTGTGAACGTCTACAAATGCCGCCTTTGCGGGGAAATGTTTACCAGCAGCGGCACGAACAGCGAGATTGCAGCATGGAAAGGCACTCTCCATGAGATTATGAAAGCAAGTGGCCTTGATACGCCGTGTTCAACGCCCGAAGTTACGCCGACCATGTTCGAGATGCACAGCTGCAAGAATGGCAGCTACGGCGTGGCAGACTTTCAGGGCACACGAAAGGCGGCCGACAATGATGCAAGCCTGTGAGCAGCTCTCTTTATTCTCCATCGTCCCGCAGGCGGCCCGGACGGCCATCTGCTGCATGGATGGTGAGTGCAAGGCTGCTGTGTCTGCCGAAAGCTGGATGGCTGACCTTGTTCCCGGTGGGGAATATGCGATCAGCATCGCGGGACACACGCTGGTTTTGAAGCCTGTGCCCGGTTCGCCTGCCGGCATCCAGCGGGGGCACGAATACTATCACTACCCCATCGGCCCGCGCCTGTACGCGGGAACATTCGTCGGGAGGATGCAGCATTGAGAACTCTTGAAGAAATCGACCGCGATCTTGAAATCGCCTACGCCGACATGAGGAACTTTATTCACAGCGGCTTCTCGATCTCCCCGGTGCTGGAAGATGACATCGACGAGCTGCGGGACGAACGTGCCGCTGTGGTCAAGGCCATTCAGGACGCGGGCCTGATGCGATATGAAGTCTGCATCCTGCCGAAGCCGGAAAACACGTCCAGCTATTGTGCCGCGTTCTACAAGATCACGGCCACGAGCCAAAATCAGGCTTTCGAGCATGGCAAAGAAACCTTTATCCGCGGCTTTGCAAACTGCGGCGTCACTGCCGAAAATTTTGACGCTGAATATGACATCGGCGTCACGAGAGGGGAAAAGATCGAATGAAAGCACACGTTTCCAACGGCTGCAAGCCCTGTCCGTTTTGTGGCGCACCTGTCACGGTGCGCCTTATGAGGAAAGGCCCCGACTTCATCGCCTGCACCAACAAGCAGGAGTGCGGCGCGATTGTCAGCTTTAACAATACCCCGTGCGACTGTTTCGGGGCATCCCCGGTGGACTACTTCAACAGGAGGGCCAGCGATGAGCAAGTATCTGAATGATCACCCGGACGATGACCGCAAGACCGTGACCGAGGATTGTCCCACCTGCGGCAATGAGGTCACGATGGTCTGGGACGTCGAACAGAACGGCTACAAGGCCACCTGCCCCTTTTGCGGCGGCCGTCTGATGCTCTGCGACGAGTGCCAGCACCCGAACGGCATCTATACCGACGGCTGCGATTATGACCCCTTGACCAAAAGCTGCCGCTACAACTGCGAAGCCAACCATCTGGAAGCCGAAAAAGCGGTCAAGCTCCTGTCCCAGTTCTGCAAGGGCCGCACACAGCAGGCCGCGCGGCTGAAGCTGCACTCTGCCTGCGTTGGCTGCGGCTATGAGCCGCTTTGCTCCAAATGGAGCGGTGCAAATACTCCGCTCATGTGGACGTTTAAGGAGGGCACTGATGGATGATTATATCGAACGGGAGCCGCTTCTGAAAGCGTTCAAAGAAAAGTGCTGCCAAGACTGCCCCGGTGGATACAGCCACCAGCAGTGCCACAGTTGGTGCGATGCAGCAAGCGAAATCGAGATGATAGAAAATGCGCCTGCGGTCAACAATACGCCGCAGCAGTGGCAGAATTCCAGGCTGCACCCGCCGACAAAAGCGGATGCAGATAGGACGGGCGGCATAATCGTTTGGGCAGCAGCAAGCAGGCACCTTGATGTTGTGTTCTGGCAGAACGTCGTACTCTACCCCGAAGATCTTCCGTTCTGGATGCCTGCACATGAACCGAGCAAATCAAAGGAGTAAAAAATGAACTCTATTCTCCACATTGACGATAACGGCAAAGCCGAACTTTACGATGATGACTACAACATCACGATCTTTTGCAAGGACGAGCAAGAGCAGCAGCGGGCTATGAAGCGGCTGGAAGTCGCAAACCGTATGCGCTGGCATGACGCCAAAACCGACCCGCCGCAGGACAGCCGGGACGTCATTGTGTACCGCGATGGCATCGGCTCCGTGATGGGATTCTTTGACCACGAAATACACAAGAGGTGGCTGGACGCCAACACCTGCGCATTTCTGGACGACGTCACGCACTGGATGGAGAAGCCGGAAGACCCGGAAAAAACGGAAGAGGGGGATCCCGAATGAAATGTACTTTAGAAAAGCCGAAACCGTGTCCATTTTGCGGCGAACAGTTGCAACTCGTCACTGAGCTTTCGCCCATTGAAACGGCATCCGGGCAGGCTATCTCCGAATTTCGCATGAATTACTACAAACACACCGAAACGGACAAGTGTCCGCTTGGGTACGGATTTATGCTTGACGCATCTCCTGTCGAAGTCAGGAAGTGGAATACCAGAAAGGAGCAAGCACATGAGAAAGAGAATTGACGCCTATATCCTGCTGGACTTCCTTGAAGGCTGGCGCACAAGGCTTAAAAACGAGCAGATCATCGCCCTGAACGGTATTTGGGCCGCAAAGGTTGAGCAGTCCATCAAAGACCTGTCCATCATCATTGACTTTGTCAAGACCCACACAAAAACCTACACGGACGATAAAAAACAGCCAGCAGAAGTCAACGAGCAAACCATTGAAGCCGTCCGAGACTATATGCTGGACGGCCTCAAACAATACGGCGCATCCAGCGTCAAATATCAGTGGGCAAAGAGCACCGGCGAAACCGTCACGCTGGAAGTCAGCATCGAAAAGCCTGAACAGGAGGGCAGCCATGAAGAAGCAGCGGGCGATTGACGCCATTGCCCTGTATGAGCAAATTTCGGCCGAGGTCGGCTCCATGTTAAAGCAGCCGCCGGGAATCATCGTGTCGAAGCTCATGGCGATGGTTTTGCAGGCTCCGACCATTTTCCAGCAGCCTGACCCTTGGACGAACGTCGAAGATGGGATGCCGACCATTCCGGGCGACGTCAACGGCCACGGCGAAATCACCGTCGCCGTCATGTTTAAGACCGAGCAGCGAGTACACACGATGATTTATGAGCGGGCCATCGTCCGCGGCAAAACCGTATACCGCTGGAAATGGCCGTGGGACAGGATTTACAGCGACGGCGGTATTATCCGCTGGGCATACCTGCCGCAGCCGCCCAAAAAACAGGAGGACGCCACTAATGGAACAGCTGAACCGCAATGCTGAACACTACGCCGACCCGACACCCGCAGCAGCCTTGAAAAACATCTATGCCAAAGAGGAAGCCGACCGCCTGCGCAAAATCAGCACCATGATGGCAACGCTCAAACAGGCCGCCGATCTTGCAGGGCTGGAAGTCGTGGGCCGCGTCGTTTTCAGGGACAAGTCCACCGGAAAGGAGTACCGCTGATGAACCGCATCCAGACCGCCATTGTGACCGCACTGCTGGCTGGAGTTGTCCCGCTGGCCGTACAGGGCAACATCCTGAACCGCCGTATCAATGAGCTGGAAACCTATTACACAATTTATGCCGCCCGCTTTGAGAACTGGTCAGACCGGGCTTTGAAGGATGAACAGATTATCGAGGACTTGCAGCGGGTCAACAGCGCGACCCAGCAGCCTGCACCAGAAAGCAATCTGCCCGCCGGAATGGCCGCCGAATACGTCGGCGAATACACCTGCACCGCCTACTGTACAGAGAAGCGACCCCACATCTGCGGAACCGGCACAGGAATCACGGCCAGCGGCGCACCTATCACGGCAGACCTGACCGTCGCAGCAGACCAAAGCCTGCTGCCATTCGGCACCGTGATCTACATCGAGGACGTCGGCGTCCGCGTTGTGCAGGACAAAGGCTCCGGCGTACAGGGAAAGCACCTTGACGTGGCCGTGCCCGGCAGCCATGATGACGCCCTGCACTGGGCAGGATACGGAACGCACAAGGTCTGGATCTTGAAAGGAGCAGATGAATGAAGGTCTTAATAGCTTGCGAAGAAAGCCAGACGGTATGTGCTGCTTTCAGGCGGCGCGGGCATGAAGCGTATTCCTGCGACATTCAAGAACCGTCCGGTGGCCATCCTGAATGGCATATCCTTGGGGACGCGGTTCCGCCTTTGAGGGGGGGGCAACTTGTAACCATGGACGATAAATGCCATTACATCGACGCGTGGGATTTGCTCATTGCACATCCGCCCTGCACATATTTGAGCAATGCGGGCGCAAGACACCTATGGAAAGGCCATGTGCTTCAACCCGACCGTGTTATGAAAGGAATTGAGGGCCGCGATCTTTTCATGCGATTCTGGTGGGCGGACATACCGAGAATTTGTGTGGAGAACCCAATTCCCAGCAGAGTTTTCTGTCTGCCGCCGTATACACAAGCCATCCAGCCGTATGAATACGGCCATCCATACAGCAAGAAAACCTGTCTTTGGCTCAAAAATCTGCCGCCACTATTCCCGACAGATATTGTGGAGCCTGTGGCTACATGGTGTCCGTCTGGTTCTTACGCACATAAGCATGATGAGCGCAACAAGGGTATGTTTACCACCGACCGCGCTAAAAATCGAGCAAAAACATTCACGGGTGTCGCCGACGCAATGTCTGATCAATGGGGGGGATTTAAGTGATTGAATTTAGAAGCACATCGTATGACCTATCCAAACCTTTGGCCGCAATGGCCGAACGCGCCAAGCAGGACGGCTTTGAATTTTACTACACCCGGCACATCGCCGAAGACGTTTTTGAGCTGGAGCTGCGCCGGGACTACATCGGCGTCAAAACCAATATATCCGGCGAATACATGAACAAGTACGTCCCGCAGTCATGCGTGGAGGGCGTCTTGATGGGTGAATATGACAGAATGGCCTATATGCTGGGAGCCGTCACGGGCTGCAACAACGCCCCGGAGGATTTGAGATGACCTACAAAGAATTTTTGGAAAACAAGATCGACATCGCCCCGCTTGCGGGCATCGACGTTGACCCGTCGGAGATCAACCCGGTCTTGAAGCCCCACCAGCGCACCAGCGTCTTGTGGGCCTTGCGCGGCGGCCGCCGGGGCATCTTTGCCCGCTTTGGCCTTGGAAAGACCGCCATGCAGCTTGAATGGTGTAACCAGCTCCAGAAGCATGAGGGCGGCCAGACCCTGATCGTTATGCCCCTGAACGTCATGCCGGAATTTCGGGCAGACGCAGTAAACCTGCTGGGAATGCAGGAGCCGCCCTATTGCCGCACCATGGCCGAGGTCAAGGCCAGCGACGCGCCGATCATCCTCACCAACTATGAGCGCGTCCGGGATGGTGACATCGACCCGCATTACTTCACGGCCGTGTCACTGGACGAAGCGGCCACCCTACGCAGCTTTGGCAGCAAGACCTATCAGGAATTTATGCTCAAATTTAAGGGCGTCCGCTACAAGCTCACCAACACCGCGACGCCCAGCCCCAACCGCTACAAGGAGCTGATACACTATGCGGGCTTTCTGGAGGTCATGGATACCGGGCAGGCGCTGACCCGATTCTTTAAGCGCGACAGCACAAAGGCGAACAACCTGACGCTATATCCGGGCCGGGAAAAGGAATTCTGGATTTGGTGCGCATCGTGGGGCCTGTTCCTGCAGAAGCCCTCTGATCTGGGCTTTTCCGATGCAGGATACAGACTGCCGCCGATGAACATTCGCTATCACAAGCTGCCCAGCATCGAGCGGCCAGATGAATTTGACCCGGACGGCCAAATGAAGCTGGGCCATGATGCCGCAATGGGTCTGACCGACGCCGCAAGGGAAAAGCGTGACAGCATCGAAATCAGGGCAGCAGAGTGCGCCGCCATCGTAAACGAAAGCCCGGATGAACACTTTGTCATCTGGCATGACCTCGAAGATGAGCGCAAAGCTCTGAAAAAGGCCATCCCCGATATGGTGGACATCTACGGCAGCATGGAGCTAGAAACCCGCGAGAAGCGCGTCATGGACTTTGCGCAGGGACGCACCCGACTGTTCGGCACAAAAAAGAGCCTGTCCGGCTCCGGCTGCAATTTCCAGCGTTTTTGTCACCGGGCGATTTTTATGGGCATCGACTATGAATTTAATGATTTCATTCAGGCCGTGCATAGAATCTACCGCTTTTTGCAGGACAAGCCGGTTATAATCGACATCCTGTACATGGACACCGAAAGTGAAATCCTGCTTGCCCTGCAACGCAAGTGGCATCAATACGACGAACTGAGTAGAAAAATGGAAGAAATCATCAAGGAGTACGGCCTTGGCAGCCTTGCACTTGAATCCCTCAAACGAACGATAGGATGTGAGCGAGTGGAAATCACAGGGAAAAGCTATACCGCCATCAACAACGACTGCGTCGAAGAAATCAAAAACTGGCCCACCGACAGCATCGACCTGTATGTAACCAGCATCCCCTTTGGCAATCATTACGAGTACAGCCCATCTTACAACGATTTCGGCCATAACCCCGACGACAACGCATTTTTTGAACAGATGGACTATTTGACGCCGGAGCTGCTGCGCACCCTCAAACCGGGCCGCGTCGCTGCAATCCACGTTAAAGATCGCGTTCAGTTCGGCAACGTCACCGGGATGGGAATGCCCACGATTGAGCCGTTCCACGCCGATTGCATTTCTCACTTCATCAAACACGGCTTTGCCTATTTCGGCATGATTACCGTTGTGACCGACGTCGTGCGGGAAAATAATCAAACTTACAGGTTAGGCTGGACAGAGCAATGCAAGGATGGCACCAAAATGGGCGTAGGCTGCCCGGAGTACATTTTACTTTTCCGAAAGCTGCCCACCGACCACAGCAAAGGCTATGCCGACGTCCGCGTCACCAAAAGCAAGGAAGAATACACCCGCGCACAATGGCAGCTGGACGCACACGCATTTTGGCGCAGCAGCGGCGACCGTCCTTTTGGCCGTGAAGATCTCGAAAAGGTTCCGACCTCGAAGCTGCAAATCCTGTACCGCAAGTTCAGCCGCGAGAACGTCTATTCCTACGACGAGCACGTCAAGCTGGCTGAAAGTCTGGACAAGGACGGCCGCCTGCCATCCACATTTATGGTCGTCGCCCCGGGCAGCTGGGATATGACCGTCTGGGACGACATCAACCGCATGAAGACCCTGAACACCAGCCAAAGTCAGCGGCGCCAGCAGATGCACGTCTGCCCCTTGCAGATCGACATCGTGGAGCGGCTCATCAACCGCTACTCCAACCCCGGCGACCTTGTGGCTGACCCCTTTGCCGGACTTTTCACCGTTCCGTATGAAGCGGTCAAGATGGGCCGCGTGGGAAAGGGCGTCGAGCTGAACCCGGACTATTTCCGCGACGGTGTCGGCTACCTCGAAGCAGCAGACGCCCAGCAGAACGCGCCGACCCTCTTTGACCTGCTGGAAAGCATGGAAGGAGCCTGACCATGAGCGAAAAAATGTCAACCGAGCGGGCCGCCAAAATCCTTGACCCGAAGCACCGGGAAAGCTATGAGAGCCTTGCTATTGTCGAGGAAGCCTGTCAAATGGGCAGGGATGCTCTGCTGCTGCGAATCCCGCGCAGCCCTTACAAAAAGGGCTTTGCTTGTCCGAACTGCGGTTCCAGCGACTACCTGTACGGCTACTTCGACAAACCGAACAAGTGCTGCGGCAACTGCGGGCAGGCCATTTTGTGGGAGGATGAAATATGAACGACAAGAAAGAATCCAGGCTTTGCCCATTCCGGCGCAGCCTTATGAGAAATCATAAGCGCGCAGCACAAGGCGATATGCAGGAAACCTACACAAACCGTTTCGGCCATTGCGCCGGTACATCCTGCATGGCCTACAAAAACGGCCATTGCCTGCGGCTGGAAAAATCGGAAGAGCTGTGATATAATATCCCCATCAAGCGAAACAGCACCGAAGCCTTTACAATACCGGCTCTTTGATTTTAATGCGAGAGATTTACAGAATCGCTCACATTTGTGAGTGTTTGGTTTGCTCCCGTTATCATGCGGGATGCGATGCTGATTCTTTGATTATTTTTCCCGCTATTCTGTTGTTGATGAGCCTGATCCCGGGCTTTTTCATGAAGATTGCACGGCTGTTTTCCGTGCACAGAAAGGAATAAAAACTATGCCTTCTTTGACGACCTACAAACTGCTCAAGCAGGAACACGACGCCCGGCGGGGCGAGTTCAAGACCGTGCACGGCACGGTGCAGACGCCCGCTTTTCAGAACGTGGCTACTGCCGGTGCTATCAAGGGCGGCCTTTCGGCCCATGACCTTAAGGAGATCGGTGCGCAGGTGATGCTGTGCAATACTTATCATCTTCACCTTCGTCCCGGCGATAAGGTAGTGGCAGACATGGGCGGTCTGCACAAGTTTACCCGCTGGAACGGCCCCATCCTGACGGACAGTGGTGGATTTCAGGTATTCAGTCTGGCCAAGCTGCGCAAGATCACCGAAGAGGGGGTGACCTTCGCCTCCCATCTGGACGGCCACCGCATCTTTATGGGCCCGGAAGAGAGTATGCAGATTCAGGCAAACCTTGGCTCTACCATCGCCATGGCCTTTGATGAATGCGTGGAAAACCCCGCTGAATATGATTACGCCAAAAACAGCTGCGCGCGTACCGCACGCTGGCTGCTGCGCTGCAAGGCGGAAATGGCCCGCCTGAAGCACGAGGGCAAGGCCGTGAACCCGGACCAGCTGCTGTTTGGCATCAATCAGGGCTGCACCTACAAAGACCTGCGCGTTGAGCACATGAAGCAGATTGCTGAATATGATCTGGACGGTTATGCAATCGGCGGCCTTGCTGTCGGCGAACCTGCCGAAGTGATGTATGATGTGATCAGCGCGGTAGAACCTTACGCCCCGGCGGATAAGATCCGCTACCTGATGGGCGTTGGCACCCCCGGCAACATCATTGAGGGCGTGTACCGCGGTGTGGATTTGTTTGACTGCGTCATGCCCAGCCGCAACGCCCGCCATGGCCACCTGTTCACATGGAACGGCATCATCAACATTAAAAACTTGAAATATGAGCGTGACGAACAGCCCATTGACCCGCAGTGCGATTGCCCGGTCTGCCGCAATTACAGCCGCGCTTACATCCGCCACCTGCAAAAGGCAGATGAAATGCTGGGTATGCGTTTGGCTGTTATGCACAACCTGTATTTCTACAATCATTTGATGGAGCGGATTCGTGAAGCGTTGGATAACGGCACATTCCAGCAGTTCCATGATAAGTATGTGCATCTTCTGGATTCCAGAATTTAAGCGGATTCCGTGTTTCCTTGCTTTACCCCCTTGCGGTTTATGGCGAAAGCCTGTATAATAATAGAAATACTGTAAAATCAAAATTTAAGGAGTTCCACATTATGATCGAATTTTTGACCGCTGATACTTCCAGTACCGCCAGCCTGCTTGTCACTTTCCTGCCGATGGTTCTGATCCTTGTGTTCATGTACATCATTCTGTACCTGCCCCAGAAAAAGCAGGACAAGAAAGATGCTGCCATGCGCGCTTCCATCGAAGTAGGCGATACCGTTATTACCATTGGTGGTGTTGTTGGCCGCGTTGCTGCTATCAATGATAAGGATGATACCTTTGTTCTGGAAACCACCAGCGACCGTGTGAAGATTCGCTTCCGCCGTTCCGCTATTTCCTCCGTTGAGAAGCTGGACATGGGCAACACTGCAAACGATACCGCCAAGAAAGATGCTCCTGCCAAGAAGAACTGATTGGTTCTGACTGTATTACCTGAATAACAAACGCCTCTTTTGCATAGTTTGTACCATGCAAAGTGGGCGTTTTCTTTATGTTTGCTGCGAATTCAAGGGCTGCATCTGCCAAACTTCGATCAAGTCAGATCTGCAAAGTCCGCAGTAAATCCAGCGGCCATTTATCTTGGCTGCTGATCAAAAGTTTCGGCTGCGGCGTGGGTACCGCCATCCTGCTTTTCGCTTTGGCCGCACAGATTTTTGCCCATACTGCACTCTCGCTGGAACTTGTCAAACCGGCAACCTGTGCCAGCGTGGCGGTGGGGGCTGTTCTTTCCGGTCTCGTTCTTGCGAACGGTATTGCTCAAAAACGGCTCTTATGCGGTGTTTCCGTGGGCGTCTTTTATGCGCTGTGTTTGAGCCTCACTACCGCTTTGAGCGGCAAACCGCTTGT
>ENA-OQNN01000088-OQNN01000088.1-human-gut-metagenome-genome-assembly--contig:-NODE-88-length-110784-cov-8.252212_pt1 | contig 110784 bp, 102 predicted proteins | sample MGYA00242624_ERZ504870 | MGnify/ENA primary metagenome ERZ504870 (study PRJEB26092, sample SAMD00036379) | human gut metagenome | host: Homo sapiens | study: EMG produced TPA metagenomics assembly of... | reverse complement strand
GTTCCTGACGCTGGGCGTAGAACCTCCTGTACATTATCAACGCTGCGGGCGCTTGTAAAAGAGCTTTCCGCAGCATAGAGATGTATTTGCCCACCTGTCTATGTTCTAGTTTTTGTGTGGGTCTCTGCTTCGTCAGATTCAGAGATTCAGTATCCTCCGGGATACTCTAACTAAGCTTAAACCGTATTCAGAGACAGGGTGCTTTACCGATTAAAAAGGTAGAGGGGACATGACATATTACTTGAAGCACGTGACTTAAGCCATGTGAGGTTCACCGCCAGGGAATGCATGCAGCTGAACATTATATAGGAGACGATTGTACAATGCGTGTGGCTATGGTTCTGGCTACATGCGGTATGGCAATCAATAATGCCATTGAAAAGCATATGCGCATTGAAAACAGCGTGAACGGTATTATAAACGACGCCAAGGAGCTCAAGTTCCAGGACGACGTAAAAGAAGTGCAAAAAATGATAACAGGGTTTGTCAAAGACAGAGAGTCTGGAATTGATGAGCTGCTTGATAAGACAGATAAATATGTAGCAGATGTCATAGCGCAGGCATATGTTAACGTAGCCAAAGGTATCGGAAAAGATGACGTATGGCAGATAACAAAAATAGATGAAGCCTTCAACTTCGAGCATCCGGTATTTGAAAGGGAATTTGATTTCATCCGGAGCCGTGACCCGGAGGCCGATGCAGCCCTGGATTTTCTGGATATGGAAATGGGAAGAGAAAGATAAGAAAAAGCCTTAAAAATAGTAATATTTTTAAGGCTTTTGTAATGTCGACAAAACGTTTCAGATATTCATATCTTCAGCTTCATTAAGGCTTTCGTCTGGGTAAAACTTATTGGCGCTCGATAATACATACGCTATCATCTCGGTGTTGTCCTCCTTTAAGGCATGCTGGTAAAGATAATAAAGCGTTTCGAATGACACAATTCCAAGACTCATCATTTCACATATCATCTTCTCAGTCTGCTTGTCTTTTTCACGGTCAGGCAGTCTGAATACCCGTCGATTTAGGTACCTATCTATGACTGAGTCACCAAAGCTTGCAAACTCGTTCAAAACTCGGTTGTTTTTTGGACTATCCCTGTACAGCCGGCTAAGAATATCATATTTCACCGTTGAAAGGTCAAGGTACTCAATTACGAAATCCGGATTCGTCCTGTACATCATGCCGCTGTCACAGAATTTCCGTACTGCATCAATGAATGACTGGAATGCCCAGACCTTCGGAAAATAATAAGTATTATGCCCTTTGTCGTGGATTGTTACAACGGCTTCTTTCGGTTTACCATTATAATTTTCGTAACTAAACGTTACGCCTTGTATAAGACCGCTTGGATTATTGACGGAACGGTCAATGTAAACATTATCCGCCGAAGATATAGCCGCTTTCCCTATCTCATATAATGTAGTCGGAAGATGTATTGTTTTGATGCCAGTATCATAAAACGCATATGGGGCGATATATTCAAGGCCTTCTGGAAGATTGACATGCTGCAGGCTACTACAGTCATAAAACGCATTTGGCCCTATTGACTTCACCTGCTCCGTAATGATGATTTCTTCAAGCTTGCGGCATAACCTGAATATGCCTGGGCTATTCTCACTTCCAATATGTCTGATACCTTTACCAAAATCCACAAACTGTAATTCATTCATGTCCAAAAAGGCTGATTCAAATATCATCTTTAAAGAATCAGGAAGATACAGCTTTTTTATACCTGTATTGTGAGCAAATGCCTTTGGCGATATGTATTTGACGCCGTCTGGTATGTACATTTCTCCGTTTTTATCGCCAGTATGACAGATTGGACAGTAAATAAGCGTTTCCCCGTCTTTTGTATACAGTACTCCGTCAATATCTTTGTAATACTGATTTGTCTGAGATACTGTGATTTTTTTGAGGGCGGAAAATCTTCTCTGCGAATCATTGAACAATGAAAAGAGAAAGAACTCGTCAATCTCCTTATCAAAATTCAGAAAAATTTCTGTTGCCCTTATTTCAGCACATGTTGTGTTTGAGACAAGATTTTCGATAGAGTGGGTGTCGTGGAATTCAAGACGACCGGTAAACTGGCATTCGTCAAGCGAAAGCCCTGAATCCTTCAGACAGATAAGCTTTGTCTGGATATTTTCTTTTGACATTTTTTTATGTTCCTTTCTTTTTGATTTTTTTCATATATAGTATGCTGAATTTAAAAGCGTGAAGAAATGCCTGCTTTTTGTTAAGGTGACATAATAAAAATATACAAAAAAAATAAGCGGTCATGAGAAATAATATGACGACCGCGAGGAGGATAAAGATATGACAAAGAAGGAAATAATAGACAAAGTTTATGATGATTATCTGAGAGATTATGAAAATTGGGGCTCAGGCGGAACAAACATGGATTCCGTAGAAAAAGCTTGTAAGTCTAAATTTGAAAAAAATGGAATTGAGTATAGCCTTTATGATATTAAAAGAGAATTAGAGAACAAGAGTGATTACAATATTGTAAATGCATATGTTAAAGAATATACTGATACCAAGGAGGATATAAACTATTCTGATATAGAAGGCTTTATTGTTCAATACAAACAGGGGCTTGATGCAGGTAATATTGAGTATAAAGATGCTGAATTTGAACGCGTTGCAGAAGTCTTTAAAATGTATGAAGGATATGGGCGCAAAACCGATGACAAAGAAGCTAAAGATGCAATTGATAGCTTAAAGAAAGATGTTAACTTGTATCTGTCTGAAACTTCATCAGATAAAGAAAGCGTACAAAATGCATATAAGGCAATCAGTGCTTATGTTTATGGAGATTCTTCGTTTGATAATCTTTCTGAGCAGGTCAAATGTATTGACCCAGCTGATATAAAAGAGGCATTCAGAAAATTAATTAAAGATAATTATTATCTGCAATCAAGACTATCAAGGGTTGAAAATCCAAATAGAAATGATGGCAGTATTATACTCGACAACAGGTATATGAATCCTGATATACGAAACAATCTTAATAATGTATATGATAAATGTCTCAAAAACAATATAGAATAGCTCGGTAAAGAATCAAAAGAAATCCAGATGGTAATAAAAATGCATTCAATTATTGAAGATTACGATAAGGCATACAGAGACATGAATGATTATCTTGAAGGAAAAACCACAAAACTTAACGAAGGCAAAAATATGAACCAATATGCCGTAGCGAAAGCTTTTGAAAATGTAATGATAAGTCATGTAAATCATGATGGAGACATTAAGATTACAGACAAACATGTAGACATAGGTAAAAACTACGATATACCAAGAACAAATTCGTTTCCAGAGAACGATTATCAGCTTACTGATGCCTTGCGAGAGGTTCGTGAAAGAGTTGCGGATAGCCTTGCAAAAGATTTTTCAGACGATAAGGAGACTCAGGAACAGTTTAAAGAAATGTATTCCAGCCTTCATGGCTCTTGGTCAGTACGACAGGGTGACCCGCATGAACGCGACAGCCTGGATGACCGTTATTCCGTATTCAGGGACGACGAAATGAAAGAAGCAAACAAAGCTGCAGCAGATGCCTTTCTTAAAGTCATGAAATGTGAAAATGTACAAAAATTACTTGCTGATATTAAAGAAGGAGATATGAAGCATAATCTGGATGTTATGATGCGTAGCCCGGATTGTAATTTCTATGACTTGATTAACGCTTATGAAATGAGCGGAGCAAGATAGCAAATCGGTAATATGGTCACAGAGGCATGCAAAAATGCAGGCGACCCAAATCATGTACAGCCTGAAGAAGTTGGCCTCACAGCAGATGAAGTCCGTGATATTACCAAAATAGAGGAAATCATAGATACAGAAGAAGAGCTTGCCAGTACATTTGATGTAATAAATGATTATATGCAAGGAGATATCACTGTTGATGAAATGAAAGAGATTCTTAATGATGAATGCCAGCCGGAATTTATCGCGAATGCTTTTGCAGATATGTTAAACGAAAATAGCCGCTATTGTGAAAATACTTTATATGACGATGTAGAGCAGAAGCTGAAAAATATTTACAAAGAATGTGATTTTGACAGCCCTGAATTTAAGGAAGCTTTCGATAATGTATCTTTTTATCACCTGAGTGATTTTGTACAAATCAGAAATGAATCAAGGGCTGATAATGAATTCCAGAAATGGATGTCAGACCCGGAACGTAAATCTGTTGCTGATTTAAGAAAAGCGATTTATGACAGTGCTGACCATCGGGCCGATAGAGATAATGTCACATTCTTAATTGACCAGACTATCGAACATATACCGGCAGAAATGATAGTTGACAGTCAAATGATGCAGAAGCTCGTCAGTATTACTGCCGAACATAATATACCTTTAAGTGATATCAAGAGCTTTGATGAAGTTAAGGAAACCAGCCCGGAAATTGCAAATGAGTTTCAAGAGAGTTACAAAAATAATCTAAAAGAAAATCTGGCAGAAGAGATTGCATTTCATGCAAAATGGGATGCGCCTTATGTATTTGAAAGTGTCGGACGTAGAGTCAACAGTCTGTATCGGGAAATAGATGAGAATGATAAAGCCGATATTATCGTTTCTGCTGCAAACATCCTTGAAAATAAACGTCTGACTGGTGAAGCCGATATGTCAAAGAAAGATGTATCGCTGTCTCTTGCCAATGCATGTGTAGCGATAGGATTTACGGAAGACAGGAGCGTTGATGCCATTGATAAAGCAGTTGAAAAGAATCCGCAGGTAAAAGATATAACAGACGATATGATGAAGACCGCGGTATTCAAAGATATGGTTATGGATTATGTTGAAGACTTCAAGGGATTCATTTCAGATATTGAAAACACAATAGACCAGCTTGACAAATCAACAGTGGAAAAAGTGATAGATGATGTTTCTGGCAGAATGATAAATGCTTACGGAGATAAAAAAGAAAGACTCGAAGAAGTCCAAAAAGCAGCAGATGAATACGTTAAGGGCGACAAAATGGACCTCAATCAGGACGAGATAAGTTATGATGATGATGACGACCATGATGACCATTAATATAAAACATGGAAACCCTGGATGACAAAAAACATCCGGGATTTTCATGTTTTATGTTTAACTTCGCACGCGGGGAAATCCAAATGCTTGTGGCAGGAATATAAACGGCATTCTTTTTGCTTGACAAACATATAGATTAAAAATAATATATGTATTAAGTAAACGAATTGTACACAAAGCTTTATCCCAAAGTTCTTGCGGCATACGGATGTTGATAGAATGCAATCATTGGCCCCTAAGGCTTGCCTCCGGGAGTATCCAGAAACAGCCAGAACCCTAGGAGGTAACCTTCTAGGATTCTTTTTAAAATCCCGTTTTTTTTGCTGCCCGAAATTCCGCATATTAAATACAGAAAAATAAAAAGAAAGGAAAATAAAAAATGGATATGATAAAAAAAGAAATCCAAAAAGGAGTAGTACTCTATGTTGGTTCTGCAATAGGCATGAAAGACAATAAAATCGCAGTAGATATTGATGTTGCGGATGATATTAAAGAAGTAGAAGTTTGGTATAATTTTAAAATGTTCGATACCAACAAAAGTTTTCCAAATGTAGAAAAATTAATCATCAAAGAACATGTTAATGATATCAGCATTCCGAACAGCTTATTTCCAAATGTAAAATACGTTGACTCAGAAAGTGATGCTTTTTTGTCAGGAAAATATCTGGTAGGGACGTTTTACAGAAGCAATATGTTGCTTAATGCTTTTTGTCAAAAAACAGGAGAAGTAATCGACATAACAAGAATTGACGGGATTGCTAATTTTGCGTTTTCTGGGTGCAAAGCCGATGAAATGGTGGTATGCGATTCTATAACATCTTTTCATCAGGTTAGTGCAAAAGCTTTTGTAGACTCCGCTTTCAGCGCTAAGCCATTTGTTAACGGATTAAAACTTGCCGGAGCTCTTGTTCTTGAGGTTGATAAGACGGCAGAGAGTATAGAATTGCCGGATACACCATACAACTATGTTTTTTTGGAAACGGCCGATATGTCGCATGTTAAAAAACTGACAGTTCATCACCCGGATGCCAGCAATAAGTTGTGTTTCAAGAATGATGTTCCTGAAACAATAGTCCTGAAAACCGATAAAGAACTTGACTTTTCTGATATTGCAGTTTTGGCGCATCATAGCACCTCAAAAGGATGTCTGCAAAATTTCTCAATAATTCATCCAAATTTTGAAGAAATTGATGGAGTTGTGTATACGAAAGATAGAAAAACTCTTGTTGCTTGCTCTATGTCCAAGAAACATGTTAAAGTTTTGGATGGAACAGAGGTGATATCTATAAATGCATTTACCCAGTGTAAGATTGAAGAAGTCATCTTTCCTGCCTCGCTGAAAATTATCGATGAAATGGCGTTTACGGATTGTGAAATGTTGAAAAGTGTTAAGTTTGGAAATGGATTAAAAGCCATCGGCAGGTCTGCTTTTGCCTGGTGTCGTAGTCTCAAGCATGTTGCCCTTCCATCTTCGCTGGAGCATATTAGTAGATGTGCATTTTTTGGTTCTGGACTTAAAGATATCAATTTAAATGAAGGATTAAAGTCATTTGAAGCGGAGGCTTTCAGTTATACACAAATCAAAGAATTGTATATTCCTTCTTCGGTAGAGAGGATGAACTACGACAGTATTACTGCAAATATCAAAAAACTTAGATTTTCTACAATACCCAAAAACCTGTTATCATCTTTTTCAATTTCAATGCAGTCTTTTGAATATAATACATTGGAAGAGGCTTGTGTTGTTATGGAATGTAACAAAAAACATCTGTATATGCCAAGGAGTATTGCTTTAGACACATCTTGTTTAGTTGACGAGATAGAAGAAAAAATAAGACATTATTTCTTCGATATCAATGTTTCAAATGTGTCTCTGCTGGAATATAGCGCTACAAACACATGCCGCGATGCGGTTGCGGTTGCGGAATTCTGTGATTTTGGAAACAAAGATGCCAAAAAACACATCAAAAAACACATTGGCAGAATATTGCCTATGCTTCTTAATGAGAAAAACGAAGAATGTATATCAACGCTCATCATGGCAAATATAATACCTGACGATACTCTGGAAGAGTTGCGTGAAACTGCAAATCAGAAAAACATGTTAACGGTACAGGCATACCTTTTGGAGCACATGGATAACAAAAAAAATGCAGAAAAAAAATCGCAAACATTTCAATTGTAAGAAATAATCCATTGCAAACAGCCGGCGCTTTCGCGCCGGCTGTTTTTTTTGCGTGCAGTCCTACCGAAAAAACCACTGCAAAACGTAGCGGCCCTTTTCGTTTTGCCGGCAAATCCGGCATATTAAATACGAAAAGCTAAAAAAATAGCAAAAAAACAAGAAAGGAATTTAAAAACATGAAACAACAAAAAATGATTGCAAAACAGATACAAAAAGGTGTTAAGTTCTATTACAAAGAGGTACCTGACTTGTACCACGATAAAAAAACAGCATATGATATTGATGTTGACGATAACGTAAAAGAGCTTATCATTCCTACAGATTTAAAAATGAACAATACAAAGAAGAGTTTTCCTTCGGTTAAAAAGCTGATTATCGATGCCCTTGTTGTAGATATCCAGATTCCAAATTCGCTGTTCCCAAATGTGAAACAGGTAGTGTCAAAAAGTAAGTATTTCGATACATGTTTTGAATATTCATCAGTCTTGATGAGAAATACATTTGGATTTTGGACGCTTTTAAATACCTTCTGTAAAGAGGAAGGTGAAGAAATAGACCTGCAGGATGTCATTGCTATTAACGATTTTGCATTCCAGGGATGCAAGAGCACTCGTATTAAATCGCCTGATATGTCCAAATATGTCTGTGCAGTAACTGTTGCTCCTAATGCATTTACGGGTTCTGCGTTTGAGAATGCTCCATTTGTTGATGGAGTCAAAATGGCCGGAAATATTGTTATCGGAATTGATAATGCTGCTGATACTGTTGTGATTCCTGATTCTGATAATCAGAACGTGACATTTGCATCAAATGTGGTCTGCAACGGTATTAAAAAGATAATAGTTCACTCACCAGACACTGTTTCGCAGCTTGGCTATACTTGCGGTTTTCCAGAAACGCTTGTTTTAAAAACAGATTTGTCCTTAAAAGAAGAGGATGTTGCGATGAAAGCTCATGAACACATCAATGACAATTATATCAAGCATTTTTCAATTGTTAACCCGGGATATAAGGAAATTGACGGTATCGTATATACAAACAATGAAGAAAAACTTGTCGCCTGCTCGATGGAAAAAGAACACGTCGTTATCCCTGATGGTGTCAAAACGATTGGAAGCTCTGCATTTGCGAACTGTATGATTAAATCCGTAATCATTCCTGACTCCGTCACAGAAATCAGAGGTGAAGCATTTAAGCAGTGCCAGAATCTGGAGTCGGTCATATTTGGAAAAAATGTTAAAATCATCGGGAGAGAAGCATTCAGTCAATGCTACAATATTAAGCATCTCTCAATGCCTGAAGGTCTAAGAGCAATCCGTAATGATGCTTTTGCTTATTCCGGCCTGGAATCAATCAAGCTTAACGAAGGCCTTAAGAAGATTGGAGCAAATGTCTTCTTTTGTACAAATATAAAATCAATAAGGCTTCCTGAGACAATAAAGTGTATTGAAGACAAATGCCTGTCAGGCAGTATTGAAAATGTTTATATCCCAATTTTCCTGAAAGGCATTCTGGATATCTGCGCCGCAGGAACATATCATCCAGACACGAATGACGATAAAATCACAAGATTACAATGTGGAGAAAGATACCTGTATATGCCACAGCATTTAAATTCGCTGACTTACGCTAAAGCAAGTAATCAAATTCAGGCATTCTTTCTTGGAAATCTGAAATCACGCCCGGAAATGTGGTCATATGCAAACACTGCCATCTGCAGGGAAAACCTCGCTTTATTGGAATATTTTCACTTTAGAGCAGAAGGTGCCAAAGAATACATAAAAAAATTCTCTAAAGGAATTCTTTCGCGTTTTATTCAAGAGGACGACGAAAAACAAGCTGTAGAGTTTGTTAAAACCGGTTTTGTATCGCAGAACACACTGAAAGAAATGATGCTTAGAGCGAAAGAAAACAATATGGTTTCTTTACAGGCATACATTTTGGAACAGTTGAAAAATAAGCCGTCGCATTTTTGTGACTTCAGTCGTGAGTTAGACGACTCTGCTTTTTAAGTACATAAAAATATCGTTTACAACATTTTATTTCTCTACATTTCGATGTAGAGAAATTTTTTATTTATATTATTTTTTTTGCAAAAAACTGTCTCGTTTCTAATTTTTTCGGCATATTAAATGTATAAGAAATTTACAGAAAGGAGATGTACGATATGGCAAACTCAAACAGGAAGAAAGCCCGTAAATTACAGGCTACCAAGAAGGCGAAAGCCGCCGAGAAAGAGAAGTCCGTTAAGAAGGTAAAGCCTGCCGAAGAAAATCCGATAAAGTACACTGTCACAGCAGAACAACAGGTTGACGGTACTTTTGAGTTTCACGGAGGCAAAGGCGGATTCAATATTACTGTGCAGAAAAATAAGGCGCTAGAGCCTTACGGAAAATGCATATATAATTATGGCGTCCTTTTAGAGCTGATTCCGGAAGACAAACAGGCTGCGATTAACCAGCAGATAGGGAATGCCAGGGTCGTACATAATGATTACCTTTCTAAACGTGAGGAATACTACAAGGAAACCAAAAAGGCATTAACGGTTTCACAGTATAAAAAAGAATACCTTCCGGCATTAAAAAAAGAAAAGGAATACCTCAATAATACGGACAAGTTTGTTTACGAAAATGCCTGCCGGAATGTAGATGATGCATACAACAGATTTTTTAAGGGGTTGTCTGGATTCCCGAAATATGCTTCCAGGACGAAGCCGAGCGGAAACAGTTTCACAACCAATTTCACGAACAACAACATTGAGCTGAAAATGATTGACGGCATCCCGTATGTTAAGCTACCAAAAATTGGATGCGTCAGATTTATCCTTCCAAAAGGAAAAATACTGACAGACATCCAGCCGCATGGAGTATCAATCAAAGCTGCAACGGTAAGCAAGGAATCAGACGGTTCATACCATATTTCACTCAGAATGGAAAGCGTGATTGATAAGCCTGTATTTCCAACTGTTATTAATGCAAGGGATATAATCTCTGTTGACCTTGGCCTGAAAGAATTTGGCGTTTTTGGGAACCTGGAAGAATCAATCCCTGTACCAAACCCGAGGTGGATTAAGATTCACGCAAAGAGATTGCGGAGATTCCAGCAGAGTCTTTCCAGAAAACAATATGACCACAAAACGCATACCGGTTCAAAGAACTGGGAGAAAGCCAGGGCTAAAGTTGCCAAAGAGCAGCGTAAGATTGCTGACCAGAGAAGGGATTTTCATCACAAACTTTCAAGAGCGATTACAGATAACTGCGTTGCATTCATATGCGAAGACCTTGCGGTCAAGAATATGATGAAGAACCGCCATCTGTCAAAGTCAATCGCATCTGTTGGCTGGTCTCAGTTTTTAACAATGGTACAGTATAAGATGGAACGCGCTGGTAAGTATTTCAGAAAAATCAGCAGATGGTATCCATCATCACAAACCTGCGGCTGCTGCGGGTATAAAAATACAGATGTTAAAGATTTGGGCGTGAGAAAATGGAAATGTCCGAAATGCGGAACCTGGCATGACCGCGATGTCAATGCTCAGCAGAATATATATAAGATTGGAGCGAAGATGCTCCAAGACGAAGGGATACAGATTACCGGTCTCCCTGTAACAAATAAGTCTGCAAACTGATTTTTTTTCAGAAGTAACTGTTAACCAAGCAACGGGTAAAACCGGTCACATATAGACAAGCACTCCGGAGACGGAAATAACCAGATAACGAAGCAACGGTACCTCGGGGAAGCGTGGAAGCCGTGGTGAGAGTCCACTTAAAAAAGCCTGCACCGCAGTAGGACTGTCAGCGCAAGGGTGCTGACAGAGAGTCTGAGTAAGACACGGCCGGAAGGCAATGCATCGGACAGATGAAGCAGGAAAAAAGATAGAATGGAAGGTGTAACCGGGTCGTAAGACTAGAAAAGCCTGACGGACTGTCGGAAGCCCGTGACTTCAGTCATGGGCTCTTCACCGTAGACAAGGCAAATCTTGAAAATTTTCGTATCTGATGCAAAGAACAGGCAAAAACGCCTGTTCTTTTTTTCTCCTTTTAACGAAAAAAGTGAAAAGCACAAAAAAGTGTATACTGAAGGTAGGCTGCCGGCCTGTCTTCTCTTTTTTCCTTCCCTGCAAAATCCGGCATATTAAACACGAAACAGGATATAAAAACAAAGAAAGGAAAATGGAAAAATGAATAAAAAAGAATTGTTTAACGAAGAACGGGAAATCCCAGGCCGACAAAAAGTCGTCTGCAGGTCAAATGTCCCGGTTTTAACTCCACACGCGAGTCTGAATTCACGTTCGAAACACGTACTCAGCCTTACGGCTTCGCTTGCCAAACTTCGTGCTGGTTGCGAGCCGGAACGGCAAGTTATCAAAGCAAACAGCCAAAATGGCGTGACAATGTATATTGATAAAAGTCTTAATGCTGTTGTTGATATGGATGTAGAAGACTGGGTGATAGAAATTGAATTTAACTCGGACGTAGAGATGAGTGATAGTAATAAGAAATTTCCAAATGTAGAAAAGCTTATTATCGGGCCAGCTGTTGATGAAATCAATATCAATAATGAGACGTTTTCCGGCGTGAAATATGTTGATTCCAAAAATACACATTATGTTTCCGGAAGATATCTCGTATATGCATCATCATATCGTGTAATACTTGAAAATGTCTTTTCTCCGGATGAGAATGATGTAATTGACATGTCTGGTATTAATAAGATTGCTTCATACGCCTTTCATGGATGCAAATGTACCAATCTGATAAATCTCAAAACCACATTTACATGGCCTGACATTGAAGAATCTGCATTTGTAGGCTCTGCATTTGAAGCACAGTCGTTCGTGAATGGTGTAAAAATGGTAAATTATATCGTCATTGATATTGACAAAGATGCAGACAAAGTTATTCTTCCAGACACTATGACTCAGCAAGCCATATTTTTGCAGGATATTGATTTGGGTGTAGTGAAAGAAATGGTTATACATAATCCAAATAGTATATCCAATCTTCAATATAATTCAAATCTTCCAGAGAAATTGACTCTTGAAATTGATTATTATATAAGGCCGGAAGATATTCTGATGCTTCCTCAGACCAAAACAAAAAAAGCTAAGTGTATACGAAAGCTCTCAATTAAAAGCCCTCATTATGTAGAAATTGATGGCATAATTTATACAAAAGATATGCATAGGCTTATCGTTGGTTCTGCCGGATTGAAACATGTTGAGGTCCCAGAAGGAGTCGAAAAAATCACTGATTTTGCTTTCTATAATAGTGAAATTGAATCTGTCAAACTTCCAGACTCTATCAAAAAAATCGGGGATGAGGCTTTTAGTAATTGTCATAACCTGAAAGAAGTTAATCTCGGCAATGGTGTTCAGCAACTCGGAAATTATGTTTTCAGCTGGGATGAAAATCTAACAAAAATAGAATTACCACCGAGCCTTCAAGAAGTTGGAGCATATAGCTTTTACAAGTCAAACATTAAAAGTATCACCTTAAATGAAGGTCTGAGCAATATTATCCAAGGTGCTTTCGCTGGAACGTATATTGAAAAAGTATATATTCCAGGAAGCGTTAAAAAAATCGGTGATGAGGCTTTTAGTACTTGTCATAACCTGAAAGAAATTAATTTCGGCAATGGTGTTCAGCAACTCGGAAATTATGTTTTCAGCTGGAATGAAAAATTGACAAAAATAGAATTACCCCCGAGCCTTCAAGAAGTTGGAGGATATGCCTTTTACAAGTCAAATATTAAAAGTATCACCTTAAATGAAGGTCTGAGTAATATTGTTCAAGGCGCTTTCGTTGGAACGCATATTGAAAAATTGTATATTCCAGGAAGCGTTAAACATATCGGTAAAGGTGCCATTTCAGAAAACACAAAAGAGATTATAATGCCTGTTTTTTTAGAAGATATTCTTCAAGGCATACGCCGTACAGAAAAAATCAATCATTTTGACCATACATCTCATATTGTGCGGCTGCAATGCGGAGATAAGTATGCATATCTTCCAAGATATGTTGATATCTCAAAGTTTGCAGACTTAACAAAAACTGTAACAGATTTTTTTACTGATTTTTGCGAAGAGCGTCCTGAATTATGGAAATATGTAGAGGACACAATCGATAAAGAAGACCTTGCCATATTAGAGTACTATGACTTTAACGCGAAAGAGGCAAAAGAATACTTAAAAAGAAACGCAAAAATATTTGCCCTGAGGCTGATACAGAATAAAGATGAAGAGCGTCTGGCCAAATTACTGAAAATGAATATCGCGTCAAATCAGCTGTTAAAACTGCTTCTCGAAGAGGCAGGAGAGACGATGCCAACCGCGCGGGCGTATATTCTGGAAATGCTTGGAAATACAAAAACAAACAAATCTTTTTCTATCTAAATGTAATACCGGTGCAGAACGCGCCGGTATTTTTTGCTGTTCTGCTGACGAGTTGCCGAAAAAGGCAAAAACCTCTTTTTAAGTATTTTATTAAAAAAGTATTACATTTTTTTTAAATTCAGCATACTATATGTGTTGCAGAAAAAAACAAAGAAAAAAATACACAAAAAGAGGTAATATAAAATGATAACAATGCACAAAAAAATATTAACAATATCACTTGCCCTGGCGATGAGTATCTCCCCGGCGGCAAGCGTGTATGCAGACAGGGAAGACGATTTAAGACATGAACAGGCCTGGACGGCAGAGCAGCTTGATGCCGCATATGCACAGATTGATAATATGTATGCAAGAAAACAGCAACTGGCAGCTGAAATCAATTCACTTGATGCTGACCTGGTAAACGTAATGGTGTCTATACAGACGCTTGAAAACGATATAGCATCCAAGGAGTCCGACATCAACGTAACAAAAGGAAACATAAAAAAAGCTGAAAAAGGACAGAAAAAACAGTATGCCGCAATGAAAAAGCGTATTCAGTATCTTTATGAAAACGGCGGGGATGCGGCGTGGTTTCAGATGATGCTTGCATCAGATGACCTGTCGGATATGCTGAACAAGGCTGAAAACGTTCAGGGGATGTATGACTATGACCGGGAAAGCCTTGAGAAATATGCAAACACGGTGAAGGAAATCAAAAACCTGAAAGAAAAATACCAACAGGAGAAAGCCGAGCTGGAAGGGATGAAGCAGGAGCAGGAAGCCGAACAGGCAAACCTGCAGGTGGCGATTGATGAAAGACGTGCGAGCTCTGCGGATTGTGACAATGAGATTGCATATGCCCAGCAGATGGCAAATGAGTATGCAGCCCTGATTGAACAGCAGCAGGCAGAGATTGAACAGATTCAGGCGGAGAAAGAAGCTGCAAGGATTGCGGCAGAGCAGGCAGCAGCTGAAGCAGCAGCGGCTGAGGAGGCAGCGCGGGCGGAAGCTGAAGCTGAGGCTGAGTATGATGAAGATGAAAGTGAAGATGATGAATATGTAGGGGACGGAGATAGTGAAGAAGATGGTACTGAAGATATAGATGAAGAAGGAGGAGAAGACAGCGACAGCGAAGATGGAAGTTACGATGAAAGTGATGAAAGCGGCAATGATGGCGTAGAAAGTGAAGACAATGACGGCGCAGCCAATAACAGTTATGAAAGCGATAATAATGAAGAGAGCGGTGAGGAAAGTGATGGAAGCCAGGAAGAAAGCAGCAGCTCTTCCGGCAGCAGTTATTCAGGCGGCTCCGGTTCTTCCGTTGTAGACTATGCAACTCAATTTGTCGGCAACCCGTATGTCTGGGGTGGTACATCCCTTACAAATGGTGCTGACTGTTCTGGTTTCGTGCAGAGTGTTTATAATAATTTCGGGGTAAGTCTTCCAAGGACGTCTTACGAACAGCAGAACGCCGGCCGTGAGGTTTCTTATTCCGAAGCTCAGCCAGGCGATTTAATCTGTTACGGCGGGCATGTGGCTATTTACATGGGAAACGGAAAGATAGTGCATGCGTCAAATTCAAGAGACGGAATTAAGATAAGTGACAATGCCGCTTACAGGACGATTTTAAGCGTGAGGAGATTGGTGTAAGAAAGGAAAAAGAGAAAGGTAAAAAGAAAAGAAAAAAAAGAAAAAAGAAAAAATGCGGGGCTCTGCCCCGCACGCCCCGCAAGGGCGAGCCGCCCTTGACTGGCTATAACAAGCAGACCTACGTTCTGCTTATTTTTTTTGTTGTTAACCCAACAAAGCCCGGCATATTTCTATGCCGGGCTTTGCATTGAGAACCATCCCGCGATGGCTCAGTGCTCTTAAGAGCGTATTCGCGCGATTCGCGTACATATATTGTACCGCAAAAGGGGAGAAAAGTCAAACTATGCTGATAACGAATCCGGAAAAGTGTTTTGCTGCCGCCAAAATCCGGCATATTGTAGGCGAATACAAAAACAAGAAAGGAAGATGAAAATGAACTACAATCCAACTACACGAATCCTTACTATTGACAACTACTATGACCTCGTCAAGTTTGCCCGTAAACAGGATTGGGAATTTAACTGCAATCATCCAAAGAAAATCATTATTGATGTGTACGACGTACTTGACCCTGTTTCCCCGAAAGATGTTGATAACCTTATGGACAAGAAAGTATATACACAGGTTGAATGCTTTGAGGTAACGCATCCGATGAACAGGTCACTCAAAACTATTGACGGCATTTTGTATACAAAAGACGGCAAAACGCTTATCTTATGCCCGCCGCAGAAGATAGGCCGCGTAGAGATAGCTGAAGGCACTGAAACCATATACGAGGGCGCTTTTAAAAACTGCAGGATAAACGGCGTAAAGTTTCCTGACAGTATGAGAAGGATTGAATCATCGGCGTTCTGCGAGTGCCGCAATTTGAAGGTCGTGGAGATGAACGATGACTTGGAATATATTCTTGATGCTGCTTTTTATTCCTGCCATAAGTTAAAAAAGGTAAAATTTGCAAAAAAATTAAAAAAAATAGCATACGGGGCGTTTTACAGCACTAATTTAAAAAAAATAACGTTGCCGGAAGGCCTGACCGGAATTGGCCCCAATGCCTTCGCGCGATGCCATCTGAAAGACGTATATTTGCCGGATTCGATTGTCTCAATCGGAAATGGAGCTTTTTCCTGGACAGATAATATATATGCTTCACGGTATCACGTAAATATTTTGTACGGAATCACAACAAACTATGCGGTGGAATGCAATGTTCTGGATACCATGACAAATGGAAGGTATGCCATGCATGCAACACTGCATATTGAAGGCTTAACTCCGATTGTCGTTCCGAGATGTGTAGATAACGATGTTTTCTGTATGAATATAAATGCGAATGACATGGATATGCTGAATAATGACATTAAGAAGTATATCGAAACAGGTAAAAATAAGTATCTGTACCGTCTATATATGTATGGCCATAATGACAGATGCAAAGAGGACGCCGCAATTGCTATCGTAATGCGATACAAAAACGCAGCCTCCGCGAAGCGATATCTGACACGGATGGCAGAGGATATTGCCAAAAGAACAGCAGAAAAGAATGAAGAAAAATTCGTTCAGATGCTGAATGTGGTCGAGTGGAGCGATACCGCGCTGCGGCGTATGCTGCCAGCGATGGAAGAGAGCGAGCTTCAGATTGCAAAGGCGTATATATTGGAAAAGATAAGGACGAAGGAGACGTTTGAAGTATGAGGAATGCAGGATATTCTATTCGGATGCTGTGAAAAATGGTTGGTAAATATATACAAAAAACATATGGAAGGACTGAAAAAAAATGGAAATAAAAAGACTGACAAAAGAAGAGTTACAGGCTTTCGCAAGACTGAAAGGCTGTAAGATTGAAAATTTGTATTACCGCGGTGATATTTCTCTCTTGCAAAAACCGGAGAAAATAATAGCCCTGATTGGGCGGAGAAATGCAGATGCTGATGTACTCAGAAATGCAAATAGATGCGGGAAAATACTGGCTGAGTCTGGCGCCGTGACGTTGAACGGGCTGGCGGTTGGATGTGACACTGCAGGGCTGGAAGGCGCACTGGCTTACGGTGGAAAATGTATTGTCGTAATGCCTTGCGTGTTGGATTACATATACCCGAAATGCAATGATTCACTTGTGGAAAATATCCTGAAAAATGGCGGATGTATTGTAAGCGAGTATGGACCTGGCGAGAGACCTGAAAAATGGAAGTTTGTCAAACGCGACCTTTTGCAGGCGATGATTGCGGATAAAATCCTTGTTGTTGACTGTGACGCGAAAAGCGGTACTATGCATGCAGTCAGGGAAGGAGTGAGAGAAAAGAAAGATATTGCCTGTATTGTAAGAAAACAGGAAGAGAAGACTGGTTCTGGCAATCAATATATGATTGACAATTTTGCTGCGATTAAGATATGAGGGGAGAAAGCCCTGAAGCAGTTTGTCTTATAAAAAATCCTGAATATAGAAGAATTTGTAAAAAAGAAGTAGAAAAGAGAAGCAGCAGGCCGAAGGCCTGCTGCGTTTTTTTATCTTTTTCTTATTTTTTTTGCTGTTTTGCAGAAAGGTGAAAAATTTCAGGCGTAATTTTGCATATTAGATACAGAAGGAGAGGGATGAGAAGAAATGGTAAAACAAAAAGGAGATAAAGGAGATTGGAAAAATGGCTGGAAGAAGTAGCAGGTTAATATTTGGAGCATGTGCGATTATTTCCGGCGCCGCGGCGATGTTCGGGATGAATGCGTTGCCAGTGATGGCGGTGGAGGATGTTGGAGAAAAGGTGGCTGTTAGTGAAGATGTGGGCGCTGACGTTGGAACAGATGCTGGTATTAGTGATAGTGATAGTGCTGATGCTGATACTGGTAGCCAGACAGCCGGAAATGTTGCCATTGATAACCATGATGGAGATGTTCTTGCCGGAAACATCACTGACTCCAAACCACAGACACTCCCTCCCACTGGTGAAATCATTGCTGCAGCAGGCCTTGGCGGAATTGCGCTCGCTCTGGCAGTATACGATATCAGAAATTAAGAAATGTAAAAAAAAGAGGAAAAAAATGCGTAAGAAAAAAAGAAAAATAAAAGAGATAAAAAACGTGTTTATATTCGGGGCGTGTGCTGCCGTTTCTGGAGCCGCGACGATGCTCGGGATAAATGCGCTGCCGGTGATGGCGACGGAAGATGTTGGGGAAGAGGTGACTATAGGCGAAAATATGGAGGATGGTACTGCCGGAAAATTGTCTGAAAACTCACAGGTGGGGGTTACAGCAGAAAGCGATGACTTAGGCGTTTATGACTTCAAGGATAATAAAACAACCGGAACGGTCACGGTAACTAAAGAGTGGACTGACTGCTCCGCACAGATAAATCTGGCGGGTTCCCAAAAGAGAACCGGCTAGACGTCTCCATACGCCACCGTTTTTCATCCTCCGCACCCGACGGAAATGACCGTGTTACAGGGTTATAAGACGATTATATTGGACGATGGATTTTACCTCTTAAGCTTTCCATAAGATAAGCAGATGAAGCTTATCCCTGTACTCACACTGTATATGCAGGACATATACAAAGGCGAGCTCGCAGCTGAGCCTGTGGAATAATTCTAGTTATGCAGCAGCGGGCTCTTCACAGAGCTGCTGCTTTTTTATATTTATCAGTTTCGTCCCGAAATTCGGGTTGCTGAAATTATCATGTATCATCTCTTCTATCAGTTTATCCTGGCATACCAGGAATTTTCCAAAACCGTTCAGACATCCTTCCCTGTCAGGTTCATTTTCGTCAGTTGCATAAAATACGACAAATGAAGAATAGCAGTCTCTTTGTACTATATGACCGTCTATTATCTTTTCTCTGTCGCTTAACGATACCTTTTCGTATGTATCTGAAGCGTGGTCATACTGGCTTGCCTTCAGTTTTGAAGCGCTTACATCAATCACGATTCCACAGGTTGCTGTAACTTTTCTCTTAATCGTAGATAAAAATCCTGACGGCGCATGTTTCAATATACTGCCGCCAAAGCGCTTTCTTCGTTTAAATTTACGGATGCTGCGCTTTTTTCCAGCTTTATCGATTACAATAGATTCCTTATCCTGTCTTTCAGTCTTTGAAGATTTCTTCTGTAAGCCCTTATAGCTCATCGTCTCAATCTTCACAATAGAACCTGAAGCTTCAAGCCATTCATTGGCAAGATTATTGTTTGACTGTTCTACATATACACGCTGTTTTCTGTATGCCGTGCGAAGCCTCATCTTTGCTCTTTTCATAGATTTTGAATATTGAATACGCATACCTTTGATATGTACGCCTTTATCGTCGTAACATTCCGGATTGTTAATCCTTGTCAGCTTGGAAAGGCGGTTCTGCTCCTTAATGACTTTCTCCTGATATTTGTTGACATCCGGAGCCAGTTCTTTAAAGGAAAGCTTACTTCCATTATATGAAGTCATAGTTGAAACCCCGGGGTCAATAGCCATTGTTCCGACCCCAATCGCATGCTTCTGAGGTGGGGTGCCTTCCATTACAAGCTGCAAGAAAAATCGATAATGAATCCCGAAAGGCTCCCTGATGATACGGCAATACTTTACCTTGTATTTCATTGCTTCCTGAAGCCATGTATCGTTTTTTCTGACCGGTTTTAATTTAAACACCGTACCACATACCGTAACGGTATCCGCTTCAGCTTTATAGATAATACCTGATGTTGCTTTTTTATCTTCAAAGGAAAAGGTTTCTTCAAATTTACGGAAATGAATCCTTTTCATAAATATTGCCTTTTTTACTGCACTATAAAGAGCAGTAGCGGTTTTCTGTACGATATTGATTCCGATTCCACATTCATATCCGGAGACCTTTCCTCTTCCGAAATATGTATGAAGGGCATATTCAGTAAGCTGATATGCTGCGGCGCATATGAATATTTCTTTGCTCCACCGTTTACTCTCTTGCTCATCTTTACATGCGAAGAACTGTCCAAGGCAATACTTGTACCAGACATCTTTTTTAAGCTCGTTCAGCTGTTTAATGCAATGTCTTACGCCGGCATTATACATACGCTCTGTAATCCTCATTATCTTATTCAGTTTGTCATATCCACGGTCATCAGTTATAATTCGTCTCGTTACAACAAAAGACGGGGTAGTGTTTTTTGCCATATAATGCCGGCCTCCTTTCTTAAATTCTTCTATACGTTTTTCTGGTTTTCAATATACTGCTGTACAACACTTAAGGAGACAGCTCCAACCGAAGAGATAAATGCTGCACGCGTCCATAGAGTAGGCAGCTTTCTTTTCAGTTCAGGAAATTCGTCACGTAATATGCGAGAACTCTTTCCTTTTAATAACTTTACGACATGTTCAACGCCAAATCTTGGGTTGCAGTCAATCAGTATATGAACATGGTCTGACATGATTTCCATATCTAATATATCAAAACCGTTTTCTTCTGCTATCTGTGTAAAAAGCTCCTTTGCCCGTTTGGCAATTTCTTCTGTCAAAACCTTTCGTCTGTATTTTGGACAAAAGACTATATGATATTGACAACTATACACGAGATGAGAAGAATGCTTATATTCTTTTTTTACTTCTGGATAATTCATATTTTATAACCATCCCACTTATTATTTATGATATATACATTATATAACAAATAGCATAAAAAGTCAAGCTTCGTTTTTCTTAATTAATCTTAAGCTGGGGCGCGTTTGTCGTTTTCATCTGCACGGATAAATCCGGCAGCATCCAACTCTGTCTTTCCGTGACGGATATGAGTGAGATGTTCCACGGCTGCTCCAGCCTGACAAGCCTGGATTTGACACCGCTTAATACAGCAAAGGTGACGAATATGGAATCTATGTTCTACCGCTGCTCCGGTCTGACTAGCCTTGATTTGACACCGCTTAATACAGCGAATGTGACGAGTATGAAATCTATGTTCTACAGCTGCTCAGGTCTGACAAGCCTTGATTTAACTTCGTTTAATACAGCGAAGGTAACGAATATGAGCTCTATGTTTTACGACTGCAGCGGTCTGACAACCATCAAAACCGGCGTTACATTTAAATTTGCCAGAACAGATTACTTTCTCTCCGGCACATGGCGAAACGTTATCGGCGAGACATTTAATGGTGATTATGGTACCGCCAATTTTCCTTCCAATGTAGCCGATACCTACACAAAAGTTTCTTAACTTAGTCAATCCAGTATCGTCGCCAGTCATTCTTTGCCGGCACTCGATTATTTTCTAAACTTTTTTAAATCTTTTGAAAAGCCTGGCCAGCCCCGCTAACGCGGGGCTGGCTTTTTTTTGTTTCGGAAACGAAGAGAAGAGATTCTCTTTTGCGTGGAGGGGAGATTCTTTTGGTGGTTATTTTGGAAATTTTTTTGAGGCTTTATTTGGGCTCTTTGGGATTGCTTTTGGAGTTATTTTTAAAGTTCTTTTGAGGATTCTTTTGGAATGTTCTTTTGTTTATTTGTTTATGGCTCATGAAACGTGGTTGCCGGCGCCGAAGGCGCCTGGAAAGAAGGGTTGTTCGCAAACGGAAGTCTGAGATTTGCCCTGTAAAGAAGATAAGGCGGGCGGGAGAGTACTGGCCGGTCAAGTAGTACAATGGCTGGCGTGAGGCTTCGTTTGCTTGTATAAAGAGGCGGCGGGCGGCAAAAAGCTGCTGGCGGAATACAGGATTCCGGATACCAGCTGACGAATATTGTACCGGCTGCCGGATGCTGCATTGAATGCCGATTGTCGTCATCTGCTGCCAGCGAAAAAAAATCCGACAAAAATTTGCGCTTGCCGAAAAATCTGGTATAATATATACAAGAGATGAGGAAGAAGAATTTCCTCAATACATAAGACGGATTCGCCGTCGTGTTCGTTCCTTTCTTTGTTTTTGAGCCCCGCCGTCTTTGCCGGCAGCGGGGCTTTTGCGTTTTGCCGATGTTTTGCGGCCGGCAGAATCCGACATATTGGAAGTGTAGATAAAATATGCCGGCAATACTGGAAGTCAAAAAGAAAGGAGATAAAAATAATGACAAAAATAATGGAAAAAGCAACTCCAGCAATACCAGATACAAAAGAAGGCATCCGCATGCTGCCGGAGGTAGAAATATGCTTCAGGAGGATATGAACGGAAAGGACGAAAGTGGAGTGTACGAAATCAAGTATGGTGACCATATGTTCTTCGTTCCGAAACGGATGGATGATGGCGTAGAAGCGATAATGGCCATGGAAAGAATCTGCTGCCGGGGCTTTTCGTTTAAGCGTAAGCGCAAAAAGCTTATCGGATTTATGCGCGATATCTGGGCGTTTGCGATTGATGAGGACAGGCTTGAAGTTGCTGGCAGGATTGAACGGGAATTTGCCGGCTGAGATGATGGCTGGTGAGACGGAAACTACAGGCTGCATTTGTTGCGGCCTGCTTTTTGTATTGCCTGCAGTTTTTGCGGCTTCGCTGTTGTATTTTGCAGAAAGTATGCTATACTGAAATCATAACTTACAACTTGCCGCTTGAAATTTGACATGTTTTATGTTAAAATGTATTTGTGAAAGAAGAGGCTTTTTTCGCTGGGCGTCACCTGGCTGTGCAAAATATGCGCAGCTTCTTTTTTTTGCAAAAATTGTCGGCAAAAATTCAGCCAGCAATACAAAATCCCGGGTCATCCCTCCGCCGTCCATCGCCGGCAAAAAAATCCGATAAAAATTTGCACCAGCCAAAAAATCTGGTATACTATATATGTAAGCGAGAAGGACAGCTCCTTCCGATACGTCAGACGGATTCGCCGTCGGAATTCCTTTCTTTCTACGTGTGTGCCGCGGCTTTGAGCCGCGGCCTTTTTGCTGCCCGCAGAATCCGGCATACTGTATGTATAAAAGCAAAAAAAAGAAAGGAAAAAATCTTATGAAAATAATCAAAGAAGACGAAAAAGTAATCGCGTGTATTGAAAAAGACGATACAAATGAGCAGAAATTAATAGAAATGATAGAAAGTGTTCAAGCGAACGGCGTTACTGATTATAAGGTTGATGCCAAGAACCCAAGGCTTTATTCAAAAGGCGGGCTTTTGTATAGTAAGAAAAAGACAATGCCTAACGGAAAAGTAAAGCTTATGTTGATTTCCGTGCCGCCAGACAAGAAGGGTACTGTGAAGGTTGCTTACGGTACAGAAATAATTGCCGGCGATGCGTTTGCAGACAGTAAGGCTTCAAAAGTCATACTGCCAGAAACGGTAACGGCAATCACTTCTTATGCATTCAATAATTGCGAAAATCTGAGAGAGGTCGTCCTGAATGAAGGCCTTACACATATTGATGAATATGCATTTCGTCTGTGTCCTTTGCTTGATGATATCACCATCCCTGACACAGTGCTGGATATTATGTATAATGCATTCTGCGAGAGTCCTCTCCGAAACTTGAAGTTTCAGAGCCGCCCGCAGAAATGCAATAACCGGCTTAAGATTGCATACGGCGCTTTTGGATGGTGTCATGCCGATGAGATAGAGCTTCCGAACAGACTGGTCTCACTTTCGGACGATAACTTTGCCAAGGCCAGAAGGGTAGTAATAAACTGCTATGACACATCAGATATTAAGTCAATACTTAATGCTTTGATTGTTAGGAATTTCGCACCTATTAATGAGGCCTCGGACTACTATGACCCGAGATGCAACTGTGCGTTGGAGGTATGCTTTGGTGGTGTGAATGCATACATCCCCAAGATAATGGGGCGGAATGCAAAAGGAAAATTCCTTAAAGATATTTCTGATGTAATGCAGATTGCCGAAAAGCCGCTGAATAAGAAGCTGCACGACCTGCAGATGTATGCCTTGGATGCAGCAGAGACTCCGCTGGATGCGTCATATGATGCGGCGATGAAGGTGTATTGTAATACTGAAGACAGAGCAATAAAAGAAAAAGCAAAAAAAATATTACAAACACACAGCCAGAATATCATCCAGGCGTTCTATAAATCTGAAGATGTAAAGAAGCTGATGGATTACCTGAAGCTGGGCCTGCATAAGGTGGAAGACATTGAGACTGTTCTGGAAAGCGATTTCAGGACTGATGCGGCTGATATGAATGCGTGTATGCTGCAGGCGCTTGGAAATAGTTCCTGTAAACAAAAATTTTTGCTATGAAGCCTGAAGTGCCGCGAATGCGGCGCTTCTTTTTTTGCCTGCAGAAGAGCAGTTGTATTTGCAGATGTATTTGCCGGCAGCGGGGGTTTTGTGTTTTGCTACAGGCGAAAACCGGCATATTGTATGTATAAATATAAAAAAAAGAAAGGAAAAAAGCCAATGAAAATAATACAGCAAAACGAAAAAGTAATCGCGTACATCGGAAAAGATGATACAAACGAGGGGAAAATAATAAAGATGATAGAAAACGTTCAGGAAAACGGCGTTACCGATTATGAGGTTGATGCCGAGAATCCAAGGCTTTATTCAGAAGGCGGGCTTTTGTATTATGGCAAAAAGAAGACAATGCCTAACGGAAAAGCAAGGCTTATGTTGGTTGCCGTGCCACCAGACAAGAAGGGGACTGTAGAAATTGCTCCTGGTACAGAAATGATTGCCGGCGATGCGTTTACAAACAGTAAGGCTTCAAAAGTCATACTGCCAAAAACGGTAACGGCAATCGTTCCTTATGCATTTAATAGGCAATCGTTCCTTATGCATTTAATAAATGCGAAAATCTAAGAGAGGTCGTACTGAACGAAGGTCTCACTCATATTGATGAATATGCATTTCGTATGTGTCCTATGCTTGATAATATCACCATCCTGACACAGTGCTGGATGTTATGTATCATGCATTCAGCAAGAGCCCTCTCCGAAACCTGAAGTTTCAGAATCGCCCGCAAAAATGCAATAACCGGCTTAAGATTGCATATGGTGCTTTTGGGTGGTGTCATGCTGATGAGATAGAGCTTCCGTACAGGTTGGTCTCCTTGTCGGATAACAACTTCGTCAAGGTCAGAAGGGTAGTAATAAACTGCTATGACACATCAGATATTGAACCAATACTTAATGCTTTAATTAAATAAAAACTAGAACAGCCATGCACGCACACCCCGTCTATAGCGTCAGACATCTAAAAATGTCATGTCTGACGTTTAGGCGGGGTAAGTGCTGTTACGGGAAACTGGCAAAATAAACTTTGCATTTTTTTCGCAAAAAACGACGAAACTTTTAAAAATCCTGCATATTATATATGTAAGAAATTTTAAGACAAGGAGGTGTCAATGTATGGCGACAGTATCATGCTTGCTCTGGTGCTGAACCGGTAACGGTGAAGCATCATATGGATTAAAAATCACAGAAGCCTATCATATTTTCGACAAGACAATTAAAATATACCACAATGCCGTACATTATATCTCTGACATTGCAATACGTCACTATGACGAATTGAAATCTCTTGAAAGTATAACAGGCGATGATGGAAAAGTTATTATTTCAGCACAGCAGAGAAGACAGCAGAAAATGGAACGTTTAATCCATTCCACAACAAATAATGATGCTGTATATAAGCGTTTCGATAAGGAATTTTATAAATTTCCGAGTTATCTCAGACGTGATGCAATAAACACTGCAATCGGGCTGATTTTGTCTTACCGCTCCCAGTTACAGAAATGGGAAGATGGCGGAAAACATGGTCGCAGACCATATCTGAACCGAAATCAGAATACAATGCCGTGCTTTTACAGAAATAATACATTTCTTGACAGCGAAGAGGCAAATATCGTAAGCCTGAAATTATATAATGGTAAGGACTGGATTTGGGAGACTTTTGTAATACGTGACTGTGATTTCATGTATGCCTACAGTCATATGAAAGAATGGAAAGCTTCTGCCCCGGTTCTTGTAAAACGTAATCACCGATATGAACTCCGCATTTCTTATGAACTGGCAGGCTCTAAATTTCCGAAGTTTAAGAAAGATAAGGAAGTCGAGACTGTGATTGGAGTAGATTTGGAAATCAATACAGATGCAGTGTGTTCAGTAGTACATAAAGACGGAACTGTCACAGGGCAGCGATTCATCAATCATCCTGTAGAAAAAGACCGTATGTATGGATTGTTGAATTCTATCAAAAAAGCGCAACAGAATGGTAATCATAAAACACCAAGACTTTTGAGGCTGGCAAATAACTATAATGAGGCAATCTCCATTAAAACAGCTGTGAAGATTGTCAGATTCGCCATGGAATCCAAAGCGGACGTTATTGTTTTTGAGCACCTCAATATGAAGAAAAAGAAGAGAGGGAACAAACAGAAACTTTCCTTGTGGAGGAAACGTGATATCCAGCACCGCGTTGAAGCGCTTGCTGCCAGAAACGGAATCCGTGTTTCTTATATCTGCGCTGTAAATACATCACGTCTTGCTTTTGACGGCTCCGGAAAAGTTCTCCGCGGCAAAGATGCAGGATTTAATACTTACGAATTATGTAAATTTACAACCGGTAAGGTCTATAACTGCGACCTTTCCGCATCTAAAAATATCTGTGCACGGTTCTTCATCCGTGTACTCCTTAAATCTCTTTCTGCAAAGGAAGAGTTGTTAGTTTTGGCCAAAGTCCCAGAACTCAACAGACGGACCAGCTGCTGCCTGGCCACACTAATTAACGCTTATGCGGTACTCTGCGCATCCAAGGCAAAGCCTGAATCTCCGGCCGAAGGCGATGCCGCGCGACAGAGTCACTGAGTTTGCGCTGTATCTGTAGTTAGGAATCCACTCCTACCTAAAGTAGCAGGCATGAACGAAAGTTCATGCAGAGTTTGGAAGCCCCGTCTATATTCGCGAAAGCGGATTAGGCGTGGAGGGTTCACGAGGCCTCGGACTACTATGACCCGAGATGCAACTGTGCTTTGGAGGTATGCTTTGGTGGTGTGAATGCATACATCCCCAAGATAATGTACCGCCGGAAGGTTTTGCGGCTTTGCTGTTGCATTTGGTGAAAAATATGATATACTGTATATGTAATTTACATCTTGCAATTTGACATATTTTGTGCTATACTTTATTTGTGGAAGAAGAGGCTTTTCCACTGAACGTCCTTTGGCTGTGCATCATTGCACGGCTTATTTTTTTGCAAAAATTCCGGAAAGCCACCGGCAGCGCCCGACCTCTCGTGGCTGCGAAAAAATCCGACAAAAATTTGCGCCCAACGGAAAATCTGGTATACTATATACAAGAGATGAGGAAGAAACATCTTCTTCAATACATAAGACGGATTCGCCGTCGTATTCGTTCCTTTCTTTGTTTTAAACCCCCGCTGTCTTTGCCGGCAGCGGGGATTTTGTATTTTGCTACCGGCGAAATCCGGCATACTGTATGTATAAGTACAAAAAAGAAAGGAAAAGAAAACTTATGAAGCTTAAAAAAGAAAACGGAAAAACGATTCTTGTGTTTGAAAACGATGATGTAAGACAGGTGTTGGACTACTATGGACCATTCCTCACGTCACCATTGGATATTACAGATTTTGAGGTGTATGATGACAATCCAAAATACATCAGCATTGACGGCATCATATACACGAAAGACGGGCTGATACTTGTCGCCGTTCCGTGCGGAAAATCCGGATGTATAAAAATCCAAGAGGGCGTTAAAATCATTAAAGAGTCGGCGTTTGACAGAAGCGCGGTCAATAAGGTTGTTTGCCCGCAGAGCCTCAGGCTGATTGATAAGTATGCCTTTATGTCAAGTGTTTACCTGACTGAAATCGTGTTAAATGAAGGCCTGAAAAAGATTGGTTATTGCGCTTTTCACAACTGCAAAAGCCTGACAACCACAACAATTCCCGCCAGTGTTGATGATATAGGCCCAATGGCATTTGATTCTTCACCACTGACGTCACTGACATTTGCACCTGACCGAAAAAAGCCTCTCATTATTGAGTCAATGGCGTTTGAAGACTGTACAGCTGAAAGCCTGTATCTGCCTGGTTTTGTAAGAGTTCAAGACTATAACTTCCGGAACGTAAAGTCAATAAGCCTTGATGGCTTCTCCAATCTGCCGGATATCCTGAGCACGTGCATCACCGGGATAGTCAATAGTGACGTCCATAGAATCCATATAATCGGAGGCACCTTCCAGGTAAACGTAAATAGTCAGTCTTATTTCTTCCCTCGTGCGATACTGATTGCAGACAGGAAGAAACTGCTTGACGATGTCGCGAAAGTATGCTTTTCACCAGTGCTGTCATTTTCGCTGAAAGCCCAAAAACGAATGCTTAAAAAAATCGTCAACAAGGCTTATCAGCTTTCAGCTTTGGATGCCGGCTGCCGTGTTGCAGTTAAGACTTACGGTAACATGAGCCAAAAAGAAAGGATAACAAAAGACGGAAAAAAACTGGCTGCATACCTGCATGAAAAGGATGCCGCCATCCTGGCAATGACAGTCATAAGCCACGACGCCGGACTGCTGAAGGAATACCTTGATTTCGGATTAAGTAATCCTGAAAATGTCAAAAAGGCGTTTGATTTGGTGAATGGTGATGCTGCGGTGTGTGAGTATGAGATAGAGTCCGCAAAAAGTAAACTGGCTGCCGTTTTTTTAAGTGACATGGAGAAGGCCTCGCCTGATTCCCAAAAAGACGATGATACTATAATCAAAGCTTACCTGATGCAGGCGATGCAGATGGAAGAACAAGATGAGTTTGAGATTTGAACCGGCATAATTTGCCGGTTTTTTTGCGGGCTGAAAACTGCGTGTTTGTTGCCGAGACTCTTTCCGGCCGGCAGGTCTGCCGGCAAAGCCGCTGGCTGCCGGCATCAGAAGTGTAAAGCCAAAAAATTTCTTTTTTTTGTGTTATTTTTCATATTATATATGAACGAAGGTAAACTTCTTACCTTCGTTTGTTGGCCGTATATATATGCGGCTGTAACAATTAAGTAACGCATCGGATTTACAAGGTTGCAGGGAAAACTGTTCGAGACCTTGTTTCCGTACAGCCTTTTCCTCCGGCCTTGGCTCCGGGAATCCCCGGAAACCGACAAAAATAATATAAAAAGGAGGACTAAAAACAAGATGCAGAACTTAAAGTACAAGGCTCTGTCTATCGCAATGGCTGTAATGACCGCCGCATCGCCGGTTCTGTCTTCATATACCGCATATGCAAGCGATAATGTCGCTGACAATATTGTTGTAAATGACGACGGCACCGTATCACAGACATTTAATCTTGAAGATAATAACGATGACAGCAGCGAAGAAAAAGAAACGAAATTCCTTTTCCTTAACCTTAAAACAACTGGTGGTAAAGCCATCATATCAGAAGGAAAAGACCAGGAGCAGACCATCCGCCTGGATGAAAAACAGGATGGCAGTGAGTATATAGACGTGTATGACCAGAACGGCCTGCTTGTCTCAAGCGAGAATGCAGCAGAGAGTGCTTACATGTACGTATACGAAGCGGAAGCTGACAATATCGTAAGTGTCAAAGCCGAGGCAGATGACGGGTATGTCATTAACCTGTACGAGCTTGTAGACGACGACACGAGCAAGCCCGAAGAAACCGGGTTTGACGAAAAGGTTACGTCTTTTATGTATCCAACCTTTGTTAATGCGGATAAGACAATAACGATTGGGTTTGAGAAGACAGAGACCCCTGAAGACGATATTACAGTTGAGGAAATAAAAGCAGAAGACAAGAAAGATACTCAGGAAGACCTGGCCGATGACATGACCGTTAACGACGAAAAGAGCGAAGACGGAAAAGCAGACGGCAAAGAGGATAAGACTGAAAATGACTTGTCTGGCGATTTGACAGTTAATGATACCGTTGAGGACGTTGATAAGACAGCAGATGCTGAAGGTACTGGTACTGAAACTGAGGGTACTGAAGCCGGAAGTGAAACGGCGGAAGATGATGCTGACGCAGACGACAAGATGGGAGACTTGACTGTTAATGACGACATTGGAATTGACGGAAGCAGCAGTGAAGATAAAGCTGTTGTGGATGGAGAGGAAGGTGATGGTACCACTGAAAGTATTGAAGAAGAAACAGACCCATCTGTAACAACGAGTAATGAAGACGAAAATGAAGATGAATTATTAAATGACAGTAACATCTCAACCGAATTAGTTACTGGTGACGAGATTGATGAAGAAAAAGAACTTGCAGCTGATGAGGCAAAATCTGATACAGAAGGTGATATCGCAGATGAAGAGGGCTACCCTTCATGTGCATCATACATATACAAAACTGAAGCTGTCGCAAAGAAAGACAAGTATTTTGACATCAATACTTATAGTGAATACGAAAACACTAATATTGAAGTAGTATCTGTAGATGGAAACACAGACCAGCAAACATGGAATGACGACGATTCTTTTACTGTAGTATACAAAGAGTCATTGAAAGACAATCCAGACTACTACTGGAACAAAGAGGTTAAATTCGTTGTAGTTGAAGATGCAGATATGGCTACAGCCAAATCCAGCGAATGTGACAATATTCTTCCAGACTGGGCTCCAATAGGAGACGCAGATGGAGTAGGTGTTCCAGAATTGGCTGGTACTGTATTGCAGGGCAAAACTTATAATGTATTAGTAAATGACACAAGCTGGAATCCAGACGTCGTAACTAATGGATACGATATCTCAAGATTTAGAATGTCAACAACAGGCGACCTTGGAGATTTTGATGTGTCTAAGCCTGGAAGCTATACATTAAGATATGTTGTTTCATATTTTACATTACCTAAATACAGATGGTATGTAGATACAACTATCAATGTAGTAGACCATCTTGATGGCCATAGGATTAAAGTTTTAAATGACAGTATTGACGTAAGAATGAACGGCGAAAGACTTGAATATGGCGAACTTTATGCGTCAGAACAATCAAATGTAACTTTTACTGTACAGGTATCTAATATTAATACTTTTAATGAAATTAATCCTGTTGTAAAAGTGTTAAATGGTGCAGGCGAGGAAAACCCTGAAGCCGTAAACTTTACAACAGTAGATTCCGATTCAGGAAAAATTTACACTTATAACGTTAGCCTCAAAGATGATGAGTATATAACCATTGATGATACAAACAATATTTGTATGTTTGGTTCAGGACAAAGCTATTTTGGAGCATGGCATCCAATTAAAGATAACTATATAACAAAAGATGATGTTGACGAAATAGAACAAATATACGGAAATGTTAATACTCCACCAGAAGATGAGGATGATATCGTTGCTTATGCAAGCGGAACTAATACTAAAAATTTTGGCACAATCGGCGTAGGACAGGCTCATGGTGCAAATGTCGGTATTGGCGCAGTTGGATACAGAACTATAATGTTAGGTATTACATCAAGCGGTCAAGCTGCTATTGCTAAATGGGTTTCCGGACTTACAAATTCGTACGATGCAGCAAATATGAAAAATTTTAAAGCATGGTTAAATACATATCAGTTAATATGTGCTGATTGTGAAACTTGGGGACAAGGGCAACATGCTGGATGGTATGCGTCAAACCAGTTCCCGTTTGAAATAACAGCTACAGCAACCTATAATTCAAAGACAAACAAACTTACAGTAAGACTTGATGCTGTAGGAAATGCTGCTTTGTCAGGAAATTATCAAAAGCTGACAGGTGACAACTCTTTTACAGGAACTTCTGGATATAGTATCACCATCAGGAAGAGACTTGTTAACGAAGAATGGGCAGCAAAGTTTTATCGTGTAAGATTGAATACAAAATTTACAATATACAGATATACAAACAATGCTTGGAAGGAACAAAAAACCGTAACACTGTCTGGCGCTACAAGAGATAGTGTAAGTATTGAGGGCCTTCAAAAAGGTAAATATAAAGTAGTTGAAGAAACTAACAGTAATGGCTGTGTGTTAAATCACGACAAATATATCTTTTATCTAAACGAATCTAATCCTTCATGGCAGACAGGAGATGACGTTGAAAACGACAGTGTCACAGAGAATGTTTCAGGAACATACGTTCTTAACTATACACAGTATTATCATGGAATAATTTTGAAGAAAGAAAATAACGAAGGAATACCTTTATCTGGAGCATATTTTAAAATTGAGTATAAACCAAACTCAACAAGTTCTCCGGAAGCAACATGGTATGCAAAAACCGATACTAATGGCGAAATTATTCTTGATAATAAACATATTTATACTAAATATAAATTACCAAACGGAAAAACTGTTCCGTCATCAGAGGCTCCGCTGAATGCAGCAAATGACCCGGTATTACCTCCTGGATGTTTAACAATTACAGAAGTAGAAGCACCTGATGGATATCAGCTTAACAGCAAACCTGTAACTGTATCATTAAAAGCAGTTGATAACGAAACGCGTACATTATTATATAACGTTCCAACGTTTATAAACACCCCAGACACTGGAGATTTCCAGCTAAACAAGAAAATATACCATCCGTCAAACTTTACTTCAAAAACACCGAGACTGTATATTAACACTCAGTTTAAGATTTATTCAGACTATGATACTGCAACAAAGACATGCTCTGGATTAGTTAAGACGGTGGCTGTTTCTGCTAACAATACAGATGATACATCATATTCTGTCATGGTAGAAGGATTGAAACCTGGTAGATATTATCTGCAGGAATCAAAACGTAACCCTGGAACCGTACAGAATACGAATACGTATTATTTTGATATAATAGCAGGAAAGACGATAAACAAATTCACAAACGTTGAGACCGGAAATTCCGGAACGGCAGTTGCGAATAACCCGTTCAGATTAACAGGAAAAATGTTTTCAAAAACAGACCCAAATGGAAGACCTCTTTCAGGAGCAACTTTCAAAGTTGTTTATTCTCCATTAGAGCCAGAGGATGGATATAATCCTATGTACACCTGGTATTTCGAGACTGATTCAAACGGTGAAGTTTTATATGACAGCAACCATTATGTTTCAAACTTTAATGGAAGCTGGAGTGATGACCCGTTGAAACTTGATGACGGAACCTGGGCAATTCCTTCCGGTTCTTTATGGGTAACAGAAGTTAAGGCTCCGGCCGGATATAAGCTTGATACTCAGACACATTCAATCAAACTGACAGGACGTCTGGATAGCAATGGAGTTTACACGATTCCAGACCTGGAAGCTGAAGACTTAACTATCATTGAATACCCGGATGGCTGGAACGTTGATTTGATGACTAAGAAAATGGATGCAGCAGATGGAACTCCGTTAAGCAATGCTGTATTCGGAATCTATAGTGACAGAAACTGTAACAACTTAATCGCAAGACTTACATCTGACAGAGATGGTTACACTGGAACTTACAGGATGGAGTTTGACGGAGACGTCAACAGCACTACTGTATATTGCCGTGAGATAGAAGCGCCAGAAGGATATCAGAGAAATGATACTATATATCATTTAACTTTAACAAAAGCAAATGATGATGGCCAGACCAGAACATTTGGAGAAAATGGTATCAATGGACTTGGTGTGTATGACGAGAAGGTTTCTGAAAAATGGAGATTACGTTATAGAGTAAAGAAGGTTGATGGCAATGGAAAACCTGTAAAAGGAGTTGTATTTGATATTTACGATAATAAAGATTGCATTAATTCAATTGCTACTCTTGAAACAAATGACGATGGATACACAGATATTGAAACAATTCAGCAAATAGATGGAGATGTTGATTCATATACATTATATTGTAAAGAATACAGTGCTCCTGCTGGATATATCTTTGATTCAACTAAGAAATACACATTAACATGGAACCGCTCTACATATGAAGCATTAAAAAACAGAGGAGACGAATCTGGCGAATTGCAGACATTTGGTGGAGATAGAGGTATCGTGAACTTAACTCCGACAGCTTCACCGACACCAGTAATCACACAGCCGGTAACACCGACTCCAAGCAATTCACCGACTCCGACACCGACAAGCACTCCGACGCCGACACCGACAAATACGCCGACTCCGACACCGACACCTACAAATACACCTACTCCAACACCGACGAATACACCTACGCCGACATCAACTCCAATACCAACACCGACGGATGAACCGCCGACACCTGGAACCGGATATGTCTACGTAAAGAAGACGTCAAGAGCAGGACAAGACCTTATGGACTTAGATGGATATTCACTGAAAGGTGGTAAATTCTCAGTTACAGGTGGTGGATTTACCGGTACCTTAACAACTGAAGAGAATGGTATTTCAAATCACTTACAGCTTCCGAATAATGCATATCAGGCAGCTGTAGCAAATGATTATGAGGATACCGGTCGGGCAGTAGTGGATGAAACAACAATTGCACCTTTAGATGATGCGCTTGCAACAGACGAAACGTCTGATGAAACTGCATATACTGATATGGAAGATGTAGATACTACATCTGACAACATCTCTGACGACGTAGTGAATACAAACAATGCGATTTCTGAAGATGTAGATGCATTACTTGATGCTGATTATTCTGATTCTTCTGATGAAGTAATTGATAATATCGATGAATACACCGGAGATGATGAGGGTATCGCCAATATGGCTTTGAATCCAAAAATCACAAGCTATAAAGTAACTGAAATAGAAGCTCCTCTTGGACATAATAATTATGGAGTAACAAAATCGTTCTCTGTAACAATGCCTCAGGACAAAGACCGTGTAATTGAAGTACAGTTTTCAGATGACCCGAAAGTCTTAGACAGCCGTATGACTATCAAGAAATTAAGTGCAAAAGGGAACCCGATTTCCGGCACCATATTCAAGGTAGAATACATTGACGACTTTAATGGAAATTCTGATAATGTAAAACGTACATGGTATTTACAGTCTGACGCAAATGGTATTGTAAGATTTGATGACAACCATGTTGTAACAAGCTTAACACAGTATCGTTCAGATGAGTTCTTCAAATTTAACAACAATATTGTTCTTCCTTATTACGGACAGTTGAGATTTACAGAAGTAAGTACTCCTGCTTCATATGTTTTGAACAGCGAGCCATTCGTAGTAAATCTTGCAGATGCACAGAATGGTTCTACCGTTGACCTGTCAAAGACAGTATACAACGACCTTGAACCTGCAAAGGTACAGCTTACAAAATATAAAGATGACGGTTCACCGCTTGCTGGCGTTGAATTTGAACTGAAATTTGTAAAAGAATCTGAAACAGCAACAAAGAACAAGAGCGAGAGCTTTAGCCGCCTGTTGAATGTTGGTGAAACTGCAACAGCAACAACTGACGCAGATGGAAAAATCACATGGGAGAATCTTGACCAGGGTGATTATGAAATCAGAGAGACGAAGACTGTTGATGGATGTGCACTGCTGACAGACGTAATCAAGGTAACACTTCCGTTACAGCTAACGAAAGATGAAGCTGACTCATACGGAAATGTAAACAAAGACCTTGCAAAAGAAGATACAAACTATACGAAAAAATGGTATTTCTTTGATTGCAAGTATGAAATCAAAAACAATCAGGTGTTCTTAATGCCGATGACCGGTTCTGATGGAACCTGGATGTATGGCTTTGTAGGATTTGTCGCAATTGCGTTTACCGGATGCTTATATTTACTTCTTGATGAAAAGAAGAAAAATAAGAGGAAACATAGACGGAAAAGAAAATAAATCTGAAAAAGCTGAAAGATAAAGGTAACAATAGAACAAAAAAAATAAAAAACAACGCATCTTACGATGCGTTGTTTTTTGTGTTTAAGATTCGGAAATTGGCGTCCAGGTCGCGATTATCTCTAGCACTCTTTTCTGAACTCTAAATTTAGTTATTATAGATTCATGATATGTCCAACCATTAAAGGTGTATCCTTCTTTCACAGGAGTTTCAATTGTAGAAATGTCCATGTCTCTTCCAACTGGCTCTACAATTGATACAAGATTGCTATTATTGCTTATAAATAATCCTCCATTTGCATTAAAATTAACAGTTCCCTTTAAATCCGGATTTGATGAAAAGTCCTGAACCCATAGCCACTGCCCGGTGATTGGGCTTTTACATACGCCAACCCCGATATGTGTAATGCTCTGCTGCATCATTGTTGCTTTATGTCCAGAGCTGTTCATCCACGCTCTGACAACTGCTTCTGGGGTTTTCTGGCCTGCAGCGATGTTTTCTCCTCCGTCACAAGCTACTCCGTTTTCATATAATGCTGTACTACTGTCTGTTCCGTCTGGTCTTATATGAGAGAATTTTCTTGTAATCTCTTCAGCTCTGACCATTGCTGCTCTCTGGAGCCCTGCGTGATACTGTACCGGTGAACGTCCTGCTTTAACTCTCTCGATGTTTGTCAATCTGATAACCTCGGAGGCCATTTCCTCAACACTCATCTCCGGTTCTGGAGTCGGTGTAGGAGTAGCGGTAGGAATCGGCGTTGCGGTTGGTGTAGGTGTTGCCGGTTTCTCTGTCGGTGTAGCAGTAGGAATCGGGGTTACCGGCTTCTCAGTAGGTTCCGGTGCCTTTGTAGGTTTTGGAGTAACCGGCTTCGGTGTAGCTGTCGGTGTAGGAGTCGCTGGCTTTTCGGTAGGCTTCGGAGTCTCTGTTGGGTCTGGAACCTTTGTAGGTTTCGGAGACGGTGTTGCGGTAGGAGTTGGAATCACCGGTTTTTCTGTTGGCTCTGGTTTCTCAGTAGGTTTTGCTGCATCAGCCGGAACCTTAACGGAAACTCCGTCCTTGTCGTAGCTTCCTTTCGTCTTCTTACCACTGTAATAACCGCGTACCATATAGGTATTGACTTCACCTTTTTTGTAAGCTGCATCTTCATATGATAATGAATTTTTCAGTGCCAGCATTTTCCACTTACCGTTATCTTTACGGTATACAAGATATTTGTCAGCGCCTGCTGCTTTATCCCATGTCAGTGTTACAATACCGTCTTTATATGTAGCTTTAATGTTTTTTACCATTGCCGGCTTGGTATAAGCCGTAAGGCCTTTCTTATTGTAAGACCCTGATTTTTTGGTCTTCTTATTATAAGCCTTTACGGTATAGGTATATTTCTGGCCTACAACGATTGGATACTTCTTGGAAGAAGTGTGAGTGTAGCTGCTCTTGGAATTGTCAAGCGTTTTGATTTTTGTCCACTTTTTCGTTCCTTCTTTTTTATAGTAAACGATGTAATGAGTGGCGCTTGATGTCTTTTTCCATTTGACATTGATTTTGTTGTAAGCCGGAGCCGAAATACTGTTAAGCTTAACCGTGCCCGGCTTGGCTGCCGCCTGCGTTCGCATCTGCAAAGCCTGCGGGATACAGATGAGCGCTGCAATCATGAACGCGAACAGCGCATATAAATATTTACGTTTCTTATACATATATTTATTACCCTCCTTGAGTTTTTATTTCTTATGTATTTATTATACTATATTTTTATATAGCATTCAAATGTATAAGCTGTAAATAATATGCTGGAATTTTAGATAAATAATTCGCAAAAAAAAATTTTTAAAGAAATTACCGGAAAAACTCGTCTTTTTTCCTATATTTACTCTAAAAAATTTCCGCAAAAATCCGTCCGCTTTGGCAAAAATCCAGCATATTAAATATACAAGAAAAACCAGAAAGGAGAACGATATGCAGGGAGCATTATCACAATGGCGCGTAAAACCGCGGCCAATCTAAATACGCATCACTTAGATTTACGTATTTAGTTGTCCGTCGGATGTAAGCGCCGGTTTTATTTTTTCTTATATCTGCCTGTCTTCTCATATTTTCGTTTGTGGTATTCTGTCTTTTGTGATTCTACATATTCTGTAATTTTTTCAATGGTAACCCCGCCTGTTGTTGCAATGAAGTAAGACGGGCTCCACAAAGATACGTCACCAAAAAGATACTGTTTTACATATTTGTCAAACTTCTCATTGAGATGTACTTTCTTTGACGTCTGGGTTTTCAATACCCGTATGATATCTGACGGCCGTTCCTGTGGAGGCATAGAGATTAAAAGATGCATATGGTCAGTATCTGTCTCGGCAGATATAAGTGTGCCTCCATGCTGTTCACATATTTCTCTTGACAGCTCTTTCATAAATTCCCCGATTTCGTTTGAGATGACCGGTTTCCGGTATTTAGTTACAAATACAAGATGGTAAGTCATCAAGTATACAGAATGTGCTTTTTTCTTATATTCCATTGAAAAATCCCTCCTTATTTTGAATTTAAGTCAACTTGACTTTACTTTAAATATATGCTATAATATAAACATAGTCAAGTATTAATTTGAATTTAAGACATATGAAAATGAGGTGGACTTATGCGTACATTTAAAATGATAATCAACCCTACAAAAAATAAGAAAGATGCTGCGTTCTGTCAGTACTTTAAGACAAATACCGCAGACTCCAAATGTATGTATAATACTGCCAATTTTTATATCCGTAATACAATGACTGGTTTAAAAAAATCTCCGGAGGAGCGTACGCACTTGGAAACCGAAGTGCTGCATTACGTATTTACCGGTATTCAGAAAGCCAATGAAGTTATTGGCCAAAAGAATATGAAGAAGAAATTTGCAGAACTGAATCTTTCCAAAGTAGGTGGTATGAATTCTGCAGTCATTGCTTTTTCTATCGTAAGCCAGGAGCCGTTCCAGTATCCGACTAAGGAAAAATGGTTCTTATCATACGGGACGCTTGATGCCATCTTTAAGTTTACAGACAATCCTGTATACAGACGCATGAATAGCCAGGTCAATCAGAATGCAATACGCAAGGCAGTTACTGCATGGCAGGGATATTTTGAGTCTTTAAAGGCATACAGGAAGAATCCGGCAGGTTTTACTGGGAAACCAAAGATTCCCGGATACAAGCAAGATGAAGAATATATTGCATGGTTTTCAAAGCAGGTAGCGAAGCTGAAAGAAGAAGATGGTAGATGTTACATCCAGTTCGTAAACAATCCTGACAGATTTGAAATCGGAAAAGCATCTTTGTATAGTGATTTGAAATATGTTAAAACTGAAGTAAAAGCCATGTATGGAAAATACTATATCCTCATCACATTTGATGACAAGATTGCTGAAGTAGAAGCTCCTGAAAATCCGAAGCGAATCCTTGGCCTTGACCCTGGAGTAAACAATTTTCTTGGAGTTGCGAACAATTTCGGTGGTGTCCCGTTTGTGATGAATGGCCGTGCGGTAAAGTCTGCGAATCAGAGATTTAACAAGAAACGAGCAAAACTTATATCTTCTGTTACAAAAGGCAGTGACAGCAAATCTTCTGTAAAATACAGTAAGCAGCTGAACATTTTAAGCCAGAGGAGAGAGTCGTTTCTGCGTGATTACTTCTATAAATGTGCATGGTATATCTGCAGGTATGCAAAAGCTGCAGGTGTTGATGTGATAGTGATGGGTCATAATGACGGCCAGAAACAGGAAATCGACCTTAAGGATAACGTAAACCAGAATTTTGTATCCATTCCATACACAAAATTTATCACGATTTTAAAGACGGTCGCTTCAAAATGTGAGATTGCTGTAGCCATCCGTGAAGAAAGTTATACATCACAGGCGAGCCTTCTTGATATGGACGATATACCAACATACAAGAAAGGCGAGAATAAGGAGTATGCGTTTTCTGGAAAGAGGATTCATCGCGGCCTTTACAGGTCAAAGAATGGGACTCTTTTGAACGCTGATATCAATGGAGCCGCAAACATCCTCCGTAAGGAGTACCCGAACGCATTTGACGGTATCAAAGATTTTACATATTTGTGTGTTACTACTATCTCCATCGGTTACAAAGATTTGTATAGAAACGCAAAGGCTTGCGCTGGCAGACCAAAACAGTATAAATATCATAAATCAGGCAAATACACGGTTGTCAGACATATGGAACGCAGTCATAAAAAATGTGAATATTGCAAACTCTGGAGAAAAGGAAAGTTTGTCTGGAGACCAGATAAGAATAAACAGGATACACAGCAGGTAAAAGCTGCGTAGATAAAAAGGTAATCCCCGTAACAGGGGATAGAGGGATAGTGTTAGTCCTGCGAGGCGAATTTGGCCTCGCGAAGAAGCCGCGGTCAGTCTTTGATAACTCTCCAGCTTTGCCGGAGTCGTTACCAAATTTCAATGGCTGCCCGTCGGTCAATCACTTGTATGCGGGCTGACAGCAATCATCATGCTTGCAGCGGAGGCCGTGAAAAGATATACAAAACGGGAAGAAAAAGAAACGGAAAAAATATGCGAAACATTTGCTGGCCGACTGGAAGATATAGTGGCAAGGGATGCCGCAGAGAGAGAAGAAAAAGAATGGCAAAAAACAGCTTAAACCTGATTCAGGTAGAAAATACAAGAGAAGGAATCGAAAAACTTGCAGATTTGCTGCTGGTTGCGACTGAAAACATAACATATATGCAATATAAGCTTTCATCGCAGATGTTTGGGGGTAATTCCGATGTAATTGAGATACGGTTTGGAGACTGCGTGGAGTATGTCAGCCGTATAATCATGGAAGCAGACGCCAGGAGAAGAGACGAGCTGCTGCTCCGGATTGCAAAAATACCGTTTGCTCCGCTGCGGCTTGTTCTGTTGAGGAGATATTTCGAAATGCAGTACAAAAACCCGTTTTTGCATTTTCAGGAAGAAGTAGCTTTCAGAACATATGTAGCGATGAGCGAAAAAAGAAAGAAGAAAAGAATAGGGAAAAATATCCAGGAATATCTGCAGCAGAAGAGCGGGTATATAGCGGCGATGTGTGTACAGGAGAGTAATGGCCTGCTGCTGTATGAAATGCTGAAGGAGGGCCTGGCTGATAGGGAAACTGTGAGAAAGGTCTTTGACGGAAACCCAGACGCGCCGGTGGAGATTCGGGCGTGTCTGATGGAGTTTTTGGGGAAAAGTGAAGAGGAGAGGGATGTGTTTGAGATTTAAGCACATAAAAATAAAGAAGGGAGATTTGTAATGCCTCATGGATAAAAATGGACAAAAATATACAAGCAATTTACAGATGTCGGTATTTGCGATTACAGATGACAGAAAAGCGTTAAGGTCTATTTTTCGTATTTTTATACTATATGCAGGGCAGCATTCCTGTATGTATGAGAGTTCATGTTTGTTTTCTTTAGACTCATTTGGCAAAGAAATTAAACGCCCATCGGCATCCGGAAATATTCTTGCATTGGAATATTGCGGACAGATATTCTGCGTCCCTCTTGGATTAACAGAAAAAGATAAGGCCGAAATTACAAAACGGTTTGATAAAATTTCATTCCTGGTGCATGGCAAGCAAAGACGAAAACAGGCAATCTGGGATTTTCTGGATTCCTTATATAAATATGTAAATGATACAGATATGTTAAAAATAGTTGCTGTAACTACATACAAAAATATGAATCAGGAAAGAAAAGAAAGCAAAAACGGAAAAGAATTAAAAAAATATCTGGACACTATCGCACCTGCTGCGATTTCCTGGTGTGCATCTGAAAATGATGCCGAAGCATTGAAAAACCTGTTGGATGTATGCGAGATAAAACATGAAACACTGAAAAATGCTTATGAAATGTATGGTGTAAATGCAGATACCCAGGTAAAAGCGTATCTTTTGGACGCGATTGGAAAAGCAAAAAAGGATGAAGATGTGTTTGATATTTAAAGCATGAGCCGAATCTTTCGGCTCTTTTTTTTGCAAAATCCTGCATACTAAGTATGCAAAAAATATGTAAATAAGGAGAAAAAAATGAGAAAAAAGATATTAGTTTCTGACACCGTATATGTTTTGCTCCAACCGTGTCTGGTATATTTCGCATTCGGAGACGGGATGGGTAGGATACCGCCTCAGGCAAGATTTGTGCTGATGGTATTGGTTGGCATGATGATGATTGTTAACCTCTATTTTTGCGAAGAAAATTGCTTTCAGAAAATGCAAAAAGAAGAAGAAAAAGAAAACGGTAACGCATGGATACTGACTTTCGCTTTGCTTGTGCAGAGTGTGGTTTTGATTGCGCCGGCGATGGTTGGGATGAGTATTGGAATCTAAAGGCAAAAACAAAGAATTTGTAAAAACGTTACAAAAAATTTTTATTTGTCATATTAGAAATTCGCTATTGATGGAGACTGGAACGCAGCAATCAACATCAGAAAAGAAGGAAAACGTATTTTCCTGAACTATTTCAAGACGCTAATTGAAGAAAAACAGGCTACGACCTGATTACCTATATATCGAACCTAACCGGTGGAACACCGTGGCTTGCCTGTGCAATATTAATAATTCGCATGCTTTGCAGTAGGGCTCATTACCAGGCTTCGAACGTAGTTCTACGTTCTTTGTTAGCAAGAAAAAAGACGGTCTTTGGTAATTCCCCGACTTCGCCGTCGTTTGTCAGCCCTTACTGGCTTGGTACACGCGAGCATAGCTCGCGGTATCATATTTTTGTCGGCGCATCTGCGACCTTTTTCTACAAATTGCGGTGATTACACATATTAATCGTAAGAGACAAAAAACAAAGAAAGGAAACGAAGGCTATGTACGAATATGACAGAAAAACAAAAACTTTAACGTTAAATGAATGGGGGGATATAAGATTTTTACCGTATGATATCAAAAAGGAAACAGAACATCTTGTCTGCAATGACAGAAAGCGCATAATGAACGATATTTATTTTACACATGAATTAATGGGGTTATGCATATTAAAAGATGTACTTATATGTAATGAAAACCATGCATATAAAACAGTTGACGGAATTGTCTATTCAAAAGATGGTTCAAAATTATTATTCTGCCCGGCTGGAATAACAGGACATGTAAGGGTTTTAGACGGAACAAAAATCATTTTTAAAAATTCATTTACATCAAGCCAAATCTCGGAAATTACAATCCCTGATTCTGTTGAGATGATTGATGATGCTGCATTTGCATCAAGTATATCGTTAGAACACGTTTACTTTTCGGAAGGTAGTAAGCTAATAGTAGTTGGGAGCAACGCATTCTATGGCTGTAAAGCTTTAAGGCAAATCATTCTTCCGGATTCTGTGGAGCATATGAAGAGTAAAATATTTAAAAATTCAGGGATTAAGACTTTCACATATCCTGATAATGCAAAGCTTATGATTGAAGATGACCTGTTTGTCAATTGCCCACTTAAAGATGTAACAGTCCCAAAAGCATTATACGAGCAAAAAGGTATTTTTTATTTTTTGAATCCATGCCTATCTGATTACAGCATATACCAGTTCTACGAAACAGATGACAAGGAGTTTACGGAAGTAATCGTGTTCACTGTGAAAGGCTTTAAGCCGATTGCAATCCCAAGATATGTCAAACCTGGCAGTAATTTTAACAAGTTCACTGATGATATCAATGCATTCTTCTCAGGTGAAAACTCAGAAGCACCTGATTTATATAAATATGGAGGCAGCGGAATAGGAAAGGAAGATGCTGCACTTTTGCAGTATAAACTTCACCAGACCAAGTCTTCCCGCCACTATCTGGTCTTAAATGTACGGTCAATGGCAGAAAGAAAAGCAGAAGAAAGCGAAGAATCAATGGCTAAACTGGTAACACTAGATATCTGGAAGCCTGATATTTTGGAGTATATGCTAAAAATCGTACAGGAAAAAGAATACCTGTCTCTTATTGCATATATTCTGGAAAAATTGCCGAAAAGAAAAAGTAATGTCAACCTATGATATGGTCTATAAGCATCGCTTGGCGATGCTTATTTTTGTACAAAATTCTGTTATGCATTAACCATCAGGGTTTTTGCTGTATCTTTTTTTAATATTTTTCCACAAGCAAAAAAAGTCTAAAATCCAGCATATTGGATATATAAGAAAAAAAATTGTAAAAAACATTACAAAAATAATTTTATTTGTCATATTAAATAAGAACGGATTTTTCTGTGTGCGAAAACTGCAAAAAGAAGTGCAGAAAGACAGAAAAACATACACCCCCAGAATACCTTCTGACGAGCCGTTCTTGATAAGGAGCCAGGCGAGAAGCCTGGAAATAAAAATATATATACCAGGAGGTAGAAAAAATGATTGAAAAAATCGTAAGAAAAGAAATAGAACTGCAGAAGGGGGTGAAATTATATAGTGTGCCGGATGCGCGGATGAGTGACGAGGAGCTGAGGGAAGCGCTTCATAACGACTGGGATTTCGCTAACTGGGAAGAGCCTACAGCTGAAATGTGTCAGGATATGGATATTGAACCTGGAATCAAAACACTAATACTCGGTGGATTTGATGAATTTTGTTTTTGCCCAAAAGAGAAGATTTTTCCGAATGTGGTTGAACTCCATATTTGTAGAAATGTATCATGTATAATAATTGACCCTAAAGCGTTTCCAAATATAAGAAAGGTTACGTCTGAGTCTCCGTATTTTCTGGATAGCGATATGCTGGTAAGACTTCCGGATGATATTGCTGATATGGTTATGTGTGACGAAATAAGCAAACAAGATGCAGCAAACATGAATAGAGGAATACTGGAGAATGTCTTTTGCAGAAGACCGGATGAAGTAGTAGACCTTAATGGAATTCAAGAAATTTCCGGTAACTGTTCTTTTTACGGATGCGAGACTGAAAATATCATCAATACGGATAGTGTGACAGACTGCTGGCTTGGTTCTTTTTATTGTTTTAAACCATTCAACCCAAATAATAAATGGAATATAGAAGACAAATATAAAGAAGATTACATGATTGGAACGATTCTGGTAATGCCATATATTGAACCTGGAAAAGATGATAAAAAAACTAAGTATATTTTTCCTGATAAAAAGGTTACTGCTATTGCAAAAGATGATGTTGGACTTTCGTTTACAAGACGATGTGCTAACACTATAGTTGTCAAAAACGAAAGCCAGATTGATGCAATAATGGAAAGCGGCAATACATTTGCTGCAAATACCGTCGTCCTTGATATTAACACAGAAATTGACTTTTCTTTATTTGACCACAGGGCTCATTTTATTCAAAATATTGAAGTTACCGAAAGCAATCCGTATTATAAATCAATTGACGGAGTTGTGTATTCAAAAGATGGAAAGAAACTTATTAAATTTAGTCCAGTAAGAAAATGCTGCAATTTCAAAATACCTGAAGGTGTTGAGGAGATTGATGCTCATGCGTTTGATTGGAATAAGTATCTTTATAGGATTCAGCTTCCGGAAACTTTAAAAAATCTTAAATCAGGTACATTTACAACATGTGAAAAACTTAGAGTTATATACATCCCCTCGGCAATGGAGTATATAGAAGACGAATGCTTTGCTGATTATTTTTATACATTCGGCCTTGTAAGGATTAAGGACAGAAAGCTTCCGAAGAATCTGATTAAGGCGATAGCTCCAAAATTACCAAAAAAACATGGGTCAGAATGTTTATCCGTATTGTGGCAATCTAAAGATTACGTTGTTATTCATTTGATTGATAAAGATAGTGACCCGTTAGAAAAAATATCTAATTGCCCGGCAATAGAAAGGCTATATCTCCCGATAATGCGAGACTATAGAATAAACAAAATTAACGAATATTACAACTCACATCCATTTGATTTAAAATATACAGAAGAAACCTGGAAATACTGCGGCTGCAATAGCTTGCTGTCATTAAGATTAGCTGTTAAAGTATTCTGTTTTATCAACGATAAAAACAAAGATGTGAATGCATGCATACGAGAAAATGGATTTGCAATTTGCCACTTTTTGATTAAAGATATAAAAAAAGAGATAAGCGAATGTGTAGACAAATATCATTTAGGTAAACGTTTTATTAAAGTAAAATTAAAACGAATCAACCTCTGCAAAGAAATCTTGTTAAGTATCGTAAACTCCGGCCTGCTTCAGGAAGATGCTCTTGCTCTGGTATCTGATTTTATTGCTGCATTTGAGATGTCGGCGATTGCCGGTGCGACAGCAGAACAGCAGAAAAAGATAGAGAAAAAAGAAGAGAAAAAAGACTGACTGGACTGACTGAAGAAATAGAGAAAGAAAAGTCAGAAGGCAAAAAGAAAAAAAACATAAAAGACAAGAGAAGAGAGGAGCGATAAAATCGTTCCTCTCTTCAATACTTCAGCACCGTAACACCTTTGCATATAGTGTCTGAAACCCGATATTCTTAACGCCCTTATGCCCGTAAAGATACAAAAAACCTTTTAAATACAGTTTGCCGGCTGAATTCAAGTGGACGCGGTGCTTCCATTCGGAATCTACAACCGTCCATATATGCGGTATTGGAATAGGGTGCTGTATCTCGTGGTGCTTTGCTGATACCAATATGGCATCTAGCAAAAGTATTTGGTCACCGGGGCGGCCGTCTACGAAGTCTGGCTTAATATACCATCTTGCACATTCTATATATACGACATCATTTAAGTACGGCTCCAGATACGTCCGGTAATATTTATCCTTTGGCAGCAATGCCGTTGCGGTCAGATGCTTGTTTTTCTGCGCGATTGTTGGCGAAAATAGATTTCTATGCGGTTTAATCTGTTTTTCCAAAATGGATTCCTCCTTATGTTTTGTATTTTCAGCACTCCGGCTTTGCCGGCTGCTGCCTCGTGCTCTAGGAGAGCAGAACGGCAGGGAGAAATCGCTCGCGCGTCCGTTCGTATATAATATGCAAAATAAAAAGAAAAAGAGGTCGGCTGACCTCTTGTGGGTTGGGATTGGGTATAGATGAGCCGGCAAAGTCTGGGGAGAGCTGATAAAGCCTAGTGGCGAGCAAGAACGGATAGGTACTAGAAGAAGATTTTTCGTGTAGGAAAGTCCTCAAAATACAGCTCGTGCACTATTTTCAATTCAAGAACCCTGTTGTCCAAATCAAAGTATTCAGATTCTTCAGGGATGTCAAGCGTTGGCTCACAATCTGGTATTCTACCGTTTTTAACATCAACTGCTGCTTGCAGGTTAACCATGTCAGATTCCATGCTTTCAGCAATTTTCCAATATAAGTAATATCTCTCTTTCTCGTCCACAAGGCCTCTTGCATATTTGTGTGCAGCTGCGTATTCGTCGTGGCCTCTGAATGCGAATGGTACATCTGCAATCTTGATTTTTCCATTCAGTAAGTCTGACTGGCATTGCGTTTCGCGGCAATCGTTAATTGCTTTTGTGTAATATGTTAAATCGTTCATTTTCTTCTCCTGTTGGTTTTTATATTATTTTTTTGTAGAAAGCAAAAATTATCCTACAGCTCCAAAGGCGGAGAATATCTCAGCCATCTGTTTTTTCGACATATTGGCGAAACTCTGGCGGAACATCGGTAATGCTGATTCTGCCGGCGAGGATGTCGGAAACGCATTGAGTGCCGCCGAATTGGTTAACTGGCTCTGTGTAGTAAGATTCGGGGTTATTATTTACCTCCTTAAGCTCTATAGCTTCCGCGTTGCGAATTCAAAGTAGAACCGATGCGCTTCTGTCAAATCCAGCTCTCTATTGTCTATATTAAAGAATTCATCCTCTTCCGGTATTTCCTCTGATAACTGCGCATGTGTTCTGCCGTACTCTTTGATTTCCTGAGCAATCCGTATATTTGCGATGTCAGATTCCAAACATTCCATCAGCTTCCACAATCTCCAGCAGCGCTCATTCTCATCAACGATACCCCTTGCAAATTTGTGGGCAGAAGAGTATGCGTTGGAGTCCCTAAACTTAAACGGCACGTCTGTAATTATAATTTTGCCGTTACGTAAATCTTGCATGCATTGCGATTCCATGAAGTCTCCTGTTAATTCAGTATAGTATTCTGTATTTTCCATCTTTTCCTCCTGTTTCAATTTCTTTCTACACATTTAATATGCCGAAACGCTCCAAAACGGTACGCCGAAATCCAAAAAAATATGCATAAAAATATCCACAAAATATCCACAAAAATATCCCCCATCCGCAAAAATCCCGCAAAAAAATTCCACCCAGCTAGAAATCACGCATACTAAAAATGAAAACAAAAAATGTTTAAAAGGAAGAAAGGAGCATCAAAATGAGTTACGATATTGAACTGAAAAATAAAGTGACAGGAGAAACAGCCACAATGAGACACCCGCAGTATGTGAGAGGCGGAAACGTGCCGGCAAGGTTGAATCCGATGACGGGGAGATTAGAGCAGGCGGAGCAGATTGAAGCAAGTATCAACATTACATACAATTACAGCCATTATTATTATGAGGCAACCGACGGTGACACGCGATTTGCACATGATAAAGTGTCAGCACATTACGCTGACGGAACACATGGCCCTATTAAAACCGAATACGGAATCCGCGGCCTGTATGGAAAGACTCCCGCTGAATCAATCCCGATGCTGATGGATATGATTGAAAAAATTAAGCAGAACTATACCGATGAAAACGGTGAATGGATTGAAACTGAAAGGACTAAAACCATATATCTTAGAAACGGAAAAGAAATCTCTGAACGCGAAGAAATTGATGCGATTTTGCATCATACATACGATGAAAAAAAAGAGATTAAATTTATGGTAAATGAGGGCGATATGTCTAATTACTGGACGGCGACTGCTGCCAATGCAATTAAACCTCTGATGGATATGATTGTGATGGCCTCAGATAATCTGACGGAAAAAGATGTTGTCTGGAGTGGCGACTGAGAAAAAGAAGCCGTCACATTCTTGTGACTTTGATAACTCATCGGCTACGCCGAATTCGTTATATTTATTCTGGTACCGAGCCGGTAACGGCGAGGTATCACCAGATTTCAATAGTCGTGAGTTAGACAGCTCTACTTTTTAAGTACATAAAAATATCGTTTATGCTTGCTCTGGTAACGAGCCGGCAACGGCGAGTTATCACGATGTTTTATTTCTCTACATTTCGGTGTAGAGAATTTTTTTATTTATATCATTTTTTTCGTAAAAAAATATCCCATTTTAGATTTTTTCGGCATATTAAATTAAATAAATATGTAAGAAAAATACATGAAAGGAGTAAACAGGAGGAATACAAAACCGCGCATTCCTCCCCACCTGACTACGAAACAAAGAATATTGTTTCTTCATCGGATGGGGTACCCTGCGATGAAAAAAATGAAACAAATTTCAATTGAAATAATACATAAATGTCCAAATAGATGTTTGCATTGTTCATCTAATTCTGACATTAATTGTACTTTAAAAATAGAAACTGCGGAAGTAAAAAAAATAATTGATAGTGCGTCAAAGTTAAATACTGAAGTTTTAAGTATTTCTGGTGGAGAACCTTTTTTGCATGACGGATTATTAGAAATTGTACATTATGCAAAATCTAAAGGCATTAAGGTATATATTTATACTAGTGGAATTATATTAAACATTGCTGGACGAGTTGACAGTATTCAGCAGGAGATATTACAACAATTATATAGTGTAGCAGTTGATAAAATAATTTTTGATTTACCGGCTATAAATGAAGCTATATATGATAAATTTATGGGGACATCCGGATATCAGAAATTTGTGTTTGAGAGTATTAATAAAGCTCAAAATATAGGTATTTGTACGGAAATTCATTTTGTTCCAACTAAAATAAATCTGGATGAAATAGATAATATTGTAAAATTTGCAGAAAGAGCAGGTGTTAATAAAGTTAGCTTTTTGGGATTGGTTCCTCACGGAAGAGCGGCTAATAATACTGAGGAATTAGTTTTGGACGCAGATGAGAATGAGAAATTGAAGTTAAAACTTGAGGCAATCAATAATAATAAAATAAGAATTGGAATTCCTTTACAGCGAGAGGGTTCCGATTGTTGTTGCTATGCCGGAAAGAATAAACTGTGTATCCGTTATGACGGAAAGGTATTCGGATGTGAAACATTCAAGTATATTCAATTATCTGACGAAAACAATAGAATAGTTAAGCCGGATTCTATTTATAACAAATCTTTAGAGGATATTTATTATCATTCAGAATATTTGAAATATGAAAGAAAGTTTGTGGAGCATCAAATGGCACTTAGTGGATGTGGAGAAAAATGCCCTGTTCAAAGAAAAATGAGGAGAGTGGTAGAAATATAATCTGATACGGAAGAAGAAATTGTATATTCAGGGCCGGCAACTCCAGTCTGCAAAAAGATGACGGTTACAATGTGGTAAATGCCAGCCGGTACGCATGGTTTTTCCTGCATTCGTTTTTAGCATATTAAATGCGTAAAACAAGCAAAAAGAAAGGAGCAAAAAATATGCTAATTTTTGGAAAGAGAAAACTTCAGGAACTTTGTATTCAGACATACATCAGACCGGGGGCAAGCATTCATGTGACGCCAATTTTGGAACTGCCAATCTTTTTCGTAAAAATAGAAAGGAGGCATCATAATGACAAAGCTTGAACTAAAAATCCCGCAGCCTGGCGTGACCTTTTATGGTAACCGGCGCTTAACAACTGTTACTATATTAGACATCAAAGTTGATGACGGTGTTAAGGAAGTGTTTTTTGAAGGCCTTAAAGACTGTGATGCAATAGAAGTTAAGATTCAAAGTGATTGCCGCTGTCCCAGTGTTGAAAGGTTGTATATCAGCGAGAATGTACGAAATATAAGCATTTCAAATAATACATTCCCTAATGTCAATAGAGTAAATTCTGACAGTAAGTATTTTCTGTCCGGAAATGTCCTTATTGAACATTACGACGTTCAGGATATATACATCCTTAAAAACACGTTCTGCAAAAAAAAAGGAGAGAATATAGACCTCAAAAATGTCAACCGTATCAAAGACTATGCTTTTGTGAACTGCTGCTCTGGCAATGTCACAAATGTTTCAGAACAAATTCTCTGCGATTATAAAGCGTTTTATCAGTACAAGGGTATCTATCAGTTGCCGGTTGTAGATGGTGCGCATATGATGGGAAACATCATGATGACTGTGAGTAATACAATTCCGGCGTGTACTACAGCTATCAACAGATATATTGACTTTTCCGGACGGAATGTAAAATTGACAAACCCTGGCATTGTAAGTAATATCCACCCTGCCCATATGCCTAAACGCATATATGTTGATAATGAAAGAATCATATCACCAGATGAAATCTATACGGCTGGCAATACAAGTATTGAAAATATCGACATCAATCCGAAAAATAAATATTACACATCAATTGATGGCATAGTATATACAGCCGATAAGAAGACGCTAATAAGATGCCCAGTTGGAAAAAGCGGAAAGGTAGTGATTCCGGATGGCGTAACTACGATTGGTCGGCACGCTTTTCGGTCATGTAAGATAAGCGAAGTAGTAATCCCGGATTCCGTAACGGAAATCGGGATATCAGCATTTACTGAATCACATATTCAGGATTTTACTCTTGGAAAAGGAATGACATACATTGGAAAATATATGTTCTCCACCTGCAAAAATATAAAACACATTCATATCCCATCGCATATCAAGGAAATCATGTCATCTGCGTTTTCTGCATGCAATGCAGAGGATATCGTACTTGATGAAGGAGTTGAGAGGATTGGCCTAAATGCGTTTGAAGTGAGTACTGCTAATGACACAAAAATCATATTGCCGTCATCTGTGAAGATGATTGGAGATGGCGCTTTGCGAAATATCAAAAATGTAACGCTGACTAATAAAATTCCACCAGGCTTTTTCATGTCTCTGGACACGTATGAGTCTGGTGCTGATATATACGTTAAGATTAGAGGTAAACAATACATCCTGCCAAGCCAGTCTCATTTTCAGACTATCGACGATTACGTTATGTCTCTTCCATTTGATGACCAGATTCTATGGCGGCAGTTTAAATATATAACAGAGCCAATGGAGCGATATGAGTTCATCATGCGTGCATATAAAGCCGTTGATGGAGACATAGAAGAACAGAGTAAAAAAGAAATGTTGGATATGCTGAGGGATAACCAGAAGTATATCATCAGTAATTGCTGCACGTATCGATATGAAGCTGAATATTTTATATTTATGCTGTCCTTGGACATATGCACCAGACAAACGATTGAAAAAATCATCAGCTTTGCTGATAAGACAGAGGGCCTGTCGCTAAAAGCGTATGCACTGGATGCATTAAACAGAATGGATACAAAAACTGATTTTGAAATTTAGCATTTGCGCCTGGGAACCAGGCGCTTTTTTTTGCGGTACAGATTTTTTCTGGCTTTTCTGCATATTGTATATACAAATAAAAAAAGGAGGCAGAAAGATGAAAAAGAAAAATATCTCAAAGAACTTAAAAAAACTGGATGAAAAAATATCTGAAAAAATATTCAGACGGAAAATGGAGTGGCATATCTGGAAGAGAATGTAAGCGGCGGAATCCGGAAAGCGAAAAAAGAGGTAAAAAAAGAAAAGAAAGAAAAAAAGAAGCCCGGCAGCGAAGCTGCCGGGCTGTTGTGCGTTTACAATCTGAAAGAAGTCTTCTTGGAGTCGTTAAGGTTACTTATTGCCTGTAAGACATATGCCTTGATATCAACCTTGCCGAGTTTGTTTGCATTATTCGCAAGAGTTTTTAGCGCGTTCTCTGTACATAAATTATATGACAGATATTTGAGCAACAACTTGTCATTGCTGTTGTCATTGATTTTATTGCCGGAAGCGTCAGTGTCGGAAAGACACATTTTAAATATACTTCGCTGAAAGGCTCTGAGCTTTTTCCCGATTTCTGTCTTTACCTTCTGATTATCAATTGTTGGGTAGAGCTCTATGAGAAACCTTCTAATAAGGTCTGGCTCCCTGTCGTCAATATCCTGGTAAAAATTCCAGATGATGTCTTCGTCAAACGGAATCATTTTGAAATACTCGTCCCATTTGGACAGCTTCCCGCCTGCAAAAGGAATTAGATAATCTTTGCCGTCTACGGTCAGCTTTGTAGATATCCTCTTGAATGAATTGTCTCCGGTGCCGATGGCATCAAACAGGTTATGAGGAAGCATTCCGTTACTGTCGGTTGTGACTATGATGTGCTTTACGCCGTAAAGACTATGGCTGTCAAGTTTTTTAATTGACGCTGGTAGTATAACTTCAGTATCGTAATCGCAGTCCGGATTGAATACAAATGCATTCCCCCCAATCTCGGTTAAACCTTCAGAAAGTTCAACTGAATGTATTTTGATATTGCTGAATGCATATTTTTCGATTTTCCTGATGTGTGCCGGTATTTTTATATCCGTAAGGTTCCGGCATGAACTGAACATTGACTCCGGAATAGTATCCATACTTTTACTAAATGTAAAGGACTCAATGTCGGTTGATACAAATGCAGATTCACCAATCGCCGTAACTGAATCTGGAATCATAACGTCTGTGATTTTACAGCCATAAAATGCAGATTCATTGATTTCTTTGACCCCGTCGGGGATAACAACCTTTCCAGTTCTGCCTGACGGGCATCCGAATAAATAAGTACGGTCATGGTTGTATACAATACCATCATGTGTTGAATAATACGGATTGCCGGAAGAGATTTCTATGCTTGCAATTCTGTAACTTCTTAATACCGTACGCAAATCCTGTGGATTGATTACCCCGTCGTTGTCAACGATGACTTTGCTTGGACAATACTTGGGATAAAACCGGGAAACAATAGATATATCATGTACGGTAAGTGTCCTGCCAGAAAAGTCAATGCCTTTACTGATATTCCTGGCACTGTCAGGTACCCTGTCACAAACCTCCATCACCATATTGTCGAGCATATGAACGCCTTCCACAACAGGCAGGTCACCAACGCCTTCATACCCTTTAAATGCATCAACGTCGCAAGAAATATCTTCAAACTTCATATTAATGAAATTTGCACTTTTGCATCCAGCAAAAGCCATAGACGCAATTGCCACAACATTTTTCATGTCCATAGGCTCGCCTGGTTTTTTGCAGAATGTATTGATAAGCGTGCCAGTATTCTTGCCGGCAATACGCATCAGCATTCCGGCGCCGGTATTTTTGTATGTGTCGTTGTCTGAGACGATTTCCTCAACATTCGGAAATAACTGGTTATTCATCTGAATGCCGCGGACGTTTTTATCAATATAGATTCTTCTGACATTCGGGAAAGATTTGTTGATATCCAGCAGATAGTAGTATTTGATGCCTGTATACGGTGCTTCTCCGAGAAACTTGAATTCGGTTGCATCTGGTAAGACGTCAATATCCTTAACGTACATATCGTTGCCATACAGTGTGGCTCCTTCGTATAACTTTTTTGTAAACTTCATATTTTTTTGTTCCTTTCTTTATGATTTTTTTGTGCTTCAAGATTAATATGCTAAAAAAAGTAAGCAAAAAAATCCGCAAAAATAATCGGCTGCGGGATTTTTTCAGCATATTAAATATGTAACGAGGATGGCGAAAACCTTTTATGCAAATTGCACAACGAGGTATTTACGGTGGCTGGAACCCGCATAAACACTAAGTTTTCCCTCACTATATGTGAGGGTATATCATGTCGTGCCATCTCTGTTGTTGTCATTTCGTCTTTCCATCACTATATGTGAGGGTATATCGATGATTCGGGAAATGATGGAGTATATCAGGATTTTCCCTCACTATATGTGAGGGTATATCGGGAAAAACCGGGTTTCGGCTGTTCATCTGTAGTTTCCCTCACTATATGTGAGGGTATATCGATTCCGGGTTGATTTCCTGACCATACAGATACGTTCCCTCACTATATGTGAGGGTATATCAGCATATCGTTAGGCGGGTAAATTAAGTTTTTGCATACCTCGTCACAAAAAAATAAAAAAATTGCCAAAAAATAATATTTCTTAATCATTTTCCAGCATATTGATATAGAGCACAAAAAAAGTAGGAAAAAATTATAATAAAGGAGAGTAGTTTAATGAGTGAGATAAATAAGTTATTGTGGTTTCTTTTAACACTATCTATTAATGGTCTGATATCTATTATTATCAGTCAGATAGATTCTAAGCGTACTTTAGAGATTTTATTTGCTGTTTTCTCAGTCATAATCTGTTTAGTATGTACTTGTTGGGTTTTCTTTGACTTCTGGAAGTAAAGTAACTAGGGTAAGGAAATATGTGGATGAGAGATTAGAAAGACATTTGTGCAATTTGCACAACGAGGTGTTTGAGGCGGCTGAAAGCCGCATAAATACTGAGTGTTCCCTCACTATACGTGAGGGTATATCGGGCTATTTACTGACAACGGACGCAGGACGCCAGTTCCCTCACTATACGTGAGGGTATATCGTCACACAATGGCAGTCAAATTTTATGACGAACGTTCCCTCACTATACGTGAGGGTATATCGCGGAGAAGCAAACGTGTATTGTCTAAATCCCAGTTCCCTCACTATACGTGAGGGTATATCGCTGTCTTGTGTTTTACTCATTTTGGATTTATTGTTCCCTCACTATACGTGAGGGTATATCGCACTAAAATGTATAGTATCTTTATAACGACACGTTCCCTCACTATACGTGAGGGTATATCGTTGAGTGTGTCCAAGTCTGGACAACGTGACGGGTTCCCTCACTATACGTGAGGGTATATCAGAATTGAGCGCAGATGAAAGGTTATTTATTTCGTTCCCTCACTATACGTGAGGGTATATCACCAAAAAGACCACCAAAGCCCGGTCATCTAAAGTTCCCTCACTATACGTGAGGGTATATCTCAGTTTACACTGTACGGCTCATAAACGATGGAGTTCCCTCACTATACGTGAGGGTATATCGGTATGCCTGCTTTTTCTAGTGCCTTGCCCTGTGTTCCCTCACTATACGTGAGGATATATCGTTCGGAGCCGATACGATGCAGGGCTTTTTCAGGTTCCCTCACTATACGTGAGGGTATATCGTCGTGAAAAATCATGAATGTAAATCTCATCACGTTCCCTCACTATACGTGAGGGTATATCGCATATACAACAGCATCTTGACGCACAAAACGCGTTCCCTCACTATACGTGAGGGTATATCGAACCCTAACCCCCGGAAACTGCTTCTGCTCCCGTTCCCTCACTATACGTGAGGGTATATCGAAAGATAAGTTTAAGCGCACAAAAATCGAGGTGTTCCCTCACTATACGTGAGGGTATATCGCGTTGGTTCATCTGATTTCTGATTTCTTGACCGTTCCCTCACTATACGTGAGGGTATATCGATATTACTAACGGACGCAGGACGACCACCCCAGTTCCCTCACTATACGTAAGGGTATATCGCACTGAAAACGAGGTTCTTCTTTTGTGAGATGGTTCCTTCACTATACGTGAGGGTATATCGTAATTTTCGCTGCAGAGTGTCTGTTTCAGTTTGTTCCCTCACTATACGTGAGGGTATATCGAAAAGAAATGCAAAAAAAGACGCAAAAATTGCGTTCCCTCATTATATGTGAGGGTATATTGGTCATTTTCGCTTCTTCCAGAATCCCGCATATTAAAAATGTAAAAATATTTCAAAAAATACACACAAAGAAAGGAAACCAAAAATATGAGTAATATATCTTTTCAGGATGGAGTAGTTTTCTACGAATGTTCAGCCAATGAGCTGATTGACGTTGAAATTGAAGATTACGTTGATGAGTTAGTTTTCGGAGAAAAAATGCATGACACTGTATACAATCTTCTTAACGTAAACAAATCATTCCCACAGATTAGAACAATCGTAATTGAAGAAGGAGTTGACAAAATCCAAATCTGGAATAGAACATTTCCAAATGTTAAGAAAGTGATATCTTACAACAAGAAATTTCTGTCCGGAAACGTTCTTAAAGGGCTCGGAAATTCTGCCGGAAATGAAGTTTTTCTCTTTAATTCATTTGTTAAGGAAGAAGGTGCGGTAGTTGATTTAAGTGACGTCTCATGTATTGAAAGCCACGCTTTTGAAGATTGCAAATCCGGAAATATCATTAATGACGATGATGTCGTTAATTTTTGCTATGACGCATTTAAAGATTTTCATGGCATTGCCAACCTTCCGAGACTGGATGGCGGAGGACATGTCCTCGGACATATCCTGATGGATTATCAGTATGATATACCTGATTATATTAAGGCTATCAGTAATGCCGCTGATTTTTCAGGCAAAGCTATAAGGATTTCGGATGCTTCACTGTTGTATAACATCAAGACCGCTTATGCACCATCAAAAATTGAGCTTAGGGGAGACAAGTTTAATATCATTGAAATTATCAATGTCATGAGAAATTTCAGACTTGAATCGCTTGAAATATTGGACGATAACCCATACCTCAAAACAATTGATGATATCTTATATACGAAAGATATGAGGATGCTTATCAAGTGTTCAAAAAATAAGAGCGGACGTGTTAAAATTCCTGATGGAGTGGAAGAAATAAGAGAAGATGCTTTTGCGTACTCCAACATATCTGAAGTTATCATGCCGGATTCAGTCAAATACATCGGTGAAAGAGTATTCTATGGATGCCGCAAGCTGACACATATAAGATACAGTAAGAACCTTACGTATATTCCGAAGGAAGCATTTTCCGGATGTAATGCTCTGGATTTGTCTCATTTGTTTGATAATGTTAAAAACATCGGAAGCCGTGTAGCAATGATATCCGGTCTGATTAGTATACCTGACGGAGTTGAAAACATTGCAGAAGAAGCATTCTGTTTTAATAACAAAGACGAAGATTCTAAAGTAATAATTCCCCCATCGGTAAAAACAGTTGGGCTTAGGAGCTTTTACGGAGCAAAAAATATAACCGTTACAACCAAAAACGGAATTCTGCCAAAAGGATTTTTCAAGGCGATTGGCTACCAGACCTACAGTAATAATTCATATTCAGCCATATCTATAACCGTAGACGGCAAAACCTGTATGGTTTCTCCAGATGGGGAAAATGCCATGTTTGATGTGTATTTCGAGTTCTATCCGTTTGACCCGGAAATCATATATCAGCATTATGCAGACCTGGAAACCGAAACCAGAGGTGATTTCTTGGCTTTTGTGTATTTTAACACAAAAAGTATAAGAGAAAGAGAAGCCGCCAAAAAAAGCTTAAGAAAGAATTCGAAAGAATATATTAACATACTTTATTTCCGCAACAAACATCATCCCGAAGATGTGGAGAATAAGGAAAAGCTTATTAAATTTCTGTCTTACGGTTTTGCGTCAGAAGAAGCAGTCAAAAATCTTATTTGCATGATAGAAGAAGATAAGGACACTACTTTAATGGCGTATGCGATAGATGCGTTGAAATATTATGATATGAATGATGGATTTGACCTAAATTAGCCGTCGCATACTTGTAACTTCAGTCGTGAGTTAATTAGACGACTCATAAAAATATCGTTTACGACATTTTGTTTCTCTACGTTTCGGCGTAGAGATTTTTTATTTTCATTAAATTTTTTCGTAAAAAATCGTCCAATTTTTAATTTTTTCGGCATATTAAATATGCAAGAAATTTAAATACAAATTTTTACAAAAAGAGGTGTCTTGTATGGAAATTACTTCAAGTTATCAAGTAGAAATCTTATCAAATGCAGATATGAAAAGCACAGTGCAGATTTACCGCAGGGCACTTGCTTTCGTTATTGATGTATGCAATAAAGAGCTTTAGCATATTAAATATGTGGATGAGAGACTAGAAAGACATTTGTGCAATTTGCACAACGAGGTGCTTAAGGCGGCTGAAAGCAGCATAAATACTGAGTGTTCCCTCATTATATGTGAGGGTGTATCGAGTGCTTTTTCTATTTGTTCTGATTCCCAGATGTTCCCTCATTATATGTGAGGGTGTATCGGAGGCACATCATACGGCCTGACCGAGCTGCAAGTTCCCTCATTATATGTGAGGGTGTATCGATGAAATTTGCAAAGTTTGATAAAGAAACTGGGTTCCCTCATTATATGTGAGGGTGTATCGCAATCATCCCGACGGCCTGCATGCTGGGCTGGGTTCCCTCATTATATGTGAGGGTATATCGCTCGGCATTCAGAGAAAAATGTTCAAACAGGCGTTCCCTCATTATATGTGAGGGTATATCGGACTACAACAAATTTAGGAGAGATAGACGTATGTTCCCTCATTATATGTGAGGATATATCGCTCTGTTTTGGACACAACGTGCCATTTGGCAAGGTTCCCTCATTATATGTGATGGTATATCGAGACAGAATGTATAATTTAGATATGCATAAATGTTCACTCATTATATGTGAGTGTATATCGAAATTGGCAATGGCATCCTTTAGGCATCAAAAAATATAAATGTAGTTGACGATAGTATCCCGCAAATTGCCTAAAAGGAGGTGAGAAAAAATGAGTGGAGACACCGAATTCTGAAACACAACAAAGCCACATACACAACATTTACAGTCCGGCAATTCTTTTGCCGGGCTTATTTTTTACGTTTTTCGCTATTTCAAAAATCCCGCATATTAAAATCGTAAAAATATATTTAAAACTAAAACAAAGAAAAGGAGACTTAAAAAATGAGTAAAAGCAAATGGATTTACAAAAATCTTAAGAATTCGGAGTTTCAGACCCTCGCAGAGCAGTTTAATGTCCACCCCGCAATTATCAAAATTCTCGCAGATAGAGGAATTCAGGGTGAAGAGGCAGTGAGAGAGTACCTGGAGGCTGACATTTCCCGCGTTTCTGACGGCTCAGAGCTGACAGATATGCAGCGCGGCGTTGATATTGTCTACGACGCAGTAAAAGCAGGAAAATACATCAGAATCATGGGTGACTATGACGTGGATGGCGTCTCCAGTACATATATCCTCTACAAAGGTCTAACCGGACTTGGCGCCAAATGCGATAAGTTCATACCGCATCGTATTACAGATGGTTATGGTCTTCATGAACCGGCAATTCGTGACGCATATGATGCCGGCGTGCAAGTTATTCTGACCTGTGATAATGGTATTGCAGCTGCGAATGAGGTTAAGCTGGCAAAAGAACTTGGAATGACAGTGGTAGTCACAGACCATCACGAAGTTCCTTATGAAATAAGGAACTTCTATCCGACAGAAGACAACGAAGAAGCGAATGCTTCTGAGGAGAATGACGGAGGTCATGAGGTTCCTTACGAAACACCAACCGAACCCGGAGATAATGAAGGCGCTCGCCACTACATCATCCCTGACGCCGATGCGGTCATTGACCCGAAACGTCCTGAAGATGACGGCGTTTTCAAAGAAATTTGCGGCGCTGTTGTTGCCTGGAAATTTATGTGGTGCCTGTATCGAAAATTCGGAAAAATTGATGAATTCAACAATTCCGATTTTCTGGAAGTCGCATCACTCGGCACTGTCTGCGATGTAATGGAATTACAGCATGATAACCGTGCAATCGTTAAAGAAGGGCTTAAAAAAATGCAGAACACTTCAAATATTGGCCTGCAGGCGCTGCTTGAAGTTCTTGGACTGAAGGATAAGGCACTGACTTCTTACGATTATGGCTTCAAAATCGGCCCATGTATTAACGCCGAGGGCAGACTGGATACCGCAAATGAGGCCTTTGACCTGTTGGTTGAGACTGATTATCAGAAAGCGCTCGAAAAAGCCGCTCAGATGCGAGACCTGAACGTAGAACGTCAGGAACTCACAAAACAGGGTATGGAGGAGGCTTTCAAAATCATTGATGCAGAAATGCAGAATGATAAGGTTTTGGTTGTCTACCTCCCGGAAGTACATGAGAGCATCGCCGGAATCATTGCCGGTAAGGTGAGAGAGAGGTACTGCAAACCTGCTTTCGTCCTTACAAAAGGTGATGGCGATTTTCTGAAGGGCTCTGGCCGCTCCATTGAAGCATACAGCATGTATAACAAAATGGTTGAGGTCAAGGATTTAATGCTTGGCTTTGGCGGTCATCCGCTGGCAGCCGGATTGTCTCTGAAGGAAGAGAACCTGGAAGAATTCAGGAAACAGCTTAATGCCCGCAGTGGTCTGACTGATGCGGATTTTATCCCGAAGGTTATGATTGACGTAATTCTGCCGGTTGACTTCCTGACACAGAGCTTCATCAAACAGCTTGAAATTCTGGAGCCATTCGGCAAAGGGAATGAAAAGCCAGTTTTCGCCCAGAGCAATGTTAGAGCAACCCGTGCTGAGATTATCGGCAAAAACAAAAACGTGCTGAAAATCACATTCAACAGCCGAAATTGCAAGAGCGGTGTATGCTTCCATGACATTGAAGCGAAAGAGCAGCTTTTGAATCAGAATGGAAAACTGTATGACTTCAAGATGCTGTATTACCCGACACTCAATGAGTGGAATGGCGTAACCAGTATTCAGGCAAACGTGCTGGATATCTGTTAATTTTGGATTGATACCGGCGGCTTCGCCGCCGGAGAAAGGAAAAAATAATGAGAAAAGAAACAAAAACTACTGAACCTGCAAACACTGATAGAAAATGCCAGGACTGCAAACTGCTTCCATTTTTGGTTGAGCTTTTCTTTGGAGTGGAGGTAATCTTTGCAATACGTTTACGCGCTACCTGGATGGTTGATTACAAAAACAGTAACGGAGACATATACAGCGTGTATTGGCAGTTCAGCCTGAAAGACCCTTGGCTGCTTCCTAAATATGACCCTAATTTTTGTAGTGGGCCACTATATGGATGGTTGTTTTTCTACTTTGGAAAAAAGAGAGAAAAATAAATTTTCTAAAAGAGAAAGGTGGAAAAATATGATTATGAATCCTAAAATCGGAGATTACATATGGTTTATCTGTCGATGGACAGATTTGCCTGTTCTCGGACAGGTAACAAGCCTAAAAATAGACCCTGCAAATAAGAACTTTCCATATGAAAGACCTTACGCAGAGGTTGATTGGTATAATGGAGAAAATCCATCAGAGCCAGGCCCATGGTGCGGCAGTACATCTGTATTGTTAAAAGACTTGTATAAAACAAAACAGGAATTGCTTGATTCCATTAAATTCTCTACAACTCGATAAAGATATGCCGGCAGAAAATGCCGGCATTTTTTTTCTGAAGATTTTGCATATTGTATATGTAGCACAAAAAATAAACAAAAGAGGTGATAAATATGAAAAAGACTGTATCTCTTACATCAACAATCCTGATGACTATTTATACGGCACTGGTAACCATCCTTAATCTCGGAATATTCGCCATTGCTGCAGTTTTCGGTCATCTGTCTGGCAGCAGCCTGACGAAGGGCTGGATGGTTGATGGCACTGACCTCGGCCCGCTTGCATCCAGCACCAGCGCTATTGCGTCAGCAATGATACTTGTGGTTGCTTTTGTATTGCTGATTCTTACAATCACGCTTATTGTTGCGACGGTATTGTCTTACAAATTTATCGGCAGCGGTAAGTTTAAGAATGATGCCTGGATGAAAATCGTAATCTTTGGAATCTCACTCCTTGGATTCGTGTTCACAACAAACAGCTATGGGTTTATGGCGTTTTGTGAAGCTGTATTCCTGGCTATACCGATAGGACTGTCTGTTGTTGTTCTTTGCGATGACAGCGATGACAACGAAGAAGAGCCAAAAGCGATAAAAGAAGCTGAAAAAGAAACTACAAAAGAGCCAGAAGCAAATGGTGAAAAAAAAGAAGAAAAAGAATCAGAAATCTAATTGCAAGTATTACCTGCAGGATTTAGAAAAACAGCGAAAAATTTCGCTGTTTTTTGCGTCTCCAAAAAGAATTGCAGAATCCATTCCGACTTAAAAAAATTCAGCATATTAGATATGACGAAGTTGAAAACCCGCAAAAAATTATCGCTTTAAAAAAATCTAAGCCATAGAGAGGTAACAGCAAAATCGCTGAAATATTTTTTCAAGAAAGGAACTTCTACTATGGATAGATTCAACATTACAAAACGAATTGGGGAAAATTTTGTCACATCAAATATCGAAGGCGGAGAGTTCAGTTATGTACAGGCTGCAGGTTCTAAATCTGCACTGATGGAAGCTCTGCCGAATAACCAGATAAAGCACTTTAAGGTTGATATCAGGTTTTTGGATGAGAATTTCGTCGTACTGGTGGAAACAAAACAGCAGTTCAAAGACAGCGATAAGCTTCAGCTTGCAGAGTATGTCGCAGAAGAAAAAGCGTTATTCCCAGGACACAAAATCATAGCAATTCTTGCCAATACAGTTAACGACAAAATCAGAGTCTGGAAAGACCAGATAAATGATGAGCACGAGTTAAAGAAGGAGACGGTAATAGACAGTATGGAACACTACAAGAAAATATTTACATATAAAAATACAAATAACAGAGAACAGGTACAGAAAAGTGCAGTTGTATTAAATGATATGCTGCATGCGAAAAATATCAACGAGAGAACCAGAAGTCAGCTTGGAGGAACAATCCTTTTATATATTCAGGACGTACTAAAAAAGCATGGTATATCTGACCTTAACGATTCAGAAGTACAAGGCCTGCATGACTACTGGTGCAGTCTGTCAGCAAAACAAATCTGCAGTGGAATTCAGGAAACAATGGAATCTCTGCTTGAAGGAGCAGCTGATAAAGAGATTAAACTGAAACTTACATACGGCAATATTGTATCAAACCAGGCGGTAAAAAATCTTAGCGCTGCTGACTGGGTAGAAATTTTAATGTTTATGACAACAAACATATATACATATATTGACACAGAGACAACAGAAGGACAGGATATTTTAAATCAGTTCTTCACAACATTCAATAAGTATGTTGGAAAGGCAGATAAAAATCAGGCTTACACTCCAGACCATATTGGTGACTGGATGACATCTATGCTTAATCTGAACAAAGACAGTATCATTGTAGACCCGACCTGCGGAAGCGGTTCATTCCTGATTCAAGCATCAGTTAAAGAGCTTAATGCCTGCAGTCTGAACGTAACAGAAAATGAAACAAAAAATAACGAAAAAAAAGTAAGAACCAAAAATATCCATGGTATTGAAAACGAAGAAATTGCATATGGTCTTGCCGTAACAAATATGCTGCTTCATGGTATTAGCACTGACAATATCAAATTCGGAAGCACATTTGATTATTTTGAGTATCTTGTAAATCTTGGTGCTGACGCTTACATAATGAATCCTCCATATAATGCAAAGCCAATGACTATCCCCGAAGAGTATAAAAGCAAATGGGGAACATCAAAAAACGCAAAAGAAGACCCAACAAAAGGTCTCGTCTTTATCCAGCTTATGTCGGATGTGGTAAAAGAAAGAAACCGGAGATTGTTAGAAAAAGGTTTAAAACCGGAGACTGCAAAACTGGTAGTTCTGGTACCTGTATCAACTGCCATCGGAAGCAGTAATATACTAAAAGCAGCCAAAAGCGCATTACTAAAAGATAATACACTTGATGCAGTATTCACAATGCCGGATGATATGTTTTATCCAGGAGCTTCAGTCTCTTCCTGCTGCATGGTATTCACCCTTGGACAGCCTCATGTGAATGCTGATGCCTCTGTTACAAAAACGTTTTTGGGATACTTCAAGGACGACCGCCATACAAAAAGAAAAAATGGTGGAAGAGTAGAGATGTATGATAAGAATGGCAAAAGCATGTGGAAAGAAGCAAAAGAAAAATGGCTTTCATTATATAAGAATAAAGAAGTAGAACCAGGCTTATCAGCAACAGCTACATTAAGCGAAGAAGATGAATGGCTGTGTGAAGCATACATGGATTCTGATGTTTCTAAACTGACAAAAAATGATTTTTTGAAATCCATCAACAACTTCCTTGGAAGTAAAACCACATACGGCAATGTGCTTGATGTCGTGAATCTGGTGAATACTCTTAAAGATAACAAAGAAGACATTGAATTGACGGATACTAAGACATGGAAACCATTTAAAGTAAAAAATATCTTTAAAAATATAGAAAAAGGGAAATGTGCTAATGCTTCTGCCCTGGCAGATGGGACTGGCATCGCTTATATCGGTGCAAAATGGAAAGACAACGGCGTTATGAAATTTTGCGATAAAGAAAGCAATACCGATATTATCAGCACAGGAAACTGCATTGCAATGATTGGACAGGGTCAGGGCTCTGCAGGATATGCAATGTATATGGAAAATGATTTCGTCGGAGCCACATCATTAAGCCTTGGATACGCGGACTGGATTAATATGTTTACAGGCTTGTTTGTGTCTGCTGTATTGTGCTTAGAATATGACAAGTATTCATTTGGCAGAAGCTGGACTGGGAACAGACTGCTTGAAACCGTAATATACCTGCCTGCAATTAAGGACGGAGAAGCATACATTCCAGATTTCGAATATATGGAAAAATATATGAAAAATGTATTATTCTAATGCAAGAAAAACAGCGAAAAATTTCGCTGTTTTTTTGCATATTAAGTATGCAACAAGCAAAACAAACAAACCAAAAAAAAGAGGAAATAAACATTGAAAAAGAAATACAAAATCAACCTTCATGTTTTGGAGGCGTGTAATTTTAAATGCCGGCAGTGTTTTTCTAAGTTTGGAACGGAAAAGCTGCTGCCAATGGAGAGCTGGAAGAAAATCGTGGACAACTGCATTGCCGGGGCTGACGTGGATGAGTTTAATATCGCCGGCGGCGAGCCGATACTGTATCCGGGGCTGGCAGAGCTGGTGAAATATATACGGAGCAAAGGAATAAAGGTTTCACTGATTACGAATGGCTCACTGATGGATGAAGAATGGATTAAGAATTACGCCAGGCTGTATGAGACAATCGGCTTTTCGGTGGACAGCTTAGATGATGAAACGAATAAGAAAATCGGGAGATGTGACAGGAACGGAAAAACAATACCTGCAAGCAGGATTGTCAAGCTCTGCGGGATGATTCGGAAGTATGCTCCAGGATGCAGGATTAAGATTAATACCGTTGTTTCAGCGTTAAATAAAGACGAAGTAATGTCTGATTTTATTGATGAAATCGCAGCTGACCGATGGAAAATTTTGCGGATGAAGCCGTTTCAGTATGACGGATTTTCAAATCTGGACATACAGGTTTCGGATGCTGAGTTTTTGCGGTTTGTAGAAAAAAATAGAAAGAAAGACAGAAAAGAAGGCGGAAAAGAAGCAGGAGCAGGGGCGGAGTTGGCAGAACGAGAGGTTGTCGTAGAGCCGGATATGAGGGCCTCGTATGTGTTGATTGATTCCAACGGATGCCTGCTGGATAATGCGGTGGATGAGATGACACCGGTTGCGGTGTGTGACTGTTTGAGAGAGGATTTTGCAGATGGGTTAAAGAAGCTGACGCTGGACAGAAAAAGGTATGAAGCGAGATATAACTGAACAGCAATTTTCCCACATGGTATTCTTTCTGCATACTATTTTTGCAAATAAAAATTTCACACAAAGAAAGGAAAAATACTATGAAAAACAATAAAAATCTCAATCCACTCAATGACCCGGAAGTTGCAAAAATGCTTACAATGTCTCCAGAAGACCAGCTGTGGAGCTTTTTGGATGATTGCGTTCCATATGACGGAAAAGATGCTGTCCTTGTAATGATGGGCGATTTTGATATCGATGATGAGAATGAAGACGGAAATATCACGATTAACGGCGTGCCGTACTGTGCGATGATAACAGACCTGATTTTCGAAAAGAGCGAAGAAGAGCTGTTGTCAATGTCCCTGACAAAGCCGTACGAAAAGTATTTCGCAATTCAGAAAGAGTGTTACACTCCGTATTTTACAGAGTGCTGCCTCCTTGATGATTACAACGATTTAACAGAAGAGCAGCAGGATTTCCTGGATGAACTCGAGACAGGAAGTGTCTTGGCTGTATCATTAAAAAAGCCAGAAGATGCTGTTTCAATAAGAGTCGCAATTTCTTTTGTGGGATGCGGACGCGATATCCGCAAAGAAGGATGGCTGATTCATATTGCTTATTCTAATCAGGGTTGAGACTATTGAGCCGTGCTTTGCGCGGCTTTTTCTTTTTTTTTCTGAAAAATCCGGCATATTGTATGTATAAAATACAACAGAAACCGAAAGGAGAAAAAATATGAGTAAATTAAATACAGAAGCATTATTGGCAAAAGACAAAAACGAAAGAATGTGGTTCTTTCTGAAGGGGTGCATACCAACCGAAAGAACAAATGCAATTTTTGTAATGCTGAGTAACATCAGCCCGGATTTTGTTAACGATAATGGAAATATTGTTGTCCCAGGAATTCCGGCATGCGCGATGCTGGTAGATTTGGTGTATGTAAAAAGCGAGGAAGAACTGATTGGGCTTGGCATGCCTGCAAAATACCTGGAAGGTATGCAGATTATCAAGGACAGTCTGGAGCAGTATACAACTGAATGTTACATCACCGAAAAATACGATGAAATGACAGACGGGCAGAAGCAGCTTTTAAAAAACATCAACGAAACCGAAAATTGCCTGCTGACTTTACGGCAGCCGAAAGACGGCATTGCCGCCGTGTTCCACTTTGTCGGATGCGGTAAGGATATCAAACAGAAGGTGTGGCTGGCTGATTCTACGCTGTAAGAAGGAAAGGAGAAGGCGAAGATGACCGATTTGTATAATTTTTTAGACAGGTTTAACGAAATTTTTGACGAGAAGGCTGAATACGAGATTAAGTCAATGCTAGACGATACAATTACTATCAAAATGATATACAAACGGGCGCTGCCGCCGGCTCAGTTTCAGCCTGGCATCCCAAACCCGTTCGACAATATCGTAATGGAAGGGATTGGTTTCCCTGATGTATATGACAGGTATGCGACGGCTGAAGTTAAGGTTGAATGTCCCAGCGATGGAAAGGTTAACTTTTCAGCTAAGATTGGTGACCCGTCATTCCCGGAAGCCCTGGTAAGCGATAAGCGGCTGAAAAGATTTTTGGACGCAAAAACTAAGTTCTGCGGAGAATTTCAGCAAAATGCTGATGGCTCTGGCGTGTATGTAAACGTTGATGCCGATTTCGCCCGTGCGGCAATTGAAGCCGGAAGGGAACAGGTGAGAAAACTGCAATATATGATTGCGATACACGACGACCTGGATTCTCTGAAATATGCTTCGCGGCATATGCTAGCAACATGCGAAACGTTGGAGATACTGAAAAAAGAATATGCCTGATATTTGCACCACGTTTTTTGCGTGGTGCTTTTTTTGCAGCGAAAAATCCCGCATATTGGATATGTAAAAACAAAAAGAAAGGAGCAAAAAAATGCAGACAATATTAGACTTAAAAAAAGCGTTTATCGATTCCGGATGGTGGGATATCGATGAAAGAATCAGCTCTGACGGCTGTGGAAATGGAAAAATCGGGTACACAATCTGGATTCGGCGTCCTGACTGGCACGGAAAAGCTGCCTTTTCACTGACAGGAGGGAGCGTCAAGCTGCACGCAGCGTGTGATGATGCCTTTAATGAAGCTAAGGTTATTGAAACTCTCGAGAAACTGAAAGAACTGGCTGACACTGCATGGAAGGAGTTTCCAGAAAGCATCCCTGTACAAAATGCATTCGGGGAGCTTGTGGAAGAAGTGATGGTTAAGCCGTTTGTGGAAGGCAGAGATGTACAAGAGGAATAAGCATGGCCTGGAAAGCTGAATGTAATCGCCGAAAATGGTACTGTATCCTTGGATGGGATGCGGTTTCCTGGTTCTCGGAATACAGTTACAACGAATGGCGCCGGTCGTTAACTCCAGAGCAGATTCGGAAACTGGAAGAATACGAAAAGAAGCAAAAAGAGAAAAGAGAAAAAGACTTAGAAAATGCTTTTTCTGCAATGCTGACGATGTGCAGCTACATCTGGAAGCATATGTAAACGAAGGCCAGATAGCTGGTAAAGAAAGGAGTAAACTATGAGTACTTTTGAAACAATTTATGTCATCGGTCATACAATCGGAAGCTTCTTATTGCTGATGGTTCAGTTTTTTGTCGTTAAAAACTACGTTGTACCATTTGCCAAGAAAGTATATCACTTTGTTATAGATGACTACGAAGAGTTCAAACAATGGCAAGCTACAAAACGTCAGAAAGGAGAAGACAAAAATGATTAAAAAAGATATCTTATCAGCCCCAAAACACGGATGGTGCAATTTCCATCTTGCAGACGAAGAGAAGGAATTCAATGCAGCGTTAAGCTATCTTACAGACGTAATGTACGATACCTTAAAGATGTGCCTGGCTTATCTTCAGACCGGCGCCGCTGCCGTAATGTATGACAGAGAAGGCGAAGGAACATTTCTTTTTGTAATTTCAGACTACGATGTCTATATTCTGGATGAAAACCTGCCTGGCGGCATGGTACATTTTGAAAACCTGCGGGCAGACGACATCTGTGAAAACATCCTTGGTTGCTATTATGCTGACACTATCGGCTGGCTGAACTTTGCGAATATGAACGAGCAGAGCGAAAAAGAATATGAAAAATACGAGAAAGGAGAGGCTGCTGAAGTCCATGGGATGGTTAAGGAAATCAGGAAACTCCTGAACGAGAGAACCGGAAGGAAGAGCAAGTGGACTGAAATCCGGTGCGATTTCTTTGATGAGGAAGAAAAATACTGGCTCGTGGATGCCTGGAAAACAGGAAATGATAACGAAGAAGGCGAGGTAATCGCTAAGATTTCTGAATCCGGAGAAATTGTATATCTTGATGCGGAAGCAGAAGATGATGAATATGCGAAAGAAGTGATTAGTGGAAAACTGAAAGATTTGGCTTGAAAAATGCATTTGCCCTGGAAAAAATCCGGGGCTTTTGTTTTGCTGAAAAAATCCGGCAAAAATTTGCGTATGCCGGAAAATCTGGTATAATATATACAAGAGATGAGGAAAAACAACTTCCTCGGTACATAAGACGGATTCGCCGTCGAAATTCCTTTCTTTGTTAAGAAATCCTGTCGCTTGGATGTAATCCTTGCGGCGGGGTTTTTGTTTTTGTGTGGAAATGGCATGTTAAATTCGAAACAAAATTTTTGCAGTTAAAAAATACTGCAGTGTTAAACAAAGAAAGGGGAAGAAAATATGAAAAATTTTTTAAGAAATATGGCATCGTTAATTGTTGTAGTTGCCATGAATATGGCAGCATTGATTATTGTAGTTGCCATGAGTATGACAGCATTGATTATTGTAGTTGCTATGATTACAATTTTTGTCGCAGTTATATGGACGAACAGATGGTTCTTAATTAAGAAAGCAATTGTTATTTTGGCATATACTGCAATTATCGGAATGGTTGGGCTTCTGCTCCATTTGTCTAACAAAAAAAGGTAAGTAAGACGGCAAAGCCGTCTTTTTTTTGTACAAAAAAAATTAAATACAGCAAGCTTTCAGGTAGAAAATACAGATACGCAAAGCACAGTACAGCTTTACCGCAGTGCACTCGCTTTCGTTGTTGCTGTATGCGATAAAGAATAGGCTGATAAAAAATCCGACAAAAATTTGCGCCCGCCGGAAAATCTGGTATAATATATACAAGAGATGAGGAAAAAGCATTTCCTCAGTACATAAGACGGATTCGCCGTCGTAATTCCTTTCTTTGTTAAGAAATCCCGTCGCCTGGGTGTAATCCTTGCGGCAGGTTTTTTTGTTTTTGTGGGAAAATGGCATATTAAATTCAAAACAAAATTTTTGCAGTTAAAAAATACTAAAGTATTAAACAAAGAAAGGGAAGAAAATATGAAAAACTTTTTAAGAAATATGGCAGCATTAATTGTTGTAGTTGCCATGAATATGGCAGCATTGATTATTGCAGTTGCCATGGTTGCATTGATTATTGTAGTTGCCATGGTTGCACTTTTTATCACGGTTGTATGGATGAACAAGATGGGTCTTAATTAAGAGAGCAATTATCATTCTGGCATACACTGCAATTGTCGGAATGGTTGCGCTTCTGCTCCATTTGTCTAATAAAAAAGGTAAGTAAGACGGCTTTGCCGTCTTTTTTTTGTACAAAAAATCTTATTAAATACAGATACGCAAAGCACAGTACAAATTTACCGCAGTGCATTCGCTTTCGTTGTTGATGTATGCGATAAAGAATAGGCTGATAAAAAATCCGACAAAAATTTGCGCCTTCCGGAAAATCTGGTATAATATATACAAGAGATGAGGAAAAAGCATTTCCTCAGTACATAAGACGGATTCGCCGTCGTAATTCCTTTCTTTGTTAAGAAATCCCGTCGCCTGGATACAGTCCTTGCGGCGGGGTTTTTGCGTTCATGAAGAATCTGCATATTAAATACGTAATTAAAAATTGCGTTAACACGCATGATAAAGAAAGGGAAAAGAAATTATGGCAAACGAAAAAAGATTGTACAAAGGAAACGTAGTGTATAGTGTTAAAGGTATCGCAAATATCAGCGGCGTTAAGGAGTCTGCGATTTTGTGCAGAGCTGAAACATTGATGCTTAAGTATCCAAAAAACGTATACCGCATTTCTAATGAAGGCCAAGCATACTTTTTTGACGAAGTTTTCATTAGTGCTTTAGCTGATAGTATGTATGACAAATATGTAAGAAAAAGCAGCATAGTCAGTCATAAGAAATACAGAGCTTTCATTGACAAATACTGCACCTTTGAAAAAGCTGTAATCGTGGAAACAAAGAAAGAAAAAGCTGAACCTAAGCCTGAAGGATATATGACAATGCTGGAATATATGCATTCACGAGGCATCTGCTCCAGCTTTGCTAGTGGAAAATTTTACCAGGAGCGTGAAGTCATCAACAGCCATCGCAAAATGGTCGCTGTAAACAACAAGCGAGGAAGGCAGAGTGCTTATGGATATGACGAATTTGCAATTGCCCATATGGACGAAGTCATCAGAAAGATACCTGTAAGAAGTAAGGCTATCTTCAACTGGGAAAATTTCAGAAAATATTTTCCGGTTCCAGTAGAATCTCCGGTGTCCTCAGATACCGTTAAAGTTCCGGCAAGCGTCACTCCGTTAACAGACGCAGAGCTTGTGGCTGAACTTCGTGCTGATATGCAGCAGCTGATGTCAAAATATGACGCGCTGCTTGAAATGCTGTCAGGTCGTAATACAGAAGAAGCTTCTAACCTTCAGTCAGCTGCGGAAGCACTGATTCAGGATATCGATGTTTTCTAATGTCACGCCAAGAAATCCCTCCACGGGATTTCTTTTTTTGTACTCTTTCTGAAAAAATTCAGCATATTGTATATGTAACAAAAAAAATAACAAAAAGGAGGAATTAAAAATGGGATACATTAAAGTTCAGACCGTGTGTTTGGTAATTATCGCGATTGCTGCGGTCAAGTACCTGCTGCCGGATATCAGGAAGCTCTGCCGTATGATTGGTGGAGAAGAAAGAAAAAAGGTTGAAAAAGAACCTGTAAAAGAACCTGCAGCTGAACCGAAGAAGCAGGAAAAGAAGGACAATCCAAAGCCATTCCCTGATTGGGAAGAAACATAAAAAAAATGCAAAAAAAAACGTTTCTTTTTTGCGTGGATTTGTCATATTGATAATATCTTAGAAAAAAAGACAGGAGGCAAAAAAAATGAAGAAAACAAACAAAGCTAACTTCAAAAAAATTGTAGGAGGTGTGCTTGCTGCGGTGATGGCGGCTGCAATGGTGGCAACTGCTGTAATCCCGGCTTTTGCGGCTGAGGATATTCCTGTAGCTGAAGAGGTACCGGAAGGTGTTTCTGCTGCGGCTGCGGCAACTGCGAAAAAGAAAAATGTGTCAATCGTGGTTGCAAAACAGGTGAAGATGAAAGACGAAGATGTCTATCTTGGCGCCACCCCGGCTAAGAAAGGTAAAGCAAAAATCACTAATTCCAATAGCAAAGTTGGAAGAGTGACTACTTACAAACAGAAGGGCAGCAGCCTGGTATGGTATTACTTTAAGCCAAAGGCTGTCGGCAAGACAACAGTTACAATCAAAGCTGGTAAAACTGTTCTGAAAAGAAAGATTACTGTTGTAAAATATCAGAACCCTGTGGCTTCTATGAAAATCGGAAATGCAAAAATTTCAAATAAGAATTTCAAGAAGAGTGACACCGTTTCTTTAAGTTACAACAAGTACAAAAAAGGCGGAAAACTGATTGTAACCCCGAACAGAGGTTTCAAGCTTGCTTATGCAAGTGCTGTGAATAAAGCCGGTGCTGAGATTGAGTATATCAATGCTTACGGCAATATTAAACCGCGCGGCGGCAAGGGAAATTATATCTTAATGCTGAGATTCCAGAATATGGTAACCGGCGTTACATATAATACCAGAGTAATTTTTAAATAATAATGAGAGATAGCAGCCCTGCGTTTCGCGGGGCTGTTATTTTTTTATTTTTTTTTGTAAAAAAGTGTTACACTTTTTGGATTATTTGGCATATTAAATATAACCGGCTGAAAGACCGGGGATAAGACCTCCAATCTTATCTATTACATTTGCCAGCGGAAGTAGGAACCGATTGGCATACGCGAGCACAGCTCGCGATTTCGTCTATACCTCCAATCCAATGCCCGCTTTGCCTGAAAAAATGGCCGGCGAGTGGCTGCCGCGTCCTGCGGCATATCGTCCGGCGGGCACAAAAAAAATAATAAAAAATTTTTTTTAAAAAAAATAAAAAAAGCGTTACACTTTTTAAATTATTTAGCATATTATCAGAGTAGCGCGTAAAACCGCGGCCAATCTAAATACGTATCACTTAGATTTACGTATTTAATTGTCCGTCGGATGTAAGCGCAGAGAATAAAAAAATAAAAATTTTTCTTTTTTTCATCAAAAACTATATTTTTTCGGCATATTATATATGTAACAAGATAAAAGAAATCTTGTACCTGACATATGTCAGCATAAAATTTAAAAACATATGGAGTTGCATGCAAAAGACCTTGTATGTATAAAATGTTTAAGGCCGTGTACCCGATAAAAAACGGGGAGGTGTCCGCAACGGCAAAAATTGTTGCATAGCATATTTTTTTTAAGGTAATCCCCGTAACAGGGGATAGAGGGATAGTGTTAGTCCTGCGAGGCGAATTTGGCCTCGCGAAGAAGCCGCGGTCAACCTCTGGTTGCCCGTCGGTCAATCACATATGAACAAAAAAATCGGCAAAGAAAATGAAAGACAGAACGCTGAGTCTGCGTAACCAAACCTGGTTTGGCGGAGCGAAGATAGGCGTATATACATTATATTTACGGTTACTTCTTCTTTTGTGTTAAAAAGGCTGTAGTTCCTTGTATCGGTGGCGATAAGAAGGCATGTTTTATACTGAAGGCGCGCTCAGTTTGCCGGTTCGGCCGGGCAATATGGGATTTCTGATTTACCGTGACAGCTACTCGATTTTTTTGGGATATATGTAATAGCGGCAAGTCCCGCAAGGGATGATGGCTTGGTTACTTCTTTTAATTCTGGAAAATGTATGATGATGTAACAGCACGGCACACAGTGCCGGGCGTATGTACCGAGCCGGATACTCGCTATTGTAAGTTAAGTAGTTATTTCTCATAACGAACCTCCTTTGTAATTATTATCGGCGGGCGGAAACCCCGCCCGCGTCTGATACAGCGAGCATAGCTCGCGATATCATTGTGATGGAACTCTAAAAGATAAGACGCACGCAAGTGCGTTTTATCTTTTTTGCTTGTTTTTTAGCTTTTCTTCTTGCTTCTTTTTAATTCTTTTTTATTTCTCTTTATTTTTATTTTTTATTTTTTCAGCATATTAAACTTGCAAACAAAATATTTCCATTAAGGGAGGGAATTTATTATGACATTTCTTTTAACAAAAACCGTTATCGTAGCAGCAATCATTATTTTTGCTGCAGTGGCAGCCTTAACAATGTGTAGCCTGTTGGCTTACTCATCAAAATCAAAGTCTGATTATGAACGAGCCATGGACGACGAGGAGCAAATTGAATATCTTCGCGCCTTGAACAAAAAGGCAGCCGCAAAATAACCAGTCACAGCATCGCGAAAAAATCCGCGGTGCTTTTTTGTGTCGGAAAAAATCCGGCATATTAAATTTGCAAACATAAAAATAAGCACAGCAAAGAAAGGAGACTTTTTTGAGATGATTTTAAAAAACCCGAAAGAATGTTTTTGCCTTCAGCAAAGACAGACATTTTTTGTATTAAACGAATTAACAGCGCCGGAGTGTAAGGATGGCAGCGAACCGCTGACACTACATCATAGTACTTTCAGCCGGTTTAAATTCGTTATCATAAATGCTGATAAGAAGGCAACAACATCAAATATTCCGGCAAGCGCAATTCCGGAGATTTTGGAAACCGTTAAAATGAAAAATTTTTCAAGATTTATGCCAATGCCGGCGCCAGTTGAAAAGGTATCTGATGCAGAGGATTTATCCAATAATATCGCATATACAACCATTATCAGCGCGGGGACGCTAAAAGGTAAGAGCCCTGCCGGAGCGTTATTGGAAAATCCAAATGTGAATAAAAAGATGCTGCTGAATCAGGTAGATTGGCTGCAAAAACATTTAGCGCAGTATCCAAGGAATCAGGTTCAGATAGATGCCATCAATGAGGCATTAAGGCTGTTTGATGCCGGTAAGCTGACTGCACAGTCTGCACCAAGCCAGCCGATGGAAAGAACCGACAATGAGATTTACAAATCAGGAATGAGGCCTCTTATCAGACGAAAAAATAAGAACGGCAAAACGTTTGTCTATGAAGTAAAAATCTCATGGATTCCAGGCTCAGAAAAGCCTATTGAAATTGAAATCAAAAATTATTTTGCCCCGGTCGTTAAGCGTGAAAACGGATTGCTTAATGTAATGGCGAAAGAAAAAGAAGAAGAAATAAAGAATGTCTTCCCTATGACTATGAATGAATGGCTGTGGTTAGACCACATTCTGAATGCTCAGATGAGGACATTTGAAGATATGAATGCAGCACGGTTATATAAAGTTGCTAAAGATGAAGAATGGGCAAATAAAAGTGCTGCTGCAGCTCAGCCTTCTTCTCATTAAAACATACAGGAGGCAAATGTAAAATGAATAAATATCTGGAAATGCGAAGTATCTGCCTCATAGAGCCAGAGACTGAAGAGTTTGTCCAGGTAACATATCTTTGTGACCTTGATTCAAATATGTATGAGGATGAAATTCTTGATACATGCGGAGGACTTAGAAATGTAGGAATGGCGAACGACAAGGAATTCATGGCTCTCGGCCTTTATCCAGTATCTTTATACTATGAAAAGGAAGGGAAGACCATGCGGGCACGGGAGAATTCAATAAGCGAATTTGACCTCGTGGAAGATAATATATACAAACCAAACACAGACGGAATAAACCTTCTGTGCAGGATTAAACATCTTAAAAAGAAAAGACAGCAGGCTGCGTGAAATACGCGCCTGTTTTTTTGTGCAATTTTTTTTAAATTTTTTCCGAAAAAAGTGACAAATTTTTGTTCAGATTCAGCATATTGATTTTGTAAATAAAATTGAAAGGAGAAAAAGGAGCACCTTTTGGATGGAAAATAAAAAGATATGCTTCCTTGATACGGAATTTAACGCGACAAGTTACGCAGACCAGAATGACGGATACCAGGAGATAACAGAGATTGGAGCGGTTGTCTTTCAGGACGGGAAAGTAGTTGACACATTTCAGCGTTTCTGCCGGCTTAAGGAAGGGCACAAACTAACAAAAAGATGTAAAAAAATAACCGGAATCACGCAGGAAGTTCTAAATGAAAACGGCATCCGGTTCAATGATGCCATGAAAGAATTTCGTGAATTCCTGGATAAACATAACCTCAAAAGAGCATATGCATTCGGTAACGCCGATGCGATAGAGATGAGGACGACCGCAAAGCTGAACGGTGCAGACGCCGGCATTTATGAAACCATCAAGATGATATATAACATATACCCAAAATTTCAGAAACAGCTTGAACTGCATTATGTATTTTCACTTATGGATATCTGCCGGATATGCAATGTAGACCACGGGGCCGAGGGGCGTGCTCATTCAGCAATGAACGATGCAGAAGACACCGGGTTTGCGTTCTTTAATATGAAACAGAATAAAATTAATCTGCCATTACTTAAAGAAATCAATACACATAAATATAATGTAGGTATTTACAGAGATAGGCGTTCTGTAAAAATGGCTAATATCAAGCGGCCTCAGGTCGTAACAGCTGCTTTTATAAATGATATTGAGACTGTCTTTGACAATGCCAGAGAGATTTTAAATGAACCAATCGTACGCGCTCTGCATGATGACATGATGAGGGTTATGGGACGGCCTGACCTGGAACAGGGCGAAGACGGGCTGTAAAAAATATATAGAAAGGATATAGGAAATGGGTAATAAATTATATAAACCTAAAAATAAGAGAAAAAAAGAAAATTTAAAGATGATTGACAAGCTGGAGATTGGTGGTGTAACAATCGCCGCTATCGCACTGCTTGGATGGTCAGGGTATTCTATTGCAAACACATTCATTCCGCAGCCAGAGACGCCGGTGTATGAAGTCAATGTTGACAGCGTGTCTAACTATATGGATAACCTTGATGCTGAGGTTAAGGAGGTAGAAGCTACACCGACACCGACCCCGACACCAACAGCAACACCAGAGCCAACCAGTACACCAGCACCGACAAAAGAGCCAACTAAGACTCCGGCACCAACAAAAATGCCGAAAAAGAAAGTGAAAAAAGAAGAAAAGAAAGCAGAACCAACACCGGCAGAAGCAGCAGCGACACCAGTAGCAGCGACACCAGTGGCTGAGACTCCTGAAACTCCGGCCCCAGAAACACCTGCAGCAGCAACACCAGCAGCTGAGACTCCCGCTCCGGAAACACCTGCGGCAGAGACTCCAGCCCCGGCAGCTACATATGCAACAAATGACACTGTAAACTTCAGGACAAGCCCCGATAAGTCATCTACCGTAATCGGAATGATTGGTAAAGATGTACAGCTGACAGTGCTTGAAGACCAGACTTCACATCCCGGATGGTATAAGATTTCAAGAAATGGCACTGATGGCTATGTTTCAGCAGATTTTGTAACAACGAAATGAGAAAGGGAAAAATAATGAAAAAAATTAAGAAACTTGGAATTACCGCATTGGCTGCTGTACTTGTTGTGAGTGCTGCCGGATGCGGAAAAAAGGAAGAAAAAGTATACAAAAACAGCGATATCGTGATGTCTGTTAAAGACAAGAATGGTGATAAGCTAAAGATTGATTATGCGACAGCATGTACATATTTACGAATCATGCAGGCAGAAGCTTACAGCTATATGAGTTCCCTGTCAAGCCAGTCTAACGCTGGAGCTTCTGATGATGTATGGTCTGAAGCAATACCTGGCGATGATGCAGAGTATGACACATATGGCGAGCAGTTCAAAGGCGAATCCCTGGATACCTTAAAGACAATGATTTTAAGTGAAGCGAATCAGGATGAATATGATGTAGAGTTTACTGATGAAGACCAGGAAAAATGCGATGAAGCTGCAAAGAAATTTATGCAGGATAATTCAGACCAGAGTGCCGAGGCTATGCATGCAAGCGAGAAATCTGTTTCAAACGTTTTAAGGCTGTGGACGATTGAGGAGAGGGTGAGAGCCCAAATTATCAAAGAGGCTGACACGGAAGTAACCGATGAGGAAGCCGGCCAGACTACATTCAATTATGCAATCGTTTATAAAAAAGAAGTTGATGACCCGGAAAAGAAAGCAAAAGAGCTTGTTGATGCTATGAAAGACAGCACGGACTTTGAGACGGCTGCAAGCAATGCAAAGTTAACAGCCCAGACCGTTACTTTCACAACAAACGACCCGGAATATGATGATTATGACAAAACCATGATTGAAAATGCCGAGAAGCTGAAAGACGGCGAGTGTGACACTTACGAAAACAAGGACGGTAACATCGTTGTACTGTATATGAAAGCAGTAAACGATAAGGAGGCAACTGAAAGCCATAAAGATTCAGTCATCAGTCAGAGAAAGTCAGACCTCTACGAAGATACCGTTGACGGCTGGAAGGATGACAGCCAGGTTATTGTAAATAAAATGGCTTGGGACTCCATCAAGACAGATAAGAATGAGGTATTCACTGAAAAGCAGACAGATGACAACACAAACGCGAACACAACCGTTGATGGTGACGACAGCAGCACAACTGTTGACGTGACAGCTGATGACGGTGGGGATGTCGGCGATGTCGATATCTCTTCCGGAGACAGCAAAGAAGAAAGTGAAAGCAGCAATACCGAAGAAGAGAACGGCGATACTGATGAGGCTGATAAAGATGGAGAGCAGAAAAAAAACACTGAAGAAGAAAGCTCTGAAAAATAAAAAAGAAAACATGCAGGAAAGTAACATATATACAATCATGCATTGCCGGCTTGCAAGACTGTATCTGTCAGGAAATGATGTCTTATCGCTTCCTGACGATACAGAAATCTTTGTAAATGTATGCCGGATATACACACAGCTTGCGGATTCCACTTCTGCGCTGTATGCAATGGAAAAAGACCGGCAAGACGTCAAACATGCGAAATATGTCAGCAGCTATAACTGCTGCAAAAAAGTCCTTGACAGGATGGAAGAACAAAACCAAGCAGAACGAATGTTCATAAAAATAACAGCAAAAGAAGCAAAGCAGTGCTTCTGCAACATAAAAAATTTACCTGCGAACTCATTTCGCAGAAAGGAGAAAAAATGACAGTTAGAGAAATGATTGGGCTTGATGAGGCAGCCCTTAATGCGGAGCTTGATGCGGCAATCAGCCGTGTAAAAAAATTAAACAATAATGTTGATGAGATGGGTGACAACAGGGCAGACCATTCATGCCAGTATTTCTGTGCAAGTGACGGTGAGACCCCGGCGGAGTGCAGCCAAATGAATGCACTTTATTGTAAAATTGGTGAATGTCCTCTGAGAAAAGAACAGAGAATGCGTCAGGCGTAACTTTTTCTAACAACACGCAATTTTTGCGTGTTGTTTTTTTTAAAATTTGGCATATTGTTTTTGCTGAAAAATTCAGCTCGGGAATGTATCCCGAAAAAATCTAAAAAAAAGAGGCAAAAATAATGAGAATAAAAATTTCAGAAGACGTTTCCAGGGAATATTACGAGACTGTTAAGGACATCCTGGAAAACAAAGACTTTGTCAAACTTAGACTGTACACACAACATAACACCACAAACCGGCTGCTGCATAGCCTGAATGTGTCATACCTGGCATGGCTGATGGCAAAGAAGCTGCATTGCGATGCAGCTGCGGCTGCGAGAGCCGGTCTGCTGCATGATTTCTGTCTGTATGACTTCAAAGACGGTACACCGAACGGTGAGTTTCAGGCATTCTATCATCCGAAAGCTGCAGCAGAGAACAGTGAAGAGCGGTTTGAACTGAGCGAGAAGGAAAAGAATGCGATTTTGTCGCATATGTTCCCGCTTGGGCCGATTCCGAAAAGCAAAGAGGCGTGGATTATCTCCACGGCTGACAAGGTATGCGCTTCTGCGGAGCTGTGCAGTATAGCGATTGCACTGGCAAAACGGGGAAGAGTTGAGATTTCTCCGGTGGTGTAAAGACAAACACAAAAAAAATATACACAACACCCAAACAAAAAAACACATCCACCTAAGGTGGATGTGTTTTAATTTTGGTCATATGTAAAACATTTCGGGTTTTAACTCCTGACCCGGAAATCCTTAGTTAAAAGGAATCTCCTCATCTTCCGCAAACGGAAGCGGCTCCGGCATTGCATCAGTCGGTGCAGCAGCTGCAGCTGGCTGTGGAGCGGAAGGTGCAGGAGCAGAAGCAGCAGCTTCTTCGGAAGCGCGTTTACTTTCAGCGAATTCCTGGTCTTCTACAATTACTTCTGTAGTGTAGATGCGCTGGTTTTCCTGGTTTGTATAGCTGCCTGTCTGAATACGTCCGGAAATTAAAATCTTAGTTCCTTTGCGGAAATATTTCTCAGCAAATTCACCTGTTTTTCCGAAAGCTACACAATTAATAAAATCTGCACTCTGGCCATCATTTCCTGTACGTCTGCGGTCAACTGCGAGAGTGTATCTCACGATAGCCATTCCGCTATCATTTGCAGCGTATCTAACCTCCGGGTCTCTAGTTAATCTTCCCATTAAAATTGTTTTGTTCATAATCATTTTCTCCTTTTCTTTATTTTTTTTGTTGATTTATGAATCATATATAGTATGCTTAAAAAAATCAGCGATAAAAAACGAAAATGGAAAAAATTTTTTATTTTTTAAATTGAATTTTTCACCTGTTCCATATATGCTGCAATCTTTGGTGCAGTCTCGGCAAGACCTTCCGGGTCTTCAAGGCTTAAGCGGAAGACTTCGGCAAAATATTCCATATTGTCATCGGTATTTACATCTTGTAAATCGTATTTTTCTTTTAACGCTGGAAGCTCTGTGTTGCGTGAGTCTGTTACTACCTGGTCGTCTGAGTAGAACTTTCCCTGGCCATACGTTTCAAAATCAACGGCATGCCCTAACTCATGAACGACTGACGTTCCAAGTGCGTCCTGCTCTGCACGCAGATACATTTCATGGATATTACTGCCTACACATGTAAGGCCGTCTATCAGACGCCCACTATCTGACTTTACATCGCCCTCATATGACATCTGCGGGCTGTCAGTTACGCATATATCGTATTTCTGTAAGATATTGATGTACTTTTCATCAAGCTCGTTAAATTTATCGTACACAAACCCTACATACCGTGAGGCATTTTCCGAATCACTTCTGACTGGCAGGTTATATTTATACTCTTTTGATAAATATCCGCCCCATACATAGCCTTTATCGGTTTTTGCCCACGTACCGTCATCGCTTATGATGCTGACCTTTTCTCCTTTTTGGTATTTTCCTATAACTTCACTGTTTTTATCTGGCTCCTTTCTGATATTAAGATTGACAACCGCATATCCTGCTTCCTTCTGGATTTCCGGTTTCTCTGGCTCATAAACCGCTACAAGACTGATGTCTGAACATAACGGTTCTGCCGCAACTGGCATTGCAAAAAAAGAGGAGCATAAAAACAGACTTGCTGTGAATAACTGTTTTTTCACCTGACTTTTCTCCTTTGGGCTTAGTAAAATATTTGCAGTTCTTTCGCCTGCATGTGTACCCATTATTTAATATGCAAAATAAAAAAAATCGCAAAAAAAAATTCCGCTCTATATAGAGCGGAATTATGTCTTCATGCCCGTAATGCTTCATGAAGCTCTTTGATATCTCCAAAACTGGCGCCATGACGATTAAATTTGGAGTCATCGGCGCTACCCGTTTCGTATTCATTTTTCGTAATATATTCGCCTTCAAACTCAATGCCCGGGTTCTGTTCCTCACAAATCTTGCCGGATGCCTCAAGAAAACATTTGAGTACATTTTCTGTTACTGGTTTCGTAAAATCAAAATTCGTCGCCATGTAGAACTTCACATCCGGATGACCTTTTGGCCAAAATACCATGAACAACTGCAGATATCCCTGAATTTTAAAATTTTCGCTTACTTTCATAAAAACTGTCTCCTTTCTTTTTAAACGGCTTTGCCGTGTGATAATCATTACAAAAATAATATGCTTAAAAAGAGAAAAGAGAAAAAGACAAAAAATGCCGCAGGATGATTCCTGCAGCAGTCGTAATCGGCAATTAACCAAGCATTGTTAAGTCAACTTTGTATTCAGAAGCACCTTCACCGTCTACGGTGTAGTAAGCTGCCTTCTCGTTGATATTTAAGTAAATCTTGATATCGCCCTTAAGTCCTTTCTCCAGCGCATCTTTCTTTACTTCCTTTTCAATATCGCTTACAGATACGTTTACTTCCTCAACCTCAAGTACAACGTCTGAAACTTTTGTTCTTACAGCCTTAACAGCGGCTTTTGCTTCTGTGCTTGCTGTCTTTGCTGCCTCTTTTGTGTCTTCCTTAATCATTTTTGCTCCCTCCTTGATGTCTGCTGCTGTGCTTTTTGCTTCATCAGCAACCTTCTGTACGTTTTTCTTTACTTCTTTTGCTTTCGGCGTGTCTGCAATCTTAACTGCCTCGTCAACGGCTTTATCAACAGCTTTGTCAATAGCCTTTGATGCTGACTTCCCTGCAGCTTTAACTGCCTTCTCTACGATGCTTGAAAGTGAATCTGTGTTTTTTGTGTTTTTTGTCATTTTATTTTTCTCCTTTTTTAATTAGTTTGTATAATTTTAATTAGTTTGTATAACGCTCGACCAGTTCGACATTTAAGGTGTACTTTGGCGGCGCTGAAAGTTTTCTGTCATCGTTAACTGATACGACGACCATGCCAGGATGTTCCTGCATGACAATGCCGGTTACTTCCTGCAGAAGATGGGCGGCGGTTCCGGAATATCCGGGAGTGTGGACTTTAGGGATGGTCTCCTGGTATGCGGTAAGAATCGCGTCCGGCTCGTCTGTATCAATATTGATATTACAAAATGCAAGGCATTTAGTCTGGTCTGTAAAATTAATTGTCAGTGTCAAACAAAAAAACTCCTTTCCTGAGATTGAGCACTTTCGGCTCGTGTATTGCAAGCGCTTTTTCGCTTGCATATATAGTATGCAGGATTTTTCAGAAAAAGTAAAACTTTTTAAAAATTTGTTTTTTCTCCAAAAAATCCGCAAAGTTTTGTCGGCAAATTTGGCATATTGTAATAAGAAAAAAATCAGGAGGGAAAAATATGCATAAAAAAGCGATGCTGGCGGTTGCGGTCACGGTTGTGGTATTGTTTGCAGCGATGACGGTGCAGCGGCATGGAATAAAAACACAGCTGGAAGTGTATGGCCAAAGATACGAAAACGCTGAGCAGGATTTGGAGGACGAGAAAGATAGGACAGTGAAGATTGATGATGAAGCAGAGTATATAAATACGGATGAGTATGTTGAGGGGGTTGCAAGAGAACGGCTCGGGCTGGTACATGAGACGGAGACAGTGTTTGTAAAGAAGTAGAATGAAAGTGCTCTGTAAAAAAGACAAAAAGAAGAAAGAATAGAGAATATTGGCCGGTCAAGCCGGGAGGAAAGGTATTGGCCGGAAAAATAGTGAGAAAGCCATGTAAAGAAGATTGGGGGTTGCGAGAGGGTGTCGGCCGGCTGACGTCTGGGTGAAGCTGCTGGTGGCCGGAAGTATGTGTCGGCCGGCTGATGTCGGAAGCGAATGTGCCGACCAGGCTTTCAAAGTTGTTCCCCGGCTGCAGCACCGCCGCCGGCTGCGTTCTGTCAGCTGATATTTTCGCCGTTTTCTGCCAGCAGGTTTTGTTTCCCATAGATTTCGGCATATTGTAAACGATACGAATTACAAAGAAAGGGGAATTTTTTATGGATAACTATATTGTAAGAACTACGGAAGACCTGCTGTCTGATGATATTTGCGGCGAAGTATTCTTTGACTGCACGGAGAAAATCATCCCGGCAATCCTTGACCGCGCGATGAGGCGTATTACTGCTTTTAACGTAAGCGAAGAAAATCCTTATTATACTTCATACGAAGGGATTTTGTACTCCAAAGACGGCAAAAAAGTAATCAAAAGCCCGGCAAAAAAGAGCGGCAATGTAAAGCTGCATGACGGTACAGAAGATATCTGCGAAAATGCATTTGCTTTTTCTGATATCCAGTCTGTCACTTTTCCTGATTCATTGAAGAGAATTGAAAGTAGCGCTTTTGATAGCTGTTATGCTTTGACAGAGATTGATTTTGGAAACGGTATTGAACATCTTGGCGAAAATGAAGACAGTTATATCTTCAACTCATGTGACAGCCTTGAAGTGCTTAGATTTCCAAAACAGTTAAAGTCAATCGGCAAATCGGCATTTGCAAACAGCGGCGTGAGGGCTATTGCATTTAATGAAGGTCTTGAGAGCATTGCGACGCGTGCATTCTACGGAAGCCATCTGGAAAAGGTAGAGCTGCCAGCTTCATTAAAAAACTGCGGCAGCCTGTGCTTTTCAACCGTGCAGCGTGTAATCTTTAATGGTGATACGCTCCCGAAAGGTTTTATCAGTGCAATCACGCTTGATGAGTTTGATTCAAATGACGGTGTGGAAGCGGTAAAAGTATACTTAAAAGATATAGATAAAACAATCTATATTCCAAAGCAAATGTCTCAAATCGGTATTGAGACTGCCATTTTTCACCTTGAAGGCTGCAGTCTTGCTGAAGCTGATACTTACCTGTTTGATAGCGCTTACCGCTTTGCCAATGTTGCTGATTCAGCGTTCCTTGCAGCGATGGAAGAGTGCTTCACAAATAATAACGAAGAAGCAAAAGAATTTTTAAAAAAGAATTCAACACGAATCGTTGATAAGCTGCTTGAAGAAGAGGACGAAAGCGGACTGGAAAGAATATCCCGCCTTGGCGTAGTCAGCGAAGAGCAGTTAAAACGCATCGGTGAACTGGCTGAAAGGAAAGAATGGACCGCATTATCGGCGTATGTCATGAATCAGGTTAATGACTCTGATGACGAAGATACGTTTTCGTTGTAAAAATAGTTATATTGTGTTGCCCGGCATCTTTGATGCCGGGTTTTTGTTTGCGGGCAAATGTCTGATGCCGCCGGCAAAAAAATTACCCGGGAGGCTAAACCTTCCGGGTGTGCTTATTTCTTACTTTTTGTTATTAATCTCGGCGAAACCGTTGAAATTGATTTTCAGTTCAATTTTTTCGCCTTTCTTCAGCTTTTTCCATTCGGAAAAATCCATGTTGTATTTTTCTGTCTTGGTCTTGCCTTTCTTTCCCTGATATGTAGTAGTTACGGAGTAGTATTCCTTTTTGCTGCCTGCTCTCTGGCCATCTTTGAGCTTTAACTCCGGCCAGGATGGGTTCTGGTCATATCTAGAACTTTTTGCAGTATCAACAACAGTCCACCGGTCTATCTCGTAGTAATATTTTGTATCATACACAGGTTCCTGCCGGTAAACCGGCTCGTGAGATGTTTCTGTATAAGTCTCGTCCTTATATACAGGAACCCTTTTGGTCTTTTCTTCAAAATATCCGTTACCGAGGTCGACATGAGAGACTTTGTCTTCGTAATGGTCTACTACCATCCTTGTCTTTGTTTCCGAGACTGTCTTATAGTGGTCGACAACATTTTTATATGACCTGATTTCCCTTTTTGTATACTGCAGCCGCGCGTCATCTGGAAGCGTCCAGCCGCTTTCGTCATAGGTGACGATTTCTTCAACGTCAATCGTTCGTTTCCACTCAAAATCATCAATAGTGACGTTCCTGACCTTTGGAGAAAAACATGATACCAATCCAAAAATGATAAATGCGATTGCCGCAAATGTACCAATGAGAAGAAATATGTTTTTCAGAAAAGATTTTCTCGGTTCTTCTGAATCGCTTTTCTGAGAAGATGCTTTTTGCTCTTCTTTTTTACGTTTCTTTTCCTCTTCCTGCTTCCGCATTTCAAAATAGTTTCGTTCAGATTCCTCTTTTGTAGCGCCGCAGTTTGCGCATGAATCCAGGTTATCGCTGTTAAGGCTGCCGCAGAAAGAACACTGCCAGTCAGGGTTGCGGCTGATTTTTGCCGCCTCTTCCTCTGAAACATATTTGATTTCGTCCGGCATGTAAAATTTTGTATTCTCGTCCTGCGGATGTCCACAGCTCGGACAGGTCTTTTGCCCCGCCCTGATTCGTTTGTTACCACAGAATGGACAATCCCAAAGTCCTTCAACAAGTTTTCCCATAGAAATATCTCCTTTCGTGTTTGTTGTGTATATATAAAATGCTGAAAAAATATAGCTACAAAATAAACCAGATACCGTTTTTTTTGCCGGCTGCTGCCTGCAGACCGTCATGCAAAAAAAATCCGCAAAAACACATCGACTGCTGAAAAATCTGGCATATTGTAAGCAAACAAAACACGAAGACACAAAAAAGGAGAGAAAAATAATGGAGAACATATGCGTAATTACTGGAGCATCATGTTTTGGGATGCATAAAGTAGTGCAATTTCTGGACGAGAGAGGCGTGTCACTGATAAACCTGCAGGGTGCAAGCGGGAAGAGGACTGAAAAAGAAGAAGATATTGTTCTCAGGTATACGGCTGAAGATGAGACGAATATTGTCTTAACCCGTGAGGACATACGACACCGCATGCTCGTGCTTACAACCAAGCAGACAGAGCTACTGATGCAGTCGGTGAAAGCAAGAAGTAGGAGTGGAGCAGACAATAGACTGAATGTGGTTCAGTTTGTCTTCCCTCCGGCAGATAATATCTCGGGCATCGCCAGCCTTGCGGCGTTTGCTGAAGGCGAGACGGAAGAAACTGCTAGCGAATACATTAAGAAAATGACAGGCAAGCCGGATGTCTATATCATAAACGCTGATAAAAACGCTGATGCGGCCGGGGAATATATCATGAGAATGCTTGCGTATTACGAAAATGAGAGCGAGGCCGGGCCGCTGGCATGTAAAATGTTGAAGGCCGAACTTGATGAGTTTATGGAAAGCGAAATGAAAAGACATAGGGCAGAAGAAGAATCAATGTACAGCAGGGGAAAGCTTGACCCTTACGAATTATTCAAAAACAGCTACCAGATTTCACAGATGCAGTCCTTAAATAAGAAACTTTCAATGATAACTGACCCAAAACTGCAAAAGGAAATCGTGGACTACCAGAGGAAAAACCGAGACCTTCTTGCTAAGATGACAAAAATAAATGGAAATGCCGTAATTTCCGGTGATGTTTCAGAAATCGCAAAGATGCTAAAATACTTTCTGGCTTTCAGGCTCGCCAATAATCGGCCGAAAAGCCTGGAACTGAAGATAGAAGAGGAGTAAGGAGCCGGCGGCGGGTGTCATCCCCGCCGTAAAAACACAAACAGGAGGAAAAAATATGTCAAAAAATATATGCGTGCTGACCGGAGCGAGAAATTCCGGGATGTGTAAGATATACGGATATCTGCGGGAAAACGGAGTAAATATAACTGGATTTCATGAAAGGTGTGACTTAATGGATGACAGCGAAGCAATTATGTCTGAAGGCGATTCCGTAATCACGAAAAAAGATACTGAAAATAAAGTAATTATGCTGACGACAAAGCAGGCTGAAACGTTGGCAGAAAAAGCCCGTAAAAAAGACTTAGCGGTCGTTCAGCTTATCGTCCAGCCGCCGAAATACAGCCTTGGCAGGATTGTAAATATGCTTCCGATTTACGGAAACGAGGACGAGGCCGAAGTCTCAGAATATATACGGAAAATTGCAGGAAAGCCTGATACGTATATCATCAACGTAGACAGGAATACTGATAGTACCTGTAAGTACGTGTTAGATATGGTTAAAAATATCATATACGAAGACGATATTAACAAGGCATTTCAAACATATATCAAAAAAGAATTCGAAACATACAAAACAAATATGACCTCATCTGATACTACCAGAGGAGCATATGCCGTATTTGAAAAGAGCCTTGAGGTCTCACAGGTGAAAGCCCTGGCAGAAAAATTGCCAAAAATTACAGATGATGGAGTAAAGGCTGAAGCTTTGGAATACGAAAAGAAACATGGAGACTTGATGATAAAAATGGCAGCCAGGTATGGGAACTGTCTGATTTCCGCTGATATAGAGCAAATAGAGAAAAAAGCAAAAAATATGCTGAAAGAAGTGCTCCAGGGAAAAACCGAGCTGTAGTTCAGTTTCCGGCGAAATTCGGCATATTGTAGGAAACGGCAATGCCGAAAAAAGAAAGGAAAAAAGGATATGAATACAGAAGTAATTTCAAAAGCCGCATATAGCAACGGGCTCCAGGAAACCGGTCAAGACGGAGTTGTCTTTACTATGCCAGCTTCCAGGAAAAAACTTATGTCAGTAGACATAAGGCCTGATATTGACACTTTGGTTTTCAGCCGGCAATTTATAGCATACAATCTTATGGACGAAAACAAGGTTTTTCCAAACATCAGGAAAATCTACATTGAAAACGGAGTGAGGGGGATTAAGATTAAAAACTCCACGTTTCCAAATGTGGAGCAAGTCGTTTCTGAAAGTAGTTCTTTTGCCTCTGGCGAAATGCTTATAGAAGTGGGACTTTACAATCAGTACACATTAATCAATGCATTCATTAAAAAGCCGACAGACGTTTTAAACTTGGCAGATATTACATTTATCGCAGACCATGCACTTGACGGATGCCTGGCAAAGATTAAGAAAATTGATGAAAATGTTTCCGTGCTTTCTGATGCTTTTAAACAATATTTCGCATGGAGTCAACCATACATTGATGGCGTTAAGATGGTTGACAACCTGATTATTGATGTTGACAGTACCGCCGAGGTAATCACCATACCGTCAAATGCACGGAATATATGCAAAGACCTCCAAAAACTCAGTAATGTAAAAGAGGTGAAAATTGACCGCTTGAGCAGACTGTACATAATACCAAGCTGGAATAAGGTAAACAAGGTGTGTCTTACATCAAAAGAATATATGGGATTCTCAAATCTGCCTGATATGCCTGAGGTCAAAGAAATTGATATTGAAGATAATCCATATTTCAAATCAATTGACGGCATTATCTACACAAAAGACGGTGAATCACTCGTTCTGTGCCCATCCGGCAGAACAAAAAAGGTTGCGATTGCAGATGGAACAAAGAGTATAGAAACAAGTGCATTCAAAGATAGTAAGGTCAAATCTGTCATTTGCCCGGACTCACTGCAGAATATCTGCTGCATGGCGTTTAATCAATGCTCAAAACTTCAACATGTAGATTTTGGAAGAGGCATAACCATCCTTGGAGGCATGCAAAGACCGGCATTCTACAAATGCGATGCATTAAAGAAAGTTGAATTTCCACCACAGATTAAATATCTCGGCGAAAACCTGTTTTCAAGATGTTTTAACCTGTCAAAAATTATTTTCCATGAAGGACTTGAAAAAATAGGGCCAAACGCTTTTCCATCATGTAAAAACGTAGATACAGTTAAATTTCCTGCCTCGTTAACATATGTTGGCGATGGAAATTTCCAGCATGTAAGTCATTTTGTTCTTAAAAAAGACAGACTGCCAAAGAATTTCTTACGTGCGGTTACAACATTTGAGGAGTTTGTATATGATACACGAGATATCTTTGAAGTTGACATCCCACATGTCAAATTTTATATGCCATCATATATAGATAGCCCAGACATTGCTAAAGCAGATTTTTACATGTCATCTTACGATATAGATTACGAATATGCTGCGTCTCTGCTAAATGTAGCCAGCCATCATGGTCAGAAAGAGGATATTGCATTAAAGCTGTATATCCACTTCACCAAAAATGACATCACCATACCTGCAGAGCTTTCGCTGTTCCTGTCAAAGTCTGGCGGCAGCATAGCAAAAAGACTTGCCGGAGATAAAAACCGCATAGATGAATTTGGATGGATGCTAAGGTCAAAATTCGTAAATGATAATGACCTGCAGTGGATTTTGAACGGAATCAAAGATGACGCCGTCCTGGCGGCTTATGCCCTGGACGCGATAAAAGAGCGAAAAACAGAAGATTTTCATATCTAAATACCCCGGCTGCCTGCGGCAGCCGGTTTTTCTTTTCCGCGAAATACAGCATATTAAAAATGTAATAAAACAACAACACAAAGAAAGGAAGAAAAAATAATGGAAAAAATGGTGAGGTCTTATGACTGTGATACAAGCTGCAAGCGATATACAGGTAACGGTATGTCATACTTATCTCTGCATGCATTTAGCAGCAGCCAGTATCTTTTTATCCGTGATATTGATATTGAACCAGGAATTAAGGAAGCTCGGTTTGTCTGCCCGGATGGCGAATATGCAATGCAGTTTCTGCTGGAAAAATGTATGAAACAGTTTCCGGATGTAGAGAAAATCTATATTGGTTCTGGTGTAAATTCGCTTCATTTCTCAAATTTTATGTTCCCGAATGTAAAATATGTAGAATCAGACAGTAAATCGTTTCTTTCAGGACAAATGCTGGTATCAACAAGCCGCTCTCTGTACAATGTGTTCTGCAGGAAACCGGAAGACGTGATTGACCTGAATAAAGTTATGTTTATTGAAGATAAAGCGTTCGCCGGCTGTATGTCCACAAATATCATCAACACGGATAATGTGAGACTTGTTGATAGCAGGGCTTTTGATGGCTCAGCTGTCAGCATGCTTGACTGCAAGAACGGTGTCGTTATGGTTGGCAATAATATAATCATCGATGTCAGCGAAGATGCAGACGAAATCGTTTTGCCGCGTGATTGCGTAGTAAGCCACGCTATAGAAAAACGGCATTTGAAAAAAGCAGTAATAAAAGATATGAAAATGCTCTCTGACCTTCAGCTTAACGCTGACACTATCGTCATTGATGACGACAATGAACGCGTCAAGGCATCTCTGGCGAAATATGGACTGGCTTATGCTAAGACAATAGAACTAACAGAAAGGACACGGTCTATTGGTTATACTGATATTGATGGCATTGTATATTCGGCTGATAAAAAAGCTCTTATTGTATGCCCAGGAGGAAGGACAAAACCAGTAAATATACCAGAAGGAACAGAAACAATTTCATCATTTGCGTTCGCAGAATCAATGATTGAATCTGTATATATGCCGGATTCATTAAAACGGATAGAGCAACACGCCTTTCATGGCTGCAGCTGTTTGATGCATGTTAAAATCGGAAAAGGACTTACTAATCTTGGCGAACCATTCAGTTCAGGAGCTATGTTTAACGGATGCCGAAGCTTACAGCATATAGACATCCCGGAAAATATTAAATATATCTCTTCAAACTGTTTCAGTAACTCAGGCCTTACTTCAGTAGCTTTGCATGAAGGCCTTGAAACGATTGATAGCGGTGCGTTCAACTGCCCGATTCAAAATGTGGAAATCCCGGAATCTGTTAAAAATATAGACTTGTGGAATTTCCCTGTGCTTAATGAAGCCAACATCAAAACGCACAGCATACCGGTTATTGCAAGCATTGTCAAGTCGAATTGCAAGAAATGGAACAGCAGAAGCAGTCTGATTGATTTAAAAATCAATATTGACGGTATGGCTTATCCTATTTTCGTGCCGGCTAAACTTACAGAAGCCGGATTGAGAAAGTTAAAAAGTCTGCTTGATACAGTACTGTTTAAGGATACAGATTCTGACGATGTAAACCGGACGACATTCCTCAGTATTACATCTGACCCGAGGATAAAGCAACGGCTTGCATTGAAAATGTATGACGCCGTAGAATGCAATGAAATCAAAACCTATCTTCGCCGGGCAGGAAAAAGTATTGCTGAATGGATGATTCTTGATAAAGATGAAGATGCTTTAATTCAGTTTCTGAAAAAGGATATCATAACAGCTAATACTATTGATAAATTAATGCCACAGATGGATGCTGCCGAGATGGTTAATGCCAAGGCATATGCACTGGAGTACATAAGAAAGAACACAAAAGAAAAAAGTTTCCGTATTTGAAAAAAGCGCCGTCAGGCGCTTTTTTTGTTGCCGGCAAAAAATCCGACAAAAATTTGCGTACACCGGAAAATCTGGTATACTGTATATAAGAGATGAGGAAGAGAAATCTTCCCAATACATAAGACGGATTCGCCGCCGAAAAAATTCCTTTCTTTGTTTAAATGCCGCTGCCGCATGCAGCGGCATTTGTGTTTTTCCGGATAAAAAATTCGGCATATTGTAAATGACAACATTTGGCGGCGAGCCGGAAACGGCAGACTGCCTGGTACACATATAATAAGAAAGGAATGGTGCAATATGCCAAGAATTACATGCAGCAACATACACTGCCAATACAACAAACTCAAAAAATGCATAAAAAAGAACGTAAAAATAAGCAACAGCGGAGCCTGTACTTCATACAAGGTCGGGTTCTCGTATTATTTTTTCTACTGTGCTGAACATATGCAGACAAATTTCCTGACTTCTGTTGATGTAAAACTGCACCCGGAATACAAATACAGCATATATTACATGATGCGATGTCTTCCGGTTGTATACACAATAGACTATATCAGAGGGATGCTGATAATGTGCCACAAAGAAACAAAAGAGATTCTCAACGCAAATGACCTGCTGGCTCTGATGGAGACTGATTTGGACAAGGATGCATTAAAAAAATGTACTGAAGAGTTTAATGCAAACGGCCTACCGAAATATGAAGAGAAGGACGAGCCTGAAACTGAAGCAAAAGAGTCTGAACAGAAAGAATACGGCTGGCTATCTCCGGAAGGTGATTTTCATTCGGCGGAATGGGGATGTCATGAGATGGCGGCACAGTGGCTTTGCCGGGAGCTTGGTATAGACAGTGGATATCGGATGTGCAGAGATATCCTTGTAGAGCGTGGATGGTGCCTTATTGATGACCCGTATGATTCCGGAAAATACTTCGTAACACATAAGAAAGACCTGACCAAAAAACAGAAAGACTTCTTATATGGATACTTTTTGGATATGGGAATGACAAAGCGGGCAGAAGAATTCGTAAGAGATGATGCGTAATATGGCAATAAAGCTTAGCAGCGAGACCTTCGGTCTCGCTTTTTTGCTGCATTTTCGCCGCATTTTACCGGCTGAAAAAAATGTGAAAATTCAGTGAAAAAAAAATTTCAAAAAACGTTACATTTTTATTTTTATTTTGCATATTAATTCTGCGGGCATAAAACAAGCCTTGAAAAAGCGGCGGCAAGATTAGGATGTCGCGTACAGTAGTGACGCGAGAGGAGAACTAAACGCCCCTGCCAGAGAGCTGATAATACACCCGCACAAAAAAACCGCCAAAGGCAATCTCCCATCCTCAGGAGACGGCTGAAGACTTTCCGAAAAGCCCGGAAAGCCGCATAAACAGCGGTTTTCAGGAACAAGTTGACACGAGGACACAGAATGGTCACAAAAAATTTCTTTTTTTTAAATTATTTTGCATATTATATATGATTGAAAAAATCAATCACATAAAGATGAAGGTAAGCGAGTAAAAATGAGCTTCCCGAATCGCATATGTAAGCAATAAGCTGCTTGCATATAACCGCAAATATGACCGTTCCTCGTAGCCAAAGAAAAGGAGATGCGATGAAAAAAGTTTCAAGAGTCATTATAGGCGGAACACTCATAGCGCTTGGATGTGGATGTTTTCTTTATCCGAATTTCAGGGAATGGAATACTCAGCGCGAAGTCGAGTCTGTAATACACAAATTCGATGAGACTTACAGCAAAGGTATTGATTCTGATATTACATCAGAGCCGGTAAAGACATCTGATAAATCAGATTCTGACAAAAATGATACGGCAGACGTAACAGGCCAGCCGGCAAATGAATCTGATAACAAGTCAGAAACTGCTGATGACGATAAAGAAAAGACTGACACAAGCAGCAGCAAAAATAATACAGTGACAAATACTCCTAAACCAACGAGTCATGAACTTGCAAGTAAAGGAGATGACAAAGCCGAAGCGGAACAGCAAACCGCAGGCAATACAGACAGCACTGAAAATACCTCTGAAGATTCAGAAACCGCTCTCTCTGAAAACACAGATTCGGATTCTGACGCATCAGATGATGAAGAAAGTGCTACCCGTCCATATCAAACTTTATATGGTGAAATGGAAAAGTATAACAAAGATTTGACCACAAACGGTCAGGACATAGTAGACGCATGGAGCTACGAGCAGCAGCCACTTGACCTTTCATCTGTAGACATTGATGAGGACAATCCGGTAATCGGATACATTGAAATCCCCGATATGAAGATTCGTCTTCCATTAATGCTGGGGGCTTCAACAAAAAACCTTGAAAAGGGTGCAGCAGTTTTATCAGAAACCAGCATGCCGATAGGTGGTGAAGATACAAACTGTGTAATTGCGGGACACCGCGGATGGGAAGGAAGTGCATACTTCCAGTTTATTGAAAACATGAAAAAAGGTTCAAAAGTATACATAACAAACCCTTGGGAGACGTTAGTGTACGAGTGCACAAGCACACAAGTCATTTATCCCGACGACGTTCAATCCATCCTGATTCAACCAGGGAAAGACATGGTTACCTTATTTACATGTCATCCATATGTACTTGGAGGCGGCCCATACAGATACCTTGTATTCTGTGAAAGAGTCGACACCCAGAAACGGAAGGAAGCAGACGGAATATTAAACCCGGATGCGACAACTCCGGCACCAGCAGAAGAAGCAGATAATGTTGTGGTTACAGAACCTGAAGAAGTAACATCTTCAGACGACAGCACTTCTGAAAGCACTGATGAAGATTTAAGCGTAGAAAACCCGGCACAGACCCCGGGCAACAATGACGATTTATCAGTAGATAAAGAAGAGCAGTCAACGCAGGACGAAGCAGGAACAGGCAATACTTCAACAGATATATCGCCAACTCCTGCAAAAGAAACAACATTAGACGAAAACCTGGAAAATGACCCAGAGGTAAAGAAAGCAGAAGAAAGAGGCAAGCGCTTGCTTGCATTGGAACAAACCCTGAGGTATATGCTTCCAGTCGTCTTAATCGCTTTATCTGCGATAATCATTCTGTTTAGAGCAAATAGTAAGCCTAAACGAAGGAAAAGAAAAAGAAAAAATACGGTCAATAGAAAAACAAAACCAAGACCGAAAAAAAAGGAGAAATGAATATGAAATTTAATAAACTTGCTAAAACATTAAGTATGACTGCATTAACAGCAGCTATGACAGTCGCTCCGGCAATTAACGTATTTGCCGCACCGGAAGATATTATCGATACAACAAAGAAAGCTTCCCTTACAATTCACAAATATGATATGACAGCTGCACAGCAGGACGGAATTAACGTAGATGAGTTCAAAGAAAACGCAAATGGTAAGCAGGACGCAACTGCAGAAACAACATTTGCAGATTACGTAATCAAAGGCGTTGAATTTACATACGCCAAAGTCGGTGAAATTAACACAGAAAGTATCAACGGAAAAGTTGAAGTAGTATACGATGTTCCAAAGGAACTGGCTACAATCTTAAATCTTCAGAGTAAAGTCGGAAGAACAAATGACAAATATTCTTCTGATGAAATCAATGAAGCTATGGCAACAGCACTTGTTGACAATACAGCAACAAAAGGAAAACTGGAAGATTATATTAAGACAGCAGCAGGCGCAACAGCAATGCCTATGACAGATGCAAACGGTGTAACATCCGCTTCTAACCTGCCACTTGGTCTTTACCTGTTAGTTGAAACAAAAGTTCCAGCAAACGTTAACACAACTGTAGACCCGTTCTTCGTATCCCTGCCTATGACAGACAGAGAAGGTGAAGCTTGGTTCTATGATGTAACTGTATATCCGAAAAACCAGACAAACATTCCTGACCTTGACAAGCTGGTAAGACAGCATGATGATGCTGCATATTACAATCAGGCAGAATATCATAACACAGCAACAGTTTCCGAAGGTGACAAGATTGATTACATCCTGGTATCCCACCTGCCGAAGATTACCAGCAAAGCAACATATCTTACAAAATATGACTTTACAGATAAGATTTCCAAAGGTCTTGTATACCAGAGAGATATGACTCTCTACTTCTACGACAACGAGGCAGATGCTCGTGCAAACAACACAGCTAATGCTGTTGTTACATGGAAGCAGGCAAAAGAAAATGAAGTAGGAAAATTCAAAACTACATACAATGCAGCTTATGATAAGGCAAGCCAGGTAACAATCTCTATGACTGCTGAAGGTCTTGCAGACATCAACAAACAGAAAGCAGGGAGCCAGGAATCCGAATTCTCCGGAAGATGGGTTGTTGTATCTTACAGCACAGTAATGAGCCAGGATGACTTCCCAATCCTTGGTGATAGAGGTAACACAAATGACGTTACTCTGAAATGGCAGAGAACAAATATGGATGACTTTGATGAACTGGAAGACAGAGCAAGAGTATTCACATATGGTATCCATCTGACAAAGAAATTCAAGAGTGATGACCCGAAGAAAACTGGTGACCCAACAAAAGTTAACTTCGTTCTGTACAACAAGACAAACGGATACTATGTTAAAGCAACACCAGGCACAGGCCCAAACACAGGTGTTTACTTCGTAACTGATGGTACACAGAAACTTGATGGAACTGATGACTACTCTCTGAGAGCACTGACAGAAGAAGGCGGTACAGTATTTACACCTGGTAAAGACGGTACTTTCATCATCAAAGGTCTTGAGGCTGATGAATATGTCCTGACAGAACTTCGTACAGACGCAGGCTTCAACCTGTTAAAAGAGCCTATCACCATCAATATCAAATGCACAGAGGATGACTTCACACCATCCAAGACAACACTGTATGACAGCAAAGACAAAGCTGCTAACCAGAACAAACACATGATTGAGACAAACGGTGAAAGAGCTAAAGCTACCGTTGATGGCAGCGAAACAAAGATGGAGGAATCCAAGGTTACAGTTGAAGGCGAAAGCGCTAACTCCCTTGTATCTACTAACTCCCTCGTTGTAATGCAGGTAACAAATACACCTGGATTCAAACTTCCGGCAACTGGTGGTGCAGGTACTATTGCATTCACAGTAGCAGGATGTTCAGTAGCATTTGCAGGTATTGCAATCGCAACTAAGAAATCCAAAAAACATGATGAAAAATAATAAACGTTAAACGCAGGCTGGCTTCGCCAGCCCGCAAAAAAACGTTTTTGTGTCCAAACGATATAGAAGACCGGGCGGGAGCTATTAGGCGCCCGCACCGGTCTTTCTTTTTTGTTTAAGCACAACCCGCCGTATTTCCGGCAAAAAATATATAGAAAAGGACACTATTTTATATGTTAAAGAAAATCGGGAAATTCTTATTAGTGCTTGTGGTACTCGGTATATCAATGGGACTTATACTATATCCGTTTGTATCAAATTACCTTTTTGAGAACAGAGCAGATGGTATTATCGATACGGTAGAAAAAACAGCAGATGATGCAGATGAAGAGCAATATAAAGAAGAAATAGAGGCAGCACAAAAATATAACGCGGAGCTTGCAGCTGGCCATGTAGTGTTAAAAGACCCGTTCGTTGAAGAAAAACTTGACGAAGATGCAAAAGAATACAACTCACTGCTGAATATGGCAGATGGCGGTGTTATGGGATTTATCAAAATCCCGTGCATTGACGTATCACTTCCAATTTATCACGGTACATCGGCCGAGATACTGGAACTTGGAGCAGGACATCTGCAGGGTACATCCCTTCCAATCGGTGGAGAAAGTACGCATTCAGTAATCACCGGCCATACAGGTCTCAGCAGTGCAAAGCTGTTTACAGACCTTACAGAGCTTGAAGAAGGTGATATGTTTTTTCTGCACGTTATGGGAGAAAAGCTTGCCTACAAGGTAGACCAAATTTCAGTCATCCTCCCAGAAGAAATGGATAAACTGACGATTGAAAACGGCAAGGATTACTGCACGCTTGTAACATGTACACCGTATGGAGTTAATACACATCGTCTCCTGGTCAGGGGAGAGAGAACAGAGTACACAGAAGACAAAGAGGAAGAAGCCGGAACAGAAGTTAAAAAGACACAGTCTAAATGGATGGAAGAGTATACAAAATCAATCATTATCAGTTCATCCGTTCTTGCAGTTATGCTTATTGTACTTCTGATATGGCGACATTTCGCAGGCCGTAGACGCCGAAAAAGACGTAAGAAAAAACAAACAAGAAATAATCAAAAACGAAGAAAAAAGAAAAGCAGCGCGAATACTAACGGAAAACGGGAATCACCTGACCGACAAAAAAGTGAAGCGCGAGCTGAAAAGAAAAAGAGAAAAACAAGAGAAGAGCCTGACTGATGCCAGGCTCGCATAAAAAAAGGAGCCTCTTCTTACGAAGAGCGCTCCTTTTTGTTTATTCGTCATCTCCTTTCTTTAAGATGCCGGCACGAATGGCTATAAAATAGACCATAAAGCCGGCAATGCCAAGCTTCAACAGCACGTTAAAGAACGAGCTGTAGAAACTCAAGTCCAGCATGAACAATACCGCAAAGAGCGGTTTGTTTTTACGCTGGCTTGTTAACATGCAGCACACAAGCACGGGCAAAAACATCCCGAACCAGCATTTGCCGCCCCACTCCGGAGAGTTAAGGAACAGCATTGCCGCTGCTACAACAGTCACAAAATGTAACACCTTGCGACCAAAACTGTGTTTACCGGTTACCAGAGCTCTCATAACATATTTCATATTATGGGCCCTCCTTTCTTTTTTAACTTACTTTTTTAGTTACTTTATGTAAATCCACCTACGAACGTAGGTTTCATAAAAAAATAAATCTATAAACGGCCGTTTCCCTGATTATTTTTTACGGCCTTAAAGGGAAAAGAAAGAGAGGTAAACTCCTAAACAAAAATAAGAATTTCCTCTCTTCATCAAATATTAAGATTATGTATTTATAAGATGACAAAAAAAATATAAAATAAAAATCACTTTCCATGTTTTTTCCAGCATATTAAATGTGAGAACAAAAACACAGGAGTGATTTTATGGGAGATAATAATATTGAGACAATTGATTTAAATAAACCCGGCATAATTGATATGGGGTTTTTTATCGGAGCAGAAGAACAGGCAAAAGCAATCATGAAAACATGTGAAGCAGCCATTAATATTATAGGTAAATCGGTAAGGGAAATGGTCAACCTAGCAGGGCTTGACTCCATAGACTTCGTGCTCTTTAATATCGGCGCAGTAAAACAGAATATTGAGGAAAATCCGAACAAGCTTCCGGGGCTGATGATATTTGCGGGAAGTGATGACACATACGAATACAGTATTTCAGCGACGCCAAGCTATTCAGGTAAGAATGAATACCCTGAAGAGGTGATGGCGCTACTGCTGCGGAAGAATAGAGAAAATCCGATAGACGATTTCTGCGTATTCAATTTCAATGATAAGAAATGGGTAAAAGCAGACTTCGCGGCACATCTCGGGCTGACAAGAGAGCAGTACGACCTGTTCTCAAAAAACCCGGAAGACCCAAGACTGCCGCTATTTAACATATATAAAGATTTTCATGGCCCAATGTCGAATGAGGAATTTGACGAGTTCTTTGAGAAAAACCAGCAGATAGTGGAGCTGCATGAACTGACACGGTATTATACTGATTTTGATTACTTTCTTATGAATAATGGAATCATTGCGTTATGTCCGCTGTCGGAAGATGTAAGCGATGGCTTGTCAGTAACATATGAAGATGGATATTACAGCCTTAATATCACGACAAAAGGCAAGATTTTAAAGTCTATCGCAAAAATAAATGATGTTGAACAAATAGCAGCGGTGCTGTCAAACTTTCTTGACAGAAAATTCCCGAAAGATATGCTGTCATTTGTCCCTCTGTCACTAAGCACTGCCGCTGTCATACATGATTCAGGAGTGTGTGAATATATGCATCCGTCAGATGAGTCTGACAACGCACAGATAAGCGATGAAGAACGGAAAAACTTCAAAATGTATATTGAAGCCTGCACGCATGCAGCTCATGCCATGGCAGAACAGCTTCAACCAAAAAATATCAATACAATAACAATTCCAGATAAAAAATAAGGAGACAAAAATATGAGTAAAAAAAATGACAACGATAACATTGAAACAATCAACCTGACACCAAGAAAAGGAGTAATTGATTTAAGCTTTTTTGACGACCTGACAGACCAGCTGAAGTTTAAGACTGAAATATGTGAAACGACAAGGGATTTCGTGAAAGACGCCCTGGAAGATGCCGTGTCAAGGTCTGATATTGGCCATGTGGATTTGAGTATGCAGGATGCAAGCGAATTTGAAAACGGCCTGGAGTCTGACGACAACAGACTGAACGGAGTCGTATACTCCGGTGAAGATGACAAATATACATATTTTGTCTCTGTCATGATGGGATATGACGATGAAATGGGAGAAGACGAAGAAGAGGATTACAGCGACCTTGAGGCGATGCTTGATGATGATTACGATGATGAAGACTACGATGAAGATGTCGTTGATGCCCCTGACTCCACATGTGTCTGCCTGATAAGAAGTGAGAAAGAGAATAAAACCGTATGCCAGCAGTTTGATTTTGAAAAAGAAGAGTGGGTTCATCTTGATTATGAAGATTTCACCGGGCTGACATCAAACCAGGTATCAATTCTCTCAGCAGGTGATGACCCTGTAAAATCAAACATCCTGATGATGTACCGCAATGAATACGGCAATATTGACGACAAAGATTTCAATAAATTCTGCGAAGACAATAAGGCAATCATTGAACTGTTCAGACGTGCTGACCGCTTTACTTACCTTACCATTTTTGACAAGCACAAGCTTGTCCTGCTGCCTAACAGCAATTATGACGGCGGCATGGTCATCTATGAAGACGGCTTTTACTGTCTGTGTTCAAGTTTCTTGTGCGAACCGTTAAAAAGGGTGTATAAGACAAAAAACATTGACGATATCCTCATTACTATGGCAAATATCTTTGACAAATGCTTCTACGAGGATACCATTGCGGTAGTCCCGCTATCTGACCTTGCATTTGCCGTATTCCGTGGAAGCGGCAATATTGAAATATTCTTCCAGAGCACCGGAAACGAGAGAAGCGAAATGACCGCGCAGGAGCAGGCGGTTGTTGAAGAGTATATCTGTAAAATCAATAGTTTCACAGACAGCTTATAATTGTGAGAAAAAGTTTAGCTATTGCCAGCATCGCAGCGATTGGAGGATGCTCCCTTATCGCTGCTTCTGCTGCTAAACCACCGCTGATGGTGCTGGCATATAAATCTTCAAGCTTTGCCGCTGATTACGACAGTATCACGGATAAGGAATTAATCTCCGGAAAATGGCGCGGCGTACTCAACGATGAGGGTGTAGAACTGTCATTGAACAAGAATGGAAGCCTGAAAGCCGTATACAACCACAAAAAAGAAAATGGAAAATGGGATTTAAAAGAAGACCACCTGGAGATGGAGATAGGTAATAAGAAATATACATTTACGTATGATAGAGCGCAGGACGCAATACTCTATGATGGGAATTACATATTCAAAAGGCTGAGTGACATTGCCGAAGATGACAATAATGCGGAAGTAAGGATTGATGCTGTAAGCGGTGAATTTCTTGGAAAATGGAAGGCTGTGAATATTGAAAACACAAAGGGCGAGATATCGGTGTACCCTGATATCTTAAAAACAACGACTGTAACGCTTGAAATAACAGATAAGAAGATTGAGAAAACCAGCATGTCTTCCGGAAATACTGAAGACGGATTAAGCATGGATTTAAAAATCCATGGAGACACTGACAAGTCAACCATTTCAGGCATTAACTCAACGTTTACAATGGGTGCCATTACGTTTCAGATAGCAAATCCAATTGAGTCAAGTATAATTGAAACTGGCAAGCGGTCGGATGGAAAGGTATTTCTGCTTGAAAACGGAATGCTTAGTATGACGCTAACGGATGGGGAGAATAAAACAACTTTATATATGACAAAGGAGCCGGAAGAATAGATGTTCTCTCGGTTCCTTTTTTTGTTTTGCCGGCAATCTTTCATATTATTTGCGTACATATTAACGCCTTAAAAAAGGCCATAAAAAAAGAAAGGAAAATGTACTATGAAGAAAAACGAAACCAAAACAAGCGTAACCAAAAAAATGACAGGTCTGCTGATGGCATTATTTATGCTTATCTGTGCAATTCCTGTACCTGCAGCCGCACCAAATAACTTCGTCATCTCTGACAACGGAATTGTCGGCGGCTGGACACGTGACGACATGGTCATCGGAGACTGGGAATGCCCGGCTGCCGGTGTATCCATGACTATTAACGAGAAAGGAGGTTTTGTTTCATCTTCAGCTGCTGGATGCACTGGCGGAAAGTGGCTTCTTGAAGATGATTTCCTCACCCTGAATTCTAAGGCAGGCGACAGTAAAATGTTTGCTTGTACAGGTGAGACTCTTGAAGAGGTCGGCGGTGACTGCCTTGTCTTTTACAGTAAAGATGAGTTAAAGAAACCGTCAACTGCTGCAAAGAAAGTTTCCGTACCCAAATATGCTGGATACTGGAAGGCTTCAGAGGTGACATCTCATGACGAGTTGAAATTCACAAAAATGTTCATATCTGCCAACAAAAAAGGCAGAATGAATATTTATATGCAGCAGAATTTTGGCGTCACTAAACGTGTTGCCAAAGCCGTTAAATTAAAACTGTCTAAGAAGAAAGACTGCGTATCATTTAAGACACGCATCAATGGAAAGACAGTGAAAGGTGCCGTCTATTTAGACAGAGGCACTACTTATGCCATCATTGATGGCGGCAGAACGGCAATCCGCTTCACACGAAGCTCCAAGGCAGAGCTTCGCGTGGCAACTGCATCCAAATAAGCACCCAGAGACTGCGTAAGCGGTCTCTTTTTTATTCTTTTCTTACGTTAGCATATTATTATTGCAAACAATAATGTACCCCTCTTTGAGGGAGAGAAAGAAAGGGAAAAGATTATGAAACAAACAATGAGAAAAATGATGGTCATGATTATGACTATCGCAATGGCACTGACAACAGCAGCTATCCCGGCAGCAGCAGCCGCTCCACAGGGATATACAATCACTGCAGACGGTGTATGCAGCAGCCGCCGCGCTTCTGACAAAATCATCGGCTCTTGGGCCGGTGATTATGGAAGGATGGTCATCTTTAAAAATGGCCATTATACCGCTATGTTCGGTTCCTCAATGCATGAGGAGACCGGAATGTGGGAATTTGATGGCCGAAACTGTCTTATGCTGTACCGCGAAAATGAAAATGTCCTGCTGTATTACAGTAACAAGACACTTCGCGGAACAGTAAATGGCAGACGTATCGTCTTCTATGATGACACTAAAGCCATGCTGCCAGCTTATAACCACAAAGCCAAAGCCAAAGATTTCAATGGCTTCTGGCTGGTTAAGACGGTAAGCAGTGGAAGCGCCATTGCGGCACCTTCTAAAGAGATGTACGCTTACGCTTATGGACGTAAGATGTGTATGTCCTGGAATGACTGGGACGGTTCTAATGAAGAGAGCCGCAGCATGTCATTCACAGTGAAGAATGGTGTCGGCAAATTTTCAGTGCGTTTTGGTGGAAAGAAATATTCTGCCAAAATGTACAAACTGATGGACGGGTCTTTGTATGTGGTATATACCAACAAAAAGACCGAGGTTGCTGCACGTTATGTGGCAGCAGTTGATAAGTTCTTACAGTGATTTTTCTTAAGGAAGCTTCGGCTTCCTTTTTTTATTGCTTTTTTTGCTGCTATTTTTGCGGATTGGTTTGCTGCTTTGCCTACAGGGATTGGCGAAAGATAGAATGATGTTGGCTACCGGAAGGCTGAGATTGGCTCTGTAAAAAGATGACGTCTAGTTTGAGATTTCTGTCCGGCTGACGCCGGAATGAAGGCTACTGGCTGAAAAAGCAAAACGTAGTTTTGCGATACAGCCCAGGCTGCAAGCCTGGCGCGGGGTGTTTGCGGGGTGCGAAGCCCCGCATATATTTGCCCGCTGCTCACCGTGTTTTGCTGCCGTCAAATTTTTACCAGCAAAAAAAATCGCAAAAAAATATACTCTTTCTTTAAAAATTCAGCATATTGTATGTAATTACAAAACTAAAAAAAACAAGGAGAAAAAAAACAGTGAGAAAAAAAATCTTATCAATAGCGCTCGCGGTGATGATGGCAATTCCGACGACGCCTGTAATGGCGGCCAGTGACAAAGACGTGCTCGGAGATTGGTATGCAAATATTTACGGTGTAGGAATCCAGGTTACGTTCCGAAAGGGTGGCTCATATTTAATCTCTATGGACGGAGTCAACAACGGAGACCCGGAGGAAGGAACCTGGAAGATGACAGGTGACGCAATCACACTTGACGAGGGAGAAGAAAATTCAATGAACCTGACAGTGAAAGGTAACAGTATCTCTGCGGACAGTGGGGAATTCACGCTGTCAAGAGAGGAAACGGAATATGACGGATATACTCCTGCGAAAGTAGTAGATGCAGATGAAAAAGACTTTGACGGAATCTGGAAGGCTGATTATGTATCAACCGGAAATATTACAGCACCGGTTGATGTGTTCGGCATTTCCGGAGTATTTATCTCCGTAAAGTCAGGAAAGCTGGAGCTGTTTCTCAACAGCGATGCTTACGAAAAGCCGCTTGATGCAGAAGACCTGACGGTGGGATTTAAAGATAATGCATGTACATTTACTTCTGAAAAAGATGCAGAAAAAGAAGCAGAAAAAAACGCTGCCGGCAGTGACGCTGACGGTGATGAGAAGACAGACACTTCCGTAAACGGAGCGCTCCAGAGACTGGAAGATGATATGGTCAAGATGACAATCAACACCGGCGGAAGCGATATGATATTCTACTTGGAAAAGAGCGATGCGGTTGAGATGAAGGCAGCGAAGAGAGCAGCTGAGGAAGAGGCCGAGGCTGCTGATGAGGAGACCAAGACCGAGTTCGAAACCGAAAAAGATACAGAAAAAGAGACAAAAGAAGAAACAAAAAAATCTGAAAAATAAGTTGCCGGCAGACGCTGGACTGGTATGCCGATTTGGGCAGGAAAGAGAGTGAAACATGACAGAAGATGGTTTAAAAAGCGTAATTGTTAAAGTAGGACTGACTGCGTTAGTGTTAGCGTGCGTGGGAGGTGTAAGAGATAAACCTTCCGATAACCGTAATACAACTGTGCAGGTTGTTGAAGCGGCTAACGAAGGCGCTGATAAAGAAAGTGAAAGCTGCAATGATGCCATTGGAACATATTGTGGATTTGTTAATGGAAATGCGGCTAAGTTAAATCTGATGGAAAACCAGAAATTTTCAATGTCTGTCAGCGATGACAGCAAGACACATACCACAACAGGAGAGTATTCTATTACGGACGAGACTCTGAACCTGAAAGAAGAGTCTGGAAAAGAATTTGCTCTTACTTTTGATGGAAAAAATGCAATCATAAACACCGAAGAGACATACATGTTATTTTCAGCTGATATAGCTGCGGGAAACGCAGAGCAGGCGTAAGCCTGCTCTGCGTTTTTTTTGCCGTTTTTCATTTGACAGCCGGCTCGTCATATTAATTACGTCAAATTATTAAATTTTTTTATGCCGGTTAAATCGGCAAGAAAGAGAGGAAAACATGAAAAAAAATAACAAAAGAAACGGAAACTTTAAGGGTCTTGCTGTCGTCTTTGCACTGACAGCCATGGTAGCCGGTGGCGCAGCTCGCATGGGAGCTGTTGCAGGTGATTACATAGTCGCCGTGCAGGCAGCACAGGCGGAAGAACGCGGCGGTCTGGATGATGTTTGCGGAACCTATTACGGTTTCGTAAACTACCGTCCCGCTACACTGACACTCCAGCAGAACCAGCGGTTCTCAATGTTCATTCAGAGCACCGAAACCGAGACCCGCAAGCTTGCAGGCCAGTATTCCGTCGTAGACGGGACGCTGAACTTGCAGGATGAGGAATCCGGTAGAGAATTCGTTCTCGCCTTTGATGGTGAAAACGCTTCTATGGATGCTGGCGAAGCATCTATGCGCTTTTCTGCTGACCCAAGCCGTGCAGTAGCCGGAATGTTTCCGGTTGCGTAATCCGTTTCTTTCAAGGAGGCTTTGCCTCCTTTTTTGTTTTTCAAAAAATTCAGCATATTGTAATAACTACAAAAAAAATGGAGGAAAAAAATAATGATAAAAAAAGCAAAGAAATGCTGCCTGCTTACGGTTGGCGCGCTTGGCCTGGCTGCAGTTGTGGCAGCAGCAGTGATATTAAAAAAAGAAGACATTGCATTTGATGAATGGTGTAAATCCAGAAAGTAAGAGGTGATTGATATGTTTACAGCATTGTTTGTAATTTTTGCAATATGTGTTTTTGGAGATTTGCTATGGCTGTGTATTAAGCTTGCATGGAGTGCCTGGAAGGTTGTCCTGACGCTTGTCTGCCTGCCACTGCTGATTGTTTTTATGGTTCTTGGCGGCATGATGGCTCTGGCGCTGCCATTGCTGGTTGTCGTCGGGATTGTGGCAGTTATTGTTTCAATCTTCAAGTAAGGAGAAAAAATAATGAGAAAAATATGCAGAACAATATTGGCTGCCGGATTGATGGCTTGTATAATGATGCCGGCCGTGAATGTAATGGCGACAGACAACATAGTCGGAAACTGGCAGGCTGATGAAGCCGGCGTCGGATTCGCAAAGATATCTGCAAGCCTTGTCGGGCTGGACGGGCTTTGCATCAACATTAACGAAGACGACACTGCCGATATCATCTTCGCCGTAGACGGAGATGATACAAAGACAGTTAAAAACGTAAAAATAGAAGAAAAAGAAGGAGAAAAATATTTCGATGTCAAGATTCCAGATGCCGATTCTCCATCGCTCTCGGAAGGCCAGAAAAAGCTCGCTGAGATTGCCGAGAAATTCGGACTTGAAGGATTTGGGAATATTGTAATTGATGACGATGGAAGGCTGAAGATTCAGGCTGAATTTGCAAATTTCGATGCGGATTTGTATCTTTCCAGAATGAAAGAGCCGTCATATCTACATTGCTGGGACAGACTTCCGTCGGAATTTCCGGAAAAATAAACGTAAAAGTAGCAGGCTTTGCCTGCTGCTTATTTTTTTACTGATTTTGCATATTGTATGCAATGGAGCTGACTGCTCCGCACAGATAAATCTGGCGTGCCCCAAAAGAGAACCAGCTAGACGTCTCTATACGCCACCGTTTTTCATCCTCCGCACCCGACGGAAATGACCGTATTGCAGGGTTATAAGACGATTATATTGGACGATGGATTTTACCTCTTAAGCTTTCCATAAGATAAGCAGATGAAGCTTATCCCTGTACTCACACTGTATATGCAGGACATATACAAAGGCGGGCTCGCAGCTGAGCCTGTGGAATAATTCTAATTATGCAGCAGCTGGCTCTTCACGGAGCTGCTGCTTTTTTATATTTAGCAGTTTCGTTCCGAAATTCGGGTTGTTGAAATTATCATGTATCATTTCTTCTACCAGTTTATCCTGGCATATCAGGAATTTTGTAAAACCATTCAGACATTCTTCTCTGTCAGGTTCATTCTCTTCGGTCGCATAAAATATAATAAACGAAGAATAGCAGTCTCTTTGTACTATATGACCGTCTATTATCTTTTCCCTGTCGCTTAACGACACCTTTTCATATGCATTTGAAACGTGGTCATACTGGCTTGCCTTCAGTTTTGAAGCGCTTACATCAATCACAATTCCACAAGTGGCTGTAACCTTTCTCTTAATTGTAGACAGAAAGCCTGACGGTGCATGTTTCAATATACTGCCGCCAAAACGCTTTCTTCGTTTAAATTTACGAATGTTGCGTTTCCTTCCGGTCTTATCGGTTACAACAGATTCCTTATCCTGTCTTTCAGTATTTGAAGATTTCTTCTGTAAGCCCTTATAATTCATGGTCTCAATCTTCACAACAGAGCCGGAAACTTCAAGCCATTCATTGGCAAGGTTGTTATTTGACTGTTCTACATATACACGCTGTTTTCTGTATGCCGTGCGGAGTCGCATCTTTGATTTTTTCATAGATTTTGAATATTGAATCCGCATGCCTTTAATATGTACGCCTTTATCGTCGTAACATTCTGGATTGTTAATCCTTGTCAGCTTGGAAAGGCGGTTCTGTTCCTTGATGACCTTTTCATGATACTGGTTAACATTCGAAGCCAGTTCTTTAAAGGAAAGTCTGTTGCCATTATATGAAGTCATAGTTGAAACCCCTGGGTCAATAGCCATTGTTCCGGCTCCAATCGCATGCTTCTGAGGAGGGATGCCTTCCATTACAAGCTGCAGGAAGAAGCGGTAATGAACACCGAAAGGCTCTCTAATGATACGGCAATACTTTACCTTATATTTCATTGCTTCCTGAATCCATATATCGCTTTTTCTGACTGGCTTTAATTTAAACACAGTACCGCATACCGTAACGGTATCTGTTTTATCTTTGTAAATAATGCCTGATGTTGCCTTCTTATCTTCAAAGGAAAATGTTTCCTCAAATTTACGGAAATGAATCTTCTTCCCGAAGATTGCCTTTTTCACTGCACTATAAAGGACAGTAGCAGTTTTCTGTACAATATTGATTCCGATTCCGCCTTCATATCCGGAAATTTTGCCTCTTCCGAAATATGTATGAAGGTCATACTCGGTAAGCTGATATGCTGCGGCACATATAAATATTTCCTTGCCCCATCGCTTGCTTTCTTTCTCATCCTTGCATGCGAAGAACTGGCCCAGGCAATATTGATACCAGACATCTTTTTTCAGCTCGTTCAGCTGCCTAATGCAGTGTCTTACGCCGGCATTATACATGCGCTCTGTAATCCTCATTATCTTATTCAGCTTATCATATCCACGGTCATCAGTCATAATTCGTCTCGTCACAACGAAAGACGGGGTTGTGTTTTTTGCCATATAATGCCGGCCTCCTTTCTGAAATAATGTTCTTTTGTTTTATATATTTAATATGCCTGATTTTCACAAAAAAGTAAAATTTTCTACGAATTTTTTTATATGAGTCCGCTTGTCGTTTTCCTCTGCACGGATAAATCCGGCAACATCCAACTCTGCCCTTCCGTGAACGGTGTAGCGGACGAAAGTGAAATCGAAAAACAGATGCAGGATATTGCGGATGGGGTACTGAAAGAAGCGCCGGCAGAAGATGCGAAAAAATAAAAGCAAAAAAATTCTTTTTTTTAAAATATTTAGCATATTAAATGTGGAGCAAAAAAAGAAGCTCAAATTTTGCAGCGAGCGCGAAGCGCGAGCTGAAAGACTGTAAAGGAGGATATGCTTATGTTTTGCAAGAATTGCGGGCAGGAAATTGATGATAAAGCCGTAATTTGTCCACATTGTGGAGTGTCTCAGAAAGACGACTCTTCAGTATCTGACAGCGGCAGTATTGGATGGGGCTTTCTTGGATGTTGTATTCCAATTGTTGGCCTGATTCTTTTCCTGGTATGGAGAGATAATAAGCCAAAAAATGCAAAAGCAGCCGGAATCGGAGCGCTTATCTCTGTTGGATGCTCTATCCTGTATTGGGTACTTGTAAGTTGCGTTGGAATTGGAGTTGGATTCCTTGGAGCTTAAATTCTTTGGCTTTATAAACAAATGGATGCCTATCGTATTTGGATGCCATTGCAGACCAGACAGGTCTTTTTTCTGGAAAGGGAAGCAGTTTCCCGTTTGTGCAAGATGTACCGGGGAGGCTGTTGGAATGCTTATCTGCATTCCATTATTCCTTTTCTGGCGTCCAGATATTCGCATATCTTTCGCTTTGATGATTCCGATGCTGATTGACGGTTTTACTCAAAAACTGACCACTTACGAAAGTACAAATTTTAGACGGTTTATCACCGGTTTTCTGTTTGGAATCGGTCTTGTTGGAATCATTGCAGATATGACTATATTTTGTTTTTCCAGTGGTGTTAAATACGGAAAAGCATTAAGAAGTCAGCGTTAAAAAAATATAAAAAAAATATTTTTTTACATACCATTTTAAATTTTTTCAGCATATTGAATGCGTAACAAAAAATGAGATTGAATCGGCCGCCAGTTTTAAGGCGGCGTAAGACTACATAAAGAACAAAAAGCAGCAAACACCGTGAGATGATTGCTGTGTAACTATTGACTCCGTAATCACTACATAGAGATTACGATGTGGCGTTGATGTGTTGTACAAAGAAGCAGTGTACGAAAGGATGCCTGTGGAAATGCATCGCGTCAAATTGAATATAGAGGTGTCACCCCTACCAAGGGGGCGCTCAGAGATACAAAACAGTGAGTTTGTTCGGCACTGGATGCAGATAAGGTGAAGCGAGGTATGAACCCTGCGATTAGTTGACATCGAGACGGAAC
>ENA-OQNN01000083-OQNN01000083.1-human-gut-metagenome-genome-assembly--contig:-NODE-83-length-113997-cov-8.373760_pt1 | contig 113997 bp, 118 predicted proteins | sample MGYA00242624_ERZ504870 | MGnify/ENA primary metagenome ERZ504870 (study PRJEB26092, sample SAMD00036379) | human gut metagenome | host: Homo sapiens | study: EMG produced TPA metagenomics assembly of... | reverse complement strand
GGCGGCGTTCCTTCGCGCGTTCATTTTTTCTTTGGTCGGAAAACAACGATACGCGAGGCGCGCCGCCGCTGCTAGGCGGGCAATTTTACCGGGCGGCTAACCCACACAAACCCCCGAAGAGCCCTTTAAAGTCGGGGTTGTGGAGCGACTCCCAGACACCGAGGAACTCGATGGTGTTCCTGTTCCTCATCCAGTTCTGCACCACCATCTTCGGCTCATCGCTCTTGTACCTTGCTATGTCCGTGAGTGAGATGTAGTCGTCCCCGCTGCCGGTCGACGCGACCCCGATCTCTATACCGAGTGCGCTGATCTTCTCGATTGCCTCTTTCGGAGCCATCCGCGCTCCTCCGTTCTTCCAGTCTGGTTGGCAGGGGCCTGGTCGGCCCCCATGCCTACTCCCTCTCGTCCCGCTCGCCCATGTACCAGACGACGCGGCCCTTGCAGACCACGGGCTCGTCGCCCGGCCCGGCGAGGATGTCGTCGTACTCGCCGCTGTGGCTGTCCGCCGTGAGCATGACGGTGGAGCGGCCCCGGGTGTAGTTGCGCACCACGGCGCCGTAGTCGGACGTCTCGGCGAGCACGGGCTGGCCGTTGACCGGCTCCATGTCGGGGTCGACCAGCAGCAGCGCGTCGTGGGGGAAACGGTTGTCCATGCACCCTCCCTGGGCGTGGACCATGAAGCCGCGCGGGTGCGCGTCGGCGATGGAGGCGGGGACCTCGACCTCGTCGGCGAGGTTCCCCTCGTCGCACGGCTCGCCCATGTGCGCGAAGCCCAGCAGGGGGACCATGCGGGAGGTGCCGCTGATGGCGGCCTCGGTGGCGTCCTCTCCCATGAGGTCGGCTACCGTGGTGTCGAAGAGGTCGGCGAGTTGCTCAAGGTTCGCTTTTCTCGGCATCGACTTCTCGGATTCCCACTGGCCGATGGCAACTCGCGATACATCGAGTTTGTCGGCTATTTCCTGCTGGGTCAGTCCAGCTCTACTTCTGAGCCGGCGAAGGTTTTTACCGATTTCCATGGGCCTCTCCTTGCCTATGTATAACTTTACTTATCATTTTAGAAAAGAAAACTTTTCATTCCAGAAAAGTTTTTGTTTACACGATGCAAAGAAAGACTTACTATTAGTTCAGCAAGAGAGAGGAGGCCACTTGAATACCCTGCGAGATGTTCGCGAGAGCAAAGGGGTTAAGAAAGTCGCAGTTCAGCGGATGTTGGGAGTTAGCCAACCGACCTATGACCGTTACGAGCTTTATCCCGGAGAGATGCGAGCCAAAGACCTCGAAAGGGTCCTGACGTTCCTCGGCATCACTCGCGACGATATTTTTTTGGCAACAGAGGAAAGTTAAAGTTTGCATCTAACGAAACGGAGAGAACCATGAACGAGAACTACATCGACATCGAGCTGGGCGGCTGGAACGTCCCCGAGGCCATCACGGTCGAGGCCGAGCCCGTCGAGGCCCGCGACTTTTCCGACTTCGAGCTGTAGGGGAGGGCGACATGGGAGACGTGAAGATGCGCCGCGAGAACATCAGGTACGAGGCGCGCGGGAAGTCCTTCGAGATCGAGTGCCCGCAGGGCTTCTCGGGCATCGAGGCCATCGTCTGCTGGTGCGACGCCGGCGGCGGCTGGCACCACGAGGCCTTCGAGTCGTTCCTCGACGCCCGCGGGCGCCTGGACGGTCTGCTGCGCGGCGAAGCGGTCATGGCCTACGTCCAGCGCACGGTCTGCATGAACACCACCGACGCCATCGACCCCGGCATCCAGCCCGTTGAGGTGGGCCTCGCCGCGGGCGAGTGGGTCATGCATCAGCTGCGGAAGGGGCGTGAGTAGCGATGGGGAAGTAGGTCGGCTCCTACGCCGAGACGGGCCGTAAGTAGATTTGACCAACGAAAAGGAGAAAGACATGATTCAACTGATTATCGGAGCTGGTCTGGGACTCGGCGGCGTGGCCGCCGCCGTCGCCATCAAGCGGTATAACGAGGCCGAGCGCGAGAAGGCCGCCGGGCCCGCGGACCATTGGGGCAACAGGTACGAGGCCCGCATCGTCTCGCCCGCGTGCGCCCTGCCCCTCATCCTGGCAGGTGCCGTCATCGCCGCCTCCGCCTGCCTCTACACGCAGGACACCGGCGAGGTCTGCGTCATCCGCAACCTCGGTGGCTCGCTCGCCGGCTCGACCTCCGAGGCCGGTTTCCACGCCAAGGCCCCCTGGCAGGACGTCGTGACCTACGACGTCCGCAACAACCTCATCAACTTCTACGGGGACACCGACTACGAGGTGGACGGCGGCTCCTACGAGGGCAAGCAGGTCTCCATCAACGACAAGTCGGGCGCCAGCGCCAACATCGACATCCAGGTCAACTACTCGCTCAACCCCGACGCCGCGCTCAGCCTCTACAGCGAGTACGGCACGCAGGAGAGCTTCGTGGAGAAGTACATCTCCAACGACGTCCGCGCCGTCACCCGCGAGGTCTCGGGCGGCTTCGACACGGTGACGATGCTCACCGACCGCTCCCAGTTCACCAAGGCCGTCCAGAAGGCCCTCACCAAGAAGTGGAAGGGCATAGGCCTCACGGTCGAGCAGGTGAGCGTGCAGGACGTCCGCTACCCGAAGAACATCACCAAGAGCTACAGCGAGGCGCAGGCGGCCGAGGTCGCCAAGCAGAAGGCCCAGAACGAGCAGGAGACGGCCAAGGTCCAGGCCGAGACCAAGAAGATCGAGGCCCAGGGCGAGGCGGACGCGAACGCGGTCCTCGCGAACTCGCTCAACGACCAGGTCATCCAGCAGCACTACATCGACGCGCTCAAGAGCATCGGCAAGGACGGCAACCTCGTCGTCGTGCCCGAGGGCTCCCAGCCGCTGGTCGGCACCAAGTAGGGGCCGCCCGCCGCGCGCGGGCCGTCCCCGGGGCGGCACCGTTGCCCCGCGGCTCTCCATAACCATCCGCGGGGACGTTCCCTACCGGTGCCGTGCCGGGGGCGAGGCCCCGGAAAGCAAGCAACAAAAAAGGAGCCGCCCAGTGTGGAAAGCGGGGACGGCTCCAGACCTGAAAGGAGGTCACTCATGGATTCTAGCAGAGCCAAAACGTTCCAGCAGATGGCCGACGAGCTTGGCATCAGACACAAGCTGATGTACACGCTGCGCGAGGCGTCGAGGGTGACGGGGGTGCCCTACGACACGCTGCGCATCGAGTGCAAGGCGGGACGCCTGCGCTCGCAGCTGCCCGAGGGGCGCAAGGTGGGGCGCATGGTGCGCCCGGAATGGGTGGAGCAGTGGATCGAGGAGGGAACGCATGGCATCGAAGCTGCTTAGGTGCGCTGGGTACATCGCGCTCCTGTTCGCGGTGTACGCCCTCATGCCCTACGTCCTGCGGGCGATGCTGCTCGCGGCGGACGGCATCCGCGTCGTGCTCGGAATGGGGTCGATGCTGTGATCGGAAGGAACTTCGCGTTTACCGTCCCGTTCGTGGCCGGCAAGCTTCGCCACAGGCTCGACCGACGCCACGCGCGGATGTACACGCCCACCGAGACCATCCGCAACGAGGCCGCCATCCGCGACGCGGCGCTCAAGGCCATGCGGGAGGCGTACCCGGGTCTCAAGGGAATGCTGTTCCCGTTCAGGGTCCCCGTCGCGGTACGCATCGACGCGTACGGCCCGCTGCCGGAGTCGAGGCCGAAGAACATCACGTCGGAGCCTTACACGTTCAAGCCGGACGCGGACAACATAGCCAAGCTGGTGCTGGACGGGATGAACGGGGCGGTCTGGGGTGACGACAACCAGGTGGTCGAGCTCCACGTCGTCAAGTGGCCCCGAATGCGCGGCATCGAGCCGCACATGGACATACGGGTCTACCGCGGCTGGTTCGCAGGCACCAGGGAGAAGAAGAGAAACGGAGATTAAGCAATGGAGTACATGCACATAGACGTCCAAGTCGGTGGCGATGCGTTCGAGGTGCTGGACGAGTTCGCCACGAACCTTATCTGCCTCGCAGACGAGGATGGCGCCGAGATAGGGAAGAGGGGCCTGAAGCCAGCGTGCCTGCGCGGCATCGCCTACGGGCTTCTGTACAGCGTGAAGCTGCTGGGAGCCGATTCGCAGGACTCCGAGGTCTACGACTCCATTGTCGGCAGCGCCGGCCGCATGGAGCGCATCTACAAGCTGAACGGGCCGCGCGGCGTATTCGCCGAGCTGGCGGGCGTGGACATCGAGAAGGTCGAGATCAGTGACGAAGGGGTGACCATCGATGAGTAACGGGATCATCGAGTTCAAGGACGACGCGGGCATGCCCGTGAAGTTCACGGCGCAGGACATCCGCGAGCGCCTGTGCCCGAACGCCACAGACGGCGAGCTGGCGCTGTGCGTGGAGCTGTGCAACCGCCAGCACCTGAACCCCTTCACCAAGGAGGTCTATCTGGTCAAGTACGGCAACGCCCCCGCGAGCATCATCACGGCCTATCAGGTGTTCAACCGCCGCGCGAACCGCCAGCCAAATTACGGCGGCATCGACAGCGGCGTCGTGGTGCTCCGCGACGGCGAGGTCGTCAAGAAGAAGGGCTCCGCCGTCTACAAGATGATCGGGGAGCAGCTCATCGGCGGCTGGGCCGAGGTCGCGTTCACCGACGGCAAGAAGCCCGCATACGTCGAGCTGGCGCTCACCGACTACAGCACCGGCAAGAGCAACTGGGCGAAGATGCCCGGCGTTATGATCGACAAGTGCGCCAAGGCTGCGGCATGGCGCCTTGCCTACCCCGACGAGTTCGGCGGGATGTACACGGGCGAGGAGATGGACCAGAAGGTCGAGCGCGACATGCACGCCGGCACTCAGGCCGTCGAGGCCGAGAGCGTCGAGCCCGTCGCCGACCTGCAGCCCGTGCGCGAGCTGTTCAAGCCGTTCATGGCGGCGACTGCGCTCGACAGCGCCGGGGCCATGGCGGCCATCTGCGCCGCCGTGGGCTGCACGTCGGGCTCCATGCACGACATGACGCTCATGCAGGCGCGCCGCGCGGCCTCGTGGATGGAGGAGGAGATCGCGGCCCGCAAGGCGCAACCCGAGCCCGCCGCACCCGAGCCGGAGCCCGCGCCCGTCTATGAGCCCGCGCCCGCCGAGTACGCGACCGACGACGACCTGCTGGGAGGCTTCTAATGGCAGACGAGGTTTTGGCGGTCGAGGCCGTGCCGCTCGAGGAGGACTTCGACACGCTGGTGGCGTCGCTCGCCATCGACGACACGCTCGAGGACAAGCTGGCAAAGCTTAAGAAGAACGTGGACGAGAAGCTGGCGGACTACATGGACGTCAAGCGCATCGAGAAGGACGAGGACTTCAAGGCGGCGAAGAAGTACCGCACGGCGGTCAACGCCGTGAAGAAGCCCATCGAGGCGCAGCGCAAGGCCGCGAAGAAGAAGTACAGCGACCTGCTCAAGACGTTCGACAAGACCATCGGCGAGATCACGGCACCCATCGACAGGCTCTCCGATGAGTACAAGGCCGAAATCGACCGCTACGACGGCGAGTGCAGGACCCGCCGACTCATCGCGCTCAAGGGCCACTATTACGACCTCGCGGGCGAGATGGGGCCGCTGGTGCCATACGAGCGCATCGCCGACGACAAGTGGCTCAACGCGAGCTTTGGCGAGGTCAAGGCCAAGAACATCATCGAGCGCCGCGTGGGCGAGCTGCTGCATCAGTTCAAGTTCGTCAACGGCCTCGACTACGCGGACGAGTCCGAGAAGGCATGGGCCGTGGCGTGGTGGACGAGGACCCTGCCGGCGGACTCGGGCGAGGTGGCGGCTGCGGTCGCCGCGCACCGCGAGGAGGTCGCCAAGGCCGCCATGCTCGCGGCGACCTACGAGCAGGCGATGGCGCCCGCACCGGAGCCCGAGCCGGAACCCGAGCCACTGCCGCCCGACCCCGAGCCGCTGCCCGACGAGGAGCCTGAGCCTGAGCCGCCCCTGGGCGTGCCGAGATGCGTGCGGGTGGTCCCGTCGCGCCCCGAGCCGTATGTGGCCGAGGATGCGGCCCCAGCACCGCAGAGGGGCTACCGCGTTGTCATCGAGTGCGCCACGGCGGACGAGCTGCGCCGCGTGAGGGCCGTCATGGTCGAGAACGGCATTCACGGATACGTCGAGAGGATGTAGGACATGGAGGAGAAGAACCTGCCGCCGCTCCGAACGCCGGAGCAGCGCAAGGAGGCGATGGCGAAGGCCGTCCACACGCGCCGCGAGCGCGCCGCGTTCAAGGCGGCGTGCAAAGCGGGGAACATCCCGCCCGAGGCGGCCATCGAGGCGCCCATCGCGCAGAGGCTCAAGGTCGAGGAGTTCGCCCGCTCGTTCCCGGGCATCGGCACGGTCAAGGCGAAGGTGATCGTCAAGGCGCTTGACATTCCCGACGGCCGCCGCGTGAGCGGCCTTGGTTACATGCAGGGGCTGCGCCTTGTCGCGTTTATCAGGAACAACATGACCGCGAAGGAGGACGGGCAGTGAGCATCAACCGAGTGAACATCAGCGGCAACCTCACCCGCGACCCCGAGCTTCGCGCCACCGCCGGCGGCACGCAGGTCCTGTCCTTCGGCGTGGCGGTAAACGACCGCCGCCGCAACGCGCAGACGGGCGAGTGGGAGGACTACCCCAATTTCGTCGACTGCACGATGTTCGGCAACCGCGCCGAGGCCGTGGGGCGATTCCTCGCCAAGGGGATGAAGGTCGCGATCGAGGGCAAGCTGCGCTACAGCTCCTGGGAGCGCGACGGCCAGAAGCGCAGCAAGCTCGAGGTTATCGTCGACGAGATCGAGGTCATGGTGCGCCGTGAGGGGCAGACGCAGGCCCAGCCGCAGCAGAGCCTCGCGGACACGGTGCCCGTGCAGCCACAGGCGCAGCCCGCGCCGCAGTGGAGCGCCCAGCAGGCCTACGCCGCGGCCCCGCAGTCCGAGTTCTACGACGAGGACGTGCCGTTCTGATGAGGCACGTACCCGACATCATCCGCGACCACTGGGAGGCGGCCCTGTTCGCCGCCTCCTTCTCCGCGGGTTTCCTGTTCTTCTCTTCGCTTCTCTGGGGGTGGTTCTGATGGCCAACGACTTCACGGTTTTCGCCAGCTCGATAGCCGAGCTCTACGACGATTACGATCCGAACGACCCCGAGGACATGAGGGAGCGCATGATGCTCGCGGACGCGGTGCTCATGTACGGCCTCCACGGGGTCGAGATCGAGCTGCCCAAGAGCGTCAAAAGGGCCTTCAAGGGACTCAAGAACGCCATCGACAACTCCAAGAACAAGCGCGAGCAGGCCAAGAAGGGCGGCAGGCCGCGCAAGGCCAAGACCGAGCCGGAGCCCGAACCCGAGCCTGAGCAAAAACCCGAAACCGAGGTTTCCGAAAGCGAAAACCCTAACCTAACCTATCCTAGCTTAGCTTTACCTAGCCTAGCTTGTGTTGATGGTGCGCGCGGCGCCACCACCGAGGGCTTCGAGCCTCCGACGCTCGAGGAGTGCCGCGCGTATTTCGCCGCCAACCGCCTCAAGGGCGACCCCGACAAGTTCTGGGCGCACTACGAGTCGCAGGGCTGGATCCGCTCGAACGGGATGCCCGTGACCTCGCTCAATGCCGCGGCGATGCTGTGGAACGGCAACCAGAAGCGCCTCGACGCCGAGGCCCATGCCCGCGGCAAGCCGACCGATGCCGAGATTCAGGCCGCCACGTTCAAGCCGACGAAGACGCCCGAGCAGACGAGGGCGGAGCTCGAGCGCAGGTGGCGCGAGGAGCACCCGGGTATCGACCCGGCGAAGGTGAAGGCCCCGAGGGGGACGACCGCCGACCCGGTTGCGCTCAAGGCGTACCAGGACGCGCGGCGTCTGCTGGATGCGAGGGCCGCATGCGAGAGGAGGTCGTCATGAGCTTGGACGCCGAGAGGAGCGAGAACATGGGCAGAACGAAGGGGTCTGTGAGCATCTACGACGACGGGCAAGGGGTCTGTGAGCATCTACGACGACGGGCCGCGCAGCGCCCGCTGCGAGACGTGCGGGTTCTGCGCCGTGAGCGAGGCGGTCATGACGGCGTCGGGCGAGGGGCGCCGTCGGTACACGTGCATGCGCTGCCCCGACTTCGTGCACACCACGCAGGGGCTCGCGAGGTGCAACTACTGGGAGGCGCGCCATGAGTGACGAGTCGCGGGACATGCGAGGGGGCAACGTGCTCGTGTGCCGCCAGTGCGGCAGGCGGTTCCGCGCGAGGGGCGCCCGCCAGCGGTACTGCTGCGGCTGGTGCGAGAACGTGGCCCACAGGAACGAGAGCAGGCGGCCCGTGGACGTGTACCTCGGGACGAGGAGCGAGGCGGGACGCGAGGTCAACGCCATGCGCGCCGCGCTGGCTGAGGGGAGACGAATCTGATGGAGACTTTGGAACAGATCAAGGCCGACGCGGTCGAGGTATTCCATTTCGACCGCGAGTGCAGGCCGCAGGACAGGGCGCACGCCTATCTGGGGAAGTACCGCGTAAGGCGCGGCTACAACGACACGGCGATGCAGGTCGCGGTGACCGACATGATCGAGCGCGCCTACGAGGCGGGAAGGGCGGAGGTCGCCGACGCGAACCTCGTGCAGAACCTGCGCCGCCAGCTGACGAGCATCGAGGCGACCGTCGGGGACGCCATCGACCTGCTCGACGAGAGCGTAGGGGGGGTGGACTGCGATGAGTGACTCGAGGGTCGGCGGCTACCCGATGGGGGTGACCGACGCCGATATCGAGCGCCACTTCGGTGGGGCCTGCGAGCCTAGGATGTGCGGGAACTGCAGGCACTTCTGCGGCAGCGACATCCACGTCGACTACGGCTACTGCCACCTCGAGTTCGAGCGCGCCTACGACGCGGAGGCGCCTGACCGCAAGGAAGGGTTCTGGCGCCTGGCGAAGTGGGCCGTGGCGTGGCTCATGGGGAACCTGCTGTACTGCGAGGACGAGTGCGGCGAGTGCCGCGACTACGAGGAGTTTGAGTGATGGGCGTCGAGTTGCCAAAGGATGCCGAGGGGCGAGAGATTCCGCTGGACACCGAGGTCCTGTACGACAGCTGCGGAACAAAGGTAAGCGTGAAGGAGTTTCTCTCCAGAACGTTGGTAGAGAGCCAGAAAACCGAATGGACGATTAAAGCCGCGTACGAAGGCAACCTGTACTACAACAGCTTCAAGCCGAAGAACATGCACCTCACACAGCCCGACACTTGGGAGAGGCTGCTTGATGACTTGAGCGAGGCAGGTGACGCGCGATATCAAGAGGCTTGTGCCTACTTTCACAGAGACAAAGACGAAGATGGCTGCGCATCGTGCCCCGGCGGCGAGGACGGCTGCGTTCGAATTGCCATGCGCGACATTGCCTACCGCATCCGCAAGCTGAGGGGTGAGGACGATGCCTAACGATTGCCCCTACTGCGAAAAGCAGCACCTCAACTTCGGCGATGCCGAAGAGGAGATCGACATGTGGATTGAGAAGACGCGCGACGGCAAGCACGTCATCGCTGTCGACTATTCGGTCGCATCGAGCACGTACGCATGGAGCGCTCCGATCAATTACTGCCCGTTCTGTGGACGCAAACTGAAGGAGGTGAAGGTTGATGCTGACTAGCGATTTGGTGCCGTGCTTCGTCCAGACGTTCAAGACGGACTCGAAGACCGGCTACGAGAAGGCGCTGCTCGTCGGCGTTTTCGACAAGACGACCACCGACCTCGACTGCTGCATATCCTCGAGCAGCAGGGATACGGGTAAAACCCGTCAGCCGGTTGCCGTGGTCATGCGAGAGGATGGCCGGCTGCGTGAGGTGAACGTATCGAAGGTCGTCATCGACGATTCAGATGAAGTGTTCGACATGTACTCGTGGACGTTCAACGAGAACGACATAACCGAGCAGCTCGGGTTCCAGCGCAAGGAGGACGAATGACAACGCACACGCTCAAGATTCAGATGAAGTATGCCGATGCCGTCCTGAGCGGCGAGAAGTCGTTCGAGGTGAGAAAGAACGACCGCGGCTTCAAGGTTGGGGACGAAATCGTGTTTATCGTCGTCAACGACAAAGGATGCCAAATCCCCGTCGCCGCCAGGCACCAGCTCAACGGGGCGACCTACCGAATCGACTACATCCTCGACGATTTCGAGGGCCTTGCGCAGAAGTACGTGGCGCTTGCCATATCCAAGGAGGACTGATGTACGAAATCGAGCTGAAGCCCTGTCCGTTCTGTGGTGGCGTTGCTGAGATGCAGCAGGGTAAGTATCAAGGTCTGCGCACCTTCTACGTGAGCTGCTTGGGATGCGGCGCACGGACGGACCTAGAGTACGCCGAGGAGTTCGCTGCAGATCTATGGAATGAAAGGGCGAGCTATGTTGAATAAGCGAGCGATGATTTCACAGCCTATGGCTGGTAAGACCGACGAGGAGATCGCGAAGGCGAGGGATAGGGCGCACGCCAAGCTACGCGAGATGGGCTACGAGTTCGTAAACACCCTGTTCACCGACGAGTGGTACAGCGATGAGGCCATGGAAGAGCGCGGCGTGGTGCAGATTCCGCTCTGCTATCTCGCGAAATCTCTTGAGAACATGAGCCTGTGCCATGCGGCCTACTTCTGCAAAGGCTGGGAGAACGCGCGTGGATGCCGCATCGAGCATGATGCCGCCGTCGCGTACGGGCTTGAGGTGCTTTATGAGGATTAGCGATGAAGAGCGCCGCGAGGCCGTCGAGTTTTTGCGCTCAGGCAAGTGCTTGTACTTTGCCGAGCACCGGAAAACGGAGCTCGACTGCAGCCAGTGCATGAAGGTGAGCACGATGCTTTTCGGCCACTACGATGCGCTTTGCGGTTTGGACAGCTGCGGGACCGATGTGTGGCAGAGATTGGCAGACTTAATCGACCGCCCGACCTGCCACGACCTTGTTGAGCACAAGCAAGATCCGTTCATCCCGGGCAAGCGGATGGTCGACGGCTACTTCCATTGTTCCGACTGCGGATGGGACGGACAGCTCTGGGAGTATATCGGCTTCGGCGACATGCTGGCGTACGAAGCCGTCCATTGCCCGAAGTGCGGGGCCAGAATCGAGCGCCGTGCGTGATGTGGTCCCCGGCTCTTGGTATGGTAGCCGAAGCAAACCGAGCGCGAGGGGGTATGCGAATGGCGTGTAGGCCACCTGTAGGAGATGGGCCAAAAGGCCCATCTACAAAGTCAACACATCCGTTGAGGGACGAGCGGGCGCTCCGGAAGGGGCGCTCCTCTTACGTCCTGTGGACCGACGAGATGATAGGGCGGATGCAGGCGCACCCGGAGCGGACGGCGGCGGAGATCGCCGCGGAGCTGAGGGTGACGCCGAGCGCCGTGAGGCACGCGCGGCAGCGGTGCGGGCGCTTTTCGACCGGAACGGATGGGCTGTGCATCGTGTGCGACGCGCGGCCCGTGTTCGACACGTCGGCGCAGGCGAAGAAGTGGAGGCTGTGCAAGGGGTGCTATCTGGCGGAGCGGAAAAGACGGCTCGAGGAAGAGGCGGAGAGCAACCGCATACGACAGGCCGCGCACAGGAAGAAGGCCGAGTAGCCGAAAGGTCCCGGGGATCGGGGCCTTTTCTTTGCCCGTTACCCCCTTTTTACGCTCGTGGGCAAACGCACGCGCTTGTCCACGTGCGTAAAAAGGTGGGAACGTTCGCGTTTCCATAGGGCTATCTAGCAGCGGAAACGTGATTTTGTGGCGGGAAAAGGGCGTGAAAAACTGACCAAGGAGGGCATCGAGGATGCCGTCCGCCTGTGCCGTGCCGGAATGACCGACAGGGACATCGCCGCATATCTCGGGGTCGCACGTGAGACCTATAGCCGCTGGATCAACCACCCCAGAACAGACAATCAGCGTCAACTGTGTCACGTTCTAAAAAAGGCCGAGGTCGAGCGCAAGGCGACGCTCGTGGGCCGCATCATGGATGCGAGCGACGACAGCTGGCAGGCGGCGGCGTGGCTGCTCGAGCGCAAGTACCCGCAGGAGTACGCCAAGGCGCAGCGCGTCATGGACACCACCGACACGGCGGTGCTCAAGGCCGCCAAGGAGCTGGTTCTGTCCGTGCCGTCCTCAATCGGCGGGGACGAGTAGCCGATGCCGCTCACGAGGATGCAGGGCGAGTACCTCGCCAACTGCACGCATCGATACAACGTGAAGTGCGGGGCGACGGGCTCGGGCAAGAGCTACGTCGACATAGCCGTGACCATACCGCAGAGGCTTCTCGCCATGAGGGGCGAGGGGCTGGCGGTGATGATCGGGAACACCCGCTCGACGCTCGAGCGCAACATCCTCGAACCGATGCGCTCGCTCTACAGCGAAGACGTCGTCAGCCAGATCGGGCGGGACAACACGGCCCAGATATTCGGGCGCAAGGTCTACTGCCTGGGCGCGGACAAGAAGACAAGCGTATCCAAGATTCAGGGCGCCACGTTCGAGTGGGTCTACGGCGACGAGGTCGCCACGTGGAGCGAAGATGTGTTCCAGATGCTCAAGAGCCGCCTGCGCTGCGAGCACAGCCGCTTCGACGGCACCTGCAACCCCGACAGCCCCAACCACTGGTTCAAGCGGTTCCTCGACGGCGACAGCGACATCTACAGGCAGGACTACACGATCTGGGACGGCGCTCTCGCGCCGGATGTCATCGAGGCCCTCATCAAGGACTACGGCAGCGGCGTGTACTACGACCGCTACATCTTGGGCAAGTGGACGCTGGCCGAGGGCCTGGTCTACCCCGACTGGGAGGGCGCGCTGGAGAGCCGGTATACGGGCAGCGCCGCCAAGTACGCGGTGTCTTGCGACTACGGCACGCAGAACGCCTTCGCGGCGCTGCTGTGGGCATTTGACGGCCGCGTGTGGCACGTGGTGGACGAGTACCGCTACTCGGGCCGCGACACGGGGCACCAGAAGACGGACGCCGACTATGTGGCCGACATGGCCGACTTCGTGCGCGGGCTGAGCAAGCCGCCCAAGTTCATCATCGACCCGAGCGCCACGAGCTTCATCGCCGCGATGCGGCAGGCCGGGTTCAAGACCAAGAAGGGGCGCAACGACGTCGCGGACGGCATACGGGAGACGGGGGTGTGTTTGGGCAACGGCACGGTGCGTATCTCCGATGCCTGCGCGGGGCTGATAGGCGAGCTCGGCGGCTACTGCTGGGACGCCAAGGCCGACGGCGACAGGCCCGTCAAGGTGGAGGACCACAGCTGCGACGCGCTCCGTTACGGCGTGGCGACACTGCGCATGTACAAACCGCAGAAACAGCAGGTAAACCCGCTGTTTGACAGAGGAGGGAGAGGCAGATGGCAGACGGGCCGATAGTGACCGCGGCCGACATGGCGGCCTCCGGCTCGGCGGCGGGGTTCGCCGCGGACGCCGTGCGGCGCCACATGGCCGGCGAGATGTACCGCAACGCCGTGGCGGCCAACGACTACTACCGCCAGCAGAACGTGACCATCAGCAGGTTCACCAAGATCGTGTACTCGAGCGCAGGCACGCCGGTCGACGACTACACGGCGTCGGACATGCGAATCAAGTCCAACCTGTTCAAGCGCCTGAACGGGCAGCGCTGCTCTTACTCGCTGGGCAAGGGAGTGAGCTTCGTGGACGTCTCGAAGGGCGGCGAGGACACCACCAAGAAGGCGCTGGGCGACCGCTTCGACGACGACGTGATGAAGATAGGCCTTTACGCGCTCATCCACGGCATCAGCTTCCCCTTCTGGAACATGGACCACATCGACGTGTTCACCGCCGACGAGTTCTGCCCGGTGTGGGACGAGGTCAGCGGCGCGATGGTGGCCGGCGTGCGCTTCTGGCGCCTCGACCCGGACCACCCGTGGAACGCCACGCTGTACGAGGAGGACGGCTACACGCAGATGGCCGCCTCGGCCGCCGGAACGCTCGACTTCGCCGCGACGGAGGCCAAGCGCGCCTACAAGGTGACCTACGAGGAGGTGCCGGCCGACGGCCTCGCGCTGGCCGTTGACGAGGAGAACTACTCGCGCCTGCCCATCGTGCCCGTGTGGGGCAGCGACGCGCACCAGTCCACGCTCGTGGGCATGCGCGGGGGCATCGACGCCTACGACATGATCAAGAGCGGCCTGTGCAACGACGTAAACGACTGCGCGCAGGTCTACTGGATCGTCAACGGCGCCGGGGGCATGGACGACCGCGAGCTCGACCTGTGGCGCGCCAAGCTCAAGCTGACGCACGTGGCCGAGGTCGACGCCGAGCAGGGGCAGTCCGTGACGCCGTACACGCAGGAGGTGCCCGTGGCGAGCCGCCGCGAGACGCTGGCGCAGATCAAGGCCGACATCTACGAGGACTTCGGCGCGCTCGACGTGCACACCATCGCCGCCGGCGCGACCAACGACCACATCGACGCCGCATACCAGCCGCTTGACGAGGAGGCTGCGGAGTTCAAGCGCCATATGCGCGAGGGCATCATGGACCTGCTCGCGCTCCAGGGCATCGAGGACACGCCGATCTTCACCCGCACGCGCATCAGCAACACCAAGGAGCAGATCGAGAACGTGTGCCTGGAGGCCGAGTGGCTCGACGAGGAGACCATCCTGCGCAAGTTGCCGAACATCACGCCCGACGAGGCCGCCGAGATTTTGGAGCGCAAGCAGCGGGAGCAGGAGGAGCGCATGGCAGCGCTGCCGCCCGCCCTGGCGGCGAACGCGAAGGGTGCCCAGGAGGGCGACGCGGACGACGAGGGCGACGACGACGAGTAGGAAAAGGGCCCCGGCTTCGGTCGGGCCCTTTTCCGTTATGCGCGGGCGACCATGCGTGCCGACGATTGGAGGCGGTACATGGCGAAGGACAGCGCTCACGAGTTCTCAGACGCCGAGATTCGGGCGTTCGAGCGCGAGGTGGAGGGAGTGTACGGCGAGGCGAGCAAGACTGCCTACGCCAACCTCAAGCGCTATCTGGCGCAGTTCGAGGCCGACGACGAGAAGATGCGCGAGCGTCTCGAGGCCGGCGAGATCACCAAGGCTCAATACAGGTCTTGGCGAAGCGGGAAGGTCGCGGCCGGCAGGCGCTACCGAATCGTCCTCAAGCAGTGCGCCGAGGCCATGACGCATGCGAACGTCGTCGCTGCCGCTGCCATCGAGGGCAGGCTGCCCGAGGTCTACGCCGAGAACTACAACTACGGCACGTGGCAGGTCGAGAGCGCCGTGGGCGTTGACACGGCCTACGCCCTGCAGGACGCATCGACCGTTCAGAGGCTGCTCACCGACCACGACAGCTACCTGCCGAAGCCCTCCGTCAACGTCGCCAAGGACATGGCGTGGAACCGCCGGCTCATCGCCAACCAGATCACGCAGGGCATCCTGCTCGGCGAATCGATACCGAAGATAGCCAAGCGCATGCAGGACGTGACGGGGGCGAACCGCGCGGCGGCGGTGCGGCTGGCGCGAACCTCGACGACGGCGGCGGAGAACGCCGGGCGCGTCGATAGCTACAAGAGGGCCAAGGGGCTCGGCATCAAGGTCCAGCAGGAGTGGCTGGCGACGCTCGACGGGCGCACGCGCTCGAGCCACAGGCAGCTCGACGGCGAGAAGGTCGAGGTCGGGGAGAAGTTCAGCAACGGCTGCCGCTACCCGGGCGACCCGGAGGCGCCGTATGCCGAGACGTGCAACTGCCGCTGCACGCTCATCGCGGCCGTGGATGGCGTGGACTACAGCGACGGCAAGAGGTGGAGCAGGCTGCCCGAGGGCATGACCTACGAGGAGTGGAAGGCCGGCAAGCCCGCCGTCACCGGCACCAAGCCCGCGAACCGCACCATCTCCGAGTTCATGGAAATGCCCGGAACCAAGCGCAAGCTGGACGTGGCGGGCGTGTCGCCGACCGAGGCGAGGAAGAGGCTCACGGAGCAGCTCAAGGAGTACGGCATACCGTCCGGCTCGTTCCGCAAGATGAGCGCGGGGGACCAGCAGAAGGTGTTGGACGCGGCGCTGGCCCGAATTCGGCGCATCGCGGGCAAGCCCGATATGTCTGCTTCCGTCTACTCGCGCCTCAATGGGGATCAAAGGGATGCGGTGAAAGGCATACTCAAGCGTTCGGACAAGGCTGCCCGTAGCGTTTACCTGAAGCATGAGCGGGATTTCGTTTTGCTGAACGGCGGATGGGGCGGGACCGCCCACTACAGCCCAACGGACGGTGGCGTGAGGCTCAACCTTGAAAAAGTGTTTTCGAAAGATGGGTTGAGACCCCAAGGAACGACCTGGTTCCATGAGTTCGGGCACATGGTCGACGGTCTCAACTCGAATATATCGGAGACCTACAAAGGTGGGGTATTCGCGAAGACGATCAAGAAGGAGGCGAACGCATACATCGACGCTCGGAACAAGGAGATGCGGGAAGGGTTCAAGAAGGCGGTCGAGGCCGAGGACTTGGATTGGCTTCAGTCAAATGGCTACCTAGAGAAGTGGAGAGTTGATTTCCTGAGGAAGAACCCAGAAAGAATCGATCTCGCGCTCTCGACGCTCCATCATTCGAAGAAAGACGCGTATCGCTCGGTCGCCGATGAGATCGGGAAGATGGGCCACGCTCAAAAGGCCGATCTTTCAGACCTTATCTGCGGTGCAACTCTCAATAAGTGCGAAGACGGCTGGTACCATGATAGAGGCTATTGGAGGCCCAAGGGGTCAGGCGAGGACTTCACTCTGATGCGCTTGTCTCATGAAGGTTTTGCCGAGTTCTTCAGCGCTCATACCGCTAACCAGGAATCGCTTGATGTCCTGCGGAAATACCTACCTGAATCGAGTAAAATATTCGAAGAGATGCTTGAGGAGCTGATTTGATGGAAAGCCAGGTTAAGCAGGAGAAGCTTGCAAAAGCTCGTATCGAGAAGGCCGAACCCGTCTTTATTGAGATGTTCGGCTATGAGCCTATGTTCTACGGGCACGTTTGCGAATATGCCGACCTTCTGGAAGAGTCTATCTCGTCCGGTGAGCCTAAGCTCATGGAGCATGACTCTAGCATCTTCCTTTAGCCCCATCAATCGGCTAATCGGTCTAACCGCTTGCCTAGTTCAGCCCCGCCCCGGCGGGGCTTTTTCATGCCGCGTGACCGCAGCTCGACCATTCCCCCAGGAAACCGACAACGGGAGGGGACATGGGCCAGAGCAGAGAGAGCTTCAACGACTACGACGACTTCGTCGAGAAGTTCAAGCCGAAAAAGACCACCGACGACTGCTACACGCCGCCGGAGATTTTCGCCGTCGTGCTCGACTACGTGCGAGAGAGATGGGGCGTCGAGGAGGCCGACGTCGTGAGGCCGTTCTGGCCGGGTGGCGACTACGAGGCCTTCGAGTACCCGGAGGGCTGCGTCGTGGTCGACAACCCGCCGTTCTCCATCCTCTCTAAGATTCAGGCGTTCTACCTCGAGCGCGGCATCGGGTTCTTCCTGTTCGCGCCGTCGCTCACGTGCCTCAGCGGCAAGCGGTGCATGGAGGTCGACCACATCGTCTGCGACTGCAGCATCACCTACGAGAACGGCGCGGTCGTGCGCACGGGCTTCGTGACGAACCTGGACGGGGAGAACGTCCTTGAGGCGGAACCGGAGCTCGGGCGCAGGCTGAACGAGGCGAACGACGCGCGGCTCAAGGCGACGAGGAAGGCCGTCGCGAAGTACGAGTACCCCGACGACGTCATAACCGCCGCGAGGGCGCAGTGGCTCGCCTCGCACGGCACGCCATACCGCGTCCGCAGGCGCGACGCTTGCCGCATCTCGGCGCTCGACGAGCAGCGCGAGCGCGGCAAGGGAATCTTCGGCGGCGGCCTGCTGCTAAGCCGGGCCGCCGCCGCAGAACGCGCCGCCGCAGAACGCGCCGCCGCAGAACGCGCCGCCGCAGAACGCGCCGCCGCAGAACGCGCCGCCGCAGAACGCGCCGCCGCAGAACGCGCCGCCGCAGAACGCGCCGCCGCAGAACGCTGGCACCTGAGCGACCGCGAGCGCGCCGTGCAGGCCGCGCTCGGCTAGCGCGTGACCGTGCCGCGACACTGCCCGTAGAGAGATTGGGGCAGGCATGAAAGAGCTATTCACTTGCGCGAACTGCGGAGACTGCGCCGTAAAACTGGGTTTCGGCTTCACGCTCCCGGATACCTTCATCTGCACGCAGCGCGGCGACGAGGTCGAGCCTGACGACGGCTGCACGCTCGGGTGCGAGGGCGTGCCGGTGCAGGCCATCGAGGCCGTCGAGGCGGACGTCAACGGCCGCGTGGGCTACGGCACGGAGGTGTTGGGCTGATGGCCGCGCCGCAGAAGGTCAGCAAGGAGAAGTGGAGCGCCAAGAACGACACGTGGACCGACCGAAACGGCGACGTCACGGAGGGAATGAGCGCCAAGGGCTTCAAGCGCGGCACCGCCAAGGGCCTGCTCGCCTCCGACATCTCCGGCCTCGTCGAGGTGCGCGAGGACAACCGCGAGGCCATCGCCAACGCCATCGACCGGGCGCTCGTCGCCGCGCTGGAGGAGGTCGGTCTCGTCGCCGAGGGCTACGCCAAGCGTGCCTGCCCGGTCGACACGGGTCGCCTCCGCAACTCCATCACCCACATCGTCGACGAGGGCGGCAAGTGCGCCGTCATAGGCACGAACGTCGAGTACGCGCCATATGTCGAACTGGGAACGAGGAACCAGAAGCCGCAGCCCTACCTCAAGCCGGCGGCCGAGGACCACGCATCCACATACCGCTCAATCTTCCTCAAGCACCTGGGCGGCTAGGGCCGCGTTACGCGCGCCGGACGATGTCGCCGCGGCGACGGACTGCCGCACGGGGAGGCCGCGACGAAAAGCCGGCGCCCCGTCCCATCCGAGGAAAAGGAGACAGCGTGGCACTGACGCGGAAGATGCTCAAGGCAATGGGCATCGAGGACGAGAAGATCGAGCAGATCATCGAGGAGCACGTCGAGAGCGTCGACGGGCTGAAGGCCGAGCGCGACCGCTACAAGGCGGGCGCCGACGAGGCAGAGGGCCTGCGAAAGCAGCTCGAGGAGGCCAAGAAGGCCGGCGAGGGCGCCGGCGAGTACGAGGAGAAGTACAAGGCCAAGTGCAAGGAGCTCGACGACTACAAGGCGAAGGTCGACGGCGAGGCGGCGGAGCGCGAGAAGCGCGGCCTGTACCGCGAGCTGCTGGCCGGCGCGGGCGTCGACCCCAAGCGCATCGACACCGTCCTCAAGGTGTCCGACCTGTCGGGCGTGACCGTCAAGGACGGCGCCATCGAGGGCGCCGACGACCTGACCGAGTCCATCAAGTCCGACTGGGCCGACTTCATCGCGGTCAAGACCACGCAGGGCGCGACCGTGCCCAACCCGCCCAAGAGCACCGGCGGCGCCGCAGCGCCCAAGAACCTGCGCGAGGCGCTCCACCAACGCTACGAGAACAAGGAGTAACACATGCCCATCACACTCGAAGAGGCAAAGGTCGGCATGGCCGACCGCGTCGACCAATCCGTGGTCGACACCTTCCAGCGCTCGTCCCTCCTGCTGGACAAGCTGACGTTCGACAACGCCATCTCGCCCGGCACCGGCGGCTCCACGCTGGCCTACGGCTACACGCAGCTGAAGACCCCGGCGACCGCCGGCGTCCGCGCCATCAACGCCGAGTACACGGCCAACGAGGCCAAGCGCGAGAAGAAGACCACCAACGCCGTCATCATGGGCGGCGCCTTCCAGGTCGACCGCGTCCTGCAGAACACCTCCGGCGCCGTGGACGAGCTGGCCTTCCAGCTGGAGCAGAAGATCAAGGCCGTGGCCAACGAGTTCCACTACCTCGTTATCAACGGCAAGGCCTCCGGCACAGCCGGCGCCGGCAAGCCCGACGGCACGTTCGACGGCCTCGCCAAGCTGCTCTCCGGCACGTCCAACGAGATCGGCTCCGAGGTCGATGTCTCCACCGCCGACCTCATGACCAAGAACGCCCAGGCGTTCCTCGACGAGGTCGACTACCTGCTCTCGCAGGTCGACGGCCCGAACATGCTGATGATGAACGGCAAGATGCTGACGAAGTTCCGCGGCATCGCCCGACGCGCCGGCTACTACGAGCGCACCAAGGACGACGCCGGCCGATACATCGAGACCTACAACGGCGTGCCCATCGTCGACCTGGGCAAGTACTACAACGGCACCACCGCCGTCGACGCCGTCGCCGACACCGCCGCCACGGCCGCCGCACTCGGCAAGTCCGACATCTACGCCGTGTCCCTGGGCCTCGACGGCTTCCACGGCATCTCGCCGACCGGCACCGGCGTGGTCCAGTCCTACATGCCCGACATGGCCCAGCCCGGCGCCGTCAAGACCGGCGAGGTCGAGCTCGTTGCCGGCGTGGCCCTGAAGAACACGCTCAAGGCCGGCGTCCTCAAGGGCATCGGCACCGCCCCGAAGCTGGGCTAGGCCATGCTCGAGGAGCTGCTGCGTGCCCTGCGCAACTGGTTCGTGCGCGGCAAGGCGACCGGACGCGTCCGCGTCGAGGGCGGGGCGCTGGTCCCGCCCGAGGGTCTCGCGCTGGCGGACGGCCAGTACGTCCGCGTGACCGGCTCCGTGTTCAACGACGGTCTGCACCGCTGGCCCTGCACGGGCATGGCCGACGAGGAGTTCGTCGGAACCGTGTGGGCGCTGGCCGTGCCGAGGGCCGTCCTCGACCTCGCGGACGAGATCGACGCGTGGTGCAAGGAGCATGCCGGGGAGCTGTGCGGCCCGTACCAGTCCGAGAGCTTCGGCGGCTACAGCTACACCCGCGTGATGGGCGCCGACGGCCGACCGCTGACGTGGCGCGACCAGTTCAGGGCGCGCATGGACCCGTGGAGGAAGCTGTGAGCCGCCTGTACGAGCGCATGCGCGTCCCGTGCGTGCGCATGGTCCGCAGGAGCGTGCCCGACGGCGAGGGCGGCTGGGCCGAGACGTGGGCCACGGGCCGCGCCTTCTCCGCCTCCATCGTCCGCGACACGTCGGCCGAGGCCCGCGTCGCCGAGGCGGCCGGGGTCGCCAACTCCTACACGGTGACGTGCTCCGAGGAGCTGTCGCACGGCGACGTGTTCAGGCGCGTGTCCGACGGGCAGGTGTTCCGCGTCACGTCCAACGCCGACGACGGCCGTCCGCCAGCGTGCGCGACGTTCAGCTTCACGCAGTGCACGGCCGAGGAGTGGAGGCTGCCCGATGCCGACTAGGACCGCGGCGCTCGCCGCGTGGCTCGGCGGCTTCGGCATGCCCGCCTATTCCGCGCAGGCCGTCCCTGACGGCACCGAGCCGCCGTACCTCACGTTCACGCCGGTCTCCGGCGCGTGGGGCGACGGCGAGCAGGCCGTAACCGTCGAGATATGGCGCCGCACCGAGAGCGAGGCCGAGGCCAACGCCGACGCCGAGTCCGTCGGCCGCGCGCTGGGGCTGGGCGGCGTGATGCTGCCCTGCGACGGCGGCGGCCTGTGGGTCAAGCGCGGCTCGCCGTTCTGGCAGGCCGTCGACTCGGGCGAGCCGGGCGTCAAGCGACGCTACGTCAACCTCTCAATCGAGAACATCACGACCTTTTAGGGGGTCCCATGAAATACACCCAGATCCCGCAGGACACGTTCAATAACATCCAGCTGAACGCGGGCGTCCTGCTCAAGGCGTTCGCCCCGGGCACCGGCACGCTCAAGGCGACTGACATCCTCGGCGCGACGTCCGGCGGCGTCAGCTTCACCGCCACGCCGAGCTTCATCGACTACGGCGAGGACATCGACAACTGTCCGAAGAACATGAAGGAGCTGAAGCAGCTCGACGGCTGGGAGGCCAAGATGTCCGGCACGTTCGTGACCGTGACGGCCGAGCTCGCCGCCAAGCTCACGGGCGCCGCCGACACCGCCGCCGAGAAGGTGACCCCGCGCAACGACCTCAAGTCCGCCGACTTCGCCGACCTGTGGTGGGTGGGCGACTACAGCGCCGTCAACGAGGACGGCACCAAGGGCGCGAGCGCCGGCTTCTGCGCCATCCGCCTGCTCAACTCCCTGAGCACCGGCGGCTTCCAGATCCAGTCCGGCGACAAGGCCAAGGCCCAGTTCGCCTTCGAGTTCACCGGGCACTACTCGATGGAGCACCCCGAGACGGTGCCGTTCGAGATCTACGTCAAGGCCGGTACCGCCGGCACGGAGGTGGCCGCGTAATGCGAATCGACGAGTTCACGGCCGACGAGTTCCTGACGTCGGCGCAGCTGCTGGCCGAGGTGGCCGAGGAGGCCATGGGCGGCAAGCTGGGCGAGGAGGTCAAGCGCGCCTTCGTCTCCTATCGCTCCGCGGCCAAGGCCGCCAAGGCCGAGGCCGGCGGCGACGAGGCCGAGGCGAAGGCCAAGGTCGAGATGGAGGCCGTCGACATGGTGGGCGGCCTGCTGCCCACCCTGCTGCGCGAGGGCGGCGAGCTTTCGCTCAAGTTCCTCGCCGCGCTCGACGGCCAGACCCTCGAGGAGTACAAGGCGTGCTTCTCGATGGCGAAGTACGCCGCCGACATCAAGGCAGCGCTTGACGGCATCGACTCCGTCAAGGAGATCGCCGCTCCTTTTTTTCACTAGCCGCCGACGACCCGGAGCTGCTCTGGCTCTGCATGGGCGAGTACACCGGACCCCGGCGTGCTCGCCCTTTTGCTAGGTACCTGTCCGCGAGGCAGCGCAGGGAGGCGGAGGGGGCCGCGTACAGGGTCTACCTGACGGAGTCCATCCGCCTCGCCGTGCAGTCGCGCTACATCGCAACGCCCTACCTGGAGCTGGTGCGGGGCGCGGCGGAGCCGGCGGACACGCGGAGCGGCGACGAGATCGCGGCGGACGTAATCGGCAAGTTGGGATTGAAGGTGGTGTAGATGGACCTCCTCGACCTCTTGGTCAAAATCGGCGTCGACGACCAGGCATCCGCGAAGGTGGACGAGGTCGCTGGCGGCATCGGCAGCAAGCTCGGGGCGGCCGCCGGCAAGGCGGCATCGCTCGTCGCCGCCGGAGTAACGGCAGTGGCTGCCGGCGTCGCGGCGGTGACCGGCATGAGCATGAACGCCTACGCCGCATACGAGCAGAACGTCGGCGGCATCCAGAAGATTTTCGGCAACATGGGCAAGTCCCTCGAGGACTACGCCGCCATGACCGGGCAGAGCGTCGAGCAGTGCTCCGGCAAGTGGCAGCAGCTCGAGCAGGCACAGACCACCGTGCTGAAGAACGCCGACGAGGCGTATAAGACGGCCGGCATGAGCGCCAACCAGTACATGGAGCAGGTGACAGGCTTCTCGGCCGCGCTCGTCTCCTCTCTGGGCGGCGACACGGTCAAGGCGGCCGAGTACGCCAACACGGCCATGGTCGACATGAGCGACAACGCGAACACCTTCGGCACGTCGATGGAGGACCTCCAGAACGCCTACCAGGGCTTCGCCAAGCAGAACTACACCATGCTCGACAACCTCAAGCTTGGATACGGCGGCACCAAGGAGGAGATGCAGCGCCTTATCTCGGACGCGCACGCCGTCAACGGCGCAGTGGACGAGTCGAGCCTGTCCTTCGACAACATCGTGCTCGCCATCCACACGATGCAGGAGCAGATGCAGATAGCCGGAACGACCTCGCGCGAGGCAGCCTCGACCATCGAGGGCTCGTGCAGCATGGCGAGGGCGGCGTGGGAGAACTGGCTCACGGAGCTGGGCAAGGACGACGCCGACATGGGGAAGCTGACCGGCGAGCTGGTCGACTCCGTGGCGACGGCCGCGTCCAACATCGTGCCCCGACTCGCCACAATCGTGTCCACGGCCGTCGAGCAGCTGCCCGGCGTCGTGACCAAACTGGCGCCCGTGGTGGGCGAGGCGTTCGCGCAGATCGCCGACAGCGCCCTCACCGCGCTCTCGGGCGCGATGGACGGAATCGGCGAGGTCGGGGCGCGGGTCGGCCCGGTCCTCTACGACGGGATCGTGAGCGGGGCCGAGTGGCTGTCGACGTCGGCGGCCGACATCATGACCCAGCTCGGCGGCTACCTGTCCGAGAACCTGCCGACCCTCATGGAGCAGGGGCTCAACATCCTGACGGGCCTGAGCGAGTCGCTCGCCGAGAACGTCGGCATTCTCGCCGAGGGAGCGGCCAACCTCATCGTGGGGCTGGCGCAGGGAATCGCCGACAGCCTGCCGACGCTCATCGAGCAGGCGCCGGTCATCGTGCAGAACCTCGCCAACGCGATCAACGACAACGCACCGACGCTGCTCGGTGCCGGCATCCAGGCAATCGTGACGCTGGCGCTTGGCATCGTGCAGGCGATACCGACGCTCATCGCCAACATCCCTGCCATCTTCCAGGCGTTCCTCGCCGTGTGGTCCGCGCTCGACTGGATCAGCCTCGGCCGCAACGCCATCACGGCGCTGGGCAACGGCGTGGTCAACATGCTCGGCTTCATCGGCTCCTGCGGCTCGAACGTGGTGTCCGCCATCCGCGGCGCGATACAGAATCTGCCGAACACCTTGGCAGACATCGGCCGCAACGGCATCAGCTCGCTCGGCTCGGCCATCCGCGGTGCGGTCGGCTTCGTGACCTCGGCGGCCTCGAGTATCGGCAGTTCCATCATGGGCGCCCTGTCCTCCATCCAGGGCCGCGTGGTGTCCATCGGCTCGCAGATCGTGCAGGGCATCGCAAACGGAATCAGCGGCGCGGCAGGCGTGGTCGTGAGCAAGATTACCGGCGTAGTGGGCGGCGCCATCGACGCGGCCAAGAACCTGCTGGGTATCCACTCGCCGTCGCGCGTGTTCCGCAAGATTTTCGGCTACGTCATGGAGGGCGCGGCCCTCGGCATCGACGACACGGCGGACATGCCGGTGCGCTCCATGAGGGCGGCCGTCTCGGCCGTCGAGGATGCCGCGGCGTTCGATGCGACGGTCAGGGCCGACGGCCCGCGTTACGGCGACCGGACCATTTCCGGCATCGGGGAGGGCGTTGTCGCGGACGGCGGCGCATCGGCCGTTATCGGCTGGCTGGCCGAGAACCTGCCCTCCATCATCGCGGAGTTCACGCCCGTCATGGGCGAGTCGGAGTTCGGGCGCAGGGCGAGGAAGGCGGTCGCGTATGCCTGATATCGAATATGAGTCGGGCACGGGGGCGGTCATCCCGCTCAATTCCGGCATCTACGTCGGCAGGCCGAACGACCTCTTCAGCCGCGAATGGGACTACAAGATCGGGTACCGCGCGCTGTCGACCGCATCGCGCGGCGCCCGCAAGGCCTCGCTCAAGGCGGTCTTCGCCGACATGGGGCTGGCCGACGAGTTCCGCCGCTGCGCGGACCTCGACGTCTCGGCCAACACGCCCGGGACGCTGAGGGTCGGGGACTGGTTCCAGCGCTGCCTCGTCCTCGCGTCGAAGGTCGACGGGGTGCGGGACGGGCTCTTCACCGCGAAGCTCACCGTCGTGCTGCTCGACGGCCTGTGGCGCAGGGGCGTCACGACGGAGTTCACGCCCGTCAACGGCTCGTCCGGGTACGAGTTCCTCGACCTGCCGCATGACCTCCCGTACGACCTCGGGGCGACCCCGCCGAAGCGGTACGCGCGCAACCCGGGGCATTCCGGCAGCCCCGCCCGGTTCATCGTCTACGGGCCGGCGGTCAATCCCGCGGTCCGGATCGGCGGGAACCTGTACCAGGTCGACGTCTCGGTGCCGGACGGCGGCTACATGGAGGTCGACCCGCTGCGGCGCACCGTCTCCGTGGTCTCCGCCGACGGTGACGTCCGCGACGCCTTCGGCAAGGCGCACCGAGGCAGCGGGGCAGGCTCGGGAGAGTACATCTTCGAGCGCGTGCCGGCCGGCACCTGCGAGGTCTCGTGGGACAACAGTTTCGGCTTCGACCTGACGCTCTACGAGGAGGAGGGGGAGCCGGCATGGTCCTAGTGGTGAGCGACCCGGCGGCCGGGGACGTCCGCGAGATCGAGGACTTCGATCTCGACCTCGCGTTCGGCAGCGACGAGAACGCCCTGAAGCTCGAGGCGCGCGCCGGCGAGGCCCCCGCCGAGGGGCATCTCGTGTTCATCGACGGGACCGAGTACGGCGGCGTCGTCGACGAGGTCGCCTACGAGGCGGGCAGGGAGGCCTCCGGCACCGTCCTGTGCAAGGGCCGCACGTGGCACGGCATCCTGGCGGGCAAGCGCCTGCTCCCCGACTCGGGCAGCGGGTACCTCGCGGTGAGCGGCAAGGCGGGCGAGGTGCTCGCGTCCCTCATATCCCGCATGGGGCTGTCCGGGCTGTTCTCGGCAGCCGTGGACGATACGGCGGTCAGCTACACCTTCGACCGCTTCGCGGACGGGTACGGCGGCCTGAGGGCCCTGGCGGAGGCGAACGGGCGCAAGGTCTCGATGCGCCGCCTAGGCGGCAAGGTCGAGCTATCGCTGCCCCCGGTCGTCGACTACGCGGACAAGGTCGACTCGGACCTGCTCGACTTCACGCTGACGAGCGTCCACCGCTGCGTCAACCATCTGGTGTGCGCCGGCACGGGCGAGCTCGAGAACCGCGCCGTGGTCCATTTCTACGCCGACGCGGCGGGCAACGTCAGCCACACCCAGAGCCTCTTCGGCGTCGACGAGATATGCGCGCTCTACGACTACAGCAACGCCGACGAGACGAAGCTCGAGGAGGAGGGCGGCAAGAAGCTCAGGGAGTACCAGACCCGGGGCAGCGTCGAGGTCGACGTGCACGAGGATATCGACGTCGACGTCGGCGACATCATCTCGGCGCGCGACAACGCGCACGGCAGGACCGTCAGCGCCACCGTGGTGAAGAAGATCGTGCAGGTCTCGCGCGGCGTGGCGACATACAGGTACGAGGTCGGCAGCGAGACCACGACCAAGAACTCAGTCAGCGCGACTGCCGGCGGCGGGGGCGGGCACGCGTACCACGCGGGCAGGGGCCTCTCACTGAGCAACTACACGTTCAGCGCGGAGGTCGATGCGGAATCGCTCAAGGCCGTGGACGCCAAGGCCGACAAGGCCCTGTCCGACGCCTCGAATTCGCTCCAGACGTGGGCGCAGGCGGATATCTCGATGGGCGGGGTCTCCACGCTCGCGGAGGGCGCTGAGGCCACCGCGTCGCTCTCGGGCGAGGGCCTGATCAAGACGCTCTCGCTGGGCATCCCGCGCGGAGCCACGGGCAATCAAGGCCCGAAGGGCGAGACGGGAGCCACGGGCGAGCGCGGACCGCAGGGCGCCAAAGGCGACACCGGTGCGCAGGGCCCGCAGGGCGAAGTCGGACCGCAGGGCCCCATGGGTGCCACCGGCGTCCAGGGCCCAAAGGGCGACACCGGTGCGCAGGGCCCGCAGGGCGTGCAGGGAAAGCAGGGGCCGCAGGGCATACAGGGCGAGACGGGGCCGCGCGGTCCGCAGGGATTGCAGGGCATCCAAGGTCCCAAGGGAGACACGGGCGAGGGCTTCTCCATCTCGAAGGTATACGCGAGCTACGACGCGATGCGGGCGGGGTGGAAGACGGACGGCGTGAAGGCCGGCGGGTTCGCGGTCATCGGCTCGAATGTCGAGGACCCGCACAACGCCGAGCTGTACGTGAAGTCGGCGGACGGCTACTCGCTGATCGCCGACATGAGCGGCGCGACCGGCGTCAAGGGCGAGCAGGGCCCCACGGGCCCGCAGGGCCCGGTCGGCGCGACCGGAGCAGCTGGTTCCACGGGGCCGCAGGGCCCCAAAGGCGCGACGGGCGCGACGGGCGCGCAGGGCATCCAGGGCGCCACGGGCGCGACCGGGGCGACCGGCCCGAAGGGCGCGACCGGCCCTACGGGCCCGCAGGGCGTGAAGGGCGAGCAGGGCGAGCGCGGCCCGCAGGGTATACAGGGCCCGAAAGGCGAGAAGGGGGAGCGCGGCGACTCTGGCGTTACCGTACCGCTGTCGGGGTTCTTCTCGCTGACGGTGGACGCCGACGGCAACCTCTGGTCACACGTGGCAGACGGGGCGGCAGCCCCGCCGCTCTCATACGACCCATCCACGGGTGAGCTTTACTACGAGATAGGTGAGTGACGATGGCGAAGTACCTGGTCGGCAACATCAAGGGGCCGAAGGGGGACACGGGCGCGACGGGGCCGCAGGGCGCCACCGGCGCGCGGGGTGCAACGGGCGCGACCGGCCCGCAGGGCCCCAAGGGCGAGACGGGGGCCACGGGGCCGCAGGGGCCGACGGGAAAGCAGGGGCCGACGGGGCCGACCGGCCCGGCGGGCCCGCAGGGGCCTCAGGGCATCCAGGGGCCCAAGGGCGCGACCGGCCCGCAGGGGCCGATGGGCCCGCAGGGGCCGAGCGGCGGCGATATCAAGGACACGCGCGACAACAACCAGCCCCCGAGCTGGTACATGAAGAACCATCCGAAAGAGACGGTGGTCGAGTTCAAGAAGGCGGCCACCATCGGGCTTTCTGGCGGCGAGGTGTGCGCCGTCCTCGTCACCTTCGTGCCGTGGCAAGACAACTCGGGCGGCTATCTGAAGCAGGTGGCCATGAACGGAGCAGACATATGGTGGCGGCGCGGCGCCTCGGGCTCCTCGTGGTACGGATGGCAGCACATCCTCGACACCTTAGACCCGAATACGACGTGGATCATGGCCCACCGCGTCGGCGAGTACCTGGAGACGGACGGCTCGTTCGACCCGAACAAAATCGGCGGCACGTGGGTGCGGGCACCGAGCATCGGGCCGCACACGTGGCTGAGGACCAAGTAAAGGAGAAGGCATGGCAAAGACAGAGAACTTCACCCACTACACCTGCGACCGATGCGGCGCGGACGCGTACCTACAGCAAGGCGCTGCGGCGGCGGGGGACTGGCGCGAGGTCGAGCGCTTCGACCAGTACGGCAGCAGGGCCACGCGCCTGCTGTGCAAGGGGTGCACGGACAAGTACAAGAAGCTCGCCGCCAAGCACGACGGCGAGTTCCAGCAGTTCATGAGCAACGCGAAGGAGTAGTAACATGGCATTTGAAATCGTGGACGGCATGACGGGGACCAAGCATATCAGCTCGGACGACCTGTCGGCGCTCAACGTCGCGACCATCGGCAAGGCGGACTGCGTGCTGGGGTACGGCGACGACTTCAAGCTCACGATGGCGAGCGCGAACAGAGCGACGCTCGGAACCGGCGTCGGCATGGTCGGCGGCAAGCGCTTCTGGAACCAGGCGGCGACGAACCTGACCGTCCAGAGCGGCACGCAGGGACAGAAGCGCAACGACCTCGTGGTGGCCCGCTACGCGAAGACCAGCGCGGGCATCGAGAGCATCACGCCCGTCGTCGTCAAGGGCACGCCCAGCACGGGGACGGCGGCGGACCCCGCGACGACCTCCAACGACCTGAAGCTCTGGCGCATCCCGCTGGACGGCATCAGCGTCGGCACGCCCGTGAGGCTCTTCGACCCCGTGGCCTCGCTCGCGACCCTCGGGGATTCTGTATCCCATGTCGTGCGCAGCGTGACTTTTTCTGCCAACAAGCAGTACGGCCCGTTTTATTACGACGAGTTCGATACGGAAATCAAGGCCAGAAATTTCGTGCTCGCCTTTCCACTGTCCGGCGTGCGATTTATTCGCCAGGCGGCGGTCTCGTCGGCGGGGAAACAGCGTTGGATGATAGTGCAGACTTATAAGGGCGATGCCGAGACTATCCCGGTGATGTTTTGCTGTTTCTAGCATTCTGTATCCCCGTCTTTCGTCGATTGCAACATTGCCGATGTGCCGATTACTGTTTACAAGGCTGGAAAGATTGTCGTGGTCACGGTGTCCGGCACGTTAAAGAAGCCCATAGGAGCCTGGGACGCGCTGTTGTTAAGCGACGCAATGCCAATGACAAGATCTAGGTATAACTCGCTCCTCATTTCGCAAGACACAACCGACCCCCGCATCTTGCTGTCGGTAATCGGGACCAAGCTATTCATAGAGTCCAAAGGGGTCTCGATACCCCAGGGCTCCTGGATGTTCGGCCAGCTTGTATATCTCTGCGTGTAGCATTCTGTATCCCGCGAGGTTGGCTATCAGTTCTTATATGGGAAAGACTTCTCGGGTCCCTATGTGGCTTACCGTAAAAAGGGTTTCCTGGTAGAGATGTCTTGGAATTTCATTCAGGAATCATCACAGTTATGGAATGCAGGGACGTTGCCCGTTGAATTCCGTCCGACTCAATCATTCCTTGCGCCGGCTGTGCGTACATCTTCAAACGGCACCGTCAACAACAGCACTGCAGAAGTCGAGGTTCAGAAATCTGGCAAAGTTGTCTTTATTAGCGCGGCAGTTGCTAGCCAAGGGCGCAACATTGGACACTGCATCTGGATTGCCAATTAGGATTCTGTATCCCCGAGCTATCTCGGCGGTGGCAACGTCGGTCTTCTTGGCTGCACCGTAAAGGCGGACTGCTGGATCATCGCAACATGCATCCTCATCGTCAGGTTCAGCTATGTCTCGGGGTCGATGTCGTCATCTGACGCGTGCGAGCTCTCCTCGGGCGCTGCACTCGTGCTTCCCGAGCGTCTGAGGCCGAAGTCGAATATCCTGACCATGGCGTTCACGTCGGAGCGCTTTGGCAAGTCGGTAGGCGCGGTGGTCGAGCCGTCCGGCGCCGTAAAACTCTATTTCTCGACTCGCTCGGAAATATACGGATATGGATTTGAGAACTGCGCCTGCTGCATCCCCCTGGCCATATAGCCCGTCCGCGCCCTCCTAGAACACGACGAAGTCCGCTCTGTATACGTCGGCGTCAGCCATAAGGTAGAGCATGCTGCCCGTATAGTAGGCATGGACACCGAAGCCGCCCGGGCTGTAATAGCAGTCGGCGCAGATCCCCGAGCCGGTGCAGTACCGCGCGAAGATGGATATGGGGAATACGGTCGATGCCAGCGGGCGACCGTTGTTGTAGATACAGACAAGCGCCGCCATCCTGCCCGAGGGGAGGTCGCACCGGAAAGGCTGATACAGCTTTCCAGTGCTTGTCTGTGCCACGAACCTCGGGGATACAGAATCACCATTCCATGGCCGTGCTGTACGTATCGCTCGCCCTTGCCACGACCGTTCGAAATGACTGCAGGTAGTGGCTCATGGCAGTATTGACCGTGCTGTGCCCCAGCGCCACGGCTATGTCCTCGATGGCGGCCCCGTGCTCCAGCGAGATCGTAGCCCACGAGTGGCGCAGGCATGTCATCGGCACATGCGGCAGGCTGAATCGCTTGCAGAACGCTCGGAACCTGCGGGCCACGGCATTAGGGTCGAGCAGGCACAGGCGACCCGACCTACGCGCCCCGCGTATCGCACGCAGGCGCTCAAGCGCGAAGCGGGGGAGTTTCAGTTTGCGGTCGCTGAGCTTGGTCTTGCATCCCGTCTCCACGACCTCGCCGCCCACGACGTGCAGGCCGCGCTGGACGTGTACCCATCCACTACGCCAGTCAACGTCCTCGATTCTCACGGCGCACGCCTCACACCTGCGCAGACCGAGTGCGGCACCCAAGAGCACCGCGGCCTCGAAGGGCTGCCCGACGATGGCCTTGAGCGTCACGCGCTCCTGCTCGGCGGTGAGCGTCGGTCGGCGCACTGCGGGCTTTTTAGGCAGCTCCACGCCCTGCGTCACGTCCCAGATACGCAGCTGGTGGCGGCGCAATACCCAGCGGTAGATTTGGCGGAACGTCTTGTACGCCTTTTCAGCCGCGCCCGGCAGGTCGAACGAATCGACCCAATCCTGCACCTGCTCAAAGCTGATCGTCTCTAACTCGCGCTTGCCCCACATCGGCATCAGATGGCAGCGGATGGCGCTGCGGTAGCCCTCCAAGGTGGTGGCTCGCAGGCGCTTGGCTTTGTCCTCCATGTACTCGGCGGCGGCATCGGAAAACAGCATTTTGATCAATCCAATCTCTCGAAAATCCTAGACCAAACGAATGGTAGCCCGCCGCGTTACGTCTGGGATTTATTGCTTGCAGCGGACGGCGGAGCCCAATCTCACGCCGCCCGTAGGATGGCGCGGAAAGCGAGAGGAAAGGAGGGCCGAGCGTGGAATCACTGGCGGCCATCGCCATAACCGACATCGTCTCGTGCGTCGTGGCGGCGTGCGTCGCGTCGGTCGTGGCCACCGTCAAGGCCCAGGGGCGGAAGGTGTCCGAGAGGTCCGAGCGGGAGCGTGTGGAGTCCGAGGCCATGAAGGCCGGGATGCGGGCGCTGCTCTGGGCTGAGCTCCAACGTATCCACGAGAGAGCGACGGCGCAGGGCGGCCTGACCGTCGAGGAGCGCCGCCACCTGGAAAGCGTCTACGCCGCCTATCACGGGCTAGGTGGCAACGGTACCGGCACGCGCCTGTACACGGACGCGATGAACATGCCCGTACTCGATTAGGAGGAGGAATCAATGACCAGAGACGAGATCGTCAAGAAGCTGACGAGCCGAAAGTTCTGGCTGTGCACGGCTGCTTTTTTGGGCTCCGTCGCGACCAGCGTTGCCGGCATCGCCACGGACAACCAGACCGTCGCAGCCATCGGCACCGTTTGCGGGGTCGCGAGCGCGGCCATCTATGCAGCGGCCGAGCAGGCCGTGGACGCCGCGCGACTCAAGGCGGGAGGCGAGCATGACGGAGACTAACGCCGGGCCCAAGCGCAAGCTGCCGATGCGCAGCGTTTTCGCAATCGTCCTCGCGCTCGTCGCGGCCCTCGCCGCCCCGTGCGGAGCCGAGGCGTACCAGAGTGTCGACAAGTACGTTAGCAGCGGCCACGGCTACCTCAATGCGAGCTACCTCGTCATCCACGAGACGGCGAACCCCGGCGCGAGCGCCTACAACCACACTTTGCTGTGGTCGCGCGATGACACTTATGCTGTCCACCACGTGATGGAGCTTGACGGCTCCACCGTGTACAACACGGTGCCCGAGAACCGCCTTTGCTGGCATGTTGGCAATGGCAATTACGCCACTATCGGTATCGAGCTTGCCCACGCCACCAATGCTTCCGATTTCGCAAAGCAGTGGACAGAAGCGGTCAAGTGGACGGGCGACGAGCTGCGCTCCCGTGGCTGGGACACGTCCCGACTCTTGAGCCACTACGAGGCGGCTCAGCGCTGGGGCGGGTCCGATCACACCGACCCGAATGGCTATTTCGCCCAGTACGGCAAGTCGTGGTGGGAGTTCAAGCAGGCGGTCGCAGCCTATCTCGGCAGCGGTTATGTCGCTCCCATCGCTCCGACTAACGGCAATGGAGGCACCTATCAGCCCTCTTATTCTGCAACCCGTACCAAGTTCCCGAAGTCCACGGGCAAGAGCGTAAACATCCACTATGCTCTCCATAACCGCTACGGTGCGTGGAATGAGGCTGTGACTAACTTCAACGACTCCAATTCCGAGGGCTTCGCTGGTATGCCCTACGGTTCCCACGACATGCTGATCGCGTGGGTGGACAGCGGCACGCTCAAGTACCGCGTCCACACCAAGGAGAGCGGTTGGCTCGACTGGGTGCAGTCTGCCAACTACAGCGACAGTGTGAATGGCATGGCGGGCCTTTGGGGCCAGACCATTGACGGCGTTCAGATGTACTACATCACGCCTGACGGCGGCTACAAGCAGGTCTACTACCGTAGCCAGGACGTTGCCAACGCTGGCTACTGGGACGAGGTCTGCGATGATGGCTCCACCTACGGCGGCGATGACTACGCAGGCATGTACGGCTATGCGCTCGATCGTCTGCAGTGCTACGTGTCCGACGGTACCCGCCGATAATCGCGCTGGCGTTCGTCCTCGGCGCGCTTTTCGGCGGCACCGTGGCAACAATCGGGCTGTGTCTCGTGAGCATCAACCGGCGCTAGCGGCCGCGGGCGATAGCAACAGAAAGGGGCCGTGGCGGTTCGTCGCCACGGCCCTTTTCTCTTATCCCTCGAATATCCCAAGTGGGCGCAAAACCCTAAGTACGGTCAGCGTGTTGCGGTACGTTCAGCGTGTTTTGCCTGTTGGTCAGCATCAATAGCGAGCTGCGGCAAACTGTTTTAGTATTGCCACATGTGGTTGACAGGGCCGGAGCCTTTGCCCATGTTCAGGCCGGCGGCCAGAGCGCCTGTCAGGTATGCCTTGCCGGCGTTGACGGCATCGGCAAGATCCATGCCCTGGGCCAGCGCGCAGGCGATGGCGGACGAGAGCGTGCATCCGGTGCCGTGCGTGTTGTCGGTCTCGATGCGCTTGTGGCGGAACCACGTGGTGAGTGGATCTCCAAGATGGTTGCCCTCGTCATCGAGTGGCGCGGGTTCGGCCAGTACATCGTTGGCCTCGTTGACAAGATGCCCGCCCTTAACGAGGGATGCGCAACCAAAGCGGCGGGTGAGGAGCATGGCAGCATTTTGCTGCGTGCGCTCGGAGTCGACCTCGTAGTCGAGCAGGGCCATGGCCTCGGGAATATTGGGCGTGATAACCGTCGCTAGCGGGAACAGGCGGCGGGTGAGCGCCTCGGCGGCATCTTCGGCAATCAGCCGTGCGCCCGAGGTGGCTACCATGACGGGGTCGACTACCACGTTTGTCGCGTTCCAAGCGCTCAGGCGGTCGGCGATAACATCGATAATCTCGGCAGAGGAAACCATGCCAATCTTAACGGCGTTGGGGCGGATATCGTCAAAAACGGCATCGATCTGCGCCGCGACAATATCCGGGGAGATGTTCTGCACGGCGGTGACGCCCAGGGTGTTCTGTGCGGTGATGGCGGTGATGGCCGTCTCGGCATACAGGCGGTGTGCCGTGATGGTCTTGATGTCGGCCTGAATGCCGGCGCCACCGCTGGAATCGGATCCTGCGATGGATAGAACGGCAGGTACCTTACTGCGATCCATGTTCGCTCCCTTGTTCGGTCGGAATCAAATGGGTCTATAAGCCAGCATTATAAAGATGCCCGGGCCGACTCTATGTCGAACCCGGGCGGGCGATGCAATCTTTACGCAAATGCAAGCAAATGTTCACACGTCAACAATTGACAGGCACCAGCTCGCCGCCAGAAGCGGCCGCGGCGACAGGCTAGTCCTCCATGCCGAGGTCGATCGTGGTGCCCTCGAAGATTTTGTTGACGGTGCGGACGGCGCACATCTTGCCACACATGGTGCAAGTGCCCTCGGTGGCGGCGGGGGACTCCTCGTAGCGCTTCTTGCCCGTAACCGGGTCGAGCGCGCACTCCCACATGGCGTCCCAGTCAAGCTTGCGGCGTGCCTGGCCCATCTTGTCGTCCATGTCGCGGGCGTGGGGCACCTTTTTGGCGATGTCGGCGGCGTGTGCGGCGATCTTGGTGGCCATGAGGCCGTCGAGCACATCCTGGGCGTTGGGCAGGCACAAGTGCTCGGCCGGCGTCACGTAGCACAGGAAGTCGGCGCCGGAGCTGGCGGAGATAGCGCCGCCGATGGCAGCGGTGATGTGGTCGTAGCCCACGCCGATATCGGTCACCAGCGGCCCGAGCACATAGAACGGGGCGTTGTGGCACAGGCGCTTCTGCAGTTTCATGTTGGCGGCGATCTCGTCGAGCGCCATGTGGCCCGGACCCTCGACCATAACCTGGACGCCGGCGGCCCATGCGCGCTTGCACAGCTTGCCCAGCTCGATCATCTCGGCGGTCTCGGTGGCGTCGTTGGAGTCGTAGAGGCAGCCCGGGCGACAGGAGTCGCCGAGCGAAATCGTCACGTCGTACTCGTGGCAGATTTCGAGCAGCTCGTCGTAGAACTCATAGAACGGGTTCTCGTTACCGGTGACCTCCATCCAGCCAAACAGCAGCGAGCCGCCGCGGCTCACGATGTTCATGAGGCGGCCGGTCTCCTTAAAGGTCTTTGTGACCGACTTGTTGATGCCGCAGTGGATGGTCATAAAGTCCACGCCGTCCTCGGCGTGCGCGCGCACGACCTCGAACAGGTCGTCCTTGGTAAGCTTGACCAGCGGCTTTTCCATGTAGCCGATGGCGTCGTACATGGGGACGGTACCTACCATGAGCGGCGTCTCGTCGATGAGCTGCTGGCGGAACTGGCGCGTCTTGCCCGAGTTGGAGAGGTCCATGATGGCGTCGGCGCCAAAGTCCTCGGCGATCTTGACCTTCTTCCATTCCTCGGCGGCATCGGCCTTGTCGCCCGAGATGCCCAAGTTCACGTTGACCTTGGTGGACAGGCCCTCACCGACGCCAAAGGCGCGCATGCCTTTTTTGATGTGCACGATGTTGGCAGGAATGGCGATGCGGCCGTCGGCCACGCGCTCGCGGATGTACTCGGGGTCGCGATGCTCGCGCTCGGCGACCTCCTTCATCTGCGGTGTGATCTGCCCGGCGCGGGCGAAGTCGATTTGCGTGACGAGCTTGGGCTCGGTCTGTGTGCTCATTGGCACGGCTCCCTTCGTTGGCATTACCCATATCAGGTTTGCGGGTCAGGGCGGGCGCGCCCAATCTCAGCCTGCCGTCTTGTCCTGCAAGCCCCCCGTTTATGTAATGGGCTCAAGTATAGCTCGAATGGGTACGATTGGCCTAACGAGCGTGCCTGTGAGGAGGCGAACATGGAAGACAAGCATCTATATCGAGAGACGCAATGGGATGTATCGGCCGAGGAAAGCCGTGCGCACCATGGCCTTGTCGCGATCGGTTTTGCGGTGCTTGCCGTGCTGGTGATTGCCTTTTGTATCTGGACGTTTGGTGGTCGCGGCGGCGCTGCATGGGAGTTCGAGGCTGATGATAGCCTACCGATTATGACGGTGAGGAGTACTGGCGGTAATGCCAATACGCTCGCCGTTCCGGGCGATTATTGGTACCCGTGCGATGAGTTTGTGCAGTTGCAGCTGAGTGGTGGGTCTATTCCTGGTGAGGAAATCGAACGCGTGACGTATGATGCGACGTTCAAAACGTTGACGGTGAAGCTCAAAGATCAAGGGGATGTGCCCACGACGATGGATATCGCGCTGACGGAATGGCGCCTGGAGCCCCCGTCGGGTGTTGCGGTGTCCGAGGTCGAGCACGTCAAGATTGTCTATCAGGACGGTTCGACAAACGGAATTGCAAAGGCCGACGGTCTAGCAGAATAGGTGTCGAGCCTAGCAGCCAATTCATAAAAGTTGCGGTGGAATAGTTCCTGATTGTGCGAAAAAGGCTCAAATAGGAATTATTCCACCGCAAGTTATATAGAGAAGACTGAGCGGGTCAGTGTTGGGTGCCGGCTCTAGAGCATCTGTTCGTTGATGAACATGAGGGTGCCTAGGTATGAGAGCTCGGGGACGTGGCGATAGCCGATGTTGAATGCGGTAAGTTCGCTTGCATCCTCGAGCTTGTTTTCTGCCATCCACCGCACCATGGAGCCGCGCGCCTTTTTGCTGGCGGTCGACTGTTGGATGGGCTTCCCGTTGCGGATGCCCTCGCCAAAGAGGCATGTGACGGCTGTGGCGTCGCCCGCGAGGTGGGGCAGAACGGCTTTGGCATACTCTACGCTGGCGAGGTTGACGATCGTGGTGTTTGAGCCTGCCGGGGCGATAGCCCGCGCGAGCTTATCGCTCCAAAATGCGTAGAGGTCTCGGGCACCGTCGACGACAAGCTTCGCGCCCATCTCCAGCCGATACGGTTCGACGGCATGAAAGGGACGAACGCACCCGTAGAGGCCGGAGAGGATCCACAGATGGTCTTGCAGCCATGCGAGCTGCGCGGAATCCATCACCTCGGGTGCCATGCTCTGGTATTGAATGCCGTGATAGGACATGACGGCAGGGGAGAGGTGACGGGCGAGTGCGGGATTGTCGAGATCGCCGCTTTTCAGGATGGGCCCGAACTCATGCAGTGTGTTGAGGCAAGGTCCCAGCAGTTTGTCGCTCACGTTCCACAGCGCCTGCAGGCCGCCGCTGCCTTCATTCCGCTCGATATCTAGCAGTGCGCGGTGGAGGCGAGCCGTCTCGCGCACAAAGGGTGGGATGCCCAGGACTTCAAAAGCATCTTGGGCCGCGCGCATCTGCTTGGCGGGCGAAATGATGACCTGCAGCATGGACTCTCCTCTGTCAAAAAGGAAGTTGCGGTGGAATACGGTCTGTTTTGGCCGTTTATAGGCCAGTTTAGTCCGTATTTCACCGCAACTGATGAAGGGGCTGGTTAGGCGCGCTCGAGGAAGGCCTTGTAGCCGCGATAGGCCTCGTAGATATCGGCCTTGTTGGCGACCTCCCACAGGGCGTGCATGGACAGGACGGCAACGCCGGAGTCGATGACGTTCATGCCGTACTTGGCCATGATGTAGGCAATGGTGCCGCCGCCGCCCGCGTTGACGCGACCGAGCTCACAGGTCTGGAAATCCACGCCGGCCTCGTCCATGATGTCGCGGACGAGGGCCACGTACTCGGCATCGGCGTCGTTGGAGCCGCCCTTGCCGCGGCTGCCCGTGTACTTGTTAAAGCACAGACCGCGACCCATAAAGGCGGCGTTCTTGGTCTCGAACTTGCCGGCATAGCCCGGGTCAAAGCCGGCGGACACGTCGGAGGAGAGCATGCGGCTGCGGGCGAGCGCGCGGCGCAGGGCCAGCGGGCTATTCTCGCCGGCGAGCGTCATGATCTCGGCGACGGTGTTCTCGAAGAAGCGGCTCGTCATGCCGGTGGCACCCACGGAGCCGATCTCCTCCTTGTCGACGATGAGCGTGATGCTCGTGCGCTCCACGTTGGCGACGTCGATTTGGGCAAGCATGGAGGGGTAGGCACAGACGCGGTCGTCATGGCCATAGCCCAGAATCATGGAGCGGTCGAGGCCCATGTCGCGGGCGGGGCCGGCGGGCACGACCTCGATCTCGGCGGAGAGGAAGTCCTCCTCCTCGACGTCGTACTGCTCCTTGAGGATATCCAGGAACATCTGCTTGACGGGCTCCTTGGGGGCGTCCTTGTCGTCCTCGTCAAACTTGACGGGGCGGCCGCCCACGATCACGTCGAGAATCTCGGCATCGACGGCGTCCTTGGCAGGCTTGGACATCTGCTCGCTCGAGAGGTGGATCAGCAGGTCGGAGATGGTAAAGACCGGGTCGTCCGCCTTGTCGCCGATATTGATGTCGACGGTGGTACCGTCCTTTTTGCAGATGACGCCCACGAGTGCGAGCGGGGAGGCCACCCAGTGGTAGCTCTTGACGCCACCGTAGTAGTGCGTGTCGAGGTAGGCCATGTCGCCGGCCTCGAAGGCGGGGTTCTGCTTAAGGTCTAGGCGCGGCGAGTCCACGTGGGCGCCCAGGATGTTAAAGCCCTGCTCGAGCGGGGCGGTGCCCAGGTTGACGAGCATAAGGTCCTTGCCGTGATTGGCGGCGTACACCTTGTCGCCTGCCTTGAGCTCGCGGCCTTCGGCGATTACGGTCTCCAGGTCGACGTATCCCGCCTCCTCGGCCATCTTGATGCCGGCCTTGACGCACAGGCGCTCGGTCTTGTTCTCGCTCAAAAACTGCTTATAGCCGCGGCAAAGCTCCTCGAGCTCCTCGATTTGCTGTGGCGTGTACTTTTTCCATGCGCAGGGACGCTCCATGACGCAGGCTCCTTTCGGATCGATCGTGCTGGTTGATGTACCGTGAGCCATCGTATCACGCGCGGGCTCACGGTGGCGGGGGAGCTTGATGTGAGGTGGCCGCGGGGCGGGGAGCGTGTAAACTGGAGTGAGCAAACCGTGCCCAGCCCAAAGCGAGGTATTCAATATGTCTGACAAGCGCCGCACCTTTGCCGTTATCGACGGCAACTCGCTCATGCATCGCGCTTTCCACGCCGTGCCGCCGACCATGAACGCGCCGGACGGTCGCCCCACCAACGCGATTTTTGGCTTTTTGAACATGTTTCTTAAGATGATCGACGCCTTTAACCCCGACGGCGTTGTTGTGGCGTTTGACAAGGGCAAACCGCGCGTGCGCATGGAGATGCTGCCGCAGTATAAGGCGCAACGCCCGCCCATGGACCCCGATCTGCATGCGCAGTTCCCTATGATTAAGGAGCTGCTCACCGCGCTCAACGTGCCGATTCTGCAGTCCGAGGGCTGGGAAGGCGACGATATCCTGGGAACCATGGCGCGCCTGGGTGAAGAGGCCGGCTGCGACATGCTACTGGTGACCGGCGACCGCGACATGTATCAACTCGTGACCGAGCACGTCAACGTGGTCTCGACCCGCAAGGGCCTGTCCGACGTGGCGATTATGACGCCCGAGAGCGTGGACGATCTGTATCACGGCATCACGCCGGCGCTCGTGCCCGACTTTTATGGTCTGAAGGGCGACACGTCCGATAACATCCCCGGCGTGCCGGGCATCGGCCCCAAAAAGGCGAGCGCGCTCATTGCGCAGTACGGTAGCCTGGACGAGGTCATCGCGCATGCTGACGAGGTCAAGGGCAAGATGGGCGAGAACCTGCGCGCACACATCGACGACGCGCTGCTGAGCCGTAAGGTGGCGACAATTCGCACCGATGCGCCCGTCGAGCTCGACTTTGAGGCGACGTCCTTCCCGACGTTTTCTGCCGATGAGGTTTCCGCGGCGCTGGGTACGCTTGGCATCACCGCCATGCAGAACCGTTTCTTGGCGCTGATCGGCGGCGAGGGTGGCGCTGCTGCCGCTGATAGAACGTTTGAGATGCCCACGATTGAGCGCACCGCTGCCGGCGATGCCGAGGCGCTTGCTGACGTGGCGTCCGAGGTTTCGCGTGCGATCGAGGCGGGCGAGTGGGTCGCCGCCGTGGTGGACGATGATAAGGAAGAGGGCGCGCTCTTTGGACTGACGCGCACGCTGTGGTTGGCGACGTCCAAGGGCCTCTTCGCGCTCGAGGAGGGCGACAGCTGCGCGGCGGCTGAGGTTGAGGGCTTCAACTTCGTCCACGGCGTGATTGCTGGCGTGCTCGCGCGTCTGTTTATGGAGGGTCGCGTGGCGAGCCCGGATATGAAGGTGCTGTTGCACGAGCTTTCGCCCATCGATTCTTCTGAGCCCGAGCTCATGGATCCGCTGTCCGCTGATTCCACACGCATCTTCGATACCGTGGTTGCCGCCTACCTGTTGGACTCCGACCGCTCCGAGTTCGATGAGGCATATCTTGCCGATACGTATCTGCGGATGGCGCTGCCTGCGGCGCGCGGTGCAGAGGATGCCGGTGAGGACGCTCCGGCGCCCGCCGCTCGCACGGCGGCCTTGACGCTGGCGCTGGTCGCACCGCTGCGCGATCGCATGGCCCGTGAGAACGCCGCCAACGTGTTCGACGGTATCGAGATGCCGCTTGTGCCGGTGCTTGCCAAGATGGAGCGCGCGGGCATGCTCGTGGATCCCGATCGGCTGCGCAGCCTGTCCGAGGGCCTGGCGACCCAGATTACCGAGGTTGAGCGCAGTATTCGCGACCTGGCGGGTGACGAGACCTTTAACATCGGCAGTCCCATGCAGCTGTCGCACGTGCTCTTTGATGTGATGGGGCTTCCGACCAAGGGCCTCAAGAAGACTAAGCGCGGCTATTATTCGACCAACGCCAAGGTGCTGAGCGACCTTGCGCGTGACCACGAAATCGTGCGCCTGATTTTGGACTGGCGTGAGAAGTCCAAAATCAAGTCCACCTATCTGGACACGCTGGGCCCGCTGCGCCGTGGTGACGGTCGTGTGCACACCACGTACAACCAGACCATCACCGCGACGGGGCGTCTGTCCTCGAGCGACCCGAACCTGCAGAACATCCCGACGCGCTCGGAGCTGGGTCGTACCGTCAAGACGGCGTTTTCGGCAGGCGAGGGAAGCGTCTTTTTGGCGGTGGACTACTCGCAGATCGAGCTGCGTCTGCTGGCACATCTCTCGGGTGACGAGCACCTGGTGCGCGCCTTTAACGAGGGCGAGGACTTCCATGCCGAGACGGCGGCGCGCGTGTTTGGTGTGCCGGTGTCCGAGGTAACGCCCGACTTGCGCAGTCGCGCCAAGGCCGTGAACTTTGGCATCGTGTATGGCCAGCAGGCCTACGGCCTGTCGCAGTCGCTGCATATCTCGATGGCCGAGGCACGCGACATGATCGACCGCTACTACGAGGCCTACCCGGGCGTGCGCACGTTCCTCGACAACGTGGTGGCACGCGCCAAGCAGACGGGCTACGCCGAGACCATGTACGGCCGCCGTCGTCATATTCCCGAGCTCAAGGCCAAAAACCCGCAACTCCGCGGCTTTGGCGAGCGCACGGCCATGAACCATCCCATGCAGGGAACCGCCGCCGACATCATCAAGATCGCGATGGCCCGCGTAAGCCGCCGCCTGGAAGAGGAAGGTTTTGCCGCCCACATGATCCTGCAAGTGCACGACGAACTGGACTTTGAGTGCCCCATCGACGAAGTCGAGCGCCTAACCACCATGGTCCGCGACGTCATGGAACACGTAGTAGACCTCCGTGTCCCCCTAATCGCCGAAGCCAGCACCGGCATAACCTGGGCCGACGCCAAATAGGGAAGTGCCCACAACCCCAAAGTAACCAAAACAGAGGGGAGCCCCTTCCAAAAAGGGGCTCCCCTCTGTTCAAATAAATTCAGCCAAGTATCTAGACACTCAAGAGGCCATCTTGGCGGCAAGCAAAGTCAACATGGCCATGCCCGGGGCCGACCGCTTGATTTTTGTAGATTCCGCACGAGCCGAAGAGCACTAAATGTGCTCTTCGTGCGAGCCCAGGACTTGACCGAGCAAAAATCAAGCGGTCGGCCCCGGGCATGGCGACGGGATAGATTAACGAGCCGCCAAGATGGCGTCGATGAGCGTCAGTACGCCCCCGTCGTTGTTGCTCGGAATGCGCCACTTGGCGTGCGCGTTCATGTGCTCTTCGGCATTGTCCACGATAAAGCTGTGACCGACGCGCTCCAGCATGGGGATGTCGTTGTACGTATCGCCCACGGCGGCGGCGTCGGCGATATCGATGCCCAGGTGTTCGCACAGGTGCGCGACGCCGGCGCCCTTGTCGACGCCCAGGTTCATAAAGTCGATCCACTCGCGCCCGGCGTTGGTGACGTAGAGCTTGTCCGAGAACTCGGGGCTATAGGTCTCGCGGAAAGCGGGCTCGGCGTCGTAGCCGGGGAAGAAGACCGAAATCTTGTTGGACTCGAAATCAATGCCCTCAAAGCTGTCGACGTAGTTGATTGTGTTGTAGTAGACGCTGATCTCGTCGTGGTATTGATGGTCGCGGGCAAGCACGTAGAACTCGTCGAAGCAGCACAGGACGGGGACAGCGCGAGGATCCTCCGAGGCACGGCTCAAGACCTGCTGATACAGCTCCACGTCAATATTGCTCTTATAGATATAGCTGCCGCGATAGATCACGCAAGCTCCGTTGTCGGGACAAAAGGCGAGGCGGTTCTTGATGCCCTCGAACATCTCCTCGAGCTTGGGGGCGGGACGTCCGCTGGCGGGGCAGAATACGATGCCGGCGTCGGCGAGCTTGTCCAGGCGCTCATCAAGACCCTGGGGCAGCACACGCTCGTCGGTCAGCAGCGTCTTGTCCATATCGACGGCGAGAATCTTAATGTTGCCGATGTTGGCGTCCGATTCGTAAGTTTGCATAAAAATGCGCCTTTCGTTTCGAGATTGTTTCAGACGTTATAACCATCAACTAGTAGTCGAGCGTATTTTCGCAGGAATGGTGCGTATTTGCACCACGCTTCACAAAGTAATGAAAAAACTTTTCAGAAATTTGAATTTGTCGCTTGTGCTGCGGGCACTTTAGCGTAATATAGCGACCATCGAAAACGGAGACGGAAAAACAACCGCTTACCGAGTAAAAGGTACCGTTTACGATATTTGAATTGCGCCCGGCGATACGTGAAAGGAGAGGCAGATGCAGTTCGTAAAGATCATCACCACTGCAGACAATGCCATCCGACGCCAGCGCGCAATTTCCCGACGACGATAACAATCGTCTCTGTCCGCATGGGGCGAATTGCCTCAACAGAGTCATTTTGAGGTCGTTGGGTTTTAGCACGACATTGCTGCATGTTTCTAGGGCATGTATGTGCTGATTTTTGCTATTTAACCTGATATTGCACGGTATATGACCTTGAAATGACTTGCAACTGACCGATGTTCTAACTAGCTACCAAGGGCGAAAGGAAACAGCCATGAGCAAGGAAAAAGTCGTTCTCGCATATTCCGGTGGTCTTGATACATCCGTATGTGTCAAGTGGCTCCAGGACGAGAAGAATCTCGATGTCGTTTGCGTCTGCGGCAACGTGGGCCAGGAAGAGACCGGACTGGATGCCAAGAAGCAGAAGGCGCTCGACCTGGGCGTTCTCGATTGCCAGGTGCTCGACCTGCGCGACGAGTTCTCCGATGAGTTCCTGACCAAAGCCATCGCAGCAAACTCCATGTACGAGAACAAGTATCCGCTGCTCTCCGCCCTGTCTCGCCCGCTGCTTGCCAAGAAGCTTGTTGAGGTCGCCCACGAGTTTGGCGCGACCTACGTCGCCCACGGCTGCACCGGCAAGGGTAACGACCAGGTTCGTTTTGAGGCCGCCGTCAAGGCCCTCGACCCCGAGCTTAAGGTTATCGCCCCGGTTCGCGAGTGGGATCTGAAGTGCCGTCCGGACGAGGTCGCCTACGCACACGCCCACAACGTGCCGGTTCCCGAGGGTGCCAACGACAACCCCTATTCCATCGACGACAACCTGTGGGGTCGTGCCATTGAGTGCGGCCACCTGGAGGATCCCTGGAACGAGCCGCTCGACGACGCCTGGGTTATGACCAAGAACCCCGAGGACACGCCCGACACCCCGACCTATACCGAGATCGAGTTTGAGGCCGGCAAGCCCGTCGCCGTCGACGGCAAGAAGATGAAGCTCTCCGAGATCGTCATCGCCCTCAACAAGATCTCCGGCGACAATGGCTTTGGCCGTCTCGATCTGGTCGAGGATCGCCTGGTGGGCCTTAAGAGCCGCGAGTGCTACGAGGTTCCCGGCGCCCTGACGCTCATCACCGCCCACAAGGCGCTCGAGGACATCTGCGTCGAGGGCGACCTGCTCAAGACCAAGATCAAGCTCGAGCAGGATTGGGCCACCGCCGTGTACAACGGCCAGTGGTACAGCCCGCTCAAAAACGCGCTCGATGCCTTTATGGCCGATACCCAGAAGTTCGTGACCGGCACTGTCCGTCTGAAGTTCTTTAAGGGCAACTGCCATGTCGTCGGCCGCAAGAGCCCCTTCAGCCTCTACGACTACGGTCTGGCTACCTACGACCGCGACACCACGTTTGACGAGAAGGCCAGTGCCGGCTTTATCGAGATCGATACGCTGTCGCTCAAGACGTGGGCAAAGGTCCAGGGCCCCAGCTCTGCTGCCGCCCAGGCCTAGCGCCTCCTTCCCTTGGTATCCGCGCGGCCCATCCGCGTGATACATAACGGGCGCACGGGGTCCCTACCTTTCGTTATGCTTGCTGACACTTCTTAACATCGGTGGCCCCTACGTTCCGCCCGCATATATGATGCCGCGTCTGCGGCTGAGTCCGAGCCCCGCCGGGGTTGTCCGGCGGGGCTCCTTCTATCAATTTGGCGGCTCTGCGCCTATATATATGAGGAGTATCCATTATGTTCAATGCTATCGCGCATGCTTTACTTGCCCTCGCGCCCGAGTTCGATGCTGCAAGGGTCGAGGACGTCCCTATGAGCCTGAAGGCCTGGATCGATGGTTCGCAGGGCAACATCCGGAGGGAGACGTTGGGCGCCAAGTGCATGGCGCGTCACTTCTTTGCAAATTAGCTACATGGCTCCGCACACGGTGGGGAATGTGTAAAACTAGCGGTTGAAAAATCGCTTTAGCGTTATGGCGCATTGCTTTGGGCGCTTGTTTTGGTATTTGGAGAAAGGGGACGGTTCCATGGCTCTTTGGGGCGGTCGTTTTGAGGCAGGCGTGGCCGAGGTCACGCAGGAGTTTGGCGCGTCGCTGCCGGTCGACAAACATCTCTATAAGCAGGATATCGCCGGCTCTAAGGCGCATGCCAAAATGCTGGCGGCCCAGGGCATCATCAGTGCCGAGGACGAGCAGGCGATTGCCAAGGGCCTGACCGGAATCGAACAGGATATCGATGCCGGCAACTTCACCTTCGACATCAACGACGAGGACATTCATATGTCCATCGAGAGCGAGCTGACGCGTCGCATCGGCGAGGCTGGCAAGCGCTTGCATACCGGACGTTCGCGCAACGACCAGGTGGCGACCGACACGCGCCTGGGCGTCAAGGCGCTGGCCAAGGAGCTCATGGAGGCCAATCTAGAGCTGCGCCATGTGCTGGTGGATGCGGCTAAGAAGTACGACAAGGTGATTTTGCCGGGCTACACGCACATGCAGCACGCTCAGCCCGTGCTGCTGTCGCATCATCTGCTGGCGTATTCTTGGATGTTCGCGCGCGACTTTACACGCCTGAAGGCCGCCTTTGATGCCGCCGACAACTGCCCGCTGGGTGCTGCCGCGCTTGCCGGTACGAGCTATCCGCTCGATCGTCAGATGACGGCTGCCGAACTTGGCTTTGCGGGCGTGATCCCCAATTCGCTCGATGCTGTTTCCGACCGTGATTTCCTGCTCGATTTGCATTACGCCGGTTCCGTCATGGCCATGCACCTGTCGCGTCTTTCCGAGGAGATCGTGCTGTGGTCGAGCTCCGAATTTGGCTTTATCACGCTTTCAGACTCCTACTCCACCGGCTCGTCTATCATGCCGCAGAAGAAGAACCCCGACTTTGCCGAGCTTATCCGCGGCAAGAGCGGTCGCGTGTACGGCAACCTGGTGCAGCTGCTGGTAACCATGAAGGGCTTGCCGCTTGCTTATAACAAGGACTTGCAGGAGGACAAGGAGGGCGCGCTCGATACCGCCCATACGCTCATGCAGTGCCTGTCCGTTATGGCCGGAATGATTTCGACTTGGACCGTCAACGAGGATGCCATGGCGCGCGAGTGCGGCGTGGGGCACCTTGCCGCCACCGATGTTGCCGATTACCTGGCTAAGCGTGGTCTGCCGTTCCGCGAGGCACATGCCGTGGTGGGCCATCTGGTCCTGATGTGCGAGAAGCGCGGCTGCAATCTTGAGGACCTGCCGTTTGAGGTGTTCCAGGAGGCAAGCCCGCTCTTTGAGCGCGACATTACCGAGGCGCTCGACATCCCGTCGATTGTCGCCGCGCGCACGACCGAGGGCGGCACCGCCCCTGCCGCCGTTGCCGTGCAGCTTGATCGCGCCGAGGCACAGCTCGTGGCTGACGAGGGTGTGTTTGGGTCACTGACTAAGGTCGTCGAGATGGGCCACGGGGTAAAGTAGGGATTTGGCTGAAGCTGTTTTGGCCATTTATTGATAAATCGTTTTCACTTTACGGGCGCCTGCTGATGCGGACGCCCGTATTTTGTTGCTATGGGGAGGGGCTTGTCGAGAACTTCTGTAGGACCTTTGGGCAGGTTGTGAAGGGGGTACGTTCGCGGGCGGCAACCGACCGTCTGCTCTGCTCGATGCGGTTGATGGGCAGTCGGATGGTACTCTAATCGAGCTTCGAAACAGAAGTGACACATATGGAACGCTTCAATAAATTGCAACGTTTCAATAAACAGCTTTTTGTTTAACTGCAGCTAAAACTCTGTTACGATGCAGTCCAGGCGGGTGCCGGAATGGGACTTGGGCACGCGCGAACCTACTTGAAAGGCTACTTTTATGGCTATCGAGAAGACCTTCATCATGATTAAGCCCGACGCCGTGCGTGACCGCAAGATCGGCGAGATTGTTGCTCGCATCGAGCGCAGCGGCCTTGTCATCGAGCGCATGGAGATGACCACGCTCGAGCGCGCTACCGTCGAGGAGCACTACGCCCATCTGGCCGACAAGCCCTTCTTTGGCGGTCTCTGCGACTTTATGACGAGCGGTCCGGTCGTCAAGATGGTCGTTTCCGGTCTCTCCGCTGTTGCTAAGATGCGCACCCTCATGGGCGCTACCAACCCGCTTGACGCTGCTCCTGGTACCATCCGCGGCGACTTTGCCGTCGATGTCAACGCCAACGTGATCCACGGCTCCGACTGTTTGGAGAACGCCGAGATTGAGATCAAGCGCTTCTTTGGCTAAACCAGCTTTGACTCCTTAAAGCTGTTAGCGTGTGGCTTGGGCGCCGCGGAACTCCATCTGCGGCGCCCTTTTATTCCAAAATCTATGCAGGGGCCCGCTCGGACATGTGTTCCGAGCGGACCCCTGCTGTTAGCTTGTGGCACTGAATAGTTTAGGCTTCGTCGACGATCTTAAGGCCGCGCGTGTGGTCGATCTCGTTGAGGAGGTTAACGCGACGCTCGTGACGACCGCCTTCAAACTCGGCGTCGAGCCACTCGTCGACAATCATCTTGGCGAGCTCGGAGCCCACGACGCGGGCGCCAAAGGCGAGCACGTTGGTATTGTTGTGCATGCGGGAGAGCTTGGCGCTGAAGGGCTCGGAGCACACAACGGCGCGTACGCCCTCGACCTTGTTGGCAGCCAAGCTAATCCCGACACCGGTGCCACAGATGAGGATGCCCAGGTCGACGTCGCCGTTGGCAACGGCCTTACCCACCTTGTAGCCGGCGATGGGGTAGTCAAAGCTCTCGGAGGTGTCGGTGCCAAAGTTCACGACCTCGCAGCCGCGCTCCTTCAGGTGCTCGGAAATGATGTTCTTGAGCTCGACGGCGGCGTGGTCGTTACCGATACCGATCTTCATGGATGGTTCCTCTCTGGTCTGTGCGGCGCAAATGCTAAAGGTGTTTACCGCGTTCGACTGCATGATAGCGCGACTTTTGCGTAAACGCTCGAGCGTTTTTTGGTCAAACGCTTTAGCAGGCAACAAGACTGGCTTCTCGTGAATGAATGTCGTCAGTTTGCGCTTGAGCGCCGTCTGCCGGAACCATGGTTGCGGTTTTTGATGCATTGTTATCAAATAAAGGAGCTAACTTTTTTGAGAGCCCAGCCCGTTATGCAAGCAGGAGATACCTATGCCTACCGATTCCATCCGTGATGCCGCGTTTTGCGATGTTTTGAACCGCGAACTTGTCTGTGCACTCGGCTGCACCGAGCCCATTGCCGTTGCCTATGCAGCGGCGCTGGCGAGTCAGACGCTCGGTTGCGAACCCGATCATATGGATGTTGCCTGCTCGGGCAACATTATCAAGAACGTCAAGAGCGTGACCGTTCCCAACTCGGGCGGTATGCACGGTATTGAAGCCGCGGCCGTGCTGGGTGCCGTGGGCGGCGATGCCAAGAGCGCGCTCGAGGTGCTCGAGAGCGTCGATGACGCGGACCGCGCCCGCGTGGCCGAGCTGCTTGCCGATGCGGACTACTGCGATGTGTCGCTTGTCGAGGGTGTGCCCAACCTCTACATCAAGGTGACTGCGACGGCCGGGGGCCATACCGCGGTCGTCGAGATTACCGATCACCACACTAATGTCACGTGCCATACGCTCGACGGTATTCCGGTATGCGGCAAGTCGGCGGGGGAGTGTGCCGCCTGCGCCGAGCGCGTGGTGGCCGAGCGTGCGGCAGATAACGCCGATACTCCTATGAGCATTGAGTCCATCATCGACTTTATCGAGGACGGTGACATTGAGGACGCCCGCGCTGCCGTTGAGCGTCAGATTGAGCTGAACGGCGCGATCAGTGCCGAGGGTCTCGCGCACGCTTGGGGTGCCGAGGTGGGCCGTACGCTGCTGGGCGCTCGTGCCGATGACGTCGCCTGCCGTGCCCGTGCCCGTGCAGCCGCCGGGTCCGACGCCCGCATGAACGGCTGCGCATTGCCGGTCGCCATTGTGTGCGGCTCGGGTAATCAGGGCATTACCTGCGCATTGCCCGTCATGGAGTATGCCGAGTACCTGCGCTGCGACCACGAGCGCTTGGTGCGCGCCGTGATGCTGTCCGATCTTATCGCCGTGCATATCAAGAGCTATATTGGTGCGCTCTCGGCGTTTTGCGGTGCTATTTGCGCCGCGTGCGGCGCCGGCGCCGCGATTACCTGGCTGTGTGGCGGCACGCGCGAGCAGATCGGCGCGACAGTCTCGAACACGCTCGGCAATGTTGGCGGCATCGTGTGCGATGGCGCCAAGGCAAGCTGCGCCGCCAAGATTTCCGCTGCCGTCGATGCGGCGATTCTGGGCCATGATATGGCCATGCAAGGCCGCGGCTTCCGCGCCGGCGAGGGCCTGATCCAAGATACCGTTGAGCAGACAATCGCCAGTATGGGCTACGTAGGCCGCGTGGGCATGAAGGACACCGACGTCGAGATCCTCAACATCATGATCGGCAAAACCCAGGTGTGCTAGATATTAAGTTGCGGTGAGATAGTTCCTAAAATTACCCGGGTGAGGGGCAAACAGGAACTATCTCACCGCAACTGCGCTAGATGTTCTGGCGCCTACGATAGTTCGTCGGCTATTTGGTGTTCGTAGAAGGCTTCTACTACGGCGTTGAAGTCGTGGGCGAAGCCTTCCATGGTTCCGCGCCAGGTGGCTCGGCTGGGCTTGCCTTGGCCCACAAAGGCGGTTTGGATGCCGCAATCGGGGGACGGGAAGTCGCGCTTGGGATCGTTGCCCACCATAAGGACCTCGTGCGGCTCGAGCCCCATCACCTGAAGCTGCTCTAGATAGTAGGTGGTATCGGGCTTGCAGCGGGTGGCGTTTCCCATGTGCGTCACGAGTTCAAAGGGGGCGTCGGCCAGGTCGCCCCAGCCCATGCGGCACTCGATGGCCCCCTGGGGAAAGCTGGGGTTGGTAAAGAGCGCGCAACGCAGTCCAGCGTCCTGTACGGCCTGGAGCGCGGCGTGTGCGCCCGGCATGGCGTGGGCGTTAATGACATCGTCGTTCTTGTACGGAAGAACTTCGCGGTCATAGTAGGTAAACGCCTCGTAGATGAGGGGATCGGAGAGGCGGATTCCGCATCGGCGCTCGACCGCTTCTTGGTAAAACTCAAGATTGGTGTGGTTGTCCGTGCCGCTGCGGCGATTGGCGTTGAGGTCGACCAGGATGGTGCCGAGGCGTGCCATCGTGCCACCGCGACTGCGGCGCCCGATATCCGCGAGCATCGAAGAGACATCCTTAAAATAGCGAAGGATGAACGCGTTGAGGTTGATGCTAATAAGCGTCTCGTCCATATCGAAAACGACTGCTTTGAGCACGCGGGCACCTTTCTCGAAAAATCGATCTAGAATCGTTGGCTCCGGATACTTTACCCCAAAGCCGAATGCCTGGCTGGTTATCGTCAAGTTGCGGAGACGTGTGTTCATAAGATTACGAAAAAGTCTCCACACGAGTAAAAAATCGCAGTTCACGCTTGAAATCGAACTCATTTCCCCGTAACCTATACGAACGTGATTGCATAAGCGTCACATTAGTATCTGTCGGCTCCCGAGTGTTCCTAAACGTTGTGTGCTTGTCGCACCCTTCTGTAGGTCCTAGCAATCGGGGCCCCGTAGTTCGAAAGGGGTCCACCTTTGAGTGAGATTCAGAACTCGTCCATTTTCTCTCTTGACGATGTCAATGAGGAGGAGATGAACAACCTCATCGACGGTACGATTACCGACTTTGATGAGGGCGATCTCGTTAACGGCACTGTCGTTAAGATCGAGCATGACGAGGTGCTCGTTGACATCGGATTCAAGTCCGAGGGCGTTATCCCGGTCCGCGAGCTGTCCATCCGCAAGGACGCTAACCCTGCAGACATCGTTGCACTCGGTGATCCCATCGAGGCTCTGGTTCTCCAGAAGGAGGACAAGGACGGTCGTCTGGTCCTGTCCAAGAAGCGTGCCGAGTACGAGCGTGCTTGGAACCGCATCGAGGAGAAGTTCAACTCCGGCGAGAACGTCGAGGGCGAGGTTATCGAGGTTGTCAAGGGCGGCCTGATCCTCGACATCGGCCTGCGTGGCTTCCTGCCCGCTTCCCTCGTCGACCTCCGTCGTGTCAAGGACCTCACCTCCTACATGGGCACCCGCATCGAGGCTCGCGTCATCGAGATGGACCGCAACCGCAACAACGTCGTCCTCTCCCGTCGCGTCGTGCTCGAGGAGTCCCGTAAGGCCGAGCGCTCCGAGATTCTGTCCAAGCTCAAGTCTGGCATGCGTCTCCAGGGCACCGTTTCCTCCATCGTCGACTTCGGCGCCTTCGTCGACCTCGGCGGTATCGACGGCCTCATCCACATCTCCGAGCTCTCCTGGAACCACGTCAACCATCCTTCCGAGGTTGTCAAGGTGGGCCAGGAGGTCGAGGTCGAGGTTCTCGACGTCGATCTCAACCGCGAGCGCATCTCCCTGGGTCTCAAGCAGACCACCGAGGATCCGTGGCGTGCACTGGTCAAGAAGTACCCCGTCGGCGCTATCGTCGAGGGCACTGTGACCAAGCTTGTCCCGTTCGGCGCTTTTGTCGACCTGGGCGAGGGCATCGAGGGCCTGGTGCACATCTCCGAGATGGCCAACAAGCACGTCGACCAGCCTTCTCAGGTCACCCACGTGGGCGACAAGGTTCAGGTCAAGGTCATGGAGATCGACCTCGACCGTCGTCGTATCTCCCTGTCCATGAAGTCCGCTGCTGAGACTCTGGGCGTCGAGATCGAGGTTACCCCGCTTCCTTCCGAGAAGAAGGACGAGGAGGCCGACGCCGAGTAAATCGGTTTGACGATCACTTGTTTTAAGGGATCCGTCCGCAATGGACGGGTCCCTTTTTGCATTTGGTGCCGAGATGCACGATGCTGCCCATGCTGTCCACAGGCTATTCGGTTGTCGCTGCATGAAAAATGCCGACATCCCGCCTCGGGGAAGAGGCGGGAACGCACCGAGTAGACGGAGGGGTGCGGAGCGCGGTCGTGTCTCGACTGACGACGTTGCCCATCGACTGAACTATTGTAGCGCATGGGTGGTTCTTGGTTTATCGTGCGAGCGCTTGCGTTGTGCCATTACGTGTGCTGGCGGTGTGCTACACTCTTGCACTGCTGAGTGGGCCAGACGGTCGCGCGATGTGCTGCTTGCAGCACGCGTGAGGAAAGTCCGGGCTCCAGAGGGCGGGATGCCGGCTAACGGCCGGGCGGAGTGATCCGACGGAAAGCGCCGCAGAAAAGAAGACTCCCACCTGCGCCGCAAGGCGTAAAGGGAAAAGCTGAAACGGTGGTGTAAGAGACCACCAGCGTCGTGGCAACACGGCGGCTTGGCAAGCCCCATCCGGAGCAAGCGCGAATAGGAACGCTATGGGCCGGCCCGGTCCGCGTTCGGGTAGCGTGCGTGGAGCTGCACGGTAACGTGCAGACAAGATAAATGACCGTTCACGACAGAACCCGGCTTATAGGCCCGCTCAGCACTTTGCTGACGCTGCGAACCCGTCAGCGCGGCAATCTGCCTTACAAGCCTTCGGGCACGACCATAAGGTCAATGCCCTCGTCTTTCAAGGCACCTTGCTCGCGCTGACGGGTTCTCGCTGTTGGTGACGGCATCATTGGCGTTTCCGTTCTTGTTGGAGAGGGCAACGGTACGACCTTTGCCGTATTATTGAGGCTGTTTGTTGCTCTGCTTGTTGTTGAGGGGCTTTTTTGGACAGCTATTTTACTCTGCAATTGAATATTGAGGCTTCGGGCGAGTTTGTGGACCGCAAGAGCCGGTTTATTGCCCAGTTGATCCATATTGAGTCCGAGGACGAGGCGAATGCCTTTATCGAGATGGTTCGCAAGCGTCATTACGACGCTCGACATAATGTGCCCGCGTGGATTTTGGTCGATGGACGCGAGCGCCAGAGCGATGATGGCGAGCCAAGCCGCACGAGCGGAATGCCGACGCTCGAGGTGCTGCGCGGTGCGGGACTTAAAAACGTATGCTGCGTTGTGACGCGCTATTTTGGTGGCACGCTGTTAGGGCCTGGTGGCTTGGTGCGCGCCTATACCGCGGCGACTCAGGCGGCGGTGGCAGCTGCTCGGGAGGCCGGTCAGATCGTTGAGATGACAAGCGTCGTGCCCGTTGACGTGCATGTGGCCTATCCGCAGTATGAGCAGGTGCTGCGTTTGGCGCAGGATTGTGGTGCCAAGGTTTTAGATACCGATTACGCGGATGCCGTGACACTTCACTTGGTATTTAAGGCGGGGGAGCAGGAGCCATTTTGCGCCAAGATGCGCGAGCTTATGGCGGGACGCGAGGAGATTGAGGTCGGCGCCTCCGAATTTGCCGAGTTCTAACGGCGACGGCCGGTGTGCTTTTGGATGGATCCCAAGCGCGCCGGCCGTCGTTTTATGTTGCCGCCGTTTACTCGGCGAGCTGCTTTAGCACATCGCAGGCGATCTCGATGGCATCGTCGATGCAGCCGGGGCAGCTGCGGAGCGGACCCTTGTCCGATCCGACGCCCTTGAGCGTGCCGCAGACGGTCGTCGTGTTCTTCTCGCCAAAACGCTTGGCGATCTCGCGCGACAGCTTGTAGGTCTGGCCCTTGGTCTTGGGGTTTTCCATGCCGTCGCTCATTACAAAGCCCATGATGGCCACGGCGCCCGAGATGGCGCCGCAGGTTTCGGTCATGCCGCCCATGCCGGCGCCAAAGCCCTCGGTGAGGGTAAAGGCGACTTGGGGGTCAAGCCCGACGGCGGGCGCGAGCGTGCAGGCGACGGCCTGCGCGCAATTAAAGCCACGGGCGTGGTACTCGGCAGCCTGAGCCTGACAGGCGGCGGCGTCGAGCTGGGCTGTATCGATTTGCTTCATCGTTGTCTCCTTGGTCACGGTGTACCCGCCTATGGTACCCGTGACGGGGCATGTAATCATCGAGAGCTTCATGTATGCCTCATGTATATCCATCGAATAAATGCCTAAGGCTGAGACGAATGCCCCTGATTTATTTGTCTCATAACCTATCGGCGGGATGGGTTGAGAGGGGTGCGGGGTAGCGGTATCGTGAACCGAATAAAATCAAAACCCAAGTAAGGGAGTTGGATATGAGCGAGCAGACCATCGGTACCACGTGTGTTCAGGGCGGTTATCGCCCGGGCGATGCAGAGCCGCGTCAGGTGCCTATCTACCAGTCAACCACGTGGAAGTACGACACGTCCGAGCACATGGGCAAGCTGTTTGACCTGGAGGAGTCGGGCTACTTCTACAGCCGTCTGCAGAATCCCACGTGTGATCTGGTTGCCGCCAAGATCTGCGAGATGGAGGGCGGCACTGCTGCGATGCTCACGAGCTCGGGCATGGCTTCGAACTTCCTCGCGATCTTTAACGTGGCCGGTGCCGGCGATCACGTGGTCGCGAGCTCTGCCATCTACGGCGGTACCTACAACCTGCTTGCCCATACCATGGGCCGTATGGGCGTTACCTGCACGTTCGTTGCTCCCGACTGCACCGATGAGGAGCTGGAAGCAGCCTTCCGGCCCAACACCAAGCTCGTCTTTGGCGAGACCATCGCCAACCCCGCCCTCGCCGTGCTCGATATTGAGCGCTTTGCCAAGGCCGCGCATGACCACGGCGTGCCGCTGATGGTCGACAACACCTTCCCGACGCCCGTGATGTGCCGTCCCTTTGAGTGGGGCGCCGACATCGTTACGCACTCCACCACCAAGTATATGGATGGCCACGCTGCCTACCTGGGCGGCGTGATCGTCGACCACGGCCAGTTTGACTGGATGGCTCATGCGGACAAGTTCCCGGGCCTCACCACGCCCGACGAGAGCTACCACGGCGTGACCTATGCCGAGAAGTTCGGTCGCGAGGGCGCCTTCATTACCAAGGCCACCGCTCAGCTCATGCGCGATCTTGGCCCCATGCAGAACCCGCAGGCGGCGTTTTTCCTGAACAGCTCGCTCGAGAGCCTGCATGTGCGCATGCCGCGTCATTGCGAGAACGGCCTGGCCGTTGCCAAGTTCCTGCAGAGCCATCCCAAGGTACGCTTTGTGAGCTATCCGGGCCTGGAGGGCGACAAGTACTATGACCTGGCTCAGAAGTACATGCCCAACGGTACCTGCGGCGTCGTGAGCTTTGGCTTTAACGGCGGTCGCGCAGCGGCCGAGACCTTTATGAAGAGCCTCAAGCTCGCCCAGATCGCCACGCATGTGGCCGACGCCCGCACTTGCTGCCTGCATCCCGCTAACGCCACGCATCGCCAGATGAACGATGAGGAGCTCATCGCCTGTGGCATCTCCGCCGACATGGTGCGCCTGTCGTGCGGCCTCGAGGACACGGCCGACTTGATTGCCGACCTTGAGCAGGCTCTCGAGCAGTGCTAGGCTAGCGTTCGCATAAGTCGCCGATGCCGACAGAGGGCTTCGGCGACCTTTACGTTCCGATTCCGTAGGCGGGACCCCAATCGCGGCTGTTTGCAGGCGATTGGGGCCCCGTTTTTGTGTTGCGCCACTCGAAAGGATGGATATGGAGAAAACCGCAGAGCAGCTGCGCCGCGAGCACATTGCCCTAGAGGGCGACACCCATGGCAAGAACAAATGGGCGATTCTGTTTACCGTGCTCATCATGACGTTTATGGCGTGTCTGGATTCGACCGTCGTGACCGTGGCACTGCCCGTGATGCAAAAGGAGCTGGGCGTGGGCCTCGACCGCATCCAGCTGGTGAGCTCGGTGTATCTGCTTGCGACATGCGTGGCTATGCTGCCGTTTGGCCGTCTGGGCGACGTGCGCGGCAAGGTGGGTGTATTCCAACTGGGCGTCATCGTCTTTACGGTCGGCTCGCTGCTGTGCGGCCTTTCGGCCTCGCTCGAGGTTCTTATCCTGGCACGCATTGTTCAGGGCGTCGGTTGCGCGGCGGCCATGGCCAACAACATGGGTATCATCACCGAGTCGTTTCCGGCGCGCGAGCGCGGTCGTGCCATGGGTATCCTCGTGACCTTCGTGGCCCTCGGCATGATGTGTGGCCCCGTGCTCGGCGGCATGCTGGTGGCAAGTTTTCCCTGGGAGAGCATCTTCCTCATCAACCTGCCCATTGGCGTCATCTCGTTTATCGTGGGGCTCTACACGCTGCCGCATGTTAAGCCGGAGGCCGGCAAGCGTCCCATGTCCATGATCGAGGCCGCTCGTCGCTGCTTTGCAAATTCGGCCTTCACCATCAACCTAGCCTGCATGCTCATCGTGTTCGTTGGCATTGGCGCATCCGAGTTTATTCTGCCGTTCTATTTCCAGGATGCCCATGGCTTTAGCTCCGATATTTCCGGACTACTCTTTTTGGCGCTGCCGATGGTGAATGCCTTTATCGGCCCGCTTTCGGGTACGGTTTCGGACCGTGTAGGCTGCGAGGGCCCCACGGCGGTCGGCCTGGGCGTGTACGTATGCGGTCTCTTTGCGGTAAGTACGCTTGACGAGCACTCTTCCATCCCAGTGATCGTGTGCTGTGTCGCGTTTATGTCGTGCGGCACGTCGATTTTCCAGAGTCCCAACAACTCGCTGTACATGGGTTCGGCTCCGCGCGAAGCGCTCGGCTTTGCGGGCAGCCTGGGCAGCCTGGCGCGCTATGCGGGTATGGCAGTGGGCATTACGGCGGCGTCGCATATCCTGTATGGGCAGATGAGTGTGGCGATGGGCGAGGCCGTGACCAGTTTTGTTGCAGGCCGTCCGGATGTGTTCCTGTTTGGTTTTCGTTCGGTGTTCTACGTGCTCATGGCTGTGGCGGCAGCGGGCTTTGCGCTTGCCATGGTGCGTTTGGTGAAGATGCGCGCCCGCCATTAGCGTGTTGGGAGGCTGTCTGCCACGTATTCGCGCCGTCTCGAAAACTGGTTTGTGGTGCGATGCGGCTTGTGGGGCGGGCGGGGGTCGGTCCGTGGTAGACTATCGAACAACGTTTATTAATCGCGCGGTATCGTTGCCGCGAGAAGGGGTTGCGCCATGCAGGAGCTTGAGGATCGTATTCGCCATGACGGCATCGTAAAGGCCGGTAACGTCCTTAAGGTTGATGCCTTCCTCAACCACCAGTGCGACGTTGAGCTGTTCGACCACATGGGCGCCGAGTGGGCCCGTCTGTTCAAGGGTGTCGAGATCAACAAGATCCTGACGATTGAGGCTTCGGGCATTGGCATGGCCTGCATCGCAGCTCAGCATTTTGGCGGCGTGCCGGTGGTCTTTGCCAAGAAGGCCCAGTCCATTAACCTCGACGGCGAGCAGTATGCTACGACCATCTACTCCTTTACCAAACAGAAGGAGTACCCGGTTATCGTGGGCAAGCGTTTCCTGTCCGAGGGCGATAAGGTCCTGATTATCGACGACTTCCTGGCCAACGGCTGCGCTCTTGAGGGTCTTATCAAGATCTGCGAGGCCGCGGGTGCCGAGGTGTCCGGTATTGGCATTGCCGTGGAGAAGGGCTTCCAGGGCGGTGGCGATAAGCTCCGCGAGCGCGGCTTCCGCGTCGAGAGCCTGGCCCGTATCGCCGATATGGACTGCGAGACCGGCGAGATCACCTTCGCCTAAGCGCGCAACACAAGCGATTGGTATTCGATGTGACAAAGGGACTTTCCCTTTGTCACATTTTTTGTATGAGGGGAGGTGTTGATATGGATGAGAACAAGATGGGATGGCGTGAGTATGCGCGCTATGCCGAGATGTCGGCCGAGGAGTTGGCGCGCGATTGCGAGGTGCAGGTGTTTCGCGCGACGGGTCCGGGCGGACAAGGCGTCAACACGACGGACTCGGCGGTGCGCATGAAACATATCCCTTCGGGGATTACCGTGACGGCGCGCGAGAGCCGCAGTCAGTTCCAAAACCGTAGTAGCTGCCTGCTTAAGCTGCGCGCTGAGCTTGAGCGTCGCGGGCGTCCACCGCGCCGACGCGTAAAGACCAAGGTGCCTCAGCGCTCTCGCCAGCGCAGGCTCAATGACAAGCACTTCAACGCCATTAAAAAGGCCAACCGTCGCAAGCCGGGCGGGGAGGAATGATTTTCTCAATAAGTTGCGGTGAAATAGGGACTGTTTTGCGGCTTTAGCTGCATAAGCAGTCCCTATTTCACCGCAACTAAGGCGGGGTTAGCGGGTTGGTTGCCAGACTTGGAGGGCACCGGGTAGGATGTCGACTTCGATGCGCGAGGCGACAACGGGCTCGCCGTCGGCCTGGATGGGGTAGTCTGGTCCCTCAAAGGTGAGCTCGGCATGGCGGCAGCGGCGCATGCGAACCGGCGGCAGCTTGGAGTGGTGTCCGTCCTTGGCCGAAAGAAACATAGGCAGGGCAACCGCGCGAGGGACAGGGCCGCATGCGTAGCAGACGTCGAGCATACCGTCGCAGGGGTCGGCATCGGGGCAGATGCGATAGCCCGAGCCATAGGTAGGACCAAGCTGAATTGCCATGATGATCGCCCTCACGCGCTCGGCGGGCGCGCGATCGAAGCTGGCTGTCATGGGGTAGTTGCGATAGCGCAGGCCAAACTGCTCAAGTCCCGAGAGGGTGTAGAGCGGAGCACCCGTCAAGCCGGTCTTTTTGCGCAACTCGGTGGTGCCCAGGCCGATGGCGGCGTCAATACCGACGGAGAGCGTCTGGTCGTAGTACTCAACGGCAGCCTCGCCGTTGCCGCTCGCAGGGTTCCATGAGTGAATGCGCCCGATGTCCTGACGTTGCAGCTCGCAGGTGAGCAGCGCGCCAAAATCCTTGCCGGAGAAATCGTCGATACCGAGCGTTTGGGCAAAATCGTTGCCGGAGCCCACGGGCAGGACGGCAAGGGCGGGGCGGGCGTCCTGTTTTTGCGCCATGAGTCCATTGACGACCTCGTGAATCACGCCGTCGCCGCCAAGGGCGATAACGGTGCGATAGCCCTGAGCCTGTGCGGCCAGCTTCTTGGCGTGTCCCATACGCTCGGTCAGCACCAAGTCAAACTGGGATGCGCGTGCAGTCATGTCCAAAAAGCGTTGCAGACGCTCGGCAACTTCGCGTGCCGCACCCGACTGGGCGGCTGGGTTGGCGATGATGAGCGTGCGACCAAAATCAGTTGCGTGCATGGGGCGACTCCCGGCGTGTGACATGACAGTGCGGTCGCGCTCAGGTCGAATTGCCCCCGATTGTGGCTGCACGGCGATTATTACATCTACTCTATCAGGTCGTTGTGGCGCTCGATAGCATCCGCTACCGTACCGCCCTCATCCACAATAAGCGAACGGCGCTTGGGTGAGATGATGCGCTGGGCGGGGTACACGCCGCGGTGTCCGCCGGTTAGGTAGCTGATAAAGGCCACGATGACAAAGAACCCGGCAGCCGTGCCGTGGAACAGGTCGATGGCCATCATGCAGGTGGTGATGGGCACGTTGAGGCCGGCGCAGAACACACCGAGCATGCCGAGAGCCGCCAGAAAACTGGGGTCAAGCCCGGTAAGGCAACCGATCCAGCCACCGAGTGCCGCACCGATGCCAAACAGGGGCGTGACCTCGCCGCCTTGGAAGCCCGCGCCCAGGGTAAGCGCTGTGACGACCAACTTGATGGCTGCGTCCGCCAGGGTGGTGTTGCCGGCAAACCCGGCGCCGGAAAGCCACGTGGAAAGGCCGGCGTAGTCCCAGGCGTCGAGGAGGGCATAGGCGGCCAAAACCACGAGTGCGCCTATGAGTGCGCGGACGAGGTAATTGGTGATAAAGCGACCGTACAGGCTTTTGACGGTTCGAACCGACCAGGCAAAGAGGCGTGCCGTCAGGCCGAAGATAATTGCGCTGATAACAACGATGGCAACCGTCCGTGGTGTCATGTTGGGAACGCTGGCGATGACATTCGCCTCGTACTCGGTTCCCAAGGCGAGCGATGTAAAGTAGCCGGTAAATGAGGCGACGAGGCAGTAGATGCCCGCGGTGTAGTCGATCTTGCCGATAAAGCACATCTCCATGCCAAAGAAAGCTCCGGCAAGGGGCGAACCGAATACGGCGCCAAAGGCCGACGAGATGCCGGCGAGCATAAGATCGTGGTGGTCATGCTTTTTGAGGTGGGCGAGGCTCGAGATGTTGCTGGCGATGGTGCCACCAATCTGCACCGCAGCTCCCTCGCGACCGGCCGACCCGCCCGTTAGGTGCGTGAGCGTGGAGCAGACGAAGGTGAGGACGGCCATGCGCATATGGATGAGGCGTGTGCCCAGAGCGGAGTCGATGACCAGGTTGTTTCCGCGTTTGGCGGCAAGACCGTGGTTTTTGTACACCCATGCGGTGGCAACGCCCACAACGGGAAACAGTGCGTAAATCCATGCATGGTGCTCGCGATAGTCGGTCGCGATATTCAGCGAGGCCAAAAACGCCCAAGCGGCAACGCCCATGGCAAGCGAGACGATAACGACGAGTACGAGCAACTTGGCGCTCGCGAGTAGGTTGCGGGCGTTGCGGCGCGTGTCGGCAGCCAAGAGATGCTCGGAGCGGGTGAGCTGTTGCCTGCCTGCCATGATTACGTCATTAAGGGAGAAAAAGCCGCCGTCGTCGAGCGACTGAGAATGATCCTGCGCTTCGTTTGCGCTTTCGGGTTTGTCGGTAAAAGTCATACGTTCCTCTTTTGGGTTGCAACACGAGCATTATAAAACGCGGTAAACGCGACGAGCCGGTGGGTTGGTTTTGGTTTTGTTTCGCGGCTTGCGGCCGACAGATGTATTTGCGGGTACAGGCCAAGTCGCGGTCGCGCGTCGAGGGATTATACTGAGATAAACATAAAGAATCGGCGCTTTTGTTGCGCGCCGCAGCATGCTAGAGGTGTATATGGCTGAGAAACTCATTCCGTTGGAGGACGCACAGGCGATCGTCTTGTCGCACGTGAATCGCACCGAAGTTGTCGAGATTCCCGTGTGGCAGGCGGCCGGTCTTCCCCTGGCCGAGGACGCCACGGCCGATATCGACATCTCTCCGTTTGCCAACAGCGCCATGGATGGATATGCCGTGCATGCCGTCGACCTCGCCAAAGCGTCCACCAATGCGCCCGTGACGCTTTCCGTCGTGGGGCACGAAGCCGCGGGCCATGTGTTCGATGGCGTAATCGCCCCGGGCGAGACGGTCCGCATCATGACAGGCGCGCCGGTGCCCGAGGGTGCGGATGCTGTGGTGAAATACGAGATCGTCGAGGTGCTTGACGGCGACGGCAACGAGGGCTCGCACGTGAGCTTTTCGGCGCCTGCTAAAGTGGGGGAGAACGTTCGCTCTGCCGCCGAGGAGGCCCATGCCGGCGACGTCGTGATGCGTGCCGGCGAGGTTGTGGCCCCGGCCGGCGCTGGCCTGCTGGCAAGCGCCGGTTACGCGAGCGTGAAGGTCCATGCCGCTCCGCGCGTGGGCATTATCTCGCTGGGCACGGAGCTGGTCGCGCCGAGCGAGCTGCCGGCACGCGGGCAGATTCGCGATTCCAACTCCTCGGCGTTGATGGCCGAAGCGCTCGATGCCGGCGCCGAGCCGGTGTTCTATGGCATTGCGCCCGATGATGAGCAGGCGATTGCCGAGCTGGTGCATCGCGCCGTGCAGGAGTGCGATTTTGTCATTACGAGCGGCGGCGCCTCTGCGGGCGATTACGACTACGTGACGGCGCTGGTCAAGCGCGAGGGCGAGGTGCTCTTCGACCGCATCTCGATGCGTCCTGGCAAAGCCATCACGTTTGGCCTGCTTGGGGGCAAGCCGTATTTGGGGCTTTCGGGCAATCCCGCGGCGGCGTATGTGGGCTTTGAGATGCTCGCCCGCCCCGCGATCCGCAAGATGCGCGGCTTTGCCGAGGGTACGCGTCCCGTGCAGCAGGCGATATTGACGCACGGCGTGAAGAAGCGCCAGGACCGACGCTTCTTCGATCGCGCCACGGTTTTGCGCGACCCCGAGACCGGTGAGCTGTTGGTGACCGAGGCCAAGACGCAGAATTCGGCGCTGCTCGGCACGATGCAGCGGGCCAACTGTCTGCTGCGTATTGACGAAGGGCCGTGTGAGCTCAAGGCAGGAGATGTCGTGGACGTTGTTCGCGTCGACCTGCCCGAGGGCGCCGTGTTGTAGGAGGAATGCTGTGGAGCTGAAGATATCGATTGTGACGTGCTCGGATACGCGTGATCTTGCCCAGGACGAGGCTGGAGCCGCACTCGAGGAACTTATCGAGGCACAGGGCTGGACGGTCGCCTCACATGTGGTCGTGCGCGATGACGTCAGCGAGATTGGTGATGCCATTGTGGAAGCCTCCGATGAGTGCCACGCCAATGTCGTGCTCACCTGCGGCGGCACGGGTCTTTCGATGCGCGATGTGACGCCCGAGGCGACGCGTGCCGTCTGCGACCGCGACGTACCGGGTATTGCAGAGGCAATTCGTGCGTACTCGATGACCAAGACGCGCCGCGCCATGCTCTCGCGCGCTATTTGCATGCAGCGAGGTCATACACTTGTCGTAAACTTTCCCGGTTCTACGAAGGCCGCCAGCGAAAGCTGGGAGGCCATAGCAGACCAGCTGGAGCATGCGGCTCAGATGACAGCGGGCGGCGGACATACCAACTAAGCGGTTTACCTGCGACGGGGCGACCTGAACGGCTGCTCCGCCTTTGTTTTCCACCGAAGCGACGCCGAGGTGCACGCTAACTCGAAACTATATTCTCTGACGAGAATAATTTCTCACTATCATTATTCGCGCGAAAGTATAATCTGATTGCAGATTATAGCCCGCGGTGGGGTACCCGGGCACAAGGTCCGAAAGGGTTGAATATGTTCGATATGGTTTCTCGCCGCGGATTCGTCTCGCTTTCTGCTGTCGCCGCTGCCAGCCTTGGTCTTGCCGGCTGCTCGGGCAGCAAGACGTCCGAGCCGGCCGGATCCGATGCCGGCTCTGCCAAGGCCTCTTCCAAGAAGGAAACCGTCGAGCTGCAGGTCTTTGCCGCCAACTCGCTCGAGAAGGCACTGCCCGAGGTCCAGGAGCTCTACACCGACCAGACCGGCACCACCTTCGCCGACACGCAGTTTAAGGCGTCTGGCGACCTTGTCGAGCAGATGCGCGCCGGTGCCGCCGTCGACGTGCTCATCACAGCCTCCAAGGGCACCATGGATGACGCCGAGACCGCCGAGCTCGTCGACGCCGATACGCGTGAGGACATGTTCGTCAACGACCTCGTGATCATTCGCGCTGAGGGCTCCGACACCAAGATCGAGGCCATCGCCGACGTCGCGAATCTGGACGGCAAGATCGCCATCGGCGACGCCAAGACCGTCCCCGCCGGCAAGTACGCCAACCAGGCCTTAGCTTCTGTGGGTCTCTACACCGGCACCGAGGGCGACGACGGCGAGTATGCTCCCGAGATTGCCGACAAAGTCGCACTGGCCGACAAAGTTGGTACTGCCGCCGCCTATGTGTCCACAGGCGACTGCGTGGCTGGTTTTGTCTACAGCTCCGATATCTTCCGCTATGACGGCATCGAGGAGGCCTTCGTGTGCCCCGAGGACTCGCACAAGCCCATCGTGTATCCCGGTGCTGTCGCCGATAGCTCCGAGCACGCCGACGAGGCCAAGGCGTTTATCGACTTTTGCCTGTCCAACAAGAAGGCTCAGAAGATTTGGGCCAAGTACGGCTTTGAGCTTTCCGCGTAGTGCGGCTTGGCGCGATAATTCCATCGTTTTGTGTTTCACTCCGTCCTTGTATTCGCTTGGAGCTTTTCGTGCTTAATAGATTCCGCATGCTTGTCGCCTGTGCTTTGACCTTCGCGCTTTGCTGGGTGCCGGGATTTGCGTTTGCTGGGGTCGCTGAGGACGGGGCCCAAGTTGCTGCGACCGCTCATGGGCTTTCCTATGGGATTGAGGGTTTTGAGCGGTTGGCCAAGGGGACTGCTCGTGCCATGGAGGGCCAGCCTGAGGGCTACCGGTTTCCCGTTGACGAGGACGTGGACCTTGTAGTGGCGCCTGCTGCCGATCGCGTTGTGGTGTGGATATCGCCCAAGGCGGCCGAGAAGTATGGATTGGATCCGCAGGACAACGAGTGCATATCGGGTCTCAAGGCCCTCGTCTGTGAGCTCGACAGCGCAAACTCCATGGGAGGTGCGCAGCTGGGGGACGTTGATCTTCCTTGGTATGTTACGGCGGAAACAACGTTTGATGCCGGCGGGTATACCTATGGCTTTGATGTGCGTGGTGCGGATGGGGACCGCTATGTGGTGATTGCATCGGCCTCGGGTGATGCCAAGGGCGGCGCGCGTTGGCTTGATAGCGCTCAAATGGTAGAAGCATCGTCTGTCGTGTTGCGGGATGAGCGGGGGCCCTTGACCTCTCTGGCTTCCTTTTTGGGCGACATCGACTATCGCCCGTTTTGGGTGTCCATCAAAACGAGCGGCCTTGCCCTGGTGATCTCCTTTGCACTGGGCCTGTTTGCCGCGTGGAAGACTATGGGTACCTCGAGTCGCATCAAGGGCCTGCTCGATTCGGTCTTTACGATTCCTATGGTGCTGCCGCCCACGGTCTGCGGCTTTCTGCTCCTCATGCTGTTTGGCCGCTCGACCGGGGTGGGCCAGTGGCTCATCGCGCATGGCGTCTCGATTGTCTTTACGTGGCCCGCGGCGGTGATATCTGCCGTGGTGGTGTCGTTTCCCCTGGTCTACCGTACGGCGCTCGGTGCCTTTGAGAGCCTTGACACGCAGATGCTCGATGCCGCGCGAACCCTGGGATGGTCCGAGCGTCGCATCTTTGCCAAGCTCATGATGCCGCTCGGCTGGCCCTCCATCGCCGCCGGCGCGGTGCTTGCCTTTGCCCGCGCGATGGGCGAGTTTGGCTGCACCCTGTTCTTTGCGGGCAACTACGCCGGCATTACCCAGACCATCCCCATCGCCATCTACTTTGAGTGGATGGGCGGCAACACGTCGGTGGCCCTCTTTTGGGTCGTCGTCGTGATCGTGTTTAGTTTCCTGGTCATTTTGTTCATCAACATGTACACGGCGCATTCTCAAAAGTATCGCGAGCGCGGTCTCTCCCGTGCGGAGCGCAAGCAGGCCAAAGAGCTCGCCGGACAGGGCGATTCGCTTGACCCGGTGGGCGGCGATGCCTTGCGCATCGATCGCGAGGCGCTGGCCGAGCTTATGCGCGATGACGCGGCACCGCAGGGAGGTCGATAAGCTATGTCGCTCGTTTTGGATATCAAAAAGCGCTATCCCGGCTTTACCCTCGACATTCAGCTCGATGCCGGCGAGGAGCGTGTGGCGCTGCTCGGCGCCTCCGGATGCGGCAAGAGCTGCACCTTGCGCTGTATTGCCGGCGTGGAGACGCCCGACGAGGGCAAGATCGTCGTCAACGGCGTAACCTTCTTTGACTCGGTGTCGGGCATCAATCTGTCGCCCCAGGAGCGCAAGTGCGCCCTGATGTTTCAAAACTATCAGCTGTTTCCCAACATGACGGTGGCCGATAACGTATGTGCCGGTGTAAAGGACGCGGGCGACGCCGCGGCGCGCAAAAGGCTGGCCGAGCGCTATCTGGGCATTTTCGGTCTGGCCGATTTTGCCGACCGCTATCCCGCGCGTCTCTCGGGCGGCCAGCAGCAGCGTGTGGCGCTTGCTCGCATGGTGGCGGCACACCCGGGCATTTTTATGTTCGACGAGCCCATGAGCGCGCTCGACGCGTATCTCAAGAGCGCGCTTGAGCAGAACATGCTCGACCTGTTCGACGTCTGTAACCGTACCGTGCTCTACGTGAGCCACGACATCGACGAAGCTTGCCGCCTATGCCAGCACATCTGCGTGATGCACGACGGGCATGTTGAGGAGATCGGCTCCGTTGAGGACGTGGTCCGCCGCCCTCAGACGTTGGCGGCGCTGCGCCTAACGGGCTGTAAGAATACGAGCCGCGCGCGCAAGATCGGCGACGAAGAAGTTGAGGCCCTCGACTGGGGCATGACCTTTAACGTGGGTCGCGAGGTTCCCGATAACGTGGCGTACCTGGGTATTCGTGCGAGCTACTTCCATGTGGACAACCGCGCTGAGCGCGGTCGTAACAGCTACGATCTGCATGTGGCCCGCGTGAGCGATTCGCGTTTTGAGCGCCTGGTTCTGCTGGATGTGCCGCGTGCCGATGCGCCCACGCGTTTGCAGTGGAAGGTCAACAAGGTGGGCATACCTGTCGACGAGTTGCCGCAAGCAGGCGAGACGCTGCGCATGCATTTTGATGCCAGCAGGATCCATTTGGTTTGTCGATAGCGCCGGGTAATGCCGTCGGGGAATATAAGCCTCCGCGGCTTTGTTTTTGCCGTTCGCCGAATGAGGAATGACAAACTCTTATCAATCAAGATAATTATTTATTAGACGACGGCACACGACGCTGTCGTACGAATGTCAACGGTGTTCGCATGGTCGATGACCGTTGATATAGTTGACCTCAACTTGTAAAGGAGGGTGCGCACATGCCGCAGACGACATACATTCGCCGCGTTGCCGCGCGTGCCCTGTATATGGCTCGGAGCCGCATATGAGCAGGTATGTTCACGGCTCCGGGAGAGACGACGCACAACTAAATAATCGACCGCAAAGCAGGTTCCCTAAAATTCCGGGTTTGAGCACGGTCGGGCAATCGCCGTCCGTCGTGCATCGATACCGCTGTTATCCGTTTTTGGTTCGAGAGGGGAACCGTTATGGCTGAAGAATTTGATTTCCACCCGATGTGGGAGAGCCTCGGCATGAATCTTGCCGACCACGACATGCTGCTAGGCGCCGTGGGCCAGATGTACGGCGATATGTTCTTGACGCAGAACAATCGCCCCAAGTCCACGTCCTACCTGGACTTTGTGGCCACCAACATCCACAGCGGCCGTATTAAGGAGATGCTCGACAAGAAGGAGGCTGGCGAGGCCACCAAAATCGTGGGCTCGTTCTGCGTGTACGTGCCCGAGGAGATCGTGCTTGCCTGTGACGGCATTCCCGTTGGTCTGTGCTCGGGTGCCGATTGGGCAACGGACAAGGTCGAGGAGCACTTGCCGCGCAACACTTGTCCGCTTATCAAGAGCTTTGCCGGCTTTAAGCTGGGTGAGGTCTGCCCCTACATTGAGTCGAGTGACTTGGTGGTAGGCGAGAACACCTGCGATGGCAAGAAGAAGGCCTATGAGTTCTTTGCCACGCAAAAGAACATGTACGTCATGGATATTCCCAACGTTCACGACGAGTCGACGCTCGTGACCTGGAAGGCCGAGGTTAAAAAGCTCGCCGCCAAGATTGAGGAAGAGTGTGGCGTCACGATTACGCCTGAGCGTCTGAAGGCCGCCATCCGCGCCGTCAATGAGAAGCGTCGCGCCCTGCAGCGCCTCGCTGCCACGCGCGCTGCCGACCCAGCGCCCATTAGCGGTCTCGACAGTCTTCTGACCGTTCAGGCCGCCTTTATGGACGACACGTCGCGTCTGACCGGAGCCATCAACGATATGGCGGCCGAGTGTGAGCAGCGTGTCGAGGCCGGAGATGGCGTGGCGCCCAAGGGGGCCAAGCGCATCCTGTACACCGGCACGCCCATGGCCGTGCCTAACTGGAAGCTGTTCAACCTCATCGAGAAGGCCGGCGGCGTTGTGGTGGGCGAGGAGTCCTGCACGGGTTCGCGCTATTACAAGGACTTGGTCGATGAGTCCGGTGAGACGGTTGACGAGATGCTCGATGCTATCGCCGAGCGCTACTTTAAGATCAACTGTGCCGTCTTTACGCCCAACGACCAGCGTATGAAGGACATTGTCCAGATGGCCAAGAACCTGCATGCCGACGGCATTGTCGACGTGGCCCTGCAGTTCTGCACGCTCTACGAGATGGAGTCGTTTGCCGTGGAGAAGGCCGCCGAGGAGGCCGGCATTCCGTTTATGCACATCACGACCGACTATGCCGGCGAGGACGCCGGCCAACTGCAAACCAGGATCGAGGCTTTCTTGGAAACCATTTAGAGCTATCCGTCTCGGCGGCTTCCCCAGGTGCCCGATCTTGCCGTTCAAACCGTCGCTTGCGTACCAGAAGTACGCGGCGCTCCTCTTTCACGGCAACCTCGGGCACCTGGGAAAGCCGTTTCCTTGGTTGGTTAAAAGGTCTGTTAAGGAGTTATATGTCGGAAAATACTGAGCAGCCGTTGCCGCGCACGTTTGAGGAGTTCAACGAGCAACGCAAGGCGGCGTTTATTCGCGTCAAGGATTATAAGCAGGCGGGTAATCGCCTGGTCGGCTTTTTGTGCAGCTATACGCCGCTCGAGATTATCGATGCCGCGGGCGCTGCAAGTGTGGCCTTGTGCGGCACATCCGACGAGGTGATTCCCGAGGCCGAGAAGGTGCTGCCGGCAAATCTGTGTCCGCTCATCAAATCGACGTACGGCTTTGCCTACTCGCAAAAGTGCCCGTTTACGTACTTTAGCGACATGATCATCGGCGAGACCACCTGCGACGGCAAGAAGAAGATGTACGAGCTACTCAACGAGCTCAAGCGCACGCACATTCTGCATCTTCCGCAGGGTCGCGATCGTGCCTACGAGCGTGAAGGCTGGTACGAGGAGTGCCGCCTGCTCAAGGAGGAGCTCGAGGGCTTCTACGGCATCACGATTACCGACGATGACCTGCGCGCTGCCGTCCGTCGTCGCAACCGCTTGCGTGCGGCCCAGCTCGAGATGTTTGCACTGCAGGCCAACCAGCCGGCGGCCATGAGCGGCGTCGACCTGATGAGCACCATGTTTGCCGGTACGTTCAGCTTTGATATCGAGGCCTATTCGCAGCAGCTGGAGCAAAAGGTCGCCAAGCTGCGCGAGGCCTACGACGCGGGCGAGCGCCCGGTCGCGGCGGATGCCAAGCGCATTCTGATCACCGGCTGCCCGGTGGGCGGCGTGATCAACAAGATCGGTCGCACCATCGAGTCCAACGGCGGTGTGGTCGTGTGCATGGACGACTGCTCGGGCGAGCGCACGGCGGCCATGATGATCGACCCGGAGACTCCCGACATCCTTCGCGCCATCGCCGACCGCTACCTGGATATTAACTGCTCGATCATGACGCCCAACGATGGTCGTATGGAAAACACGCTGGCCATGTGCGAGAAGTATCATGTCGATGGCGTGGTAGAGAGCGTGCTACAGGCCTGCCACACCTTTAACGTGGAGAGTGCGCGCATGCAGGAGGCTGTCGAGGGCGCGGGTATTCCGTATATGAAGATCGAGACCGACTACAGCAACGGCGACATGGGCCAGATCGAGACGCGCATCGCTGCCTTTATCGAGACCTTGTAGGACAAATGCGGCAAAGGGATAGCTGCTTTGCCGCATAGAAGGAGGATGCCGTGGTTGGCATTGGTATCGACATAGGCTCGACGGCCGCGAAGGCTGCGGTGGTGGAGACGGACAACGCCGTTGCGTGGACCTGCGTCATGCCGACGGGGTATTCGTCGGTCGATGCGGCCGAGCGCCTACGCGGTGAACTCGCCGCAGCCGGCTATGACGTGACGGGCGACGATGTTCGCGTGGTCGCGACTGGCTACGGCCGTGTCGCCGTGCCCTATGCGCACAAGGTCGTGACCGAGATCACCTGCCACGGCACCGGTGCCGTGCGCCTGTTTGGCGACCATGGCACGGTGATTGACGTGGGCGGCCAGGACACCAAAGTCATTCAGCTTAAGGGCGGCCGCGTGGCCAAGTTCGCCATGAACGACAAGTGCGCCGCCGGCACGGGGCGCTTTCTGGAGATCATGGCCGACCGCCTGGGCATTACCCAGCAGCAGATGGCAGACCTCGCCCGCACCGGCGAGCCTACCAAGATTTCCAGCATGTGCACCGTGTTTGCCGAAAGCGAGGTTATCAGCCTAATCGGTCGCGGTGAGCCGCGCGAGAACATTGCACGTGGCGTGATCGACAGCGTGGTCTCGCGCGTGGCGACCATGGCCGGGCAGGCCGCGGGCGCACCGTACTACCTGACCGGTGGCCTGTGCGAGAACGCCTTCGTAGTGGAGCGGTTGGGCGAGCTACTGGGGTCGCCGGTGACCACCTCGCCCCAGGCTCGCTTTGCCGGTGCCATCGGCGCGGCGATTCGCGCACAGGCGCTCGATTAATGCATCGGCCGTGGGCCTGCATTCATGCGTATACTGGGAGGAAATGATTGACCGATGAGAGGAGGTATCGATGGCTGACGATCAGATTAAGCTCACGTCTATGACTGCCGCGAGCGGTTGAGCCGCTAAGTTGGCTCCTGGAGCCCTCGCCCAGGTCCTGGGCGACTTACCCAATGTGCATAACGACAACCTGCTCGTGGGGTTCGATACCTCCGACGATGCGAGTGTTTTTCGTGTTGGCGAAAACCTGGGCCTCGTGCAGTCCGTCGACTTCTTCCCGCCGATGGTCGACGACCCGTTCCTGTTTGGTCAGATCGCGGCGGCCAACTCGCTGTCGGACATTTATGCCATGGGTGGACGACCGAGCCATGCCATGAACCTGCTGTGCATTCCCAGTTGCCTGGGCGTCGAGGTCGCAGGTGAGATTCTGGCGGGTGGCGCCGACAAGTGCGTCGAGGCTGGCTGCACCATCGCGGGCGGCCACACCATCAACGACGACGAGCCCAAGTACGGCCTGTCCGTGAGTGGCTTTGTCGCGCTCGACCGCATGCTCGCCAACAGCGGTGCGCGCGTGGGCGATGTCCTACTGCTGACCAAGGCGATCGGCTCGGGCATTATCACCACGGCCATTAAGGGCGTGCTCATCGAGCAGGACGAGGCCGCAGCCATGTTTGACTCGATGCGCACCCTCAACGAGGCCCCGATTCGCCTGGCCGAGGGACTCGAGCTTCACGGCTGCACCGATGTCACGGGCTTTGGCCTGATCGGGCATGCGTGCGAGATGGCCGAGGGCTCGGGCGTGCAGATTGAGCTCGCGTCGGGGGCGGTGCCGCTCTTTGACCAGGTGCTCAATATGGCGCGTCTGGGCATTATCCCTGCCGGCGCCTACCGCAACCAGGATTTCTTTGGCCCGCGCGTGGCGGCCGACGATGACCTGGAGCCGGGAATGCTGGATGCGCTGTACGATCCGCAGACCTCGGGCGGCCTGCTCATCGCAGCGCCTGCTGCCGATGTGGATGAGCTCGCCCGCCGCCTGCATGCCGAAGGTCGCGTTGCCGCCACAATCGGCCGCGTGTGCGAGGCGGTGCCGGGTGGTCCTGCCGTTCACGTTGTGCATTAAGGAAAACCGTTTATGCGACCGTCTACTGTTCTGGGCGGTCCCTTTTGAAAGGATTTGCTATGTCTACCAAAATTGAAGTCAATGCCATGGGCGATGCCTGCCCGCTGCCCGTCGTCAAGACGCTCAAAGCTCTGAAGCAGCTTGATGGCGAGGGTGTTGTCGTGACCTCGGTCGACAACGAGACGGCCGTCAAGAACATCTCCAAGATGGCACAGGAAAAGGGCTGCACGGCCTCGGTCGAGAAGGTCGCCGATGCCGAGTGGCACGTGATCGTGGCGACCGCCGGCGCCGTTGCCGTGGCCGATCCTGAGCAGGACGGCGCCGCTTTCTGCGACGCCAGCGCCGGCAAGGGCAAGCTGGTCGTGGCCGTCTACACCGATTGCATGGGTCGCGGCGACGATGAGCTGGGCCACAAGCTCATGAAGGCCTTTATCTTTGCCGTGACGCAGCAGGAGGAGCTGCCCGCCACGATGCTCTTCTACAACGGCGGCGCCAAACTCACCGTCGAGGGGTCGCCGGTGCTTGACGACCTCAAGGGCCTGGCCGAGCAGGGTGTCGAGATCCTTACCTGCGGCACCTGCCTCGACCACTTTGGCATTAAGGACCAGCTTGCCGTGGGCGATGTCACGAACATGTACGTGATCGTCGAAAAGATGGAGCAGGCCGGCCGCGTCGTGCGTCCGTAGCGCCTGGGTGGGATTGCCATGAGAGAAAAGCGCCCGGCGCTTGTCATCACGTTTCCCACCACGGCGGCCGCCATGGGCTGCGAGTCTCTGTGCCGTGAGCGTGGCCTTCCCGGGCGAACGATTCCCGTACCCGGAGAGGTTGCTGCCGGCTGCGGCCTGGCATGGAAAGCCCTGCCTGAAAATGAACCACTGCTGCGAAGCGAGCTTGCCGCGGCGGACGTTCCCACCGAGGGCTTTACTGTGATCGATATGTGGGAGGTCGTGCGATGATCTACCTGGATAACGCGGCGACGACCATGCACAGACCTCAGGCGGTCATCGATGCCGTGGTGCAGGCGATGTGCTCGCTCGGCAATGCTGGGCGAGGCGCCACGTCGGGTGCGCTCGACGCGGCGCGCACCATCCACAGCTGCCGCACCAAGCTTGCGCGCTTGCTGGGCTGCCCGCGGGTGGACCATATTTGTTTTACGCCCAACTCCACGGCGGCGCTCAACACCGCCATCAACGGCGTGGTGCGCCCCGGCGATCGTGTGGTCACGACGGTACTCGAACACAACTCCGTGCTGCGTCCGCTCAACCGCCTGGCGGCAGAGCAGGGCGTGACTGTTGAGCATGCGGGCTGCGACGCGAACGGCGTGCTCGACTACGACGAGCTCGAGCAGCTGGTCACGCCGGGCACGCGTGCCGTGGTGGTGACACACGCCTCCAATGTGACCGGCAACGCGGTCGACATTGCACGCGTGGCTGCCATGGCCCATGCGGCCGGCGCGCTTGTGATCGTCGATGCCTCGCAGTCTGCCGGCACGGCGCATATCGATATGCAGGTCATGGGGCTCGACGTGGTGTGCTTTACCGGCCACAAGGGGCTCATGGGCCCGCAGGGGACCGGTGGCCTAGCCGTGGCGGAAGGCATTGACGTGGCTCCTTGGGCCATGGGTGGCACGGGCGTGCGCAGCTTCGATGCGCTGCAGCCGCAAGAGTGGCCCACGCGTCTTGAGGCGGGCACGCTCAACGGTCACGGTATCGCCGGCCTTTCCGCCGGCCTCGACGTTATCGAGGCCCAGGGCGGGGTAGAGGCGATTGCGGCACGCGAACGTGCGCTTGCCGAGCGCTTCCTCGCCGGCGTTCGCGACATTCCCGGCATTGCGCTCTACGGTGCGTTTGACCAGCCCGTGCGCTCGGCGATCGTTTCGCTTAACGTGGGCGATATCGATTCGGCCGAGGTCTCGGACGCGCTCATGCAAGGGTGGGGGATTGCGACGCGCCCCGGCGCCCACTGCGCTCCGCTCATGCACCGCGCACTGGGGACCGAGCGCCAGGGTGTCGTTCGCTTCTCGTTTGGGTATTTCAACACGGACGAGGAAGTCGACACCGCGATTGACGCTCTGCACGATTTAGCCTGCTAAAGCGTATATACTTGCGGGACGGGTCTTTTGCCCGTCCCGTTTTGTTTCGACCCGAAAGGTGGTCCTATGGCATCATCCGCCCCGCGCGGTCTGCGCTCCGACCATGTCCTCACCGTCGGCATCGCCCTGTTCTCGATGCTCTTTGGCGTCGGCAACCTCATTATTCCGCCGCTGCTGGCGCTGCAGGCGGGCTCTGCCACGCCGCTCGCCATGCTCGGCTTTCTGATTGCCGCCATCGGCCTTCCCGTCATGGGCTTTATCGCCGTGGCACTTGCCGGAACGGCGCGCGAGCTTGCCGGTCGTGTGCACCCCAAGTTTGGCGAGTTTTTTGTCGCGGCGGTGTATCTGGCTATCGGTCCGTGTCTGGCCATTCCGCGTACGAGTTCCACGGCCTTCGAGATGCTGGTGCCGCTGCTGCCCGAGGGTGTCTCGCTCGGCACGGCCCGCCTGGTGTTTGCCGTCGCCTTCTTTGCCGTCGCCTTTGTGCTCACGCTGCGCCCGGGTGTCATTACGCGCGTGCTCGGCCGCATTACGGGCCCCGCGCTCATCGCCCTTATCGTATTGGTCGTGGGCGCTGCCGTGGTCTCGCCGCTGGGTTCCGCTGCCGCGCCGCAGGCTCCTTACGATGCCGGTGCCGCCGTGCAGGGCTTTTTGACCGGCTATCAGACCATGGACCTGCTCGCGTCGCTCGCCTTTGGCATCATCATCGCCGAGACCATCCACGAGCTGGGCGTTACCGACGACAAGCGCGTGGCCTTCGAGATTTCGCGCTCCGGCGTGATCGCTGGTGTGCTCATGGCCATCATCTACTGCGGTCTGGCGCTTGCCGGCACGCAGCTGAGCACCGTGATGCCCGATGCCACCAACGGAGCCGCCATCCTCGCCCGCTCGGCCTCCATGCACTTTGGCCTTGCCGGCACGGTCGTGGTCTTTGCGATCTTCTTCCTCGCCTGCATGAACGTATGCATCGGCCTCATCAGCTGCTGCTCACGTTACTTCTGCGAGACGTATGTGGTCGAAGGGGGAGCGGAGGCCTCCGAGGAGGCCATGCGCCGTCCCTTTGCGGCTCTCGCCTTTGTGTTCGCAGCGTTTTCGTGCGTGCTCTCCAACGTGGGTCTCGACGTGATTCTCATGTTCTCGGTGCCTATGCTCAACGCCTTGTATCCCGTTGCCATCGTGCTGGTACTGATGGGCCTGGTGCACGGCTTTTGCGACGCTCATCCGCAGGTGTGGGTCTGGGTCGGCGGCGTGGTTGCCGTGCAGAGTGTGATCACCTCGGTCCGCGATGCGTTCTTTGCGGGTGCGTGGCTACCGTTTGATGTGCTGCCGCTGGCGGATATCGGTGCCGCGTGGGCGCCGGTCGCCGTAGTTGCCTTTGTAATTGGTCTGCTCCATAATCGTTTTGTTGCACATTCGAGGAGCTAAGGCATCAATGCTTGCACAGGCGGGGAGTCTCCCCTATAATTTCCTTCGCTTTGGGACACGCGAGGTTTAGACCTTAGCTGCTCAACACCTTCGGGACGTGGCGCAGTTTGGTAGCGCGCCTGCTTTGGGAGCAGGATGTCGCAGGTTCAAATCCTGTCGTCCCGACCATATCTTGCGGGCGTAGTTCAATGGTAGAACCCCAGCCTTCCAAGCTGATGACGCGGGTTCGATTCCCGTCGCCCGCTCCATATGAATTGTTTTAACGGCTTTGGTTTCCTTTGGGAATCAGAGCTGTTTTCGTTTACGCGCCGGGCGACGGGAATCGAACCCGCCAGGGTGCGGAGCTGAGAAAATGCGTGAGCATTTTCCAGCGCAGCACGCAAGGGCCGAAGGCCCGCAGCGAAACAAGGATTTGCGAAGCGAATCCTTGGACTTCCCGTCGCCCGCTCCATATGAATTGTTTTAACGGCTTTGGTTTCCTTTGGGAACAGAGCCATTTTCATAAGTGTGCCGGGTGATGGAAATCGATCCCGCACCGCAACTTAGGTGGGCATGGGGTTAGCTGCGGGGGCGATGACGGAGCTTGTCGATGGTGGAGTCGATGCTTCGGCTGCGGGCTTCGGCTGCGGTTTGGCGCTTGCGGCGGTAATCGATCATGCCTTGGATGATGGGTTTGCCAAAGCTCACGACATCATCGTTGTAGATGGCGGTTCGGGCTGCGAGGAGGCAGTCGGTAAAGTCCATATGAGTCTTGCCAAAGAGTTTGACGGCAAGGGCGACAACGGTGGGCTCGTCGACCATGACGTCATCGAGCAGCCTTTTCATGGCCGCAGCAATCTCAACGCGGGGAACCTTATAGACGTCGCGCAGCGTGACTACGACGCGCGTGATGATTTCGGGGTAGACACGAGCGGTGCGGGTGGCGATGACCTTGGCGGCGCGCGGTGACAGGACTTCGTCGTCGAGCAGATAGCGCAGGATGACGGTCTCGTCGATGATGGTGCTACTCATGGATATCTACTTCCTCGGGACCCAAAATCGAATCGTCGCTTTCTGTAGCAAGGTATTCAATCCAGGCATTGCGCTCCTCGGAGCGACGATTGGGGTCCCCATATGCTTTAAGCGATCCATAGGCGGCGGTGCCGTCCTTTGAGCGTACGGCGACCGGCTGAAAGGGGAGCTTGCGCATCAAAATGCTCTGCGCGACAAATAGACGTACGGCCTCGGCGAGCGATGTGCCCATGGCGTCGTAGAGACGCTCGGCATGCTGCTTGTCTTCCTCGTGAATGCGCACCTGCAGGATGGCTCTTTTTTGAGTCGATGACATCACTGGCCTCCCTTAATGAGCGTGCAATAAGAATGGTCAATACGATATGTGCTGACAATAGCCAATCTTTTACCCACGACCTTATTGCACTCGAGTAATTGAGTGTAAACGATATTACAAACGTACTACATTCACCAGAAACGAGCGGGAAATCTTTCTTGGGCGTACGCATGTAATACACTCACCTTTATAGCTACTCAAGAATAATCCTAACCAGCCCAAACCCCTGCAATACACTCGTAATGCAGGGCCTATGCTCAAGTTTACCCCCTGCAACTGCGTATATTTAACCTGTATACCGTTGGAGATATTCTACCGAGTGCCTGTTTCGCCGCATGCTCTCGATACGCCGATGCCGGATCACGGGCGGTCCGGGGCAACGTCGACAGGGTCTCTCCGGCATGGGATTCAGGAGGGAGTGAACAACATGGGCAATAAACGAGTCGTAGCCGATTCATCGCGCTGCATTGGGTGCCAAACCTGCATGGCAGCGTGTATCGAGGCACACGACATCCCCGGCAACATTGCCGCGCCGCGTCTGCGCGTGACGCGTACGTACGAGATCTCCGCACCGGTGGCTTGCCATCACTGCGAGGATGCCCCGTGCGCTAAGGCCTGCCCCACGGGCGCCTTGTTCTTTGATCCAAAGAACCATCGCATCGGCGTCAACGAGGACAACTGCATCGGCTGCAAGAGCTGCGTCATGGCCTGCCCCTTTGGCGCCGTGAGCGTGGCGACCACGCAGGTCCCCGTCTTGATGGGCGACGTGCGCGTGGGTTCGCAGACCAAGAGCTTCGTGCTCAAGTGCGACCTGTGCGTGGACCGTCCCGGCGGTCCGGCGTGTGCCGAAGCGTGCCCGACTAAGGGCCTCACCCTGGTAGACGAGGAGCGCCTGGCGGAACTGACCGCCGAGCGTGCCCGCGCCACCATCGAAAACGAGGCGTAGGCGGGCGGCCATACAGGCCCAATGATTGTCAAACAAGAACCGATTAATCGGTAGCAGAGAAAGGAAGGAGGGTGTCATGGAGAAGCATAAAGTGATCTGCCCGTACTGCGGTGCCGGTTGCCAGTTTAACCTCTTGGTCCAAAACGGCCAGGTCGTGGGTACCGAACCGCTTAACGGCATCACCAACCAGGGCGAGCTGTGCCTTAAGGGCATGAGTGGCTACGACTTCATCAACGACACCAAGATCTTGACTCCTCGCGTACTGCACCCGATGATCCGCCGCACCAAGGGCGCGGATCTTGAGCGCGTAAGCTGGGACGAGGCACTGGATTTCACCGCATCTAAGATGCAGGCCATAATTGACGAATATGGTCCTAACGCTGTCATGACCACCGGCTCTTCGCGAGGCGGCGGCAATGAGGCGAACTACGTCATGCAGAAGTTTACGCGTGCGTGCATCGGCACCCACAGCGTGGACAACTGCGCCCGTACTTGACACGGCCCTACTGTCCTCGGTCTGATGGACACGGTTGGTTCAGGTTGCATGTCATGCTCCATCCCCGGTATGGAGGATGCGGGCTGCATTTTCCTCTTCGGCTATAACCCTGCCGATTCGCACCCCATCGTCGCAAGGCGTATCGTGCGAGCCAAAGAAAAGGGTTGCAAGATCATCGTCGCCGACCCGCGCCATATCGAAACCGCGCGTATCGCCGATCTCTACCTTCCGATCAAGAACGGTTGCAATGTTGCGTTCCTCAACGCCTTTGCCAACTGTCTGGTCAATGATGGCCTCTACGACAAGGAATTCGTCGCCGAGCATACGAACGGCTTTGACGAGTGGTGGGAGACCATCAAGAACTACACTCCCGAATCCGTACAGGACATCACGGGTGTCGATCCCGCGCTGATCCACCAAGCTGCCGAGATGTACGCCACGGCGAAGCCTTCTGCCATCATTGGCTGGGGCATGGGCGTATGCCAGCAGAAGCAGAACCTGAAGACGGTGCACACCATCGCCTCCATCGCCTGCGTTGCCGGCCAGATCGGCAAACCCAACTCCGGCCTCGCGCCCGTGCGCGGTCAGAATAACGTCCAGGGCTCCTGCGATATGGGCATGCTGCCCAACCTGTACCCTGGCTACCAGAAAGTCACCGACCCCGCCGCTCGCGCCAAGTTTGCCAAGGCTTGGGGCGTGCCCGAGGAAAAGCTCCCGCTCGAGGAGGGCTACAAGCTCACCGACCTGGGCCACCTGGTCGACGAGGGCAAGGTGCACTGCTTCTACAACTACGGCGAGGACCCGGTGCAGACCGAGCCCGATTCGGCCGGTATGCGCAAGACGCTCTCCGAGCTGGATCTGTTCATTTGCCAGGACATCTTTATGACGCAGACGACCATGCTCGCCGACGTCATCCTGCCCGCTACCTCTTGGGGCGAGCACGAGGGTGTCTTTACCGCATCCGACCGTAGCTTCCAGCACTTTGACGCGGCCGTTCCGCCCAAGGGCGAGTGCCGTCACGACTGGGAGATCTTCGCGGACCTGTCCACGCGTATGGGCTATCCCATGCACTACGACAACACCGAGCAGATCTGGAACGAGTGCATTAGCCTGTGCCCCAACTTTGTGGGCGCGACCTACGAGAAGATGGCTCCCGAGGGCGGCTACGCCCAGTGGCCCGTCAAGAGCACCGATGTGAACGACCACGGCACGGCCGACATGTTCGCTGGTGGCAAGTTCACCACCAAGGACGGCCGCGCCAACCTGATGGCGCACGACTGGGAGGCGCCCTCCGAGCTTCCCGACGATGAGTACCCGCTCATCCTGTGCACCGTCCGCGAGGTCGGCCACTACAGCTGCCGCTCGATGACCGGCAACTGCAAGACGCTGGCGCTGCTTGCCGACGAGCCCGGCTTTGTCCGCATGAATCCCGCGGACGCCCAGGCGCGCGGCATCAAGAACGGCGACATCGTCTCGATTCACAGCCGCCGCGGCCAGGTATACAGCCGCGCCGACGTGAGCGACCGTATCAACAAGGGCACGGTCTATATGACCTACCAGTGGTGGATCGGCAAGTGCAACGAGCTGACCATGCACAAGGTCGACCCGGTCTCGCACACGCCCGAGGACAAGTTCTCCGCCTGCCAGGTCGACGCCATTGCCGACCAGGTTTGGGCCGAGGGCGAAGTCGAGCGCCAGTACACCGAGCTCAAGCAGGCTCTGGTCGACGCCGCCGCTCCCCAGGACGTTGAGCCTGGCGCCGCCAAGTTCGACGACGAGACGCACGTGAACCAAATCGTGTAGTCCCGTTCTCGTTGGCTTTTTGGGCCGGGCGTCCCGTACGTTCGGGAGCCCGGCCCGTTATTTTGAAAGGAAGTGGGGATGAACCGCTTCATCGACATCAACCCGGAGAGGTGCATCGGCTGCGGAACATGCCAGTCCGCCTGTGCCGACGCCCACCGGATGCAGGGTCTTCAGGATACGCCGCGCCTGGCGCTCGTGAAGACCGGCGGTATTTCGGCCGCCCTTGCCTGCCACCATTGCGAGGGTGCCCCCTGCGCCGAGGTCTGCCCGGTGAATGCCATCGAGCACGATGGCGATCGCATCCACGTCAAGGAGCAGGAGTGCATCGGGTGCAGGCTGTGCGCCATCGCGTGCCCCTTCGGAGCCATCCACCCCGATGGCACGTCTATCGCCGGTGTCGCAGGCATGTGCGACCCGACGCCTTCGTATCCTAAGTCCCTGAGCAGCCTTCTTACGTGGGCTCCCGGCCAGTACACCTGCGCTGTCAAGTGCGACCTGTGCGCCTTCGATCCGGACGGCCCGCATTGTGTGGCGGCGTGCCCCACCAAGGCGCTGACCGTCATGGGCGGCGCGGCCGATCGCGAGCTCGACGAGGCCAAGCGCCTGCGCTCGATCGAAAACGGTCCGGTCGTCGACGTTACCGCTGTGGCCCAGGGCCTGTCCGAGAAAGCAGAAGGGAGCGTAAACAATGGATAGCATGACGCTGTTTATCGCATCGCTTGCCGTCTCGTGCATCGGTGCGCTCGCCTCGGTTCTGCTGATCAAGGCCGATAACGCCGCCAAGACCGCCGGCTGCCTTATCGGCGCCGTCGCCGCGGTGCTTTCGTTCATCGCGGGCCTCGAGGCCGTGCTTGGCGACGTTTCGTCCCTCAACACGGTCTTCTTCTTCCCGTTCGCCCGTCTCGAGCTCTTGCTCAACGGCCTTGCGGGCCTGATCGTGGTCCTCATCTCGATTCTCGCCTTTGCGGGCTTCATCTACGGTCTGTCCTACTTCGACGAGTACCCGGGCAAGGTCGGGCGCGCCGGCTTCTTTATGAACACCTTCATCGCCTCGATGATGCTCGTCATCACCGCCGACAACGTGTTCTGGTTCCTGGTCGCCTTTGAGCTCATGTCCCTTACGAGCTACTTCCTTGTCGTTATCGAGGAGAACAAGAACTCCATTAGGGGCGGTTGGCTCTACTTCGTCATCGCGCACGTGGGCTTCGTTCTCATCATGGCGAGCTTCCTGCTCATGACCAACGGCGTGGGCGGTTCCTTCAGCTTCAGTGATTTCCGTACGCATGACTTTGGACCCGCCGTCTCCTCCGCGTGCTTCGTCCTCGCGTTCTTCGGATTTGGCGCGAAGGCCGGTATCATCCCGCTGCACTCCTGGCTGCCCCAGGCGCACCCCGAGGCGCCGTCCAACGTGTCCGCCCTCATGTCCGGCGGCATGATCAAGATCGGCATCCTGGGAATCCTCAAGGTCGGTCTCGACCTGCTCGCGGGTTCGGGCGTCCAGCTCTGGTGGGGCCTCATGGTCCTGGTCTTCGGATCCATCTCGTCGGTCCTGGGTGTCGTCTACGCCCTCCACGAGCACGACATCAAGCGCCTGCTTGCCTATCACTCCGTCGAGAACATCGGCATCATCTTGCTCGGTGTCGGCGCGTCCATGACGGCGCACGCCCTGGGCAACGACGTCATCGCGACGATCGCGCTCATGGCCGCCCTCTACCACACGCTCAACCACGCCATGTTCAAGGGCGAGCTGTTCCTCGGCGCGGGCTCCCTGCTCTATGCCACGGGTACGCGCAACATGGAGAAGATGGGCGGTCTGTTCCGCCGCATGCCGGTCACGGCCGTCTGCTTCCTCATCGGTGCCCTTGCCATCTCGGCCATCCCGCCGCTCAACGGCTTCGTTTCCGAGTGGTTCACCTACCAGTCCCTGTTCAACATCTCGACGCTCTCCGACCCGGTCGTCATGGTGTTCGCCGTCGCCTCCGCGGCCGCCCTCGCCATCACCGGTGCCCTGGCCGTCACGTGCTTCGTGAAGGCCTACGGCGTCTCGTTCGCGAGCAGCCCTCGTTCCCAGGAGGCCGCGAACGCCAAGGAGTCCCCGGCTCCGATGTTGTTCTCGCAGATGCTCCTCGCGGCCATCTGCGTGGTACTGGGAATCGGCTCCCCGGTCATCGCCCCGGTTCTGGGCGACGTCGCCCAGAGCGTGCTTGCCGGCTCCGCCGTCACAGCCACCTCGGGCGTGTCTCTCGTGAACGAGATTTCCGGTGCCGCCACCTCCACCCCCGCGATCGCCATCGCGCTCGTGGTCCTCACCGGCCTCGCGTTCGCGCTGAGGTCCTGCCTCGGCGCCAAGGCCCCCGCTAAGAAGACCGACCCTTGGGCGTGCGGCTACGAGCCCAACGAGCACATGCCCGTCGTCGCCACGAGCTTCGCGTCCGACGTCGAACTCTTCATGGGCCCGCTCTACACCCTGCGCGAGGTATGCACCAAGATCTGCTGGTCCATCGCGCACGTGTTCCAGAAGCTCACCGGTGTCGCCCAGGGCGTCGAGCCCCTGCCCGACCGTTTCCTGGTCGATGCACCGAGCGAGGGTGCCGACAAGCTGGCCGGCCTCGCCTCCAAGATCGAGGGCGGCAACTACTCCGTATACATCTGCTACATCGTCGCGGCGCTCGTGGTCTTCCTCGTGCTCGCCGTGGTCATGGTCTAGAGAGGGGAGAGGATATTATGAACATCGTTCTTGCGATGGCGCAGGGCCTCGTGGTCATGCCGGTCGCGCCCTTCTTCTCCGGCCTCGCCCGTGTGATTCGCGCGAAGATGCACAATCGCCGCGGTCCGTCCATCCTTCAGGATTACCGGGACCTCGCGAAGCTCATGGCGCGTCCCGAGTCCGTGAGTTCCGACTCGAGCTTCGTGCTGCGCATCATGCCGCCGCTGTTCCTCGCGGTGTCGTTTATGCTCGCCATGGGCCTGCCCATGTTCACGCTCCAGAGCCCCATGCCCGTCTTTGGTGACGCCATCACCATCATGTACGCGCTCGCGCTGTCCCGCTTCTTCTTCGCGCTGTCCGGCGTGGATTCCTCCAACGCCTACGCGGGCTTCGGCGGTATCCGCGAGCTCCTCATGAGCGTGCTCATCGAGCCGTCCATGCTCATCGCGCTGTTCACCGTCGCCATCGTGTGCGGCTCCACGGACATTGCGACCATGGGTCAGCACATCGTTACGGGCAACGTCTCGAGCGTCGTCGCCGTTATCCTCGCCGGCGTCGCCTTCGCGGCCGCCTGTTACATGGAGCTCGGCAAGCTTCCGTTCGATCAGGCCGAAGCCGAGCAGGAGCTCCAGGAGGGCCCGCTCGCTGAGCTCTCCGGCCCGTCCCTGGCCATGATGAAGCTCGCCATGGGCATGAAGCAGGTCGTGGTCGTCGCTTGGTTCACCTCCATCTTCATCCCCTGGGGAGAGCCCGCGACCATCGGCGTCACCGCTCTCGTGGGCGCCGTCGTCTTCCTCGTCAAGTGCCTGGTCGATTTCGTCGTCTGCGGCGTGCTCGAGAACTCCGTTTCCCGTTCGCGCTTCAAGGTGCTCGGTAACCAGACCTGGGCCGTCGTCGGCATCGCGGTCCTCGCGTTCGTCTTCGTCGTCGTAGGCGTGTAGGGAGAAGGGAGAAACTATGTCAATCGAATCGAGCTTGTCCCTCTTTGCCATGGTGGCGATCGCCGTCCCCATGCTGGGCTCCCTGCTCATCGTCATGCTGCCGCGTCCCTACGCTAAATGGATCTGCGCCTTTGCCGGCGGCATCGCCACGGTCGCTTCCGTTGGCTTGGCCGCGACGTTTGCCGGAAACGGCATGAACGCGGTCGATGTAACCTGGGCGAGTATGGGCCAGACCTTGGTCATGGGCTTCATATTCGACCGGATGAGCACGCTGCTCGCACCCGCGTTCGTCGCTATCGGCCTGCTCGTCGTCATCTATTCGTTCCCGTACATGAGCGATAAGAATAAGGAGCATCCCGACGCGCCCCGTCGTCGCTTCTACGTGTACTTCTCCACGTTCATCGGCGCCATGGCCGGTCTCGCCTACAGCTCCACCATCGTCGGCCAGCTCGTTTTCTTCGAGATCACCGGTGTGTGCTCCTGGGGCCTCATCAGCTACTACATGACGCCCACGGCCAAGAAGGCCGGTATGAAGGCGCTCATCATCACCCATATCGGCGCTCTGGGACTCTACATCGGCGCGGCCTTCCTGTTCGCCGGAACCGGCACGTTCGCGCTGAGCGCGATCTCCCAGCTCGATTCCGGTATGAAGACCGTCGTGCTGCTGCTCATCCTGTTCGCTGCTTGGGCCAAGTCCGCCCAGTTCCCGCTCTACATGTGGCTGCCCTCCGCAATGGAGGCCCCCACGCCCGTTTCCGCCTACCTTCATGGCGCGTCCATGGTTAAGGTCGGCGTGTGCGTGTTCGCCCGCGCTCTTGCGAGCGCCGGCGATATCCCCGAGATCGTCGGTTGGTTCGCCATCATCGACGCCGTCGTGACCATGCTCTTCGGCTTCCTCATGTACCTGCCCCAGAAGGATATGAAGCGCCTGCTCGCCTTCTCGACGATCGCGCAGCTCGCCTACGTGTTCTTTGGCCTGGGCCTCTCCGTGTTCGGAAGCCAGATGGCGTTTAACGGCGCCGTCGAGCACATCTTTAACCACGCGTTCACCAAGACCCTGTTCTTCCTCATCGCTGGCTCTCTCAGCTTCACGCTGGGAACCCGTATGCTGCCCAAGATCCAGGGCCTCATGAAGAAGTACCCGGTCACGGGCGTGGGCTTTGCGGTCGCCGCGACCGCTATCGCCGGCGTGCCCCCCATGAGCACGTTCTTTTCCAAGTTCCAGATCATTTCCGGTGGCTTCGCGGTTGGTGCTACCAACACGGTCATCTTTGTCCTCGTGTGCGTCATGGTCGTCGAGACCGTCGCCACCTTCGCATGGTTCCTGCGTTGGATGGGTAAGGTCCTGCCCGGTGAGCCGAGCGAGACCGTGGCCGCCGGCCAGCCCCTTCCGCGCGCCATGGCGTTCGTGTTCGTCGTCCTCATGATCATGGTCGTCGTCGCCGGTCCTCTGTCCTCTAGTTGGATGGGTTAGGAGGTAGGACATGGGTTATTCGTTAGTCAATATCCTGGGCGGTCTTCTGATCGTGACCTCCACCATGGTGGTCGTCTCGAAGACCATCCCGTCCGCCATCAAGTGGTACGCGATCCAGTCGGTTGTCCTGGTGGGCGTGCTGCTCACCCTGGGCCTCACCACCGGTGCCACCGAGCTTCTCATGTGGGCCGCGTCGGCCTTCGTCACCAAGGTGATCCTCGTTCCGTTCATTCTCAACCGTGCCTACAAGAAGATGGGTTCGCCTGCCGATAGCACGCTGACCTCCTCCATCAAGCCGGCCTGGACCATCATCCTCACCGGTCTGGAGGTGGCCGTCTGCTTCGCGGTGGTCACGCGCCTGAGCCTGCCCACCGCCGAGGTGGCCACTCCGGCCCTCGCCATCAGCTTCGCGCACTTCTTCGTCGGCCTCACGTGCATCATCTCCCAGCGCAACATCCTCAAGCAGATCTTCGGGTACTGCCTTATGGAGAACGGTAGCCACGTGACGCTCGCTCTGCTCGCGCCCACGGCCCCCGAGATCATCGAGATCGGCATCGCCACCGACGCCATCTTCGCCGTCATCATCATGTCCGCCGTCGTCGTGAGGATTTGGAACGACACCAAGTCGCTCGACTCCCACGACCTGACCGAATTGAAGGGGTAGGCCATGGATGTTTCAATGCTGACGGTCGCCCTGCTCGCTTGTCCTCTCGTGTTCTCCCTGATTATGGCTGCGCTCCCCAAGACGACGTCCTACAACGTCTTCGCGGGGCTCAACACCATCTCCGTCGCGGCGACCCTTGTCCTTTCGGTCGTCACCGCGGGAACCATGCTCTCGAGCGGGCAGAATATCGACGCTTTGGGCCTGTGGCTCCATCTCGATTCGCTCTCGTCGATCTTCGTCCTTCTGGTAGGCATCATCGGGTTCATCACCGGCGTGTACTCCATCTCCTATATCAAGATCGATATCGAGGAGAAGACCATGCCGGCCGAGCGCACCAAGCAGTACTACGCGCTGTTCAGCCTGTTCGTCTTCACGATGCTGCTCGCCTGCCTGTCCAACAACATCATCCTCACCTGGGCGGCGGTCGAGGCCACTACGCTGTCGACCGTGTTCCTCGTGGGCATCTACAAGAACAAGCAGGCGCTCGAGGCGTCTTGGAAGTACGCGATGGTCTGCACCGCCGGTGTGGCCTTCGGCCTGTTCGGCACGCTGCTCATCTACGCGAACGCCGCCGATATCATGCCCAACGCGCATGAGGCCGCCTTCCTCACCTCCATCATGCCCTACGCCGACCAGTTCGACCCGATGCTCGTGCGCCTCGCGTTCGCGTTCATCGTCATCGGCTTCGGCACCAAGGCGGGCCTGTTCCCCATGCACACCTGGCTGCCCGACGCGCACTCCCAGGCTCCGAGCCCGGTCTCCGCGCTGCTCTCGGGCGTGCTGCTCAAGTGCGCCATGCTGGTGATCATCCGCTTCTACTCCCTGTCCATCATCACGGTGGGCGACACCTATCCGCGAACGCTCCTGCTCATCCTGGGCACGCTGTCCATCCTGGTGGCTGCCCTGTGCATCTTCAAGCAGGACGATATCAAGCGCCGCTTCGCGTACTCCTCCGTCGACAACGTCGGCGTGGTCGCGCTGTGCCTGGGTATCGGTGGCCCGCTCGGTATCGCCGCCTGCCTGCTGCACTGCATCTTCCACGGCTTCACGAAGGCGCTCGCCTTCTGCATGGCCGGTAACATCCAGCACATCTACCACACCCGCGACCTGAACAAGATCAAGGGCGTCGTCGAGATCGCTCCCGTCACGGCAGCGCTCACCATCATCGCCCTGCTCGCGCTCGCCGCCTTCCCGCCGTTCGCCCTGTTCATCTCCGAGTTCCTCACCTTCGTGGCCGGCGTTCAGTCCGGTCCCATCTGGGTGGTCGTGCTCGTGGCCATCGGCCTCACCGGCGTGTACTTCGCCCTTACCGGCATCGCGCTCAAGTCCATCTTCGGCAAGGCGCCCGAGGGCATGAAGCGCCACGAGGTGCCCGCCCTCATGATCATCCCCGAGATCGCCCTCGCGATCGTGGTCATGTGGTTCGGTATCGCCACCCCGGTCGCCATCACGAGCGGCGTCGAGGATGCAACGTCCGTCGTTTTGAACCAGAGCGTCGAAGAGCTCCACGAGGCCCCTCTCTACCGCATGGTGTTCAGTTCCCAGACCAAGACAAGTGAGGTGAATTAGCACCATGGCAGAACCTGAAAAGAAGGACTACGCTCGTCGCTGCGAAAGCCACGTCGAGGCCCTGCGCGCTGCAGTGCCGGGCGCTATCGAGAAGGTCGAATGGCAGTGCGAGGACCAGCTGACGATCACCGTCAAGCTGGACCGTCTGCCCGAGGCCGTCCACTACCTGTATTACGAGCGCTACGGCTGGATTCCTGTGATTGTCGGCAACGACGAGCGCAGCCTGTGCGGCCGTTACGCCATGTACTACGTCATCTCCATGGAGGGGGAGGACCCCGGCTGGGTTACCGTGCGCACCGAGGTCGATCCCGCCAAGATGACGTTCCCGTCCGTGACGCCGTTCGTCCCCGCCTGCGTGTGGGGCGAGCGCGAGCTGCGCGACATGTTCGGCCTGATCCCCGAGGGTTTGCCCGACCGTCGCCGCCTGGTACTGCCCGATGACTGGCCCAGCGGCCTGTACCCGCTGCGCAAGGACTCCATGGACTACCGCTTCCGTCCCGCTCCCGCGAGCGACATGGAAAACTACGAGTTCTTGGCCGATACCAAGGGCAAGGAGACCACACTCGTCCCCATGGGCCCGTTGCACATCACCTCTGACGAGTCCGGCCACTTCCGCCTGTTCGTTGAGGGCGAGACGATCGTCGACGCCGACTACCGTCTGTTCTACGTGCACCGCGGCATGGAGAAGGTTGCCGAGACGCGCCTGAACTATGACGCCGTGACGTTCCTCGCCGACCGCATCTGCGGCATCTGCGGCATCTGCGGCTGCGCCCACTCGGTGGCCTATGCCGAGGCCGTCGAGCGCGCTCAGGGCATTCATGTTCCGCCGCGCGCCCAGTACATCCGCGCCATCATGCTTGAGGTCGAGCGTCTGCACTCGCATCTGCTCAACATTGGCCTGGCGTCGCACTACACGGGCTTCGACTCCGGCTTCCAGCAGTTCTTCCGCGTCCGCGAGAAGTCCATGGACCTGGCCGAGAAGCTCTCCGGTCACCGCAAGACCTACGGTCTCAACGTGATCGGCGGCGTGCGTCGCGACATTTTGGCCGAGCAGAAGCTCTCCACGCTCACGACCATCCACCAGCTGCGCTCCGAGGTTCAGGAGCTCGTCGACGTTTTGCTCTCGACGCCCAACTTCATTGAGCGTACGAGTGGCATCGGCATCTTGGACCGCAAGATCGCACGCGACTTCTCGCCGGTCGGCCCGCTCATGCGTGGCTCGGGCTATGCCCGCGACGTGCGCTTTGACCATCCCTTCGACGGCTACGCCGATCCGGATGTCCAAAAGATGCACGCCGCTACGGCCGACACCTGCGATGCCTTCGGCCGTACCGCCGTTCGCATCCAGGAGGTCTACGATTCGATCGACATGATCGAGACCATGCTCGAGAACTGCCCGTCGGGCCCCATCCTCACCACGGATTGGGAGTACACCCCGCACAAGTACGCCATCGGTGCCACCGAGGCGCCGCGCGGCGAGGACGTGCACTGGGCCATGCTCGGCAACAACCAGAAGTGCTACCGCTGGCGCGCCAAGGCCGCCACGTACAGCAACTGGCCGGTCCTGCGCTACATGTTCCGCGGCAACACCGTGGGCGACGCGGCGCTGATCGTCGGTTCGCTCGACCCGTGCTACTCCTGCACCGACCGCGTGACGGTGACCGACGTCGCCGCCAAGCGCGACCATGTGCTCGACAAGGAGCAGTTCGAGAACGTCTGGCGCGACAAGTCGCCGCTTGCGGGCGAGGGCACCATGGCCGCTCCGCTCGATGAGGAGGCGCTCTAATATGCTGAAGCTTTGGAAGGTCAACGCCAAGGCCGGCGACGCGACGGTCAAGTACCCGTTTGCGCCGTTCCCCACCAACAAGGACATGCGCGGCAAGCCCGAGCACAACGCGGAGCTCTGCATCGCCTGCGGTGCCTGCGGCGTGGCGTGCCCGGCCGATGCCATTCGCATGGACACCGACCTTGCGGCCGATACCATCACCTGGTCGATCGACTACGGTCGCTGCATCTTCTGCGGCCGCTGTGAGGAAGCCTGCCCCATGGAGGCCATCAAGCTTACCGAGGAGTTTGAGCTGGCCGTCATGAGCAAGGACGACCTCACCAGCAAGAGCGTCTATACGCTCGAGCACTGCTCGCGTTGCGGCAAGCCGTTTGCCCCGCACAAGGAGATCGACTACGCTAAGCGCCTGCTGCAAAAGGCCGGCGGCATGGAGGCCGAGCAGGCTGCCCGTACCGTCGGTATGTGCCAGGAGTGCAAGCGCGAGCTCGACGCCCTGCGCGCCGCCTCGGCCGTAAAGACCGGCAACGCGCGCGGCATGGCTGCCAACGAGACGCTTGCGTCCGGTGAGCCCCAGGGCCCCGGCATGGAGTATCTGGGCGGCCACGGCGTGAACCCGGAGTATATCGACCGCGAGCTCAACCCCGATGCGCCCAAGATTCCCGCCGGTCCGGCGCCGGTCGAGGGCATCATCATGGATTTTGAAACGAAGGAGGAGTAACCATGGCCGAACCCACGCTTTTGCCCGAGCGGCTCCAGTACCGCCCGACCAAGATCGAGCTCGACGAGAGCATCGAGAAGGCCAAGGCGACCCTTCTTAAGAAGATCAAGCGCTCGGTGTACGTCTACCGTGTTGACTGCGGTGGCTGCAACGGTTGCGAGATCGAGATCTTCGGTTCCATCACGCCCGTCTTCGACGTCGAGCGTTTTGGCATCAAGGTCGTGCCCTCGCCCCGCCACGCCGATGTGCTGCTGTACACCGGCGCCGTGACGCGTGCCATGCGCATGCCGGCTCTGCGCGCCTTTGAGGCCGCGCCCGATCCCAAGATCGTGGTGTCCTATGGCGCGTGCGGCTGCACCGGCGGCATCTTCTACGACAACTACTGCGTCTGGGGCGGCACGGACAAAATCTTGCCGGTCGATGTCTACATCCCCGGCTGCCCGCCCAGCCCCGCGCAGACCATCTACGGCTTTGCCATGGCGCTCGGTCTGCTGGACCAAAAGCTCCATGCCGAGACCACGGTGGAGGCCGCCGGCGAGCAGGCCGATATCCTGCACCCCGGCGTGCCGTACAAGCTGCGCGTTGCCATCGAGCGCGAGGCTCGCGCCATGAGCGGCTACCGTTACGGCCGCGACCTGGCCAACGAGTTTATGGATACGCTCGAGGGCGCACCCAAGGGCGATATCCGCGGTGCCATGGCGCTGCTCATCGACAAGCAAGATGATCCTCGCCGCGTTGAGGTCTACTCGGCGCTGCAGGATCTGGTGCTGGCCGGGGGTCGCTAGATGGAACTCACGGACCGCTCTGGTTACTTTGCGGGCCCCGGTATGCTCGGTGGCTCCTTTGGCGATGCCTCGCGCGCAAGCGACGAGGCTGCCGAGGGCGTCGCCGACCCTTGCCTGGACCATGCGCCCGACCAGGTGGTCTTTTACGAGCTCACGCGTAAGTTTGTGGAGACCGAGGAAGACGTTCCCCAGGAGGCCTGCGACGTGCTGTACTACACACTCGCCGTGGGCCACCACACTGGCGTGCTCGACTGCTTTGAGCCGCGCCTGTCGGTGCCGGTGGATGTGTTCTATACGCTTATCGACGCGCTGCCGGAGGGGGAGGCCAAAACCAAGTTTGAGGCCATCCGCTCCTTTGGTGAGTGCCAGCTCGACAAGGCGGCGGTACCGTCGCTGCTCGAGGCCTGCGACACGCTGCTCGACGAGCGCGGTTTTCGCGGTTCGGCCAAGGCCGGCATCTCGGTGTTCGACGACGACTTTGGCCTGCATGCCCAGCAGGTCGCGTTCTTAATGAAGTTTCGCGATCTGGTGGAGCGCGTGCGCGATGTGTCGGGCGTGTATCTGACGGGGAGGTTGCAGTAATGGGTCGCGTTGTGGATGGACGTGTGAACGGCGCCCCGTTTGCGGGCATTGTGCTCACGGCGGGAAGCGTGCTGCGTGCCGACGATGCCGCCGGCCCTGTGCTCTCCAAAAAGATGGAGGACGCGCCGCTTGCCGGCTGGTACACCATCGATGGCGGTCAGACACCCGAGGACGACATCATCGAGGTCAAGCGCGAGCGTCCGCCGCGTCTGGTCTTGGTCGATGCTGCCGACATGGCGCTGCCCGTCGGGTCCATCCGTTTGCTCGACAAGCGCGATGTGGCCCGCAAGTCGATGTTCACCACGCATTCGCTTCCCTTGTCGATTCTGATCGAAGAGATTGAGCAATCGTGCGATGATATCGTCTTCGTCGGGATTCAGCAGGGCGACACGGAGTTCTATAACCCCATGTCCCCGGAAGTCTTTGACGCCGTCGACGCCGTGTACGACGCCGTGGCCGCCAACGACTTTTCCCACTTTGTCCGCTTGGGGCAAGAGCAATAGGTTCACTTGTCCCTGCTGATTAGGAAAGAAGTGATTGACATGGCAGATTCCAAGGTGGAGTACCCCGCTCCCGATTGCCTGGCACCCGCCGCGATCGAGGCCAAGACCGAGGCCGCCGGCGTGACCAAGGCCAACCTGCCGGTCGCTAAGGCCTTTCTGTTGGCAATGTTCGCCGGCGCGTTCATCGCCTTCGGCGGCCTGTTCTTTACTGTGTTTTTGAGCGACAGCACGCTGGCCTGGGGTGCCCAGCGCGTCGTGGGCGGCCTGTGCTTTTGCCTGGGCCTGGTGCTCGTGCTGGTGTGCGGCGCCGAGCTGTTTACCGGTAACTCGCTTATGGTCTGCGCGCTCAAGAGTAAAAAGATCACCCTGGCTCAGATGCTCAAGGCTTGGGTCGTCGTATGGGTCGGTAACTTTGTCGGTGCCCTGTTCATCGTCTTTTTGGTGTACATGGCCGGCATTTACAAGCTCAACGGCGAGGCGGTCGCCAATTCCATGGTGAGCGTCGCCGCCGGCAAGGTGACGATCGACTGGGTGACGATCTTCTTCCGCGGTATCCTGTGCAACATCTTTGTGTGCCTGGCCGTGTGGATCGGTACCGCCGGCAAGACCGTGGTCGATAAGGTTGTGGGCATTCTGCTGCCCATCGCCGCCTTTGTGGCCTGCGGTTTTGAGCACTGCGTCGCCAACATGTACTTTTTGCCCATGGGCGCCGTGATGCACGCGTTCGGTTATGGTGCCAAGGTCGCCGGCGCCGATGCGCTCAACGCCGCGGGCATTGCGTTTAACCTGTCCGCCGCTACGCTGGGCAACATCGTGGGCGGCGCGGTTCTGGTCGCGCTTGGCTACTGGTTTATCTACGCCAAGAAGTCCGAGGCGTAAGGTACCGTCTGTTTGACGTTGGGCCTCCCGCGGGGCGTTGCCGTGCGGGAGGCTTTTTTGGCCTGGGACTCGTTGCCGGGCTTTTGGCCTGTTGTGTTTGGCTGATGAAAGGGGTAATCGAGATGGCATCTGCTGTGAAGCGTGACGGTCGCGCCGTGGTGACTACATGCGGGGGATGCTATGCCGATTGCGCCTTTGCGGCACGCGTTGAGGACGGTCGCGTGGTGGCCGAGCTGCCGGTTGTGGGGCATCCGTGCGCGGCGCGTGCCCTGTGCGCCCGCGGTCGGCATCGCCTGTCTATGCCGTTTGACGAGCGCGATCGCATTGTGCACCCCATGCGCCGACGAGCTGATGGCTCGGGGTTCGATGCGATTTCGTGGGACGAAGCGTTTGCCCAGATTGCCGAGCGTCTTTTGGGGATTGTTGACGAACGTGGCCCCCGTGCGCTGGGCATGACGCTCGGCGTGCCTTCGTTCGACCGCTACTGGGCCTATCGCTTTATGCATGCGCTGGGCTCGCCCAACGTATACGGTGCCGACGGTGCCTGCGAGGTAAGCCGTCTCACCGGCTGGGAGCACAGCCTGGGTTACAGCCCCGCCTCCGACCTGGCGCATACCGATTGCATCATGTATCTGGGGCGTTCCATCGTCGATTCGTCGACGATGGGGGCTGTTGATGCGCTCAACGATGCCCGTCGCCGTGGGGCGAAGATTATCGTGGTCGACCCCCGGCGCAGCGGCTCGGCCGCGCTTGCCGACCGCTGGCTGCGCGTGCGTCCGGGCTGCGACCTGGCCTTGCTGCTGGGCATTGCGCATGTCTTGATTGCCGAGGACCTGTATGACCACGAGTTCGTGACCCGCTATACCACGGGTTTTGACGAGCTGGCGCAGGCGGCCCGTGCTTGGACGCCCGAGTGGGCCGAGTCGATGTGCGACGTGCCGGCCGCAGAGATTGTCGCCACGGCGCGCGATCTCGCTGCCGCCGCGCCTGCCGCTGTGGTGGATGCGGGCTTTCATGGCGGCATCGGTATCGCGTATGCCAACAGCATCCAGACGGCGCGCGCTATCTGCCTGGTCGATGTGCTGCTGGGCTGCATCGGGCACGCGGGCGGTGCCCTCAACCCGCCCACGCCGCTTGTGTTGGGCGACCTCGATCCCGCACGCTTTGCGACGCCGCCGGTGCCGCGCGAGCCCAAGCTTGGGTCCGAGCGCTATCCACTGGTCGATCCGGTGCGCGGCCTGTGCACGACCATCGGTCAGTCGATTCTTGCCGGCGATTTGCGTGGGCTCATCGTCTATGCCAGTAACCCCGGTGCGGGCTATGGCAACGCCGGGGCGTGGCTATCGATTCTGGAACAGCTCGACCTGCTCGTGACAATTGATATTCGCTGGTCCGAGACAGCGCGTGCTTCTGACTTCGTGCTGCCCGACGTGACGTATCTGGAGGCCGACCGTGGCGTGGGCACGGTCGTGGGCGCCAATGATTCGCGCGTGTTCTACCGCAACGCCGTGCTGCCCGTGTTGCATAACGACACGCGTCCCGGTCGGGAGATCTTTGCCGGTTTGGCGCAGGCGTGTGGCGTGGGCGAGTACTTCCAGTTTACGTCTGACGATCTGGCGGCTGCTCAGGTGGCGCCTTTTGGGATCAATCTGGACGAGCTCAAGGAGCGCGGCTGGGCCGACACGGGCGTTGCGTTGCCGTCGCGTACGGGCGAGCCAGCGATTCCCTTGGATGGCGGCAAAATTGCGCTGGAAAGCGACGTATGGGAACGAGCCGGCCTGGGTCGTGTACCCAACTGGATCGCTCCCATGGTGGAGCCGGGCCCGGGGATGTTTCGCCTCATTAGCGGTAACCGTCCCTTTGAGTCGCATACCTCGCGAAGGCTCGCGGCCCAAGGTGCCGCCGAGGCTGGGTCGGACCTGGATGCCGTGCAGATGAATGCCGATGCTGCTGCGCACATGGGCATCGCCGGCGGCGAGATCGTCGAACTCGTGAGCGATATGGGCCGCGACCGCGTGCGCGTGGAGACGACGCCGTATCTACATCCGGCGTGCATCTTCACCTCGGCCGCCCCCGGTGGGCGTTCGTTTGGCGCCGATGCCGGTGGCGCTCAAGCCTTGGGCGTGGGCCCGCTCGACCATACGCCGTTACGTTGGGACCCGTTGACGGGTGCCGCGCTCACCCAGGAAAACGCCGTTCGCGTGGAAAAGATTGTCGCGCGCGGGGATAATGACGAGTAATTGACTCAGCTGATGTATTCGACTGATCCACGTTTCTTTTGAAAGGCCGCACATGAGCGATAGCCAGAACATGTCCGATGAGGTGCGCGCCCGCTTGCGCGCCATTCCTTCCGTCAACGAGCTGCTTGCCGAGTGGCCGGTGGTGAAGGCGGCGGGGGAGACCTGCGACGCGGTGGCCCATGCTGCTGTGACGGCCGAACTCGACGAGGAGCGCGCCGCGATTCGTGCCGGTGCTGCCCCGCGCTCTAAGCGCGAGCTGGCCTCGGCCATCGAGTGGCGTGCGCATCGCTCCGCACTGCCGAGCCTGCGCCCTGCCGTCAACGCCACGGGTGTGGTCATCCATACCAACTTGGGTCGTGCCCCGCTCGCGGAGTCGGCGGCAAAGGCCGTGGCCGAGGTCGCACGTGGGTACAGCACGCTCGAGTACAGTGTGGACACCTGCTCGCGCGGGTCGCGCAAGGAGCACGCCGCGCAGCTGATCCACTCACTCACCGGTGCCGAGGATGCGCTGGTCGTCAACAACAACGCCGCCGCGGTGCTGCTGGTGCTGGCGACCCATGCCGCAGGCAAAGAGGTTATCGTCAGCCGCGGCGAGCTTGTCGAGATCGGCGGCAGCTTCCGCATCCCCGACGTCATGGCGGCTTCGGGCGCCAAACTCGTCGAGGTCGGCGCTACCAACCGCACGCATTTTTGCGACTACGAACGTGCCATCACGCCCGATACGGCGATGATCCTCAAGGTCCATCCTTCTAACTATCGCATCGAGGGTTTCCACGAGGAGGTGGGTTCTCGGGAGCTTGCCGCCCTGGCCCACAAGCACGGCCTGCTGTTCTATGAAGATCAGGGCTCGGGGGCGCTGTTGCCTGACGACATCTTGGTGCGCGGCGGCGAAGAAACCACGCCGGCTTCGGTTTCGGCAGGGCTCGATCTGGTGTCATGCTCGGGCGATAAGCTGCTCGGTGCCGCACAGGCGGGCATTATCATGGGCCGTCGCGATCTGGTCCAGGCCTGCGGCGCACATCCGCTCATGCGCGCTCTGCGTCCAGGCAAACTGGCTCTGTCGGCGCTCGAGGCCACGCTGCGTATCTACATGGACGGCGCCGATGTTGCCCATCGCGATATTCCGGTGCTCAGCATGCTTACGCTGCCGCAGGCTCATCTGAAGCGTCGTGCCCGCAAGCTGCACGATCGTATGGTCGCCGGCCTCGATAAGGCGGGTTGCCCGTGCGCCGTTCAGGTGGAAATCGTCGAGGAGTCGTCGACCCCCGGCGGTGGCTCGCTGCCCACCGTGGAGCTGCCCACGATGTGCGTGGCCGTCTGCCCGGTCGACGGGCGCCTGTCCGTCGATGCGCTCAAGCGCTCGCTCGTCCAAGACTTCGATACGCCGGTCGTCACGCGCACCTCGCACGACCGCATTCTGTTTGATGTACGCACGCTCGTGGGCGACCGCGATATCGAGACGGCGGCATCGACGCTCGTCGCTTGCGTTGAGAAGGCGGTCGCACGATGAGTGAGGTTCAAGCGCTGGTGGAGTGTCCCGTTATCGTTGGCACGGCGGGCCACGTCGACCACGGTAAGTCGGCACTGATCGAGGCGCTGACCGGCAAGAATCCCGACCGTCTGGAGGTTGAGCGCCGCCGCGGTATGACCGTGGAGCTGGGCTTTGGCGAGCTGGCGCTGCCGAGTGGCAAGATTGTCGGCCTGGTCGACGTGCCGGGCCACGCGCATTACTTGCGCGCTATGGTGCAGGGTGCCACGGGCATCGACGTGGCCGTGCTGGTGGTCTCTGCCGTTGAGGGTGTAATGCCGCAGACCCGCGAGCACGTGCATGTGCTGGAGCTGCTGGGCGTTACGCATATGGTGGTGGCGCTGACGATGTGCGACCTGGCCGACGCCGAGATGACCGAGCTTGCCGAGCTCGATGTCGATGACTTTTTGTCGGGTACCGTGTTTGCGGGCGCGCCGATTGTGCCCGTGTCGTCTAAGACGGGCGCGGGGATCGACGGGCTGCTTGCGGTGCTCGACGAGCAGGTTGCCGCTTGCTGGGACGCCTGCCGCGACCGTTCCGATCGGAGCGATGCCGCGCCGCGTCTGCCCATCGACCGCTGCTTTACGATTAAGGGTGTCGGCACCGTCGTGACGGGAACGCTGCACGATGCGCCGGTTGCGGTGGGCGAAGAGCTCGTCGCGCTGCCGTCGCGTACGGTCTGTCGCGTGCGCGGGATTCAGGTGCATGGCGATACGCCGCGGGCATTGTCCGGTCAGCGTGTGGCGCTCAACTTGGTGGGCGATGCCGTCGCCGCGCTCGATCGCGGAGAGATGCTCGGCGTGCAGGGTCGCTTTGGCCAGACGATGCGCTTTATGATGGTGTTCACTTACCTGGGCCGCGAGGGTGCCAAGCCGCGCGTGCTCGAGTCGGGCGCGCGCGTGCATGTGATGGCGGGTACGGCCGAGGTTGTCGGTCGCATCATGTTCATGGAGGGCGAGGCCCCCATGGCGGTGGGCGAGACCCGTATTGTTCAGGTGCGCTTGGAAAACTCGCTGCCGCTACGTGCCGGGGATCATGCCGTGGTGCTGTCCTATTCGCCCGTGATGCTTATCGGCGGCGGGCGCGTGCTGCTTTCGCGCTGCCGTCGCTCGCGCGAGCTTGCCGAAGGGGAGCGTTCGCTGTACGCGGCGCTCGAGTCCGGCGATATCGCGGGCAGTGTGGGCGCTTGGCTGGCGTTGCAGACGCTGCCGGTTACGGCGATTGATGTTGCCGAGACTTTGGATCTTGGAGTCGGCGAGGTCGATGCCGCACTGCGCGGGTTGGTGGCGCAGGGCTCCGTTCGCAAGCTTGCCGTGGGTGATGCGGACCTCTTGGCGGACGCCGTGGTGCTCGATGCCGCGATGGATGCACTGGCGGCGACCCTGTCAGCCATGCACGCGGCGGCTCCCAAGGAGACGGGCTTTACGCCCGGCGCCGTTGCCCATGCTGCGTGGCCTACCGCTGACGATAATGTTGCCGCAGCCCTGATTTCCGAGGGCTGCTCGCGTGGCGTGTGTGCCTCCGAGGGCGCTGAGGTGTTCGACCCACACTCCGCCGCCGCTGCGGCGCGTGTGGTGCGCGAGGCCTGCGAGCGCATCGTTTCCTTGCTGGACGAAGCTGGCCTCGATGCGCCGACGCTGCCCGAGGTTGGCGAGCAGTTGCAGCTCGATCGCGACACCATGACGCGAGCCCTGCGCGAGCTTTCGCTCAACCGCTCGATTGTGAAGGTCGAGCGCGATGTGGCCCTGTCTGCAGCCGCTGAGGACCGCGCGCGTGAGCTCGTCGCTGCCGCTATCGAGGCTGCTGGTGGCGCTGCTACCACGAGTGTGCTGCGCGAGGCCTTAGGTGTGTCGCGCAAGCGCGCCATCAGCATCTTGGAGCACCTGGATGCCGTGCGCTTTACGGTGCTCGACAAGGAAGCCGGCGGCCTGCGCTCCCTGCGCTAGATTGGCTGCTCTGTTTGGTAAAATACCGGCGCACTTGGGAACGGATGGGCTCCGGTGGGCTCCGCGGTCCTCAAAACCGTTGCGAGGCGTGCAAAACGTCTTGGATGTGTTCGATTCACATACGTTCCCGCCATACGCTACCAGCGCTTTTGTGCTCGCGGTCTTGCTGCGTGCCGCAAAGGCGCTGTTTTGTTTTTGCGCGAGCTTTTCGTAGTGTCGCTATTTCGGCGGCTGTATTTAGCTTCGTGCACCGGGTTTCGAGCATGCCGATGGAGGTGGTTTGCCGTATGACTACCGTAAGACGTGCCGATCTTTCTTGCGTCGTCCAGGCGGGCGGGTTGTCGTCGCGTATGGGCTGCGATAAGGCGCGCATGGCGTTTTGCGGCGAGCCTCTCATCGAGCGCGTGCTGGGTCGGCTGGCGCCAGTTGCCGGCGAGTTGGTCGTGACGACTTCGCGTCCCAGCGAGCTTGCCTATCTTGAGGAACTTATGTTTGATGGCCTGCGCCCCCGCGTGGTGATGGACGTCGACGGTCCCGCCGGTGCCATGCGCGGCATCGCGAGCTCGTTGGCCGCGGCCCGATTGCCGCTCGTGGCGATCGTCGCCTGCGACATGCCGTTTGTCTCGCCGGAACTGATCGGCGCGCTTGCCGATCGTGTTGAGGCCGAGGCGCTCGATGTGTGCGTGCCGCGCGAGGAGCGGGGGATTGAGCCGCTTTGCGCCGTCTGGCGCTGTGACGCGTGTGCGCCGGTTGCCCACGAGCTGCTCGCCTGCGACCGCCAGCGCATTCGCTGCCTGATCAATCGCGTTCAGGCTGGTTATATGGATGAGCCGCAGATTGTTAAGGCCGCGGGCTCGACGCTCTGCTTCGAGAACGTCAATACGCCCGAGGAGTTTGCGGCGGCCGAGTTACTCGCCTAGACGATGGGAGATGCCATGTCTCACGATATTTGCCCCGACACGGGAGAGCCTTGCACTTGCGGCGGGTCCGAACCCTGTACCTGCGGTTGCGGTGGCTGTGGACATACCGCGGAAGAGGAAGCGGCCGCCGCGGCGTATCGTGAGGCACACCGCGAAGGCCCGTCCAGTGATGCCCCCGATCGCGAGCGCAAGATCATCGTATCGTTCGACAGTACCTTCGATGTGATGGAATGCGAGCAGCTGTGCCTTGCCGCCGGTGTGCCCGGGCGCATCATGCCGCTGCCCGGCTCCATCACCGCCGGCTGCGGCCTGTGCTGGGCCATGCCGTTCTCGGGCGATGCGCTCGCCGCCTTCCGCGCTGCCACCGAAGGCCGCATAACCCCCGCCGACTATCATCAGCTCGTCCTCTAACCGCCAGCACCACCACAAAGGTGCCTGCCCTCAATGTGGTGGTTTGGAACACGTAGACGAAACAGGTTTGAAACACGGGTTTTGCACGTCTGGTGCTTAAAAACGCTTCTACCTGCATCGTAATCAAAACGAAACATCTGCTCGTCGGCTTATGCGAAACTTTGCTGCAACAGTGCGATATTATCCATACTCGATAAAGTTCGCGGTGCATAGGGTGCCGCGACCGACATTTTTCGTTTCCCATCATTGGAGGAAGCATGAGCTACACGCAGAAAGTTCTCGACGAGCTCAAGGCCCGCTATCCCGAGCAGCCTGAGTTCATCCAGGCCGCGACCGAGATCCTCGGCACCATCCAGCCGGCGCTCGACGCCCACCCCGAGTACGAGGAGGCCGCCCTGCTTGAGCGCCTCGTCGAGCCCGAGCGCATCGTCATGTTCCGTGTTCCCTGGGTCGACGACCAGGGCAAGGTCCAGGTCAACCGCGGCTACCGCGTCGAGTTCAACTCTGCCATTGGACCCTACAAGGGCGGCCTGCGCTTTAACCCGACGGTCACCCTGGGCATGCTTAAGTTCCTGGGCCTGGAGCAGATCCTCAAGAACAGCCTGACCACCCTTCCCATGGGCGGCGGCAAGGGCGGCTCCGACTTTGACCCCAAGGGCAAGTCCAACAACGAGATCATGCACTTCTGCCAGTCCTTCATGACCGAGCTCTATCGCCACATCGGCCCCAACACCGACGTTCCCGCCGGCGACCTGGGCGTTGGCGGCCGCGAGGTTGCCTACCTGTTCGGTCAGTACAAGCGCCTGACCAACGAGTGGACCGGCGTCCTCACCGGCAAGGGCCTCTCCTTTGGCGGCTCGCTCGCCCGTACCGAGGCCACCGGCTACGGCCTGGTCTACTTTGTGGACGAGTACCTCAAGAGCCGCGGCGATTCCTTCGAGGGCAAGAACGTCGTCGTTCACGGTTCCGGCAACGTCGCCATCTACGCCGTCCAGAAGGTCGCGCAGCTCGGCGGCAAGGTGCTGGCCTGCTCCGATACCCACGGCTGGGTCGAGGATCCCGACGGCATCGACTACTCTGTGCTCGAGCACGTCTACAACAAGAAGCGCTCCGGCCACGACAAGGGCGTCACGCTCGCCATGTACGTTGACGAGAAGCCCAACGCCGTGTGGCACGAGGGCGACGGCCGCGGTGTGTGGCAGCTGCCCTGCGACATCGCGCTGCCCTGTGCTCGCGAGAACACGCTGCTGCTCGAGGACGCCCAGGCGCTCGTCGCCAACGGCTGCAAGGTGGTCGGCGAGGGCGCAAACATGCCCACGACCATCGAGGCCACGACCTACTTCCAGGAGAACGGCGTCGCCTTTATGCCCGGTAAGGCTGCCAACGCCGGCGGCGTGCTCGTGTCTGGCCTGGAGATGAGCCAGAACGCCGAGCACCTGTCCTGGACCTTCGAGGAGGTTGACGGCAAGCTCGAGCAGCTCATGCGCGGCATGTTCCACAACGTGGACGACACCGCCAAGGAGTATGGCCAGGAGGGCAACTTTGTCATGGGCGCCAACATCGCCGGCTTCCTGAAGGTCGCCGACGCCATGCTCGCCCAGGGCGTCTGCTAAATCCAGCTCGACATAGCAACTGATGAGGCTCCCAGTCATCTTGGCTGGGAGCCTTTTCTATCCCGGAGGACTCCTCATAACTTGCGGTGGAATACGGATTGTTTTGCGTTCCAGAACGGCTAATCAGTCCGTATATCACCGCAAGTTATGGATGGGTGGGTGGATTTTGTCCTAAAACGGTGTGCGGCCCCTCGTTTGGTACACTTAAAAGTACTGGACAAGTGAAGAGATGGGGGAGAACGTGCTCAAGTTCGGTACCTACGTCCGTGTTGGAAACGCGGCCGAAGCCTATGAGCTCTTGCAGAAGAACCGCAACAACAAGATTGTGGGCGGCGGCATCTGGATGCGCCTGGGTTCGCGTCGTGTGGCGACGGCGATTGACCTTTCGGCCTGTGGACTCGATCAGATCGAGGAGACCGAGACCGAGTTTCGCATCGGTGCCATGTGCACCCTGCGCCAGCTCGAGCGTCATGCCGGGCTCAACGCGCTTGTCAATAATGTCTTCGAGTTCGCCGTCCACGACATCGTGGGCGTGCAGCTGCGCAACACCGCCACGGTGGGCGGCAGCATCTACGGCCGCTTTGGCTTCTCGGACGTGCTCTCCGCCTTTCTCGCGCTCGACTCGTACGTTGAGCTGACGGGTGCCGGCCGCGTGTCGCTCGCGGAGTTCGTGCGGATGGGCTACGTGCGCGACGTGATCGAGCACGTCGTGGTCGTCAAGCACGACTACCGTGCGAGTTATGAGGCCGTGCGCAAGGCCGCGACCGACTTCCCCTCGCTCAACGTCACCGCCGCCTGGTGGGATAACACCTGGCATGTCACCGTGGGCGCCCGCCCGCTGCGCGCGACCCTGCTGCAGGGCGAGGCATGTGGCCTTACCGCCGAGCAGCCTTCCGAGGACGAGCTGCGCGCCCTGGCCGCGTCCGTACGCGCGCTGAGCTACGGCACTAACCTCTGGGGCTCGGCCGACTACCGCCGCCGCATCTCGGCTCCGCTTGCCGTCCAGGCCGTGCGCCGCGCCGCCGGTATCGAGCTTTCGGCCGCGCTTGCCCGCGAGCTCGAGACCGTGCGGATCCCTAAGTTTGCCACGGACGAGTATTCCTGCCGCCGCGTGCCCGGCGTCGATTCTAGCGAGGTGCGCTAATGGCTGCCAAACTCATCGATCTTTCCTTTACGCTCAACGGCCGTAAGGTCAAGGTTCAGATTGCCCCCGACACCATGCTCTTTGCGCTGCTGCGCGAGCAGGGTTGCGCGTCGGTGCGCTGCGCCTGCGAGACCACCAACTGCGGTCTGTGCACGGTGTGGCTCGACGGCGACCCGGTGCTGAGCTGCTCGGTTCTCGCTGCGCGCGTAGAGGGCCGCTCCATCACCACCCTCGAGGGCCTCAAGGCCGAGTCCGAGGCGCTCGCCCGCGCTATGGCTGCCGAGGGCGCCGAGCAGTGCGGTTTTTGCGCCCCCGGCCTCATCATGAACGTGCTGGCGCTCGCCCGCGCCGCCAAGGAGGACCCGAGCCTCGTCGCCACGCGCGAGGAACTCTCGCGCCAGCTCGCCGGTAACCTGTGCCGTTGCAGCGGCTACGAGAGCCAACTGCGCGCCATCGTCCGCTTCCTCAACGAGTCTGGCGTACAGGTGGGCTTTGAGATGCCCGAGCTGCCGGTCAACGACACCAGCTGCGACGGCGTCACCTACAAGCAGATCACCCACAAGCAGCCCAAGAAGGACTCGAAGGCCCTGCTCGAGGGCCGTCCCGTCTACACGGGCGATATGGTGCCCGCCGGCGCGCTCATCGTCAAACTCAAGCGCAGCCCCTATGCCCGCGCCAAGATCCGCTCCATCGACACCTCGCGCGCCCTGAAGGTGCCGGGCGTCGTGGGCGTCTACACCTACGAGGACGTGCCCAAACGCCGCTTTACCATTGCCGGCCAGAGCTATCCGCAGCCGAGTCCCTACGACCGCTTGATTCTCGAGAACCTCGTGCGCTATCAAAACGAGGAGGTGGCGATCGTCGCCGCCGAGACCGAGGAGGCCGCCGACAAGGCGCTCAAGCTCATCAAGGTCGACTATGAGGTGCTCGAGCCGTTGCTCGACTTTACCCAGGCACTCGATAACGACATCGTGGTCCACCCCGAGGGCGACGTGACCTTTATGTTCCCGCAGGGCGGCGACGTGTCCCGCAACCTGGTGTGCAGCGGTACCAGCGATTATGGCGATCTGGACGAGGCGTTCGCCCAGAGCGACATCGTCTTTGAGCGCACTTACACCAGCCAGGCCACGCAGACCGCGCCCATGGAAACCTTCCGTGCCTTTGCGACGACCGATGCGTTCGGGCGTATCTCGGTGACCACCTCTACGCAGGTGCCCTTCCACGTGCGCCGCATGGTCGCGCAGTCGCTCGACATTCCGCAGTCGCAGGTGCAGGTTATTAAGCCGCGCATCGGCGGCGGCTTTGGCTCCAAGCAGACGGGCTGCTGCGAGATCTTCGTTGCGTTCGTGACCCAGCAGACTGGCCGTCCGAGCTATTGCTGCTACACCCGTGAGGAGACCATCACTGCGGGCAACTCGCGCCACCAGATGCAGATGACCGTTAAGCTGGGCGCCATGAACGACGGCACCATCACGGCCATCGATCTGCATACGCTGTCCAATGCGGGCGCGTACGGCGAGCACGCCACCACTACGATCGGCCTCTCGGGCCACAAGAGCCTGCCCATCTACAACCATGTGAAGGCGAGCCGCTTTAGCTGGGACGCCGTCTACACCAACACCAACCGTGGCGGCGCGTATCGCGGCTACGGTGCCACCCAGGGCCAGTTTGCCGTGGAGAGCGCCGTCAACGAGCTCGCCGACATGCTGCACATGGACCCCGCCGACCTGCGCCTTAAGAACATCGTGCGCGAGGGCGAGGTCATGCCGCAGTACTACAACGAGAAGCTCAACGCCTGCGCTCTCGACCGCTGCCTGCTGCGCGCGATGGACATGATCGGTTGGCGCGACAAGCCGCTTGCCGTGGACCTGGGCGACCGCGTGCGCGCCTTGGGCTGCGCGCTCACCATGCAGGGATCGGGCATTTCCAACGTGGATATCGCCGGCATCGACATGCGCCTGGAAGAGGATGGTTTCATTTCCATCGGCACCGGCGCCACCGATAACGGCATGGGCGTTGACACGATCCTGGCGCAGATTGCCGCCGAGGAGCTGGGCGTAGAGAGCTCGCTGATCGTGGTGCGCGGCGTGGACACCGATGTGTCGCCGTTCGACGCCGGCTCGTACGCGAGCTCGGGCACGTATGTGACGGGTCTGGCAGCCAAGAACGCCGCGGCCGAGCTGCGGGAGAAGATCTGCGCCAAGGCCGCCCAGATGTGGGACGTTGACGCCGCCGACGTGGTCTTCGACGGCCAGTACGTGCGCCTGTCCGACGAGCGCGCTGCGCGCGAGCGCGGCCGCTATCTCACGCTGCGCGACTTTGCCAACCTGTGTGTCAAGAACATCGAGGGCGGCGACGCGCTGACCTCGCATGCCTCTGCCTGCCTGCCCGTTTCGCCTCCGCCGTTTATGGCCGGCATTGCCGAGGTCGATGTCGACAAGGCCACCGGCAAGGTGACTGTTGTGGACTACGCGGCTGCCGTCGACTGCGGCACCGTGATCAACGAGGCGCTCGCGCGCGTCCAGGCCGAGGGCGGCATTGCCCAGGGTATCGGCCACGCGCTCTACGAGATTGTTGAGCATGATGACCGCGGCCGCCTGCGCACCGGCAACTTTATGAGCTACAAGCTGCCCACGCGCCTGGATATCGGCAGCATTCGCGCGGCCTTTGAGCCGAGCTACGAGCCGACGGGCCCGTTTGGTGCCAAGTCGATCGGCGAGGTCGTCATCAACACGCCGCTCGCCGCCGTGGCCTCGGCCGTCGCACACGCCACCGGCCACCAGGTCCGCTCGCTGCCGATCACGCCGGAGAAAGCGCTGCTGGGGGAGTAGCGGGTCAGCGAACAAGTCGTAATTGGCGGGACGGGGCAACTCGCCCCGCCTTTTGCACTCGTGGTGAGGTCGTGAGCCTGTAAAACGTGTGCGTGCGCTTGCCGTTCGTATCTGCTATCATTCCTAGTCTGTGCGCTCATGCGGGCGTGGCGGAATTGGTAGACGCGCCAGATTTAGGTTCTGGTGGGATTCCCGTGAAGGTTCGAGTCCTTTCGCCCGCACCAACGCACCTGCGTCGGCTTCCGCCGTCGCGACTCTTTGTTGCATAAAGGTACCAGCACCTCAGATAAGCTGGGCAGTATGAGGAGGAACGTGTTGAACATCACCGCTTCTGACGTCAAGGACGCCAAGCTCACCGCTACGGTCACCATCCCGGCCGCCGACGTCGACGCCGCGATCAAGAAGGCCTACAAGGACACCGCCAAGAAGTACCGCTTCCCGGGCTTCCGCGCCGGCAAGGCTCCCCGTCCGGTCATCGATTCCGCCCTGGGCGCCGAGGCTACCCTCGCTCAGGCCACCAACGACCTGATCGCCGCCAACGAGCCCGCCGTCCTCAATGAGCTGGACATCGTCCCCACCAAGAACGGTGACTACAAGGAGCTCGACCTCGCCAAAGATCACGAGGACTACACCTACACCGTCGAGTTCTCCCTGCGTCCTGCCGCTGAGCTCTCCTCCTTCGACGCCGTTGAGATCGAGATGCCTCCCGCGGAGGTCACCGAGTCCGAGATCAACAACCAGGTCGAGATGCTCCTCAACTACCGTGCCACCTTCGAGGACGTCGAGGGTCGTGCCGTCGAGGCCGAGGACTACGTGACCGTCGACCTCAAGGCCGTCGAGAACGCCGACAACTTCGCCGCCGAGGGCCGCATGCTCATCGCCGGCAGCGACAGCAACCCCAAGGAGTTCAACGAGGCCCTGATCGGTGCCAACGTTGACGATGTCAAGACCGTCACCTGGACCGACGAGGTCGAGGAGGGCGAGGAGGCCGAGACCCACACCGTCGAGGTCACCGTCAAGGGCATCAAGGTCCGCAACACCCCCGAGCTCACCGACGAGCTCGTCAAGTCCGACTTCGGCTTCGACAGCATCGAGGCCATGCGCGACGCCATCAAGATCGAGATCGAGCAGGACAAGGCTTCCCGCCTCCCGGCCGAGAAGGAGAACCGTTGCGTCTCCGCTCTCGCCGAGCGCCTGCAGCTCGAGGAGATGGACGCCGACTACGAGCAGTCCGTCTTTGAGGAGCTTGGCCAGAACTTCCTGTCCAACCTCGCTGCCCGCGGCATGACGCTGGACACCTGGCTGCCCGCTTCCGGCCTGACCATGGAGCAGTTCATCGGCGACCTGCACAAGCAGGCCAATGACGTTGCCCGTGAGTCCCTGGCTCTCGACGCCCTCGCCCGCGAGCTCAAGATCGAGGTCACCGAGGACGACATCAACGCAGAGTTCGAGAAGGCCGGCGTCAAGGACGTCGAGGCTTCCAAGGCCGAGTTCATCGCCGATGGCCGCATGCCTGCCGTCCGCGAGTCCATCCGTCGCTCCAAGGCCGTCGATCACCTGGTCGAGAACGCCAAGGTGACCGAGGTCGACGAGACCGCCAAGGACGCCGAGTAATTCTCGCCACCTTGCCTACGAGCGCATGCGTGCGCCCGTGATGGGGTAAAGTTATACACCGGTTATCCGGTTGCTTCGTACGGTGCCAGCCAATGCATAGCATGCGGGCACCGTACGTTTATCTAGAACCAATTTGGTCCGCAAGAGAGAAATGGAGATGCGTATGATCGCTAAGTTCGATTCCGCCCTCGTGCCATACGTTATCGAGCAGACGCCGCGCGGCGAGCGCAGCTACGATATCTATTCGCGCCTGCTCAACGACCGCATCATCTTCTTGGGCGAGGAGATCAACTCCGTCAGCGCCAACCTGGTCGTTGCCCAGCTGCTGCATCTTGAGAGCCAGGATGCCGAGAAGGATATCTCGCTCTACATCAATTCGCCCGGCGGCGAGGTCTACTCCGGCCTGGCGATTCTTGACACTATGAACTTCATTAAGCCGCAGGTCTCCACCATCTGTGTGGGCATGGCTGCGTCCATGGCCGCCGTGCTGCTTTCGGCCGGCGCCAAGGGCAAGCGCTTCTGCCTGCCGCACTCCAAGGTTATGATTCACCAGCCCAGCGGCGGTGCCCAGGGTCAGCAGACCGAGATCGAGATCGTGGCCGAGGAGATCAAGAAGACCCGTCGCGAGCTCAACCAGATTCTGTCCGATGCCTCGGGCCAGCCGATCGAGAAGGTCCAGGCCGATACCGAGCGCGACAACTACCTGACCGCTGCCGAGGCCCTCGACTACGGCCTGATCGACCGTATCGTCACCTCGCGCGACCTTGCCGCGAAGGACGCCTAGGATGGCAGGTAACATGCAGGACAACTTTGACGAGAACGGCAACCCCATCCGCTGCTCCTTCTGCGGAAAAGAGCAGGGCCAGGTCCGTCGTCTCGTAAAGGGTCCGACCAACATCTTTATCTGCGATGAGTGCGTCGCCGCCTGCTCCGAGATCCTTGAGGAGTCGCTGGCTTCGGACTTTATGGACGCCGCCCGCAACGGCAATCTCCCGGGCTTCCTCAATGACCACGGCCAGGCTGCGTCCCAGCCTGCCGTTGACCCCGAGACGGAGGGTTTTGAGCTCGAGGACGACCGTCAGGTCATCACGCACGTGCCGACGCCGCACGAGATCTATGACGAGCTTTCGGCCTATGTTATGGGCCAGGAGGACGCCAAGCGCGCCATGTCGGTGGCCGTGTACAACCACTACCGTCGCGTGATCGAGGGCGGTGCCGCGGTGTCCGCCTTTGACGAGGCATCGGGCATGGGCGGCCAGTTTGACGACGATATGAACGAGGTTGAGCTCGCCAAGTCCAATATTCTGCTGCTCGGCCCCACCGGTACCGGCAAGACGCTGCTGGCCCAGACGCTCGCACGCATCCTCGAGGTGCCGTTTGCCATCGCCGACGCCACCGCGCTCACCGAGGCTGGTTACGTGGGCGAGGACGTTGAGAACATCCTGCTCAAGCTCATCAACGCTGCCGATGGCGACATTGAGCGCGCGCAGGTTGGCATTATCTACGTGGACGAGATCGACAAGATCGCCCGCAAGGCCGAGAACCTCTCCATCACCCGCGATGTTTCGGGCGAGGGCGTTCAGCAGGCGCTGCTTAAGATTCTTGAGGGCACGGTGGCAAGTGTTCCGCCCACCGGCGGCCGCAAACATCCCCAGCAGGAGCTGCTGCAGATCGACACGACGAACATCCTGTTCATCTGCGGCGGTGCCTTTGTGGGTCTGGACAAGATCATTGCCGATCGCGTGGGCAACAAGGGCGTTGGCTTTAACTCCGAGATCGCCGGTCCCACCTCGGTCGACGAGAACGACCTGCTGCGCCAGGTGCTCCCGCAGGACCTCAACGCCTTTGGCATGATTCCCGAGTTCGTGGGCCGTACGCCCGTCGTCACCCAGACGCAGGCGCTCGACGAGGACGACCTGGTGTCGATCCTGACCGAGCCCAAGAACGCCGTGGTGCGCCAGTACCGCAAGATGTTCCAGCTCGAGGACGTCGATCTTGAGTTTGAGGACGCGGCGCTGCACGAGATCGCCCGCATGGCGCTTGCCCGCAAGACCGGCGCCCGCGGTCTGCGCGCCATCTGCGAGGATGTGCTGCAGCAGACGATGTTCGACCTCCCCAGCGAGGAGGGCGTTGCCAAGGTCGTCGTAACCGAAGCGGCGGTTAAGGGTGAAGAGCAGCCCCAGCGCATTTACGGGTAAATAGCTTGAATCCAGGTCCCGCGGCAACCACCGCGGGACCTGCCTTTTAGGGACAGGTTTATTTTGGTCGGTTTTTATATGGGCAAATGTCGTTTCCCCTGATAAAACCTACCAAAATAAACCTGTCCCTTTTCGGCAGGTATGCCTGTGCTATTCTGTGAGATTGTCAAGTTAGTACTTTCAGGCTGAAGTAATCGATACCTAAGGCGTGTCCGCCTGCTTGGTTTTCGTAGATTCCGCACGAGCCGAAGAGCACTAAATGTGCTCTTCGTGCGAGTCAGGACTTGACCGAGCGAAAACCAAGCAGGCGGACACGCCGACGGGCAAGGGAGAGATATATGGAAGAGATGCCCAAGAACTACGATCCGTCGACCAACGAGCCGGCGATCCTGCAGAAGTGGCTCGACGGCGGCTACTACAAGCGCCGCGAGGGCGTGGGCGACTGCACCGTCACCATTCCGCCTCCCAATGTGACCGGCAAGCTCCACATGGGTCACGCCACCGATGACTCCATCCAGGATGCCATCGTCCGTATGGCTCGCATGCGCGGCAAGTCCACGCGCTGGGTGCTGGGCACCGACCACGCCGGTATCGCCACGCAGACCAAGGTCGACAAGAAGCTCAAGAGCGAGGGCATCAGCCGCCTGGAGATTGGTCGCGACAAGTTTGTCGACGCCTGCTGGGACTGGACCCACGAGTACGGCGGCATCATCGTCGAGCAGATCAAGCGCATGGGCTGCTCCGTCGACTTCGACAACGAGCGCTTCACCATGGACGAGGACTACGCGCAGGCCGTACGCAAGGTCTTTTGCGACTGGTACCACGACGGCCTGATCTACCGCGGCAAGCGCATCGTCAACTGGTGCCCCAACTGCACCACCGCCATCTCGGACGACGAGGCCGAGTACAAGGACGAGAAGGGCCACTTGTGGCACCTGCGCTACCCGCTGACCGAGCCGGTCAACGGCCAGGACTACATCGTCGTCGCCACCACGCGCCCCGAGACCATGCTCGGCGACACGGGCGTCGCCGTCTCCCCGAAGGACCCCGAGAAGGCCGCCTTCGTGGGTAAGACCGTTAAGCTCCCCATCGTCGACCGTGAGATTCCCATCTTTGAGGATTGGCATGTCGACGCCAACTTCGGTTCCGGCTTCGTTAAGGTCACCCCGGCCCACGACCCCAACGACTACGCCATGGGTCAGGCCCACGACCTGCCGCAGATCAACATCTTCGACGAGCACGCGGTGGTCGTCGAGGGCTACGGTGAGTTTACCGGCATGAACCGCGACGAGTGCCGCGAGGCCGTCATCAAGTGGTTTGAGGAACACGGCCTGCTCGATCACGTCGAAGAGCTCGACCACTCCGTCATGCATTGCTACCGTTGCGACTCCGCGCTGGAGCCGTGGCTGTCCGAGCAGTGGTTTGTGGCCGTCGACAAGCTCAAGGGGCCGGCGCTCGACGCCGTCAACTCCGGCAAGGTGACCTTCCACCCTGCGCGCTGGACGCAGACCTACACCACCTGGATGGAGAACCTCAAGGATTGGTGCATCAGCCGCCAGCTGTGGTGGGGCCACCGCATCCCCGTGTTCTACTGCGAGGACTGTGGCTGGGAGGACGCGCTGACCGAGGACACCGACGTGTGTCCCAAGTGCGGCGGCCATCACGTGCACCAGGACGAGAACGTGCTAGACACCTGGTTCAGCTCGCAGCTGTGGACCTTTGCCACGCAGGGCTGGCCGCAAAAGCCGGAGCTGCTCGAGGGCCATCACCCCACGACGGCACTCGTCACCGCACGAGACATCATCGCGCTGTGGGTCGCCCGCATGGTCATGAGTTCGCTGTATTTCTTGGACGAGGTGCCGTTTAAGGACGTCGTCATCTACCCGACGATCCTGGCCAAGGACGGCAGCCGCATGTCCAAGTCCAAGGGCAACGGCGTTGACCCCATGGACCTCATCGGTATGTACGGCGCCGACGCCATGCGCTTCAACCTGCTGACGCTGTGCACCAACAACCAGGACGTCAAGTTCGACGCGAACATCGACAAGAAGACCAAGAAGCTCATCGACAGCCCGCGTACCGACCAAGCCAAGAGCTTTGTGACCAAGATCTGGAACGCCAGCCGCTTCCTGCTCATGAACATGGAGGGCTACACGCCCGGCGAGCCCGTCGTGGAGACGCCGGCCGACGCCTGGATGTTCAGCCGCCTGGCCAAGGCCGTGAAGATGGTTACCGAGGGCATCGAGAACTACACCTTTGGCGACATGGCCCGTGGCGTGCAGCAGTTCTTCTGGAACGAGGTCTGCGACTGGTACGTCGAGGTCACCAAGGCCCGCCTGAAGGGCGAGGGCCGTCTGCAGGCTCAGCGCAACCTGATCTTTGTGCTCGACACCTCTATTCGCCTGATGCACCCGCTTATGCCGTTTGTCACCGAGGAGATCTGGGACAACATGCCGGCCAGCGTGCTTGACTTGGATGCCGAGGGCAACGTTGACCGCGCCGAGGCGCTCATGATCGCCAAGTGGCCCGAGCCCGCCGACTACGCCAAGTATGTTGACGAGGACGCCGAGCGTGCGTTTGAGCTGTGCCGCACCGTCGTGTCTGCCGCCCGCGCCACCCGTTCGCGTTATCGCTTGAGCCCCAAGGCCGAGCTCGACGTGGTCGTGCGCGCCGGTGCCGAGGACATCGAGAAGCTCGAGAGCCTGCGCTCCACGATTGAGCCGCTGGCCAACACGGCTTCGCTGGTTATGGGCACCGACGTTGAGAAGCCGGCTGCGAGCATTGCCGTTGTTGACAGCGGTGTCGAGGTCTTTGTGGTGCTCGAGGGCAAGGTTGACCTTTCGGCCGAGAAGGCACGCCTGGAGAAAGAGATTGCCGCGACACAGAAGGAGCTCGCCGGCTGCGAGAAGACGCTCGCCAACGAGGGCTTTGTGGCCAAGGCCGCGCCTGCGGTGGTCCAGAAGAAGAGGGACCGTGCAGCTGAGCTCAAGGAGATCCTGGTGGCGCTGACTGCTCAGGTTGCTGACTTCTCGTAGGTGGTGCTGGGGGGCGCGGTTTGGGGCATTGCTCGCTACTGCGGACACCTATTCCGCCGTTCTAACGAACGGCGGCTGACTCGACGCTGCAAACGCCTCTGATGGCCAATCTGCCGTTCAACTTCGGGCGCATGGGCATAAGCCCTATGCGCCCTTGTTTCACGGCACCTTGGCTCGTCAGAGGCGTTTTCGCTGACTATTCTCAACCTATACTGTTTTATTTTTCTATGAATGGCGGTTCTAAAAATGCCTAAGCGTTCCGGCTTGTATACCGTTCCTTTTGAGTTTGATTTGCTTTCGTTTGATGAGGCTGTTGGGCTGGCTGCTGATACGGGGCGGATTTCCGGGGATGATGGTCCTTTGCTCGAGACGGTTGTCGATATGCTCGATGAACTCGGGCGTCCGGATGAGTATTTCGATTGCATTCAGGTTGCCGGTACTAATGGCAAGACTTCGACCACGCGTTTTTCGGCTGCCATCCTTCGTGGTGAGGGGTTAAAGACCGCGCTGTATACGTCGCCGCAGCTGGTGCGCTATCCCGAGCGCATGGAGGTTGATGGGCGCGTTGTGAGCGACGAGTCGTTTGCCCGTGGTGTTTCTGCTGCTGTTGAGGCGGGACATCGCGTTAATGCCCGTCGTGTGGCGGCGGGGAAGCGCGCCTATTCCATTACGCCGTTTGACCTGCTGACGGCTGCCGCACTTGTCGTGTTTGCCGAGGCCGCGGTGGATGTTGCCGTGCTCGAGGTCGGCATGGGCGGACGCTGGGACGCCACGAGTGCGACCGATCCCGTCGCCGTTGCCATTACGGGCATTGGGCTCGATCACACACGCATTTTGGGCGATACGCTCGAGGCCATTGCGGGGGAGAAGGCTGCGGTTATTAAGCCTGGACGCCTGGTTGTTTTGGGCGAGGGTACGCACGAGGCGAGCGTTCAGCGCGTGATGGATGCACGTTGTCGCGAGTGCGGCATAGTGCCGCTGGTGGTGAACCATGCCACGACCAAGGTGCCGGCACATGTGGGCGACACGGTTGAGTTTAGCTGCACCACGCCGCGTGCGATCTATACGTCTAGCATGGTCAAGCCGGCGTATCAGCCGCAGAATGCCGCGTGCGCGATTATGCTGTGCGAGGGGTATCTGGGTCGCGAGCTCGATCATGACAAGCTCGATGCGTCGCTTATGGGCTGCCCCACGCCGGGTCGCTTTGATGTGCTGGGAACCAATCCGCTCAAGCTGATCGACGCCTGTCATAACCCTCAGAGCTGCGAGAACTTTGTGAGCGCACTGGACGAGATCGATTCGTGCGTAGAGAATCGCCCCACGCTGCTGTGCGCCGCGCTGGCCGATAAGGACGTGGCGGGTATCGTTGACGTTCTGGTTCCGGCGTTCCCCCGCGTGGTCGTAACCCAGACCGATTCCGATCGCGCCTTGCCCGCACAGGAGCTTGCCTCCCTGGTGGACGCCGACAAGCTCGCGGGCGTGTACCCCAGCGTATCCGAGGCCCTCGCGGCTTTCGATGCCGCGGGCGAGCCTTTCGTAGCAGCCGGTACCATCACCCTAGCCGGCGAAGTAGCGGGGCTGCTCCGTTAACCCATCCCCTCATCAGTTGCGGTGAAATACGGACTGTTTTACAAGCCAGAAGCCTCAAACGGTCCGTATATCACCGCAACTCAAAAGCAGTCAATTTGGGACGGGGCTTTTTTGGCTGCCCTGCGCTTCGAGTTGACTTGCTCGCCACGAAATGGGCCTATTTACTACGTTTGACCGGTAACCCTCGACCATACCGAGAATTGCGAAATCAAAACCGACGCTCCTATAAGTTGTCAAGAGGCAGTTTGCGGGAGCGCTCTCTCCAATTCGCACAGGAGCTCGTAATACCTCCTCTCCAGTTTCGTCGACCGCCGTTTCCCCCGTTCCAAGTGCCCG